>Ga0307374_10010458_pt1 | contig 13439 bp, 8 predicted proteins | sample OX3MG_FD_202532 | JGI IMG/M metagenome (GOLD analysis project Ga0307374, IMG submission 202532) | Soil microbial communities from Risofladan, Vaasa, Finland - OX-3 | ecosystem: Environmental > Terrestrial > Soil > Coastal area > Acid sulfate soil | place: Finland: Risofladan, Vaasa | collected...
GAAATTCGAACGGGCGCTGGTCATCGGCGCCTCCTCGGGCATTGGGCGGGCCATCGCGGAGCAATTATTGAAAGAAGGCTCCTCGGTGGCATTAGTCGCGCGGCGGAAAGAGGCGATGGAAGAAGTCTCCGCGAGCTTTCCCGGGAAGTCCTTCATCTATCCGCATGACGTCACCGATTATGCGACGACCCCCGCGCTCTTTCAGCAGATCACGCACGATCTGGGCGGCCTCGACCTCATCGTCTATGCTTCCGGCGTGATGCCCGCGATCGAGGAAAACGAATATTCGTTCCAGAAGGACCGTGAGATGATCGAAGTCAACCTGCTCGGCGCTATTTCCTGGCTGGATGAAGCAGCAATGCGATTCGAGCGAACAAAAAGCGGGACAATTGTTGGCATCTCCTCCGTCGCCGGCGAGCGCGGGCGGCGCGGGAACCCGGCGTATGGTGCATCCAAAGCCGCGCTAACGGGATTCCTCGAATCGCTGCGCAACCGCCTCTCGCGGTACGGCGTGCATGTGGTGACGATCAAGCCCGGTTTTATCGACACGGACATGGTGAGCGGCAAGCCCGGCCTCTTCTGGGTGATCTCCGCCGAGGACGCGGGGAAGCAAATACTGCAAGCTGCAAAACGCGGAACGAACATCGCTTATATCCCCGCCCGATGGCGGTTCGTAACGTTTATGCTCAAGTGCATCCCCTCGTTCCTCTTCCGGCGATTGCCAATATGATTAGCGACGCTTCTCTTCCTACCGAACGGCTGGAACCATTAAAAGGCTGGGGCGGTGCCGTCCACAGCGCAGCCTATGTGTTTCGTCCTGCAACGATCGAGCAATTAAAGGAAGCCTTTGCCAACGCCCGCGCTGCGGGAGGCAGCGTGACGCTTCGCGGCGCTGGCCGCAGCTATGGCGATGCCGCGCTTGGCCGCGAGAATGTGGTGATCGACTTCACACGGATGAACCGCATCCTCGCGTGGGAACCCGCAACCGGCATCATCGCCTGCGAGCCGGGCGTGACGATCAAACAGCTTTGGGAATACACGATCGAGGATGGCTGGTGGCCGCCCGTCGTGCCGGGAACGATGTTCCCGACGCTCGGCGGCGTGCTCGCGATGAACATTCATGGCAAAAATAATGCGAAGGCCGGGACGCTTGGCGAGCACGTGCTTGCGTTCGATTTTCTTGGAGCCTCCGGTGAAGCGTTGCACATCGAGCGCGACCGAGATGCGGAGATTTTTAATTCGATTGTTGGCAGTTTTGGAATGCTTGGCTGCTTTACCTCCATTACGCTTCAATTGAAAAAAGTTTATTCCGGCGATCTCGATGTGAAAGTGTTCGTCACGGAAAATCTCCACGATCTCTTCGCACTGTATGACCGGCAAATTCCCGAATCGGATTATCTCGTCGGCTGGATCGATGCGTTTGCGAGCGGGAAATCTCTTGGGCGGGCCGTCGTGCATCAGGCGAATTATCTTGCGTCGGGAATCGATCCCACGCCCACGCAAACATTGCGCGTGAATCATCAGAACTTGCCAGATACGATTGCGGGTGTAGTCCCGAAATCTATGATGTGGCGATTGATGCGCCCATTCACAAACGCGGTTGGCGCGGCCTTCGTCAACGCGGTGAAGTGGCATCTCTCGAAGATTAGTCCGAAAAAACACTTACGGCAGGCGCATGCGGCCTTCGCTTTTCTGCTCGATTACGTTCCCGATTGGAAGAAATCCTATGGCGCCGGCGGTCTTATTCAATATCAATCCTTCATTCCGAAAGAGCATGCGGAGGATGCATTCCGAACGCAGATCGCGCTCTGCCAGCATGAGCGGCTGGTGCCGTTGCTCGCGGTTTTCAAGCGTCACCGGACTGACCGGTTTCTGATGACGCATGCCGTCGATGGCTTCTCCCTCGCGCTCGATTTCAAAGTTACCGCAGGAAATCGCGCGCGGTTATGGAAATTGACGGAGAAGCTCAATCAAATGGTGCTCGATGCTGGTGGACGGTTCTATATGGCGAAAGACGCGACGCTCACTCCAGAGGCTTTTCGACAATATCTCGGCGAGGAAACGTTGGCGAAATTCAAGGAACTGAAAAGGCGATTCGATCCCGGCAATATTTTAGAGAGTGAACTCTCGAAACGGCTCTTTCAATAATGTGTGGGGCGAAATGATATTTCGCCCCTTCGAAAAAGCGGAATAATATTTCGCTCCACCTCTTCTTAATTGGATATAAACGTCCGGTCATGCCACTTTAGCACAAAACTGGAATCGAGTATCTTGTAAATATCGAGATACTCCGGCAACGGCAGCCGTTCGAGATGAACCTGCCGCGCAACCTCATCGAAATCCGGCCGGTCGTGACGCAAGAGAAGCAGTACAGGATGTGTTGAATGTAATCGGATGACGGAATCGCCGGGATGGTCCAAAAACTCTCGGTGCAATTCCTGCGCGTGGCCTACCCAGAGCGCACCCGGATGGTAAGGATCAAGTTCGAGATCGTACGTCACGGCATGTGGGAGCAATAAATAGCTCCAGCGATACCACCAGGACGCGAGTATGACCTCGCCGGAATCATTCCCACTGTTTGCCTGCAATGCACGGAGCGTCATATCGTTCAAACTATCGACCGCGCGGATGCCGGAGACATTCGTGTATTCGAACGCTCGATTGGCGAGCGTAAGCATTCGCGATTGGGAATGCTCGTAGCGATTCACCGCGCCATGAATGAAGGAATTGCGGGTATCCTCGTTGTTATATAATTTCTGCTGCGTGCCCGGCCATTGGATGAAAAACCAAAGTATATTTAACGCAACAATGCTGCCGGTAAGCCATGCAACATTTTGCATAATAATTGGACGCGTAAGAATATTTTTATTCTTCGTTCGTTCCTTCCGCCCTTGCGCAATCCAAATCGCGGCCTGGTCCAGCAGCACGGCCCGCGCCAGGATCGCGCTTGGCAGGACATTGAGCAAATATCCCGCCTTCATAAAAAAGACGATGAGATAAAACGCCATCGGCATGAGCGCCACAAGCACGACAAACTGTGCAGCAGTATTTCGCGAATACTTCCGAACAAATGCGACCGAGCGCCGAGCGAATACCACATCCACGGTTAGCACGAACAGCCAGGTTGGTCCTAAAGCGATTACGAAATAGAAGAGCACTTTGCCAACGAGGTCGAATTGACTTTGCCAACTATTACCGAATAGAATAGACTGCGTTTTAAAGTTATTCTCAACATTCGCAAGCGCAAGATAAGATGAAAGCCCGCCCGCCTCCCGCAAAAGCTCGAACAGCCACGCGGCGGTAATTGCGACGAACGCGGCAGTCGCCATCGTAACTATTTTCTTCGAGGGCCGGCGCTTGACAAAAAGAAAAATCGTGGCAGGAAAGAAAAAAAGAATGCTTGTTTGTCGCGCGCCGGTGGCAAGGGAAAGTGCTGCAAAATACAGTATGACCTCCCAGGATGGCTTCTTACTTCGAAGCCATTTCAGACCGAGGTACAGCAAGAGGGAAGTGTAAAAAGCTTCTTCGGCATAGATCGAAGCTACGGCGCCATGGAACCAAAAGATCGGCAACGTCAACCATAAGAGCGCGGCAATAACACCAACGCGCTCGCCGCGCAGCACTGCCGCAGCCCTCCAAAGAAAAAGTACCGCGCCAATCGAAAGCAAAATGCTCCCCCAAACATAGGCCAGAGTGAGATCGCCCGTGACCCAATACATCAATCGTCCGAAGAGCACATGCAAAATGTAACCGGGCATTTGCGGAGTGACCTCATGGAGATCGAACCGGAACGTTCCTACCGCAAAATTGATCGAATCGAATTCGAAAAAAGTCTTCGCGCGAATGGGAAAGCGCGTCAGAAACGTCGCGAGCGCAAGCGCGAAGCCAAAAAGGGTACGAAGCGTTTTTTCTCTACGGCTCATTCGGTCCCTTCGCTCGATAAATGCTCATTACGGTATCGGCAGACGAAGCAAGCGGCAGACGCACGCGAAAGTCTTGCTGTAGAACGAGGGAATCGTTGTGTGCTTCGTAAAAAGGCGGATCGAGCCGCCGGTAAATCACAAAAAGATTCGCTCCCATTGTCCGCGCCGCACGCCAGACGGAATCCTGATCGTGCTGAAGCGGCCAAAGTTGCGGCGTTATAAGGCCCGTGAGATCGATCACCGGCTTATTCAAAAAATATCCGATGGCGCCCACGTCATCCACCGCCAAGGCGTCGCTTGGCTGCATGTTCTGCCGCAGCCAACTGACGGCCGCAAGGTGCTGATCGTTAATATTGCGAACGGATTCCCCCTCGATCATAGCCCACCGTGCCGTCTCAATAACCCCTGCCAGTACAATCAGTGGGACAATCATTCGTCCCATTCGTTCCAGCTTTTCCCATGAGGCAATGCCGAGTATAACGAGCAGTGGAATCACCGGAAAAAAATACCTTCCACTCTGCCGAAATTGTGGGGCAACAAAAGCCTGCGCGAGGGGAAGGCCGATTGCAATAACGAACAATGTATAATATTTTGGCTCTTTCCGGAGCAGCCAAATTCCGGCACCTGCCAGCGCGAAAATAATAACGTTGTTGCTTGCCAGAATTTTTATTGCGAACCAGAGATAGCGAACATTGGGCATGATCGAGATCGCCGCGCCCTGCACCACGCTCGAATGCGAGATCAAACTATTCCGCGTAACGAGCGGCAGCAGAAACGCGGGCGATGCAACGACGATGAGCAGCGCGGCAGCCATCGGCGTAAAGGAAACATTCGCGCGCGCGCGAAGCGCGGCATACACCCAATCCACGATCAGCACGGCGGCCACGAACATGAACTCCGGCCTCACTAAAATTCCCAACGCCAGCCAGAGTGCTTCGCGCGGATAAAGGCACTTGCGCGCCCTCGAACGCGCATGCTGCTCAAGCGCAAGCAGCATTAGCAGCGCCGCGAGCGCGGTTTCCATCCCACTCATTCCACTCCAGGCGAGGCGCGAAGATAGGACCGCCGCGATTCCGGCAATTCGCGCATGGCTTTCAGCGATCGCGAACACATCGCGCGCCGCGCGATACACGCCCGGCCCAATCGCGAGATAAGCCATCATCGAAATTGCTATGGCGACGAGTTCCAGATGGGAAGTAACTATTCCGCCGATCGCGATAAGCAACACCCACAGCGGCGAAGTATCGGCCGTCAACGTTTGCCCCGGATTGAAGGAATACGAATATCCATGCAGCAAATTCGCGGCAAAGCGCGTATGGATATAAACATCATCCAGCGGTACACCGAGAAAATAGAGATCGCTCGATACTGCCTGCCCAAGCAAAATACGCTGCACCACGGCGAATCCAATTAAGACGCCAATGCCCGCGAGCAGAAGAGCAATCTCAATGCGGTATTTCTTCCACATCATCGAAGATAAATGATGGCGAGCATCGCGGCGGCATACACGACAAAGTTGATGAGCATCGGCACGTCGGAAAGCACGATGTCCGTCGGGCTTTCGCCTAATTGCTTTTTGTGCAGCAAATAGAGATAGCGAAAAACACCATAGAGGACGAATGGGGTGGTGAAGATCAGATTTTCGGTCCCGAACATCGTTACTGTTCGCTCCGAGACGGTATAGAGCGCATAACTAAAGACGAATCCCGCCGCACAGATCGTCGTCATTTGTTCGGCGAATTCGATTGAGTAATGCTCGAGGACCTTCCGGGTATGAAAGCTTGCGTTGTCGGAATTCACAGCGCCGAGCGCGACTAATTCTCCTCTTCGCTTCGCGATACCGAGAAAAAGCGAAAGAAACATCGTCGTCAAAATAAGCCAGGAACTGCGAGCGACATTAAGGACGAGCGCGCCGCCGATCACGCGCAGCATAAAGCCGATGGCTATTACAAAGACGTCGATGAGCACGACGTCCTTCAAATAAAAACTGTATGCGAGATTCATAAGGATATAGAAGACGAGGCAGGCTACAAAGCGCCAGTCCAGCCCAATGCTGAAGATCGCAACGAGCACGAGTAACACGGTAGCAATGATGTATGCGGCACCGAGCGAAATTTCGCCAGAGGCAATGGGGCGAAGCCGTTTCCGGGGGTGAAGCCGATCGCGATCGCGGTCGGCAATGTCGTTCAGGACATAAATAAAGCTCGCGGTAAAGCTAAAGGCGAAAAACGCACGGAGCGAAATTAGCACCGAATCCGGCCGCAGAAGCTGTTTTGAAAACACCAGCGCGGCAAAGACGAAAATATTTTTCGTCCACTGTTTTGGGCGCGCGAGGCGAACGATGGCGTTAACGGAAATCATGGCGATGGAGATGACTTTCCTCTAACACGTCTTTGAACGAGACCTATTCCCCAAAATATCAGCAGCCCCCCCCAGGCGATGCCAGAAATCCAGAGTCCGCCGAGTTCGAGCGGGGTTCGTTCAAACCGCCAGACTGCAATATAATTCCCAGCCGGCAAGAGTGCAGCCGCGCGCCCGATGCTATCAGGATGGGAAGGAATTTCCCGGCCCATCGCATAGAGATGCCAGAACGGCCAATAGAAGCGATGGAACGAAGCGGTATCCGAAGCCGAAAGCGTGACGTGGAACTCCTCGGTGTATGGCTGGCCGGAGATTTCCTGAATGCGCTCGCCGGCCTGGGGGTTTGCTAAGAAAGCGGCGTCCGGTGTATGGGACGTAAGGAAATCCATGGATTCCGATCCAGCCAGCACATACGGAGCGTAAGCAATGTCTTCGGCGGGGACGCGCTCGATAGAGTGCCAACTGCTTAAAATAATGATGAGCGGTACGAGTGCGCCAGCCGCACACAGCCAGGCGATTCCGATTGCGGCGCGCTCCAGGAACTTAGAATGCGCAACCGCGACCACGACTACGCCCATGAGCAAAAGCTGCGGGTAAAAGCGCCAGGGAATCTGAATAAGCTGGAACGCGATGGTATTCCAAAGCCAGTAACTTAGTGGCGACAAATCGAGAAAAAATACGAATGCGCTGAGTATTATACTAAGCAGGGCGGCCTTGCGCTCGGTTTCCGTAAGGGGTCTTTTCTTTCTCGCTACGATGTAAGCGGCTAAGATAATTCCAGCCATCGCATAGATCAATAATAAATTATAAGTTCCGGAGCCAGGATGAAACCACAACAGAATATCCCTCGGGAAGTGGACAAAGTTGAAATCGATGAGATGGGCATAGGGTTCCGCTTTCAGGACCGAAGCGTAATGATACGCCGAGAAGGCGGCCGTCAGGACTGTCGCAAATATCATTTCCATGGCTATGCGCACGCTAAGACCCCGCCAGCTTACTATGAAAGCAATACCGATGCACATTGCGGTTGACAAGGTGATGGGCACGCTCGTAAGAGCGAGCAACGTCATCGGGACTGCAAGCGAAAGCATGCGTGACGTTTTCGAGAGACCGGAACGCTGATAAATATTCACGACTCCAAGCGCGACAAGCGGCAGGAAAACATACGCGAGATGCGTCGAGAGTGTCCCACGGTTGTAGAGTTCGAATAACCGCAGTGGCGCGACGGCATAGAGGAGTGCCCCGAGCATGGATTGATACTTCGTCGCGGCAATTTTTTGCAGGAATATGCGCGCGCTGAAGAAGCTCGCAATGGTCGCGAGGAAGCTTACACTTTGATACAGGATCGTTGGGCTTCCAATACCCGTGAGAAAGTGAAGTACTGCGGCCAGATAGTAGGTCAGTGGCGGATAAAAATAGAACGTAGTCGAACCAAATCCCAGGAAGCCCGATGGAACCCAGGTCGGAATCAAAACGCCCTCGGACAGCAGCGTCGAAAATTGACCGATCCAAAGCAAATGAAATCGAGCGTCGATCCCATACATCTTTGTCACAAAGGGAGCGGTGAGTTCGGCAATTACGACCAGTCCGAGCAAAACCTCGAGTGTTCTCGGCAGACGAAATGGCTTCTGTCTAATGGAAGACTCCATTTAGGCTTCTTTTCGTGAAAAACGCTTTCGAGCTATCCCAACCGCGAATCCGATTACGATTCCGCAGAGTGTGGCAAGGGAAATCCAGCGCCCCGCCTGTTCCAGCGGCGCGACACTCAGATTCCAGGTTGCCGTGTAATTGCCAGCGGGCAATTCGGCCACTGCGCGGCCAAGGCTGTCTGGATAAGATGGAATGTTCTTGCCATTTACTTCAAGCTTCCAATAGGGCCAGTAGAGGCGATGGAATACCACTCGATGCGCCTGGCTCAGGCTGGCGAGTACGTTCTCGGAAGTGGGATTCGGCATCTGCACCGAAAGATGTTCGTTCCCTTCAAGATTGGCCAATGCAGCCGGATCCGCTGAGTGCTGTTTGAATTTCCCGTATCCTTCCATTTGAACATGAATAGTATAAACTGGAAGATACTCGGTTGGATCGGATGCCGGTTCGGTGGCATGTTGATACACATGCAGATTGAATATGACCAGAAGGGCCGGTGCAATGGCGCCGAGAATCCAAATCCATGCGATCGATCGAGACGCTCGCTTCATAGCGGGCGTCCGAGCAATGGCAACGGCAACTATAGCTATCATTACCAACTGAATATAAAATCTCCAACTCCCCTGAATGAGCATGAATGGCTGCACGCCTGCATAGAGTGGGCGGCTAAGAAATGGGAGTTCGAGCAAGGCGATAAACGCACCCACGGCCAGGGCGAGTTGCGCGGCCATGCGTTCCGGACCGGATAGCTTCGCTCTCGAACGCAGGAATACGATTCCGATCAGCGCCCAGCTAACGTACAAAATACCGGCATGATATCCCGCCGGCAAACCTGCGCCATGAAGCAAGTCCGTGAGAAGGTACTCGGGATTGGAAACCGTAAGATCGCCAAGTTGCGCGTAGGGCCGCGCGCTCAGGACGGCGGTGAAATGAAAGGCGGAAAGCGCAAGCGCAAGTGCCGCGGCAAGCGCCGCATCGGCCAACACGGAACGGGTAAGATAACGGCGCGCAACGATGCCGGCAATCGCAATGCATAGCATCATCGCGAGTGCTAACGGGACGCTTGTGAGGGCGAGCAAAGCCGAAGAAACGCCGAGCACCACGATCGATTGCAAGCGAGTAAGCCTCGTCCGCCCGGCGATGGCAACGAGTCCATACCAGACCAATGGAACGAATATATAGCCAACGTGAGACGAAATAGAAGATCGCGAATAAATCTCCGCGATTTGAAACGGCGCGAACGCATACAGCAGCGCTCCCAGGTTCGTACCGTATCGGGAAGCGCCGAGCGCGCGCAGGAGCGGCCGCGCGGCAAAAAAGCTCAGGATCGTGGCCGCGAGTCCCGTCATTTGAAACAGGAACCGGACATCGGTCGCGCCGGTAACGAGCCGCACGATGGAACTAATATAAAATGCAACCGGCGGATAAAAATAAAACGAGCCGATCCCAAATCCGAATACTCCATTCGGCACCCAGCGCGGCAGAAGAACGCCCCGCGAGACTAAGTTCGTAAACTGGCCAATCAAATTAAGCTGGCTCGGGCCGTCCACGCCGTAGGATTTTGCGAAAAATGGCGCCGCAAGTTCGAGCGCCACGGCGATTCCCAACAAGATCTCCAGCGCGAGCGGAAGACGAAAGGGCTCCGCGCCATTTTTTTTCAGCGGAGATTGCGGCGGGGAGGTCTCAGTTTGCGAAATCGGTGCGCGTTCGGTCAGCGTCAAAATACCACCGCCTCCTGATATTCCCCGAATGGAACTTTCAGTGTGTTAATCATCTCGCCCAAGGTCACATAGTTCCGCGCGGCCTTGATGAGCAGTGGCATCAAATTCGTATGGCCAAATCCGGCGGCGCGAATTTCATCAATCGACTCCTCCACCGCCGCTTGCGAGCGATTCGCTCTTACTTCCGCGAGTTTCTTTTTCTGTGATCGCTCCACTTCCGGCGAAATCTGGAGAATCGGAATATCGATCTTCTCGCCCTTCTCGACAAACTCGTTCACGCCGACGATAAACTTCTCTTTCCTGTCCAATTCCAGTTGATAGCGATACGCCGCGTCCGCAATTTCGCGCTGGAAAAAGCCGGCTTCGATAGCGGGAATCACCCCGCCCAGCGCATCGATCTGATCGAAATAAACATTCGCCTCACGTTCCAAACGGTCCGTTTCGGATTCGATGAAATAGGAGCCACCGAGCGGATCGATGGTATTGATGACGCCCGTCTCGTAAGCCAAAATCTGCTGCGTTCGCAATGCAATCTTCACCGCCTTCTCGCTCGGTAGCGCAAGCGTTTCGTCCATCGAGTTGGTGTGCAGCGATTGCGTCCCGCCCAGCACGCCGGCCAGCGCCTCGTATGCCGTGCGGACGATATTGTTCTCCGGCTGCTGCGCCGTAAGCGAACATCCTGCCGTCTGCGTATGGAACCTTAGCTTTAACGACTTCTCCGATTTCGCTCCATATTTTTCCTTCATCCGCCGCGCGTAAATTCTTCGAGCGGCTCGAAGCTTCGCTATTTCTTCGAAAAAGTCGATGTGGGAATTAAAGAAGTAAGAAAGCCGCGGCGCGAAATGGTCCACGTCCATTCCGCGCGCGATGCAATGCTCGACGTAACTAAATCCATCGGCCAGCGTGAAGGCCAGTTCCTGCGCGGCCGTCGAGCCGGCTTCGCGGATGTGGTAACCCGAAACCGACACCGGATTCCACTGCGGCACTTCTTCCACGGTGAACTCGATCATATCCGTGATGATCCGCATCGAGGGTTCCGGCGGATAGATAAATTCCTTTTGCGCGATATACTCTTTCAGAATATCGTTCTGAAGAGTTCCACGCAGCTTCGAAAATGGAACGCCTTGCTGCTCGGCCACGCAGAGGTAGAACGCGAACATCATTGCCGCCGGCGAATTGATCGTCATCGAGGTGGAAACTTTATCCAGCGGAATGCCGGCGAAGAGCGTCTCCATGTCTTTCAAAGAACTGATCGCGACGCCGCAAATTCCTACTTCGCCTTCGCTCCAGGCGTCGTCGGCATCGCGGCCCATGAGCGTCGGAAGATCGAAGGCGGTCGAAAGCCCGGTCTGGCCGTGAGCGAGGAGATATTTGAACCGCTCGTTCGTGTCTTCCGGCGAACCGAAGCCGGCAAACTGCCGCATCGTCCAGATTTTCCCGCGGTAACCATTCGGATGAATCCCCCGAGTATAAGGGAACTCTCCCGGGAACCCGACATTCTCGATAAATTCGCGTGGGGCAGTACTTCCAGCCTGCGGATCCCGTGGATCGTAAAGCAGTTCCACCGGATTCCCAGAAAGCGTGGTAAACTTCATCCCCGTCTCCGGGCTCGCCTCGGCCCGCGCCTTCCACTCCCGGTACGCCGCCTGATACTCAGGACTATCTTCAAACCGCGTGGTGTTCGCCGGCATCGTCGGCGATGCTCCCGGCGCACTCCCGTTCGCCGAAGCTTTCCCGTTACTATGGATTTTTGCTTTCTCGCTCATTTCCGCCATGTTGATTTTCGAACATGGCTCAACGATTCGCTCCCGAATTTCGTCCCCTGAGCCAAAAGATCCGCCGGACCCAGTCACTCCCTCAGCCAAGGTATCCTGCTGGCTGCTCGGATTATGAGGGGAATCCCTTATCCTAATTTCCCGTTGAAAGCAGGTTCTCACTTACACGTTGTTGCGTCAACGTGGTAATTCGGTCTCCTCATTAAAATGCACACAGACGTTTTTGTCAGTTATTCCAGGCAGGACCGCGAGCGCGTCCTTGCTATCACACGCCGTCTTGAAGAGGCGGGCATTTCCGTGTGGATCGACCAGGGTGGCATCGACGGCGCTACCTACTGGGGCGAGGAGATCGTCCATGCCATCGAGGATTCGAAGATGCTGTTGCTGATGGCGTCTCAAAATTCCATCGGCTCCGAGAATGTGGCGAAAGAGGTGATGCTCATCTCGGAAAAGAAGCTTCCTATCCTGCCGATTCATCTCGAGCCGGTAACGATTCCTGCCATCCTTAAATATCCTCTGGCCGGCATTCAGCACGTCGAATATTTCCGAGGTGATGAAGAAGAGAATTTCCGCACGATCATGCGCGCGCTCCAGCGTGCTGGCATCGAAGCGAAAATTCCAACTGCCGCTCCGAAGGAAGAGCCCGTGCGCGAACGCAACGTCGTTGCGACCGCGCACTCTATGCATAGTGAGCAGGCTATTGCGCCGGGAGCGTTGGCGGTGTTGCCATTCGATAATATCAGCCCCGAAAAAGAGACCGATTATTTTTCGGACGGATTGACCGAGGAACTGATCACGAGCCTTTCTTCGCTAAGCGAAATGGAAGTCGTCTCTCGAATTGTTTCGATGCAATATAAGGGAACGAAAAAAGATCCCAAAACCATCGGGCAGGAATTGCAGGCGCGCTATATCGTCGTCGGCTCGATTCGCAAGATGGGCGAGAACATCCGCATTTCCGCCCAACTGGTCGATACCGAAACGAACCGCCAGCTTTGGGCGCAGACCTACAAAGGCAAGCTCGATGACATCTTCGATATTCAGGAGCAGGTCGGTCAGCAAATCGCCGAATCGCTGAAGTTGAAGCTCTCGCTGACGGAGAAGATCGGCCTCACCAAGCGCCCGACAGTGAATGCGCAGGCGTATGATCTCTATTTGAGAGGACGAGAATATCTGTATCAGCTCACAAAGCAGAGCGTCGATTATTCGATCCAACTATTCGAAAAGGCGATCGAACTCGATCCGCGCTTTGCCGCTGCCTATGCTGCGTGCTCCAATGCGTATGGACTGTTTTTCAGTTTATTTCGACGGGACGATCACTTTAAAGATAAGGCGCAGGAGCTGGGGTTGAAAGCCTTGATGTATGACAGCAATTCTCCGGAAGCCTATGCCGCGCTCGCGCTTTCCTACTATTTCCGGCACGACTATGCCGAAGCGGCCCGGGCAGGTCAGAAATCGGTCGATCTGGATCCCGATAATTTTCTTGCGTATTGGATCGTTGGGCGGATCCATTATAATGCTGGGAATTTTGCCAGGGCGGAGGAGTTGCTGAACAAAGCGCTCCGTATCGAGCCAAGCTTTTATTCGACATACAACGATTTGGAACTTATTTACAATGCGACGGACCGGGAGCCGCTGGTCGAAGACATGCGTTCCAAATTGCTGGAACTCTTGCCAACGCACCTGTTGAAGTTTCCGGACGATAGTCGCGCTCGGCTTTTTTATTCCGCTCGCCTTGCCAAGCGTGGGCGCATTGCGGAGGCAAAAAAAGAAGCCGAGCAGGCCATGCTCACGAGTACCGACGATCCTCTGATGCTCTATAATGTCGCCTGCGTCTTTGCTCAATTGGGCGACACCACGCTTGCCGTCGAATCGCTTCGTGGCGCTATTACCGCCGGCCACGAAAACTTCGATTGGATCAAACGCGACTCCGACCTCGACCCCATCCGCAACGACCCGGAGTACATCGAACTTATGAAGGATAAATAAATGACCGCCGACGTATTCGTCAGTTA
>Ga0307374_10010459_pt1 | contig 13439 bp, 9 predicted proteins | sample OX3MG_FD_202532 | JGI IMG/M metagenome (GOLD analysis project Ga0307374, IMG submission 202532) | Soil microbial communities from Risofladan, Vaasa, Finland - OX-3 | ecosystem: Environmental > Terrestrial > Soil > Coastal area > Acid sulfate soil | place: Finland: Risofladan, Vaasa | collected...
GCGTCCGGACTATGCAGCATATATACGATGGGTTGCTGAACAGTTGGCCCACCGCTGCCACCTCGGAACCTCCGTTCAGTCTATATCAATGTTAGACGAGAAGGACTCATATATTTATAGAGTAGAAACCGACCGAGAAGTCTACTTCTCTCGGCACATCGTTCTCGGGACAGGGCGTCCACCGTTGATACCCAGTATATTCCAGCGGTCGATCTCGTCTGGCTGCGTGTTCCATTTGAGTCGATACAAAAGCGCCAGCCGTATGCTCCTGGACAGAGGAGCACGGAAGATTGCGGTGATTGGGAGCAGTCAAAGCGCGGTGGAGATCGTTCTGCACCTTTCGAAAACCGAGCCCAAACTCGAAATTCACTCGATCTTTCGTCGGTTCGGATATCCGCTTAAGGATACAAGCCCCTTCATGAGTGAGGTGTATTTTCCGGAGTTCACAGATCTGTTCTTTAACGCCGATTTGAAGCTAAAAGAGCGCATTAATCGCGATGTCCTGCGGACCAATTATGGGGCCTGCGATATGGACGTGCTCGAAGAGTTGTATCGGCAGATATACTATGACAAAATGCGTGGAGCCAACAAAATTCATCTACGCCGAATGACTGACGTTGAATCGGTGGACACGAGTCCTCAGGGCGTGGGACTCACGATTCGTAGCGGTGTTACGGGGGAGCGCGAGATCGAGTATTTCGATGGCGTCTTCCTTGCTACGGGCTTTCGTAACATAGGTTCACGCGAAGATGGAGTGAAAATTCCTCCGCTACTCGAACGGCTAGAATCCAGGTTCGATCTTGACAGTCAGGGGTGCGTTCGGGTGGCCCGCGATTACTCCATTGCCATGAGAGAGGAATATACCTCGGCGGGTCTAGTCGTACTAAACGGCCTGTGCGAAGCGAGTCATGGAATGGGAGATGCTGGCTCGCTATCATTGCTGTCTCTGCGGGCATTGGCAATCACAAGCGCAATTGCCGGGCATGATGACGACACCCACGGCGGAGGTCGCTCCCAAACGAAAGAAGACGTTGCTTAAGAGTGTGCGGCCGCGTTCCAATGAATATCGCGTTGGCGCGCCGTACGCAGATGCCGAACACGTCGATGCTTCCACAAGCCAACGTTGCCAACGATGGAGGACGCCTTGCCTAAGACAATGAGTCTTGAGCGTGCGACCGAGTTCGCCGAGGCGTGGAATACCCATGACCCGGATTTCGTTGCGAGCTTTTTTGCTACCGGAGGCGCCTTATATACTTCGATCGGCTCGGGGAGCTATGGAGATAGCTACTTTGGGCGGGAGGAAATTCGGAGGGGCGCGAAGGCATTCTTTGATCGCTTTCCTGACGGTCGCTTTGAAGATATTAAGGTGATAGTGTCTGGCAATATTGGGACTCTCGAGTGGAACTTTACTATGTCTGGCGCTGACGGGAAGCGTTATGCCACAGCAGGCTGTGATCTTCTCGAGTTTGAAGAGGAGTTGGTCTTGAGAAAGAGTGCTTTTCGGAAGGTCCAGGGCTAGCCAGAGGCCACCCGGCAGGCGGCGCACTACCAGGACCGGCCGAATAACGGGCGGATGTGTCGCATGTGCAAGTATTTCATCACCGCCGGCGGCACCGCCGGGTCCGGCATGATGGGCGGGACCATGGGCCCGGGCATGATGCAAGCGGGCAGCTGCCAGCTCGTGCAGGGCGGCATCAGCCCGATGGGCTATTGCGACTTCTACGCTCCCCTGTCGGGCTGACCATATCGGGATCGGGACGCACATACCCTGGCGGCGCACAACCATCATGGCTTTCCGTCCAGGGTGGATACATCCCTCAACCGGTGTCCGGAATGCTCTGGCGACAGGCAGTGCGCGTGCGTCTGATCGGCCAGCACCTCGATGACGCGGCACTCCGCTACCTGGCCGCGGCCGCACCGATCGAGCATGCGGGACAACTCCGCCTCAAATGTCCGCAGCAACCCGATGCGGTCTCGCACTGCCGCCAGGTGCTTGCGGCCGATGGCATCCACTTCGGCGCAGGGGCGCTCCCGATCGTCCGCCAAGGTCAGGAGTGCCCGCACGCTATCCAGCGGGAAACCGAGTTCACGGCTGTGACGGATGAAGGCCAAGCGATCGGCGTGCGTGCGCGTATAGGCGCGATGGTTGCCGGCGGTGCGTGACGCCTTCGGCATCAGGCCGACTTTCTCGTAATAGCGGATCGTCTCGACCTTCGTGCCGCTGCGCGTGGCGAGGTCACCGATCGAGAACGCCGCGCCTGGTGGTCGCGCCATGCTGCACCCCCTTGAACCTGTGGTCGCTACAGGTCCCATATCGGGCGGCGAGCACCACGCACAAGGACCGCGCCATGGATGCCCCGGCCGCCCCGACCACGACCGCGCTGCGCTACCGCGTCGGTGGCATGGATTGCCCAAGCTGCGCCAACACGATCGAGACGGCACTCAGGCGGCTCGGCGGCACGGATGGCGTGCGGCTCGACTTCCAGAGCCAGACCCTCGCCCTGCGGTTGGACGAGGACGCGACGCCGCGCGCAACCATCGAGGCCCGGATCCGCAGTCTCGGCTTTGCGATCCGCCCCGTTGCGCCCATGCGTGTGGTCGGCGCCAGCGACACGGCAGACAGTGTCGCCGTCGACGCCGAGCCGACCTGGTGGACGACCGGGAAGGCACGCCTGCTGCTGGCGCTTGGCACCCTCATGCTGGGCGGGCTGGTTGTGGCCAGCGCCGAGCCGGCTGTGGCCAGGTGGGCCGAACTCCCGGCCGCCCTGCTCGGCCTGGGCTTCTTCGGCGCCAAGGCGATCCGGCTTGCGGGCGCCGGAACCCCGTTCAGCATCGAGATGCTGATGTCGGTCGCGACGCTCGGCGCCGTGCTGATCGGCGCCCCGACCGAGGCGGCGGTGGTCGTCCTGCTGTTCACCGCCGGCGAATTGCTGGAGGGGCTAGCCGCAGGCCGCGCGCGGGCCGGCATCCGGGCCCTCTCCGCGCTCAATCCCCGAACCGCGCTGCTGGTCGAAGACGGTGCGGCCCACGCGGTGCCGGCATCCACCTTGCAGGTCGGTCAGGTGGTGCTGGTGCGGCCGGGCGATCGGGTGCCGACCGACGGCACCGTGCTGGAGGGACGCACCGAGGCCGATGAGAGCCCGGTCACCGGCGAGTCCATCCCGGTGTCGAAAGCCGAAGGCGATGCCCTGGTCGCGGGCAGCATCAACGGCAGCGGCGCCGTGCAGATAGGGGTAACGCGGACGGTCGCGGACAACACCGTTTCCCGCATGCTGCACCTGGTGGAGGAGGCGCAGGCGAGCCGTGCTCCCACCGCGCGTTTCATCGAACGGTTCAGCGCGATCTACACCCCAGCCGTAGTCGTCGTGGCGGCGCTGACCATGCTGCTGCCGCCGCTGCTGGTCGGTGCGGCGTGGGAGACCTGGATCTATCGCGGCCTGGCCCTGCTGCTGATCGGCTGCCCCTGTGCGCTGGTGCTGTCCACCCCGGCGGCCATCGCCTCCGGCATCGCGGCCGGTGCGCGGCGCGGGTTGCTCATCAAGGGCGGCGCGGCGCTGGAGACGATCGGCCGCATCCGGATCGTTGCCTTCGACAAGACGGGCACGCTGACACGCGGCGAGCCACACGTGACGGATGTGATCGCCTGCTCGGGCACCGAGCGCAGCGTGCTCGGTCTGGCCGCCTCGGTCGAGAAAGGGTCGAGCCATCCGATCGGCCGCGCGATCCTGGCACGCGCGGGGGTCGACGGCATCCCGCTTCGCCCCGTGGCCGCCGCCCGCGCGATCCCCGGACAGGCGGTCGCCGGGACGATCGCCGGCCAAACCGTCTTGGTCGGTTCCCCGGGCCATCTCGCGCCGGCCGGCGAGCTGTCGGGCGACACCAGGGCCAGGATCGTGGCGCTGGAGGAGGCGGGCAAGACGGTGGTCCTGGTGATGGCGGGTGCGGACGTGGCCGGCGTGATCGCCATGCAGGATGCGCCGCGCGCCGATGCGGCCTCCGGCGTCGAAGCGCTGCGGGCGCTCGGCATCCTGCCGGTGATGCTGACCGGCGACACGCGCCGCAGCGCGGCTTCGATGGCCCGTGCCCTCGGCATCGAGCTGCAGAGCGAGCTGCTGCCCGCCGACAAGCTGCGCGCGATCGCCGCGTTGCAGCGGCATGGACCGGTCGCCATGGTCGGCGACGGCATCAACGACGCGCCCGCCCTGGCCGCCGCCTCGGTCGGCATCGCCATGGGCAGCGGCACGGACGTCGCGCTCGAGACGGCGGACGCCGCGCTGCTCGGCAACAAGGTCGGCGGCGTGGCGTCGCTGGTTCGCCTGTCGCGGGCGACGATGGCGAATATCTGGCAGAACGTCGTCATCGCGCTCGGGCTGAAGGCGGTGTTCCTAGTCACCACCCTGGGCGGCCTCACCGGCCTGTGGCCCGCCATCCTGGCCGATACGGGAGCGACCGTGCTGGTCACGCTCAATGCGTTGCGGCTGCTGCGCCACCGCGGCGCCTGACAACGTGTCCCGCGCCCTGTAAGCACATGGGGATGGACCGCACCGCCCTGACCGGGCCTGGCGCGTCGATGGCATTGGCCTCGGCGGCGCTGTTCGGTGCCAGCACGCCGTTCGCCAAGCTGCTGCTGGGCACGGTGGATCCGTGGCTGCTGGCCGGCCTGCTCTATCTCGGCTCCGGCATCGGCCTCGCTCTTGCGCAGCTTGCCCGCCGGCCGCTCGGCATCGGCACGACCGAGGCCCCGCTGCGGCGCTCCGATCTGCCTTGGCTGGCGCTGGTTGTGCTGGCAGGCGGCGTCGCCGGGCCGGTGCTGTTGATGTTCGGCCTGGCACGCACATCGGCCGCCGATACGGCGCTGCTGCTCAACCTGGAAGGCATCGCCACCATGACGATCGCCTGGGTGGTGTTCCGCGAGAACGTGGATCGCCGCATCCTGCTCGGCGCGCTCGCCATCCTGGCCGGGGCGGTGCTGCTGTCCTGGCAGGGCGGCCCCGCGGGCGTCGGCTGGGGTGCGCTGCTGATCGCCGGCGCCTGCCTCGCCTGGGGCATCGACAACAACCTGACGCGCAAGCTCAGTGGCGCCGATCCGGTGCAGATCGCGATGCTGAAGGGGTTGGCAGCCGGCACGGTCAATCTCGGCCTGGCGCTGGCGCGCGGGGCCGCCCTGCCGGCCCCCGTCACCTTGCTGGGCGCCGGGCTGATCGGGTTCCTCGGCTATGGCGTCAGTCTGACCTTGTTCGTGCTGGCGTTGCGCCACCTCGGGACGGCGCGCACGGGCGCCTATTTCTCGACCGCCCCCTTCATCGGTGGCGCCGTCGCCGTGGTGCTGTTCGGTGAGCCGGTCACTGCTCGCCTGCTGGGCGCGGCGCTGCTGATGGCGATCGGCATCACCCTGCATCTGATCGAGCGGCACGAGCATGAGCATGTGCATGAGGAGATGCTGCACGAGCACGCGCATGTGCACGACGCGCACCACCAGCACGCCCACGGACCAGGAGATCCCTCCGGGGAGCCGCACATGCACGCCCATCGCCACACGCGGCTGGTGCACACGCATCCGCATTATCCCGACCTGCATCACCGGCATGGGCACCCCGGCTGACCCCGCGCAGCGGCCCGTCCACGGCCTTCATCCGCGTCATCGGCGGCTCGGCAGGCGACCACATGCGTGGTACGGCATCTTGTCGGCGGTAGGGACGATGCGTTTCTAGACCGCATATGATACGATATCGGCATGGCACGCGAGGGCGGCGATCCTCGCGTCCCCCGCATGACGGCCGGGCCTCGCGACCACCCGGCGTTCGCCCCGACGCGGCATGGGCTCCGGCGGCGGCGCCGATCCAGGGGGGGCGGCTGTCCCTTCAGCGTGACCGGTCCTGACGACCTCCGCGGATCAGTGTCTCTCCCGCAGCAGGAGTACCGGAAGCGCGGCAAGCTGGAGCACGAGCGAAGCGGCGACGAGCCCGGGCAGGCTCACGCCGTAGAGCAGGCCGAGCACCACGCTCCCCACCAGCCATGCCGTGCCGCGCACCGCGTCGAACAGCCCGTAGGCGGTCGCTCGCCGATCTTGCGGCAGGTAACGGCTGAGCAGCGCATGGAACACGGTATCCTGGGTCGCCGTGCCGATCCCCCAGAGGCCGGCGCCGACCACGGCGGCGGCCGGACCGCCGAGGAACACCAGCGGCACCGCCAGAGCCGCGACCACGACCGCCATCGGCATGACCATGGTCCCCACCCGGTCCAGCAACCAGCCGAGCACCAGCGCGGCCACCCCTTCCATCGTCATTGCCAGGGCGTAGAGCAGCGGGATCCAGGCCGGCGGCACGATCCCCGCCCCGGTCAGGTGGAATGCGATCAGCGCGAAATCGGCAAACCCGGCGCCGATCAGCGCGGCGGCCACCGTGTCGGCGCGAAAGAGGCGGCCGAACCCGGGCCAGGCGGCGAGTTCCACGCGCGTGCGAGGCAGCGCGAGCTGGCGCGGGTCGGGGTAGAAGATCCGCGCCGCCGCCAGCACCGCGAGCGAGGCCAGGGCCGGGATCAGCAGGAGGGCGAAGCTCCGGTGGTAGCCCTCGCCAAGCGCGAGCAGGCCCGCGACCAGGAGCGGCCCGGCCAGGCCACCCGTCTGGTCGAGCGCGGCATGCAGGCCGAAGCCCCAGCCGGCCCCGGTCTGGCTTGCGGCGTGGGAGAGCATGGCACCGCGGATCGGGGCGCGGATTGCGCGCCCAAGGCGCTCGGTGATCAGCAGCAGCATGGCTACCGGCCAGGACCAGGCGAACGCCAGCAGCGGCACCGCAAGCAGGTTGATCAGGTATCCGGCGCCCATGATCGTCCAGTAGCGCCCGCTGCGATCGGCCGCGCGGCCGGAGAGGTAGCGGACGCCATAGCCGAGGAATTCGCCGAGGCCCGCGACCACGCTGACGATCACGGCCGAAGCGCCCAGCATCCCAAGGAACGGGCCGGCGACGCTGCGGCCGCCCTCGTAGGTCATGTCGGCGAACAGGCTGACGCAGCCGATCAGCACGATGAAGGCGATCGCCCGCCGGCGCGCGGGCGCGGGCATCGCGACGGGCCGATCGGGTTCCGATTGGTTCATGGCCTATCCTCGCTCACCGAAGGCGCACGACGCCGCCACGAAGCCCCGCCCGGCGCGGGCTGGGGTCATGTCATCTCGTCGCCGTCAGGCCTGACCAATCACGCTGACCGCTCGGTCACCGCTCGCCTCGGCATCCTCGGCGGCAAAGCGTGCGAACCGGGTCGCCAGCATGGGAAGAACGAGCAGGGTGAGGGCGGTCGAGCTGCACAGCCCGCCCAGGATCACGATCGCCATCGGCCCTTCGATCTCCTGCCCCGGCAGGCTCGCGCCGATCGCCAGCGGGAGCAATCCGAGCGCGGTCACCGACGCGGTCATCAGGATCGGCGTCAGCCGGTTCATCGCCCCCAGCCGGGCAGTTTCCCGCGACCACGGCAATCCTTCCTCGATGACCAGCGTCCGGTAATGCGACAGCAGCATCAGCGCATTGCGCAAGGTGATGCCGAACACCGTCACGAACCCGACGGCGGCACCCAGCGAGACGGGCAGACCGGCGAGCCAGATCGCGGCCACGCCGCCGACCAGCGCGAACGGAATATTCGCCGCCAACAGCAGCACCGTCCGCCCATCGCGCAGCGCGATCACCAGCAGTCCCAGAATGGCGGCGAGCGCAAGGCCGGCGTGCAACAGGAGGTCGAGCCGGGCCTTGCCCGAGGCCGCCGCGGTGCCGCCGATCCGGATGTAATCGCCCGGCGCGAGCGGCACGTTTGCCAGTGCGTGTGCGGCCCGGCCGATGAACCGGCTCGCTCCCCCGCTGACGTTGACGGTCACGAGCTGCACGCGCCGAGCCCCGCGATGCAGGATCAGGGACTGGCCCGCGCGCTCGCGAATTTTCGCCAGCGCGCTGAGCTGGACCACCGTGCCGGCGGCGTTGGCGATCGGGATCGACCCCAAGGCCAGCGGGTCCGCGCGCAGTGCCGGCGGCAGCACCACGACGATCGGGACGGAGCGGATCGCGCTATAGACCCGTCCCACCGTGCGGCCGGCGTAGCTGGTCTGGATCGCGCGCAGCACCGCCGCGGCGGTGAAGCCGAAACGGGTGAGCGCGGCATGGTCCAACCGGATGGACAGCTCCGGCGTGCCGGGCGGGGCCTGGATGCGCACACCTGCCGCGCCGCGCACCTTCCGTAGCGCCGCCGCGACCCGCCGGGCGTCGGCATTCAGGGCCGCCAGGCGCTGGCCGTAGATCGTGACGATCACCGGTGCCGTGACGCCGGACAGGGTTTCGTGGATCCGTTCCGTCAGGAACGTGTTGGCCCACCAGCGCACGCCCGGCGCGCCTTTGACGGCGGCGAGGATGTGCCGTTCGGTCCCACGGCTGTCGAGGCTGCCGGCGGGGGTCAAGCCGACATCGATCTCCGCTTTGTTGGTCAAGGCGTTGCCGTTCGACAGATGGGCCCGGCCGATATGGGCGACCACATGGGCGACCTGCGGCATATGCTCCATGGTGCGGATCGCGCGCCGCGCGACCCCCAGCATCGTGTGGATCGACGTTCCGGGCGCAGTCTGGAAATGGACGATCAGGTCGTTCTCGTGGAACTGCGGCAGGAACTGGGTCCGGAGCGCGGGGATGCTGGCAAAGCCGCCGACCAGCAGCAGCACGACCAGCACCAGCACGGCTCGGGCATGGTGGTTGACCGTCTCCAGGACCCGGCCATAGCCGCGCTTGGCATAGGCCACGACCGGCGGATCGGCCGGATCGAGCCGCGCTCGCCCAAGCAGCACCATGGCGAGCGCGGGCGTGACCGTGAGCGCGACCAGCAGCGAGGCCAGGATCGCCAGGATGTAGGCCACCGCCAGCGGGCCGAACAGGCGCCCGGCCACCCCGGCCAGGCGCAGCACCGGCAGGAAGACGATGACGACCGAAACGGTGGCAAAGATAACGGCCTTCCGCACCTCCATGGTCGCGCGCAGGATCACGAAGCCGGTCGGCAGGGGGGAGGCCAACCTTTCGTTCTCGCGCAGGCGTCGATGGATGTTCTCGACGCCGACCACCGCGTCGTCCACCACCTCGCCGAGCGCGATGGCAAGCCCGCCCAGCGACAAGGTGTTCAGGCTGAAGCCGAACGCACCCAGGATCAGCGCGGCCGCCAGCAGCGACAACGGGATGGCGGCGAAGGAGATCACCGCGGTCCGCCAGTTGCGCAGGGCAAGGTAGAGCACCAGCAGGATCAGGCCGGCCCCGATCGCCAGCGAGTTGCGGACGTCGTGCAGGGCTGTGATGATGAACGACGCCGGCCGCACCGCATTCGCGGTCACGAGCACCCCGTCGCGCTGCATCGCCGGCGCCAGCAACGCGAGCGCATGGTCCAGTCCGCTGGTCACCTGCAACGTATTGGCGCCGTATTGCAGGCCGATCACCAGCACCAGCCCCGGCTTGGCACCGACCAGCGCACCGCCGATGCGCGGCGGCGGCGCCGCCACGATATGTGCCACGTCGCCCAGCGTGACGCTCTGATGGCCCCGGCGGAGGAAGAGACTACCGGCCAGGGTCGCCGGATCGGCGGCCTGGCCGTGGGTCAGCAGAAATAGTTGTTGATTGGACGTATCGATCACGCCGGCGCCGCGCACCGCGCTGGCCGCACCGGCCGCGGCCACCAGCTGGTTCAATCCGGCATGCAGGCTCACCAGCTTGTCCGGGTCGAACTGTACCTGCAGCTGCTCCGGCCGGGCGCCGAAGATCACGACCTTCGAGACCCCGGGCACTGCGAGCAGGGCGGGCCGGATGGTCCAGCGGGCGATTTCCGTCAGCGCCATGAGCGAGAGCTTCGGCGCGCGCAGGCCGACCGCCAGTGCGACCCCGGTGGAGGATTGCAACGGCGCCAGTATCGGCTTCGCGCCCGGCGGCAGCGAGCTGGTGAGCGGCGCCAGCCGCTCGGTCACCAGCTGGCGATCGAGATAGACGTCGGTGCCGCCGTGGAAGACGGCGTTGACGACGGAGAGGCCCTCCATCGATTGCGAGCGCAGGGCGGACAGTCCGGGAATGCCGTTGACCACGTCCTCGATCGGCGTGGTCACCAGCGCCTCGATCTGGCGCGGCGCCAGGCCCGGCGCGTTGGTGACGACGGTGACGGTCGGCTGGCCGAATTCCGGAAACACGTCGTAGCGCGCGCCGATCACCCCGACGGTGCCGACCAGGACCAGCGCCGCGGCTGCGAACAGGACGAGCAGGTGAAACCGCAGACAGAATGCGACGATCGCACGCATCAAGGGTCATCCCGCTTGGGCTGCGGCTTGCCGGTCGTGCCGGCGGACAGCAGCAGCGCCGCGCCCTGAACGACGATGCGCGACCCCGGAACGAGGGGTCCGGCTTGATCCTGGGGCAGGAAGTACCGCTCGCCATCCTCCGGCAGGAGGCGCACCGGGACCGGAGCGAAGGCGTTCCCGGCTAGTGCGCGGTAGATGATCGACCCGCCGTTGCGCCAGACCACCGCGGACTTCGGAACCATCAGGCCGGCCCGCGCGGCGGACGTGTCCAGGCGGACGGTCAGCGGCGTGCCGATCGCCACCGAATCCTGCGCGTCTCCGAGATAGAACAGGCTTTGCCCGGCCCAGCCGGCGGCCACACGCGGGGACCGGCCAAGCAGGTGCAGGACGAGCCGGGTTCCGTCCGGCGCTGCCGCCGCGGCAAGCGCCGGCGGGCTCGGCAGCGCCTGGCCCATCGGCAGGCTGACCTCGACCAGCAGCAGCGACCCGCGTTCGAGACCAGGCACCGGCCCGGTACGGTTCGCGATCGCCGCGGCCAGGTCTGTCCCCCAGTCGCTGCGGATTTTCGTCTGCAACGCGGCGAGACGGGCGTTAGACGTCGCCAGCTCGGCCGTCGCGACCGCCGCCGCCGATTGCGCGTCCTCCAGCGCCGATTTGGAAATGTTGTGCTGCGCCCGATAGAGGTCGATCGCCCGCCGCTCGGCGCTGCCGGCCAGCCGAGCCTTGGCCTGGTCGGCGGCCACGGTACCGCGGGCGGCGGCAAGTTGGGCGCTGGGCGCGGCGATCAGGACTGGATCAACGATCTGGCCGTAGGCGGTGACGTGCGGCGCAAGCGTGGCCCGGGACAGTGCCGCGGTGCGGATCTCTCCCGCCGCCGCGGTCCCGGCGCCGATGGTCACGGTACCGGGATCGGCCTGCGCCGCGTGCGCCGCGTGCGCCGCGTGCGCCGAGGCAAGGGCGAGCGCGAGAATCAGAGCAAGAGCCAGCGGCTTCATCGATTTTGATCCGCAACCAGGAATGGGTGATAGAGCGCGGTCTCGAGCGCCCCGAGTGCCCCGCGTTCGTCCGTCGCCGCCGCCAGCGCGCCCTGCTCGGTCTGCACCAGCGCAAGCTCCGCGCCGACCAGTCGCAACCGGCCAATCGCCCCTGCCTGGAAGGCGTCGCGCTGGCGGACCACGATGTTGCGCGCGGCGGCAAGCAGGCTGCGCGCCGTCCCTGCTTCCGCCTTGCTGGCGTGCCAGTCGGTCACGGCGCGATCGATCTCGCCCAGTGTGCGCTCCTGGGCGGCCATGAAGCGCTCGGCGGCAAGCCGCCGCGCCGCGCGCGCCGCCGCAATCGGGCCCTGGTTCTGGTTGAAGATCGGCAGCGGCAGGGAGAGCGCCAGGATGAATTTGTTGTCGCCCTGATCGTAGTGATAGCCGGGGCCGATATCGAAGGAAGGGTACTGACGCGCGATCGCGACCCGCAGACCGGCCTCCGCCGCCTGGTAGCGGTCGAGCGCGGCACGCAGGTCCGGCCGGGCTGTCAGCGCGGCATGGATCAGCGGGGCGAGATCGCCAGGTTTCCGTGGATGATCGAGGCCGGCCATGTCGAGAGCGACACCATCGAGAGCACGCCGCGGCAGCCCGAGCGCCGCGGCCATCCCGGCGTCGGCGAGCCGCGCGCGCCGCCTGACCGAAGCGAGCCGAAGCGCCGCCTGGTTTTCCGACAGCCGGGCGAGGTTCAGCGCCGCCGCCGAGGCCGACCCCGCGCGATAGCGTTGCGCCAGCACCTGCTCATAGGTCTGCGCCAGGACAACGTTGCGCCGTGCGAGGGCGAGGCTGCGCCGCGCCGCCCAGAGGTTGAGCAGGGCCGTCCGCACGGTGCCGCGCAGTTGCCAGGCCGTGACCGCGAGGGCTTGCCGGGCGGCTTCGGCCTGGGCACGCGCGCGCGCCATCAGCGCGGGTCTCACCCCGACGGCCTGGATCAGGAAAGCGACCACCGGCCCCACTTTCCACGGCGACGGGGTCAGGGTGGTCGCGTTGTAGGTGGGCGAGAGGGACAAGCTTGGGTTGGGCAGCTCCGCGGCCGTCACTTCTCCCGCCTTGGCGGCACCGAGCCTGGCGGCGGCCATCTTCATCTCGGGCCGTTCATACACGGCCGCCAGGGTCAGGGATTGCAGGTTCCACCGGACCGGCCCCGTGCGATGTTCCTCGATCGCGATGAAGCGCAACAGGCGGGGACCCGACAGGCTGCGGCCGGTGAGCGCCGCCGCGTCGGCCGCCGGATGCAGCGGACGTGCGCGGTAGGTCGCGCAGCCGCTGAGCAGCGCAAGCAGCAGGACCGAGCACAGGCCACGCGCCGCGGCGTTACGCGGTGACATCGCGCGCGGCGGCTGCGTTGGGGGAAAGAAGCGGGCGGATTCGAACTCGGGGGACGGCGTTCATGGGGCTGGCCGTCTACACGGGCATTCTGACAATTCCCGCACGCTTGCATGACGATCCCGTCAGGTGGCGAGTTTCGCTGCTTCGATGGGCCGGTTAGCACCGGGGGCGCCGCCCAAGGGCAGGTCAAGGATCACGCGCGTGCCCTCGCCCAGTGTGCTGTCCATCCGGATCGTGCCGCCGTGCAGGGTCACGATGCTCTCGACCACGGCCAGCCCCAGGCCGACGTTGCCGGCGCCTCCGGATCGGGCAGGGTCAACGCGATAGAACCGATCGAACACCCGGGGCAGATGCTCCGGCGCAATGCCGTGGCCGGTATCCGCCACCTCGACCCGCAACGTGCCGGCGTGCACCGAGACGAGAACGCGGACCTCACCGCCGGGCGGCGTATGCGCGATCGCATTCGCCAGCAGATTCCCGACCGCTTGCTGGAAAAGCGGCCGATCGAGCGCGGCCATCACCCCCTCGGCCCCGGTCGCCACCAGCCGGACCCCGGCTTCGGCCGCGCTCGCGTCATAGAACTCGGTGACCGCCGAGATTTCCCGGTGCACATCGACGATGCTGAGACACGAGCGCACCGCCGCGGTCTCGGTGCGCGCGAGAAACAGCAGGCTCTGGATCACCTGGCTGAGCCGGGCGCACTCCTCGAGCGCCGAGCCGAGCACCTCCCGGTAATCCTCGGTCGATCTTGCCCGGCCGAGTGTCACCTCGATCTCCCC
>Ga0307374_10010469_pt1 | contig 13433 bp, 14 predicted proteins | sample OX3MG_FD_202532 | JGI IMG/M metagenome (GOLD analysis project Ga0307374, IMG submission 202532) | Soil microbial communities from Risofladan, Vaasa, Finland - OX-3 | ecosystem: Environmental > Terrestrial > Soil > Coastal area > Acid sulfate soil | place: Finland: Risofladan, Vaasa | collected...
ACTTGACGTTCATCGAGATAAGGCGAGATCGCAGCAAATCGCTCCGCTATCGTCGCCGCGACATCCACAAACCAAAGCTATCCTAAATAGCCGCGTCTGTCACGTTAATTGTTCGGAAACTCCTTACTTGGGGCTCGGTCGCGTGAGGGTGGTCGAGGCCACTTCTCGACTTCGAGCTCGAACTCAGTGATACTCGCGCGGTGAACGTCGACCGGGCCGCTCTGTTGAAGGCCACTAGAACATGCCTACGGGTCGTCCTTGGCGCCATCCTTGCCCTTGTAGCCGTGGTCTCACTGCGCGGGTCCTCTGCGTGGGCGGCACCGAGCTGCTTGCTGAACGTCAGCCCCCCATTCGCGATAGGGGAGACTGACGTATCGATCCAGGTCGCGTCGAGCGCCGCCAATCTTTCCGAAGCGGGTTCCTCACGCATCTGGTTGTTCGTCGACAGCCAAACCAAACCCACTCTGATTGGTCAGGACAGCAGCGCGGGCGGGCTCGGCGCGTCAGCCGAGTACACCGTACACCTCACCCCGGGGAGTCACCGGATCGAAGTAGCTTGCCAGTCGGCGTCAGGCACGACTTACGCATCAGCTGACATTAATGTATTCAACCCGGGCACCGTGGTTGTGATTGGCATCTTCGGCCTGTTGGGAATCGCGGTGATCGCTGGTTTGGCAAATAGTCAAGGCAAGGGTGTGAAGACGGCCGGTGGGCCGAAGCCAACGGCGCCGCCTCCGCCCATGGCATCCAACGATGCTGTCCCCGTGCTGGCGTCGAGCACGCCCCAGCTGCTGCGCGGCCAGAACACGGAATCCAGAGGCTCGGGCCATCGGTGCGCTGATGCCACAGCGGACCGCAACGCGTTGATTGACCTCCTGCGTTCGAAGCAGAGCCTCGAATCACTGATCACCAATGAATGGAACCAACAAGCACGCACGACCGAAGCTCTGCTTGACGTTTACCGCTCACTCTGCGATGAGAAGCGCAATCTGTGGATTGCCACCGGCCTCAACTGGATAGAAGGGTCGGCAGCATGGACCTATTGGGGCGCGTCGTTCGCTCACGATGTCGCTGAGGACGTTGGTAAGGCAACAGGGCTCACGATTCCGTCACTCGATAAGGGACTGAATATTGTCTTCACCCGACGCGGTGCGAAGCTGCTGGCAGAGGCCCTAACCAAGGTGACCGTGAAAGAGGGGGCTGAAAAAGTTGGGGAAATGGCGCTTGACAAGCTTAACCCCGGCGCCGAAAACCCGCCTGGGCTAGAGAAGCAGGGGGATGTCAAAGATTTCGTTCAGCGCGTCCTCGACCGCAACGCGAAAGTGCACGGCGAGTTGGTTGACAAGCTCACCGATGCCTTCGCCGCAGACATCGCTGAGTACCTAACCAACGCTCAGGCTTACAACGCATCAGTACTTAGGTGGAGTACGGAGAAGCAGGAGGCGATGGAGGCTCTCGCTCGGAAGATCGACGCCGCGCATCGAGCACTTGCGAGTAGCTTCTTGGACTGTCACGGGCGTCTCTTTGACGACTCGGCACTCCAAAGTGGGAATGTAGATTTAGGCGGCGCCGGTTTGCGTCTGGCTGTCGGCGACCCATCAGACCTTGAGGTCCCAGTCGACGTCGCGTTCACGAGCTCGCGCTGATGTCTGAAACCGCATTCGACATGCGCCTGGCTCAGGCCGGCCTGGTGGTCGATCCGCAGACGGCGCGCATCCCCGTCGCATTCGGAGGCGCCACCTACGCGATTGAAGCGCACGAGACAGGCGACGGTTGCCTGCTCCGCTGTGACGTAGAGTCTCCTGGGACCAGCATGGCCAAGTACGCGGACGCTCTCAATCAAATCGGCCACGGTGAGCCTGGCGAGACTGAGGTCGTCATCGCGCCCAATCGGCTCACGGTGGTCCGCCACCTCCACAACACGACCTCCGACGACTTGCGCAGCGCAGCGCTACGGATAGCAGGGATGACGCAAATGGCCGCAGAGATCGTTGCCATGCTCCGCACCGCTGATGCAGTAGAGGAGCGCCTCGCGGAGGCGCCTCGTGGAAAATTCCCGGACCTCCAACCGGCGCTCGAAGCGCTCGGAACAGCGCCGGCCGCCGGCGCTACTACAGTCGGTCCACTGCAGGCAACGGCCCAGGTTTCACCCGACGGAAAGTGGTGGTGGAATGGCAAGCAGTGGGTGGTGATGCCACCGGTGCAGGCATCGCCCCACAGAGAACTACCGGTGGTAGGGGTTAATCAAGAGCCACTTCGGACGAGCGAACAGGTGGCGGAACCGGCTCAGCCAGAGCCAGTAGTGGCGAGTGGGCCGCAGGCGGCAGCACTCAGTCAAGAGCCGGTGATGGTGAGTGAGCCGCGGGCGGCAGCGATGAATAAGAAGCGCAGCAAGCGGCCATGGTATGTGTTGGCGGGAATAGCGGTGGCCGTAGTGGTGGCAGTGGTGATCTTGGAGGTGACTGGTAAGTTTTCACCAACCCCCTCCAACAATGGCGCAGACAGCGGACTAGGGGTTGGGCCGTACTACTTACACTTCAACTGCGGCGGCGACGCAACCTGTAAGACGTTGGGTTACAACGAACTTACCGCCAAGGGTGGCAACACGGGAATCTTCGTGGATTTTCCTGACCTGGCGAGCTGCCAAAAGGAGGTGACCACCGATGCGGGGCTGAAGAACAAGGAGTGGTGCTCCAAGAGTAAAAACCCGCTCGACACTAAAGCCTAAAGAGATCGTAGTCGTCTCATTCCCGCTGCTGCCCGCTGGAAGAAGCCGCCGGCGTATCGCCAGACGGTCCAACCGCGATGCAGCCAAAGGATCGCGAGGATGACAAATAGAGTTTCCAGCTGAGTCTGATTTGTAAACAGCGCGACTAGGAAGGCGGCCGCGAGAACAAGAAATCCACTGGCCCGAACCATAGTCCGGGTATCGGGGCGGCGCCAAGCGCGCCGCGCCTCGACCCTGTAGATCGTCCGGGCGATCGGGTCCAATGGCCGCCTATGCAGCCAATACCTGACCAGAACCACCGGCACATTGACTGCGAGGACTCCGATCAGCAACACCCCGGTGTTTCGTCCGTTCGAACCGCCCCGTAGGGCAGTGAAGGCAGCGTGGATCGCGATCGAGAACACGATCACAAATGCATCGCCCCACAGGTAGAGACCAGCGGAGGCAGACAGGTTTTTCCGCGCGGTGGCAAAAGTAGGATCCGTCGTCGCGGCCTTTTCAAACCATTCGATTGCCTCTTTTCGCTTACCTCTGCGGTGGACTGCGAGGCCGATGTTGTTCATGTACCGGTTGGTCCGGTGCGAGGCGCAACGCGGAGCGAAAATCACGTTCGGCTTGAGCGAGCTTCCCTCTCTTGAGGAGCACTCCGCCTCGGGTGTTGTAACTCTCGGCCCAGTCTGGGGCGACCCTGATCAGTTCATTCGCCGTGGCTTCCGCGTCGGATAGCCGTCCCCGGGCGAGCTGCTGGGAAGCAAGCACTTCCAGCGCATCGCGTCTTTGCGTTTCGAACCCGGCGGCCGCTTGGGTCGCGACCTGCACCCTGGACAGCTGGGATGCAAGCTCCTCAACCATCTCTCGCTTTTGCCGTTCGGGCTTGGCCGCCTCCTGTGCTTCGACCAGCAACGTGCGCAACTCAATGTTTTGAGGGTCAATCGCCATGGCGGCGCTGGCAATTGAGGCGGCGTCTTCCCAGCGCTTGTCGGCAAGCAGCATCTCGATCGTCTGAATCAGCTCTTGAGAGGTCACTGCAATTTGTGAGTCGGCATTCATCTTCCAAGGCGGACTAACGGGCGATCCGGGCCAGGTCATGCGCACATCGGCGCCGTAGTTGCGCGACGTCTGGGTCACGACGGCGCCCTAGCCGAGGTCGGGGAACAGCCGGTCAGCCTTCATTGAGGCCGACAGTCATGGAACCCTACCTGTCGCAGGCGGATCATCACGCGGGATCATCGTCCCTCACCCCGGATCAGATCGCTCATGCGATCTGCCGCGTCTTGGCGGAGCTCGGGGAGCACGTGAGTGTACGTGTTCATCGTCAGCGAGATCTGCGAGTGGCCGAGAATCTCCATCACCACCCGGGGTGACACGCCCTGAGCGAGAAGCAGCGTGGCGCAGCTGTGGCGCAGGTCGTGAAAGCGCCGTTTGGGAAGTCCGATACGCTCTAGCAACTCTTGGAAACGGTGGGTCACCACGCTCGAGCTGAGCGGATATCCCCAGCGGCGTGCAAATACGAGGTCGGTGTCGCGCCACGCTTGGCCGGCGGTGCGGCGCTCAGCATCCTGGACATCCTTGTGCTGCCGGAGTGAACCGAGGATCGCTGCCGGAACCACCAGCGTGCGCCGGCTGCGTGAGGTCTTGAGCTCGGTGAGCTGATACTTTCTGTCGATCCGCTGCAACTGCTTGTTGACTCGAATGGAACCCATATCCAGGTCGACGTCCCGCCAGCGGAGACCGAGGGCTTCGCCCTGACGCAGGCCCATGGTCAACGCGACGGTGTAGAGAGCCTCCAGTCGGTTGCCCTTGACCGCGGCCAGGAACTTGTGCGCCTCCTCGCGTGTGAACGGTTGGATCTCGTACCGCTCCATCCGCGGCCCGCCGACGACGGCGGCGACGTTCCGGGTCACGTACTCCCAGCGAACCGCTTGGTTAAGAGCATTGCGGAGGGTGCTGTACATGTAGTGGACGGTCTTGGGTGAGAGGCCTTCCTTCAGCTTCGCGTTAATCAGAGCCTGCACATGTGTTGGCTCTAGCCGATCGAGTGGGGTTCGTCCAAGAGACGGCTTGATATGCACGCGGACCTGAACCTCGTAACCGTGATAGGTGCTGGGGCGTACCGATGGCTTGGCAGTGCCCTCGAGCCACTGGTCGAGGAAGGCACCAACGCTCATGGTCCGTGACGCAGCGGCTGTGCCGAGGCTGCGTGCGTGCATCTCCTCGGCCAACTTGCCCTGAACCTCGTCCTTGGTTTTGCCGTAGATGAAGGTGCGAGTGCCTCCGGGTCCTGATAGGGCTGCGGCCCACCGCCCGTTTGCGCGCTGATAGATCGTGCCTTCGTTATTGCCCCGCCGCCTGCTCGTCACCTCTTTTCCGGGCCACGCACGTGCTGGATCTCACGAAGGGATGTCTGGGAAGTTATCCAGGCCTTCAGCTCGTCGCGTGGGACCCGCACGCAGCGTCCGATTCGAACCACCGGGATCTGCTCGCTCGCAATCAGTTCATACACCTTGGTGCGCCCGATCCCTAGCAGCCGCTCGACCTCCCGGCTGTCCAAGAGGAGAGATTCAGCAGGCGCTGTCGGCTCGACCGGCTCATCGACCGCGTCTGAGCTACCGATTAACTCGGTGGGGAACCGGTCCCGACGCTGGTTCCCGGCGGCCCTTCGAGCCGCCAAGGAGATTGACGACTCGGTCATGAATGCGGGCACGTCCTTGACGCCAATCGAGGTCTGGCGTTGCCCGGAGGTGCCACCGCGATTGATCTCTTTTACGGCCGCGAGGCCCGGCCCCTCAGCTACGGTCGTGTCATCGCAAAGCAGGATCTCCGACAGACGGTCAGAGTGGGCTCCGCGCCGCGAGGAAACCGGGTCGGGTTCCCTGGCGGTCTGCCGCGATTCCGAAGACGTCCTCGTGCGCGCGTCCTTATTAATGCCCAGCCTCCTCACCGGCCTGCCCTCGCAGCCGGTTGAGGCGCCGCACTCCAGCGCCGATGGCCCGGCCCGCGCGCCTTCCGGCCGAACCCACCCAGGGCGTGAGAAGGCCGCCCACTCGCCGAGTCGCGAGACCGATCGGGAGCATGTATGCGGCCGTGCCGCCCCAGCCCCTAGCCACAGTGCCGGCAGTGCCGTGCGCGAACTTGATGCCCTGGAAGAGGGCTACCGGTGAAATCGCGGTTATTAGCAGGATCGCGAAGCCGCTCGCCATCCAGTCCGCCTTGCCGTTGTGCGGCGCGACGCCGAGCACCGCGGGCAGCAGCAGCGAGAGGCCGACTACGAACGCAGTGGCGACGACGAATTTGGAAAGGAGGAGCCCGATCACGAACTCGGCAAGGTGCAGCGCGCCGCCGGCCAGACGCGGCCAGATCGCGAGCACGCAGACCAGGGGGACGAAGGCGGTGATCGTCAGCACCAGCGCCGCGCGCACGATCAGCTCGAGGTAGACGACCAGGGCGAGGAAGCTGACCAGGAGAGCCATGAGGATCAGCGCCACCACGTTGAGGTGGATCTGGGAGGGATCGACGCTTCCGGCCGAAACCATCGCATCGGGACTGGCGGCGGCGAGCTCCTTGTCCCAGGCGTGGCCGAGGAGCGCGGCGTGGACGGTGGCGTATTGGACGATGGCGAGCCCGGAGTAGGCGAAGAAGACGCAGCCGATCACTCGCGGCACCACCGAGAGGGCGAGACCGTGCTCGCCGCCGAAGATGCGTTCGATGATGCCGAACGCAACCACCGCGCCCAGGACCAGGAGCGAGATCGCGAGCACCCGGTTGTAGATCGGGACCAGGGCGGTGAAGTCGGGCTCGGTGGCATCGCCGAAGGAATGCATGAGGTTGGAGATCCCCCAGAGCGCGTCCTTGATTGCCCAGGTTGAGATCGCCTGGACGATCTGATTCACGTAGCCGGAGTAGGGATCGGTGGCGGCGGTCACGAGAAGAGCCGTCCGGCGTAGTTGGCGGCGGCGATGCCCAAGTAGAGCAGCGCCACGGCGGCGATCGAGACCCCCAGAGACGACTTGGAGCGCTCGGCGAGCTGGGGGTTGGAGCTGAAGGCGGCAAACACCCAGCCGATCAGCGAGACGGCGATGCCGATGCCGGAGACCAGCACCAAGAGACCGGCTGCGTTGTTGGCCAGGTGCTCGAGCCCAGCGAGCACGTTGGGCGGCAGGCCTCTGAGGTCGGGGCGGACGACGATGTCAGTGACGCGAAGGATCAATAGCAATCTCCCTTGCCGCGGAGGCGGCGAATGACGGTGGACAGGAATAAGGACGGGCGGGGCTGGGACCGGCCGGCTGGCACGCCTCCTTCGGCCAGCCGGCGAAAGTGGGGAACCTGGTCCCAGCGCCTGAGCTGCAAGCGGGCGGGTGGCGCCGATGCGTAGACCAGCACCGCCTGGCCAAGACGGCGCAGGTCGTCGGGGCTGGAGAGCGGATGGCCAAGGCGCTGCTCCGAGGAGTTCGAGCTACGAACGTTGCCGTGCTGCACGCGATAGGTGCGCGTCTCGTCGCCGATGGCCCGGCTGAAATGCTCGAGCGTGATCAGGTCGCCCTGGCCGGGGAGGAGCAGGCGGGCGCGGCAGTTGTTCCAGACCGTGCGCGCCTCCTCGCGGCCGTAGCCGGCCTCGATCTGGGCCAGGTCGTGGAAACAGAGCAGCAGCTGGATGCCCTGGCCAGGCCCGCTCGAGGCGTAGCCGGCGAGGCGGGGGATGCGGGCGAAGTTGGCCGCTTCATCGAGCGCCAGGAGCAATCGCGGCGCCAGCACGCCGCCCTGTGTCCGCGCCCGCAGCGTCGCCCTGCGCAGCAGGCTGCCAATGAGAGCCGAGAACAGCGGCCGGCAACGCTCCGCCTCCTCGGCGGGCGCCACCAAGTAGAGAGTCCCGCCTTGTGCGAGCAGGGCGTCGAGGTCCAGCTCACGCTCGCTTGCAGTCGTTGCGGTGCAGACACGCTCATCGACCCACAGCCCGAGGCAGGTGCGGGCGGTCGAGGCGATCGAGCCCGCCTCCCGGTCCGGGGTCAGGGCGTGTGCCATCAGGAGGTCGGCGGCGCGGGCGTCGTCGATCACCTTGGAGAGTTCGGCGAAGTCCGACTGCGCGGTGCGGTTGAGGGCGATCAGCACGGTGCTCATGTCACCGCCGCGCTCCTTGGCGAAGACCGCCAGCGCGGTGATGAGGTTGGAGGCGGCGAGGTACCAGTGCGCCGCACTGCCGCCCTTGCCGTAAGCGGTGAAATGGTCGGCGAGCTCGGCGGCGGAGCCGCAGTCACTAATCGACGAGACCGGATTCCAGGTGGCGGCTTGCAATCCGAATTCGGCGGTCCATGAGGTGTCGCGATCCAGCGGGGCGAAGACCCAGACCGGCCCAAGCCGGGCGCGGTGCCGTGCACTGAGGCGGACAAGCTCCTCCTTGGTCGAGGTGGCGATGGCGGCGCCCGCCCAGGTGAGCAGTGTGGGGACGACCACGGTCGAGGTCTTGCCCGAGCGCTGGACGCCGAGCAGGAGCACGTTGTCCTCGGCCGGCGACTGCAGCAGGTGGCGGCCGAGAAAGCCGAGGTCGATGCCATCGCCAGCGGCGCGCTCAGGCCTGCTGATGCGGCCCAAGCTCCTGCGCTCGCGCCAGTTGGCCCAGCGACTGGAGCCGTGGCTCTGGGGACGTACGGACGACAAGCCGCTGAGGGCCAGGGCGATAAGCCCGGTGACGGCGTTTATGAGCAGGTCGGCGAGGAGTGTGGCGAGTGCCGTCATCGAATCCAGCCCTCGCGCTCGCGACGCGCGAGATCCTCTTCGAGCTCGCGCTGCATCTGCTGGTGGTAGCTGAGCGCCGCGCCACGCAGCCGGAGCAGTGCCGTGCCGAAGAGCCGGCTGCCGCGGACGTGCCCGGTCGAGCGCGTGCGCGAGTTGCCAAGCAGTGGACGCGGGTGCTGTCGTCGCCAGTGTCGAACGGCATGGCTCGGCATCTGGGGTCGGGCAACCATTGGTGCCGGTCGGAGAACTGGCGTCTTATCGCCGCGCTCGATTTCCAACCCGCGCTGGTTCGCGATCTCGCGTCCGATTGCCTGTTTCATCCGTTGCAGGCGATTGCGTGTGATGAGCACCGCCTGGAACTTGCCGGGCTCGAGCTCCCGTCGTGCCGCCAGCACGATATGGACGTGGTGGTGGGCGGTGTTGCGATGCTCGGCCGCGAACCAAGGACCAATTCCACCTGGGCCTGCGTCCTCCTCCAGCTGCTTCATCGCCGCGGCGGCCAGACGGCGGAGGTCGAGGCCGCGCCAATCTTCCGGGGAGAGAATCAATTGATAGACCGCGCGCTGCTGGTCCACCAATTTGCCATCGGCAGTCTGGACCCACTTCGGCGCCAGTCCCTTGATCGAGCGGGAGACGTAATCCACCAGCCGGCGCCGGTCAACCTCGACGTCCGGGTCGGGGCCGAAGACGCGGCCGCCCGGCGACGTGCGGTCGCGATGGGCGACGTAGCGCACGAAGGCGTCGAGACCAGCCGCCTCGGGTTCTGCGTGCTGGTCGCGGAACTGGACGTAGCGCAAGAAGCCGCCGACCGCCTTGCGCACCCCGCCGGCAACCGAGACCGGGGTGTACTTGAGCGCCAGTATCGAGCGGGCCGACCTCAACGGCGATCCTGGCGGGCAAGAATCTCTTCGACTGTCTCCAGCCGCGCTATTGCCGCGTCCACCGCCGCATCCAGGAGCTGCCGGGAGCGCGTGATGCCGCCTGGAATCGTCGCCTCCTGCAGCTTCAGGACCTGCTCGATCGCGATCAGGATGGCGGCGTCGCGGATGACCGACTCGTCGCGCCGGCTGCCCAGTTGCAAGCTCGCATCGCCGAGCTCGCGCCCGACCAGGAGCTGAAGCACCTGGGTGACTGAGATGTGCTGGTCAGCCGCCAGAGCTTTCAGCTCAACCTGCTGTTCGCGCGGCAGGCGGAGCTTGATTTGGGCGCTCGCCGAGGCACTTAGTTTTCGTGCCGGCATCAGGCCTCGTCGTCTCCGCTCACAATTGCCGCTCGCGCCCGCTCGCGCGCTTTGCGCAGGCGCTGGTGCATCTGCCGCGATGTGATGCCGGCCGCCTCGGCGAGCGCCGCGACAGGTTCGCCGAAGACCTTGACGCGGTAGATCAAGCGCAGGTCGCTGGCCGACGCCTTACCGATCGGAGTGTCAAAGAGAAGATCAGGCTCCGCTCCCTGAGGCCCCTCTATCTCGTCGCTGAGTTCCACCGCTCGTGACGAGCGCGAGCGCTCGCGCTTGAGTGCCTTGCGCACCCGGCGCTCGGCATCCTCGACCAGCTTGCGCGGGATCCAGTTGTCCTCGCAAAGTGGCTGCCATCGAGCCGCGATGCCCAGCACCTCCAGCGCCAGCTGCTGGGCGATGTCTTCGTCGTCGAGGTAAGGCGCGACCGCGACCAGAGCCTGGCGGGCATTGGTCAGCCAGGGGCCCAGGCGCTCGAGCAGGAGACCCGACCACTGCTCTTTGGGCCCGAGCCGATAGGCGGTCAGCAAAGCCGACCAACAGGGTTCGGCCGAAGGCGCCTCGGTGGATGTCGCCGAGCCCTCAGCGTCGCTAACGTCCATTCGTCCTCCTCGGTTCAGATATCGGTGTTGGGCACCTGCGCCCTCTACTTCTCTTATCTGTATCGAGGCGGCCAAAAAAGGAAGACTTCTAGCGACTTATCTGCGACTTCTGGAGACTTATCTGCGACTTCTGATCTCAGCGCGACACGCGTCGGGTGGCCTGCTCGGGGGTGGTATCAGCCCTAATCGACCGCGTTCTAACCGCGTCGAGGGTTGAACCAGCGTGTTGTTTTGGCCTCGAGTCCGGCAGCTTCGGCACCGGAGCCGGCGCGGCTGTGGGCGGCGGTCAGGCGCGCGCGCAGGTCATCGCGAGCGGACTGGTCCGTCAACGCAGGCTTCAGGATCGCGATCGCCTCAGCCTGCCGATTCGTCGCCGTATACGAGTCGGCGAGCCAGACAATCAACTCCAGGCGTTTGGTGGCCAGCAATTCGCGCTGCTCGCGGATCAATTCGGTGCAGGTGGGATGGCCGTCGGTGGCGGTGTCTTCGACCGACTCGAACTCGGGAAGAAAGACACCCGCGGTAGCGTCGATCGCCCGCCGTACCCGAGCCAGCTGAGAGAGCTCAAGCACCTCTCGACCTGCGCACTCGGCGCTGATGCGGAGAAGATTGATGGCGTCGATGTCGCAGCCGTCGAGTCTGAAGCTCATGACCTGCGGCTCGACCCGGATCCGATCGCGCAAAGCGGCTGGCAGCTCGCGGAGCTTGTATACGACGTTGCGCATCTGCTTGAGCTGGTTCTCGCGATCATATCCAGGGCTGGCCTGGCGGCCGAGTTCATCCCGCGAGGGACGGGCATTGGGGTCCCGGACTGCCGCCAGCAGAAGGCGCAACCAGATGAAGGCGGTGACCGTCCTCCCTCTCAAAGCAGGCGCCCATTCCTTGCCGTCCTGGTGAAGCTGCAGGCCACCGAAGGTGCGGATGACGACCGGTGCCAAATGATTACCCGCCGCCTCGATCGGCTCGTAGGCTGCTGGCGCCTGCGCTACGGTGGCGACCGCGGCCGCCAACCCACCAACGGCCGGGGCTGGAATCACTCGTAGTTGCCTGCGCCGGACCAATAACGCGGCGAGCCCGATCCACACCAGCGCCACCGCCATCAGCGCCAAGACGGGCAGGTTTGACGAGGGCTGGTTCTGGATCGTCTGGTCGGCGATCAGGTAGCGCCCGGAGGCGTCCTTGCGAAGCCAGAAGTCGCCGTGAAAGTTGATTGTCTGCTGGGTCGGTGCGGAGTTGGGACCAGCGGTCGTGGTGACGATCTTGGTGCCGTCCTCCTGGACCTCGATGAGAAGGCTGGGGTCGATTGGGTCTGGGGCGCGCAGGATGGTCAGCGAGCCGGCCTGGAAGTTCACGCTCGGCGCCGACCCGGCGGCCGTTTGGTTGCTGATCTGCTGGCTCACATCTTCCAGCGCATTGCCAGTCAGGCGGCTGCTGAAGGCGCTGGGATCGCTGTTCGATAGCGCGGTGGCTTCAGCGTTTTGGTCACCGACAAAGTCGTGCTCGACCTGGCTGCCCACCCTGCCGTCGATGCCGCTGCCGTAGGCGACCCGGACACCCAATCCGAGGGCCGCGGTTGTGATCACGACCCCCACCAGAATGATTGCTGAGAGGCCGTATAGCAGCCCGGTTGGAGGGCCCTTCGAAAGGCTTGAGCTCACGCCGCGCAGCGCCAGCTGCCCTTGATCCGGACCGTGCTTCCAGTGACCAGACCGATGACGGTGGCGTCGACGGTGCCCGACTTCATATCGCGGGCGATGCTGAAGCTGCCGCTGCTGCCGACCCAGAAGACCTGGTCGTCGGTGACGAACTCACCATGGTTGGCGGGATCAGCGTGGCCCAAGAACAGAACCACGCCGACTGACATCCCGGACTCGGCTGTGTATCGGCCTGCCGTCACTCCCGGGTACTGGTCCGCGCCCAGGTCGAGCAGGAAGCTCTCGTCCCCGATCGAGAACTTGAGCGTTGCCGTGTACTGCTCGCCGACGCTGCCGCAGTAGTTGTCACCGCCATAGCCGGGGGTCGGCGCAATCGCGCGGTCGGTGATCGCATGCTCCAAACGGGCGCTGATATCACCGCTGAAGGCCAAGCCTTCTGCGTCGCAGGCGTTCTTTTTCATTCTCGCCACGTCGGCAGCGCGAAGCTGGTTGAGGGCGTAGAAGTTCGAGCAGGGCGCGCTCGCAACAAAGGCAGGCAACGGCAGCGGCGCGCCGCAGGCCCATTGGCCGCTGATGTGCACCGCCACCGCGCCGCTGACATCCTGCACAACGTTTACGTCGAGGCTGCCGGTGATCCCGTCAGCGTTCAGGCTCACCTTGCCGGTTCCCTGGTGCCAGTCCTGGCTGGGATCCGAGATCGAGGCCAGCTCGACCACGTTGCTTACGCTGTTGATGGTCACCGGTTGGTGCTCAGAACTGCCCGGTATTGATATCCGCAATCGATAGGCCTTGCCGCCGGCGACGAACGCCAGCAGCGCTGTCGGAAAGCTGCTCCAGCGCTTGGGCTCGGTGCACATCGGCGTCGGAGCCAGGCTGTCTTGGCTGATGGCATACGCCTCGGCGACCTGACCGGTTACTTCCCCGCTCAGCTCCAGCGACTGCGTGAGGCAGACCGGGTTGGCGGCACTGATCTGAGATGGCGCGAGCTTCAGCACCCGATAGGCGTCGGCACAGGTTGCCGGCTTGGGTGCCGTTACTGCGGCTGCGGCGTTATGCGGCGAAGCCAGGTGGACGACCGCAAAGACGGCGAGGCCCAGCACGAGCAAAGCGCCGACAACGATCGCGATCGCCCGCCGCATCCGGCCTTTCCCTCCAGTCCGGCTTTCCGCTCGCCTCGACCAACCGATCCCGCAAGCCGGGCGCCCTCCTTTCCGGGGGCCCTTCACTTACGACTACTGGTTTAGCGTCACCAGAGGCGGAAGTCCATCCTCAATTCCCATATCCGATCTCATCCATTTCCATGATTTCGACAATGGATTTCCATGACGTCGACGATTCGTAGGCGATCGAATCACGGGATCACGGTTTTGATCCTCGGTTCTAGCTCAAAAACGCGTGGACCAAAGTGGTCCCTTTTGACCTCCTGACGGAGGTGGCAAGATAACCGGCCGATGGCCGGATTGACATCCGAACACAACGTGCTA
>Ga0307374_10010472_pt1 | contig 13428 bp, 12 predicted proteins | sample OX3MG_FD_202532 | JGI IMG/M metagenome (GOLD analysis project Ga0307374, IMG submission 202532) | Soil microbial communities from Risofladan, Vaasa, Finland - OX-3 | ecosystem: Environmental > Terrestrial > Soil > Coastal area > Acid sulfate soil | place: Finland: Risofladan, Vaasa | collected...
TCATCGAGACCAGCGGCCTCGCCGACCCCGGCCCGGTGTTGCAGACTTTCGCCAACGACCGCGCGCTCGGCGACGAATTCCACATGCAGGCGCTGATTACCGTGGTTGATGCGCCGGGCGGCGTCGGCAATCTCGACCGCATGCCCGAGGCGCGCGCGCAGGTCGCGCTGGCCGACCGCATCGTCCTGACCAAGACCGACCTCGCCGATCCGGCTTCGGTCGCGGCGCTGAGCGCGCGGCTGCGCGCGGCGAGCGCGGCGCCGATCGTGGAAGCGGCGCAGGGCGCGATCGACCCGCACTACCTGCTCGACGAGAGCCTCGATTTGCCGGCCCGAGCCGCAGCGCACCACCACGACCACGCGCACGCCCACTCGCACGGCATCGACAGCTTTGCGCTGTTTTTCGCGGCGCCGTTGCCGTGGCCGGTCATCGAGCAGGCGATGGCGGTGCTGACCGCGCTGCGCGGCGCCGATCTGCTGCGCGTCAAGGGGATCGTCGCGGTCGCCGGGATGCGCGGCCCAGTCGTCATTCACGCGGTGCAGCATGTCGCGCACCGCCCGGTCGAACTCGAAGACTGGCCCGACAGCGACCGCCGCTCGCGCCTTGTCTTCATCACCCGCAACCTGCCGCGCGACACGGTCGAACAGCTGTTCGCGGCCGTCGCGCGCGCGGCTGCCGGCTAGAGCAGATTTCGGTCAAATTGATCTCCGTCCCATTCGTCATCCCCGGGCTTGTCCCGGGGATCCACGTGGATGGCCGGGACGAGCCCGGCCATGACGCGAAAGGGGGCGATTCAACAGGAGCGAAATTGGCTCTAGAGCCTATCCCAGAGCCGGCGGATCTGCTCGCGCTGCGCCGCGTCGGGCAGGCGGCCGAGGCCGGATTTGAGGTCGTCCGCCATATGCGCCGGATTGGCAGTCGCCGGGATGACGCAGGTCACCGCCGGCTCGGCGAGGATGTATTTGAGGAAGAGCTGCGCCCAGCTGGTGCAATCGAACGCGCCGGCCCATTCCGGCAAGGTCCGGCCGCGCACCCGATGCACCATGCCGCCGTTCTCGAACGGCCGATTAACGATGACCGCAACGCCGCGCGCGGCGGCGACCGGCAGCAATCTTGTCTCGGCGTCGCGGGTCCCCAGCGAATAGGCGCACTGGACAAAATCGATGCCCGGCTCGCTGTCGAGAATGCGCGCCAGTTCGGCGAGCGAGCCGACCGTGTAATGGGTGATGCCGATGTAGCGGACCTGCCCCGCCTCCTTCATCCGCCGCAATGTCTGGAGGTGGGTCCGCCAATCGAGCAAATTGTGGATCTGGATCAGGTCGAGGACCGGGCTGCGCAGCAGCGCGGCCGAGCGGCGCATCTGCGCGATGCCCTCCTCGCGCCCGCTTGTCCATACCTTGGTCGCGAGAAAGATCTGCGGGCGCACCCCGAGTTCGGCGACGAGGTCGCCGGTCACCGCCTCGGCCGGGCCGTACATCGGCGAGGTGTCGATCATCCGCCCGCCGCCGGCGACCAGCGCTATCACCGCCGCGCGCGGGCCTGCCCGCGCCGGTGCGTCGGCGCCGACATCGAAGACCTGCGAGGTGCCGAGCCCGATGACCGGCATTGCCTCGCCGGAAGAGGGAATGGGGCGGGTCATCATCGCAGCAGCTGCCATGGCGTCGGTTCCTCCGTTGGACGGCTGTGCACAACAAATTCGTCATTCCGGGGGCCGAGCGAAGAGCGGCGACCCGGAATCCATGCGCACCGGCTCGTGTTCCTGGATTCCGGGTTCGCCGCCTGCGGCGCCGCCGCGGAATGACAGCGTATTATGCCACGCGAGGCGTGGAGATCGTCTCGGCTACGGAGCTTTGCCGTCCAGCCCGAGCATCAGGCTGAGATTCTGTACCGCGGCACCCGAGGCACCCTTGCCGAGATTGTCGAGCCGCGCCACCAGCACCGCCTGACGGCGCGCCTCGTTGGCGTAGACGCTCAGTTCGAGGCGGTTGGTGTCGTTGAGCGCCTCCGGTTCGAGCGTGCCGCCGGCCGCCGGCTCGACGACCCGCACATGGTCGCAGCCGCGATAGAACGCGGCGAGCGCCTCATAGAGGTCGGCGCCGCGCGGCGTCCCCGGCAAGGTGTCGAGATGCAGCGGCACCGAGACCAGCATGCCCTGGCGGAAATGCCCGACCGACGGCACGAAAAGCGGGCGCCGGCTGAGCCCGGCGTAAAGCTGCGTTTCCGGCACGTGCTTATGTTCGAGGCCGAGCGCATAGAGCTCGAAGGCCGGGCCGCCGGCGCGGTCATGCGCCTCGATCATCGTCCGCCCGCCGCCCGAATAGCCGCTGACCGCGTTGATCGCGATCGGCTGGTCGGAGGGCACGAGGCCCGCTTCGACCAGCGGCCGCAACAGGCCGATCGCGCCGGTTGGATAGCAGCCGGGGTTGGCGACCTTGCCGGCGGCGGCGATGCGGGCGCCCTGCGCCGCCGCCATCTCGGGAAAACCGTAGGTCCAGGCCGGATCGACCCGGTGCGCGGTCGAGGCATCGAGCAGTTTCGGCGCGTCCGGCCCGAGCCCATCGGCCAGCGCCACCGCCTCCCTCGCCGCCTCGTCGGGCAGGCACAGGATGACGAGATCGACTTCGGCCATCATGTCGCGGCGCGCCGCGACATCCTTGCGCAGCTCCGCCGGCAGGCTTTTGAGCCGCACGCCGGGCAGATATTCGAGCCGGGCGCGAATGCCGAGACCGGTCGTGCCGGCCTCGCCGTCGATGAACACCGCGGGCTGGTTGCTCGCCATTTCCTGCTCCTTCAACGAAAAACCCCACCGGGGGCGAACCGGCGGGGCCTTGGCCTGGATCACGAGAGGCTTGCGGTCAGCGACCGGCAGCCCACCTCGCGCCCACCATCGACGCCCCGCCGCAACGGCGGCGTCGGCGTCGTGCGTGAAGCGCGATGCTCGAATACATGGCGTGCAAATTAAAAGCGAGGGTCGCGTCCGTCAACGATTCCCGGCGAATTCGGCGAGCAGCGCGTCGCGCACGGTGTCGAGGTCGAGCCGGTACGCTTCGATCAAGGGCGCCGTCTCGACGATGATCTCGTCGATGTCGCCGATCAGTTTGAGGCGCTTGTAGAGATCGGCGCTGTCGAGGCCGAGGCCCTCGCCGAGCAGCTCCATAAAATTGACGATTTCAAAGCTGCGGCCGTCGCCGGCATCGCAGATCTCGCGGTGGCAGGCATGATAGATCGTCGCCAGCGTCGTCACCCCGGCATCGGCGACCGCGGCCAGTTCGCGCTGCACCAACTCCCGCTTGTATTCGGGCAATTGCGCCAGGCTGTTGGCCTGCGTCCCGACGCGCGGCACATCGATCTCGACCAGCTCGGCTCCCGGAATGATCGACAGCAGCGTTTTGACCGCGGCGATGATTTCGGGGAAAACCGGGCGCTCGTGCAGCGCGACCTTCTTTGCGACGCGGCGCTGCATCAGCCCGGCGAGCCGATCGGCATGGCCGGCGAGAAAAATCAGGAACGGGTTGAGGTCGAACGGCTTGGCGCCGAACTGCAATTCATAATTGGGCAGCGACACCTCGCCCAACGAGATCTGGCAGGACGGGCACCACGCCAGCACGGTCGAGGCTCCCGCCGACGCGAGCCCGTCGATCGTCGCATAGGCGACCTTGCTGTTGGCCGCAAAGTCGCCGGCGCGGTACTGGTAGACGCCGCAGCACTGGCCGACCCCACCCATCACCTCGTAATCGACCTCGAGCAGGTCGAGGATGTCGAGGCACAGCAGCGCGATATGCGGCGTCTTCAGGACGTTGCAGCCGGTGTAGAAAACGACGTCCGGCGGGGTGGCGCGCGCCTCGCGCGACGGCGCAAAGCGCGCCAGCGTCTCGGCCGGCAATTGCAGCCGCGACAACACCCGCACGCCGCGGCTCATCGTCTGGAACGGCTGGCGCCAGCGCGTCGCCAACGGGCTGGTGCCGGCATTGCGGCGGGCAAAACCGCGCGCCAGCTGCACCATGAAGCGCGGGTTGATGCCGTGCTTGCAGGCCGGGATGCAATAGCCGCTGCCGCTGCACGCCTCGGCCCAGCGCGCCGCCGTCGCGTCGCCGTCACCCCCGGTGATCAGGTCGACAATGGCGCCGGCGGTGGCGCTCGGATCGGCCTCGCCGATCCCGGCCGGCCCGGTCATCGGACAGGCGCGAAAGCAATCGCCGCAGCGGGTGCAGGCATCGGCAATCGCCGCGCCGCGCGCCCGGAATGTATCAAGAAAGCCGTCCGTCTCGGTCGCCCCGCTCATCGCGCGCCCTTCGCCCGCCGTCTGTTCATCTGAACTATAGCGCAGCGCGACGGGGAAAGATCGCACCGCTGTTGCGCCATAATTGAGCAGCGCGGCACCTGTGATTGTGCAACAGATTGTAACGCCCTCGGGAGCGCCATGGCATCCTCCCGTGCGACGCGCAACGCGCCCGAACCGCGCCGACTGGCAGTAGCCGGGGCACCGAGCCATGCCGAATTGCATAATAGGACTTCGAATTTCGCATGGGATGGCCGCGTGTTACAAATTGTTGGCAACGCGACATCTGATTTTGACCGAATGCGGCACGGCGTTCCCGAATATGACGAATGACCGGCGCTGCGGTGAAAAAGAGCTCGCTATGTGTTGTGCGCACAAATTTCGGCCCGTCGAATGGAACAGCGCGATTTCCTCGGTCGATCGAGACATCCGCGACTTTCTTGCCGGCAAGACCGACGGAGGGGGCATTCTGCATGCTCTCTATGACCGTATTTTCGACGAACCGATACCGGAACGGCTGCGCGCGATGCTGCGACGCTGATCACCGGGCCCGTCATTGTCGCGCGGCCGGCGCGGCGAAAAACGCCGGAGCGTCGGGCCGGGCGCGGATCGCGTCGATGAAAAAGCCGGGGCGGTCGCCCGCCGCATCGGCAGGCGGCACGATCCGGGTCCATTCGCGGCAATCGACGAGCACCATCGCGGCGCCGCCGGCGGGCGGAGCGGCACTGCTGCAGCGCCCGGTGGCGGCGAACCATGCCGCCCGAGCGGCGATCGTCGCGGCGCTGAACTGCCTGTCGCCGCCAGCGTTCTGCCAGCGCTCCCAACGCGTACCGCCGAGTTCGCGGGTGAAGTAAAACCGCTCGACATGATCGGCCGTGGCGGGGTTGCTGCCGCCGTAATGTTCCGAGATCAGCGTCGTCAGGGTGATCGGCCGGCCCTGACCGCGCGCCGCCCGGTAGCGCTGCTTCGCGACGCGCCAGGTCGTGAAGGCGGCGGCTAAACGGGTCGGGCAAGTCTCCTGCCGCCCGCTCTTTAGATCGTTAAGCCGGGCGACCGTTTCGCCTGCCAGCGGCGCCGGCCGATCGGGGTCGAACTCAGCAACAATCCAGGAATGCGTCAGCGCCGCCGCGTCGACGCGGCCGTGGCACGCGCCGACGAACAGCTGAAACCCGGCGCCGCCATCCTCGGTCGCGCCGATCGCGACGGCATCGGACGACAGGATCGTAATGTCGCCGCCGTCGCTGCCGCTGTCGAATACGCCGAAGCGGCGCCCCCCGCCCGCCCCGAAATCAAACGAGTGCTCGACCACGGTGCCGAACCCGGCGGTCTCGACCGGAAACGAATCGTGTCGCTGATAGCCGAGCGGCGCCGCTTCGCGCGGGTCGGGCGACGGCTGGTCGTCCTTATGATAAGGCAGCCGCTCGCCGGGACCGAGATCGCGCTGTGCGACGCAGGCCGGGTTGCCGTCGCTCGGGGCGACATCGGGGAGCACCGCGCCGGCGGCGTCGAGGCAGACGTTCTGGATCATAAAATCGCGCAGCGTCGCCGCGTCGGCGACCACCGCGTGCCCCGCGGCGGGCGTGCTCGACAGCGCCACCGCAAGAGCGACCCCGACAAGCCTCAAAAATCGACAAGCCTCAAAAATCGACAAGCCTCAAAAATCGACAAGCCTCAAAAATGGACCTCGTATTCGAGTTGCCAGCGCAGCGTCCGGCGCGGTGCGCCGGGGGTCAGCCCGAACAGGATGCCGCCGTTCATCTTCAGGTCGCCGATTCCGATCCGGCCGAGATTGGCGAACAGCTGCGGGCCGATGCGGTGGTCCTGCTCGCTGATCGGGTAGAAATGGCCGAACGGCCCCGGCGTGCCATAGGCCTGGATCCCCGGTTCGACCATCGTGCCAAGGTCGAGCCGGCTTTCGAGTGCGTAGGTGAATACCGGCCGGCCCGAGGCGAACCGGCCGAGATCCTTTTCGATGAACAAATTGACCGTATTGATCGTATGAAAGAATTCCTTGCGAAAGATCGGCCCGAACGTCGTCTCGTTCGGGGCGCCCTTGGTCAGCACCTGGCCGTATTCCCAGAAGAAACCCGCGTCGAGCCAATATTCGCCGCGATCGGTGAATTGAAACTGGTTTTCCGAGGTGATCTGGGTGAACTTGAGATGGTTGTGCGGTCCCGGCGGGCGATAGGTTTCGAATTCGACTTCGCTGTGCCAGAAATTGGTGACGCCGTAGCCGATTTCTCCGACGAAGCTCTGCTCGTTGTCCATGCCGCCGCGGCCGCTCATGCCATAGGAACCGATCGGTTCGAATTCCCATTCGCCATACTCGGCATCGGGCAGGTGAACCTTGAAATCGGCGAGCGCCGCCGCCGGAGCCACGGTGACGGTGGCGAGCAACAGCACGGCGCGCGCCACAAGCTCTGGCATCTTTCTAAGAATGCGACGCATCTGCAACTCCCGGACAAAAAATCGGCCGTCATTCCGCGGCGCGAACCGCCGCCCCGCCGGCCTGGGGCGGCCGCCGCGCGCCCGAGCCGACCAGGCGCATCAGACCGCCGATCAGGCACAGCGTCGCGACGTAGAACACGACCTGCAGGCCGGCCGGCTGAGCGGTGTAACCGACCAGCGTGTGCAACACCCGCCCGGCGAGGCTCTGGTCCGACAACAGGAACGAGGTGTCCCACAAATTATCGCCGAGCGCCGGCAGCAGATTGGCCTGGATCAGAAAGGCGGCGCCCTGCGAAGCGAGTCCGGCGGCCAGCAGCAACACCAGCCAGCTCGTCACCGCGAACAGGTGGCGCAGCGGGATGCTGACCAGCCCCCAGTAAAGCGCCGTCCCGGCGGCAGCCCCGAGCACCAATCCGAGGGCGCCGCCGATCGCCATCGCCAGCGGGCCGCTCTGCCCGGCCAGCGCGATGCCGTAGAGAAACAGCACAATCTCCGAGCCTTCGCGCAGCACCGCCAAGCCCACCGCAAAAGCCAGCGCCCAAAGCGGCCGCGCTCCTGAACGCACCGCGCTGCCGAGCTCTACCGCATGCCCGGCAAGCTCCTTCCCGTGGCGGCTCATCCACACGTTGTGCCAACCGAGCATCCCGACCGCCGCAAACAGGATGCCGGCGTCGAACAGTTCCTGGCCCATGCCGGCCGCCGCGGCGGCGATCGTGCCGGCGCCGGCGGCGACGCCGATCGCCCCCAGCACCCCGGCGCCGACGCCGCCGGCCACCCACAGGCCGCGCCGCAGGGCGCCCCGACTGGCGGCCAATACGATGCCGACGACCAGCGCCGCTTCGAGGACTTCGCGGAACACGATGATGGCGGTGGGCAGCATCGGCGTCGGCCTCTATTTGACGATCAGCCGGCCGCGCGGCGCCGGATCAAAACCGTCGAAGAATTGATAGTTTCCGGCATCGACCGGACCGACAAAGACGCTGATCGTCGCACCCGCGGCACCCGCTTCTCGCGGTGCAGCGAGGTGCTCTCGAACGCGGCCGGCACGGCGCATGGCAGTCCGCTTCCATGCAATTGATAATCGATCGCAAACTAGTTCGTCTTGCCGCCCCCGACAAGCGCGCTTGCTGCCGGGCAGCCCTGCCAAATCGTCGCATCTTGTGCCGGGAGGTAGCGCGCAATCGGTGCCGTCAGCTGCATTCTTCGGCGATAAGGGTTAATTGGAACACCACACCCACTCGACAAGAGACAGGAGGAAACATGCTGGACCTTGGCATCGCCGGCCGCCGGGCAATCGTCTGCGCGGCGAGCAAGGGGCTGGGCCGGGCCTGCGCGACCGCGCTAGCGCGGGCCGGCGTCGAGGTGACGATCACCGCCCGCACCGCCGAGACCCTGGAACAGACCGCTGCCGACATTCGCCGCGAGACCGGCGCCAAGGTGAATGCGGTCGCCGGCGACATCACCACCGAGGCGGGCCGCGCCGCCACGCTCGCCGCCTGCCCCGAGCCGGACATCCTCGTCAACAACGCCGGCGGGCCGCCGCACGGCGACTTCCACGACTGGGGCCTGGAGGATTGGCAGAAGGCGGTCAACGCCAACATGCTGACCCCAATCATGCTGATCAAGGCGACGGTCGACGGCATGTGCACACGCAAGTTCGGGCGCATCGTCAACATCACGTCGAGCTCGGTCAAGTCGCCGATCGCCATTCTCGGCATGAGCAATGGCGCGCGCGCCGGGTTGACCGGGTTTGTCGCGGGCCTCGCGCGGCAGGTCGCGCGGCACAACGTCACGATCAACAGCCTGTTGCCGGGCCCCTTCCTGACCGATCGGCTGCGCTCCGGGATGGAGTTCGAGGCGCGCCGCCAGAACACCTCGTTCGAGGACATATTGGCGAAGCGCTCCGCCACCAATCCGACGGGCCGGGTCGGCGACCCGGCCGAATTCGGCGCCGCCTGCGCGTTCCTGTGCGCCGCCAGCTCGGGCTTCATCGTCGGCCAGAACCTGCTGCTCGACGGCGGCGCCTTCAACTCGACGATGGGCTGAGGGCCGATACACCGACGCCCGGACCACGACTGACCACGACGGCCCGAACGGCATGCCGCCCGGGCCGTCGCGCCGCGCAAAAACTGATCCTACCGTTGCTGGCCGGCGGGCGGCGATGAGCTGCCGCTCGCCGCATCGTTCTCACTGAGATCGTAGGCCTGCGCCGATTTCAGCTGTGCCTCGGTCTGACCGACCGTGAACCTCGGCTTGTTCGTGTTGTCAAAGCTGACCGTGATGTCGCTGATCGGAACGGCGACGTATTTGCCGCCGACCCCCAGGACCGAACCGACGTCCAGGATCACGGCGGCGACCCGGCCGTCGCGTTCGAGGATGATATCTTTCACGTCGCCGACGTCCTGGTTCCTGGCGTCGTAGACCGTCGCCCCGTCCATCTGGCTAACGCGGATCTGCCCGGGCATGACGCGGTTCGCCGATGTCCGGGAGTGCTCGGTCGCGGAGTGCTCGGTCGCCGCCGGCGGCGTTGCTGCGGTTTGCGCAAAAGCAAGCGGCGCCGAGACCGCCATCATCGCGGCCAAGGCCGCAGTCACCGTCGTCCTGTACATGCGCTTTCCTTCCAATGGTTCGTGACCCAACACCCGACTCAACGAGTGAATAAAATGCGGGGTTCCCAATAAATCTCGGGGAAATCCTAATGAACCAGAGGTTTTGTTACACTTATAACCGATTCATAAGGATTCCCGTCGCGATACTTTGCGCGAAGGTAGCAAAGGTCTTGCAATGGGCGAATGAATGAAGCCGATAAATGACGACGGCTGCCGCGGTTCCGGACGCGCGTAACGGCGACCACTACGGGCGACATGCCGCACTGACTGACTGCCCGCCGCCAAAAAGACCGCGCCGGGGGCGCATAAATGGCCTAAATTCCGTATCTTCCGGCGGGGAGGCGGGCGGAGGCGGGCGGAGGCGGGCGGCAATGGGGTGGTGGTCAGGAGGCGTCGCGGACGCGGCCCGCTGGCGGCGGTGGCTTTGCTGCCTCGCCGTCGTGGCGTGGCTTGCGCTGCCGGCGATGCCCGGCCGGGCGGGTGAGACGCCCGCCGCACCGCCGCCGGGCGCCGCCGCCCCGACGATGGACAATGCGATGCGTTCGGCCGGCCTGCTGCAACAGGTCCTGGTCAGGCTGGAGGATGAGGCGAGCTCGGATATCGGCATGCTGCCCGAGACGCCCGGCACGGTCCTGCACGAGTGGCGCAGCTTCGACCACAACCGCTCCTCGCTCGGCGCGCTGGTCAATCTCGGCTGGGTCACGCTGGCGGGGTGCCTCGCGCTCGCCGCCGAGCGGCTCGTCGCGCGCGGGTTCAGTCGTCACCGGCGCCGTCTGATGCAGACCCGCCGCGGCGGCCCGACCGTCACCGGCCTCTTTCTGCTGTTGTTGTGCGACATTCTTGGCTTGGCGGTGTTCGCCGGCGTCTTCGTCTATAGCCGGCACTGGCTGTCGCGCGTCGGCGTGACCATGGCGCTGATCATCTTTGCCGCCAATGTGCTGGTGCGCTGGCGCGTCGCGGCGGTCATCATCAACGTGATGCTGCGGCCGGGCAACGCGCCGGCGCGGCTCATCGAGCTGCCCGACGAGGAAGCGCACCGGCTCGCACGCTTTCTGTCCGCGACGATCCTGGCGGTTATCGTGCTGGTCGGCTTCGGCCGCTACGGCCTCAAGGATGTCGATAGCGGCGCGCCGCATGTCGTCGCGCTGATCGTCGCCGCAGCCGTCTGCGCGCTCTATGCGTTGATCGTGTTGCGCGCCCGCGCCGCCGCCGAGGCGCTGATCCGCGGCGCCGGCGGCGGTCTCGTCGGCGCACTGCGCGCGGCAATCGCCCGGGCCTGGCTGGCGATCGGGCTGATCGCGGTCGCCGGATTGTTCTTGTTCTTCGTGTTCGGGCTGTCGCTCGGCCTGCTGTCCTATTATCACGCCGTCGTTTCGACGCTCGGCGTATGGCTCGTCCTGCTGGTGCTGGAGCGGCTGGCCGAGAAGGGATGGCGCCACCACGAGGACGAGCCGGCCGGCGACGACAGACCGGAGGCTATGGAGCGGCTGGTGGCGCGAGCCGCGCAGCACATCCTGGCTGCGGCTGTGCTGATCGGGGCCGCGACGATCCTGACCTCGATCTGGATCAAGGCGATCCACCTGCCGGCGGCGACGGCCTCGCGGGCAATGTATTCGGGCGTCACCGCGTTCGCGATCCTGTTTGTCGCCTACCTCGTCTGGGAGCTGCTGCGACTGGCGATCGATCGCCACCTGCAGGATGTCAGCCGCGGGCCGCGCCTGCCCGGCGGCGATCATGACGGCGAAGCGGCGCCCGGTTCGCGGCTGCAGACGATCCTGCCGATCCTGCGCATCGCCTTTGGCGCGGTCATCGCCGTGATCGCGGCCTTGACCGTGCTGTCGCATCTCGGCGTCGATACGGCGCCCCTGATCGCCGGCGCCGGCGTGTTCGGCCTGGCGATCTCATTCGGGGCGCAATCGCTGGTGCGCGACATCATCTCCGGTCTCTTTTACATCTGGGACGACGCGTTCCGGGTCGGCGAATACATCGACACCGGGCGCCTCAAGGGCACCGTCGAGGCCCTCGGCATCCGCTCGATCAAGCTGCGCCACCACAACGGGCCGCTGCACACGATCCCCTACGGCCAGCTCGGCGCGGTGACCAATCAGAGCCGCGACTTCGCCACGATTAAATTCAACCTGCGGCTGGAACCGCGCAGCGATCTCGAGCTGGTGCGCCGCACCGCCAAGCGCATCGGCCTCGACATGCAGGCGCAGCCCGAGATCGCCGCCGAGGTGATGCTGCCGCTGAAGATGCAGGGCATCGCCGAAGTCGCCGACACCGCGGTGGTGGTGCGTTTCAAATTCACCGCGCGGCCGGTCAAGCCAAGCTGGGTGCAGCGCGAATACCTGAAGCGCATGTATCAGGTGTTCGCCGAGAAGGGTATCGTCTTCGCCTCGGGCACCCTGATGCTGCAGACGGTGGCGCCATCGCCGGAAGGCCCGGCGCGCGGCGCCGCGCTGGTGCCGCTGGCCGGCGGACGGGCCGAGGAGCCGGCCGCAATGATGCGACCCGCCGCCGCGCAAACCCAACCCGCGTGACGCCATCGCAGGCGGACGCCAAGGCGCCCCCTTAGGGAGATCAGAATGAAAGTCGGGGTATTCTATTTTCCGGTCGATTACGGCATCAATATCGTGGAATTGGCGACGGCGCTCGAGGCGCGCGGCTTCGAATCGCTGTTCGTGCCGGAACACACCCACATTCCCGTGAGCCGCAGGAGCCCGGCTCCGGCCGGCGGCGAATTGCCGAAGCGCTATGTGCACACCCACGATCCGTTTGTCGCGCTGTCCTTCGCCGCGGCGGCAACCAAGCGTCTCCTGCTCGGCACCGGCATCTGCCTCATTCCCGAACGCGACCCGATCGTCACCGCGAAATGCGTCGCCAGCCTCGACCAGCTGTCGGGCGGCCGGTTCGTCTTCGGGATCGGCGGCGGCTGGAACGTCGAGGAGATGGAGAACCACGGCGCCCGCTATCAGACCCGCTTCAAGCTGATGCGCGAGCGAATCCTCGCGATGAAGGCGCTGTGGACCGAGGAGGAGGCCGAATATCACGGCCCGATGGTCGATTTCGACAAGGTCTGGTCGTATCCCAAGCCGCAGCAGCGGCCGCATCCGCCGATCATCCTGGGCGGCGAGACCGAATATACGCTGCGCCGCGTCGTCGATTACTGCGACGGCTGGTTTCCGCGCCCGGGCCGCGGCTGGGACGCCCGGGAAGAAGCCGGCCGGTTGCACCGCATGGCCGAGGCCGCCGGCCGCGATCCCAAGACGCTGTCGATCTCGGTGTTTCGCGCCCCGGCCGATAAGGCAGCGCTTAGGCTATACGATGAGGCCGGCATCGACCGCGCGGTTCTCGAAATCCCCGACCAGGGCCGCGACGACATCCTGCGCCTGCTCGACGACTACGCGCCGCTGCTCACGTAATTTTCACACCAGACAGGAGACCCCTTCGATGCGGCTCAGCATTTTGGATGACTACCAGGGCGTCGCGCTCGCCATGGCCGACTGGTCGGCGGTGCGCGCCCGCGGCATCGAGATCGCCGTCGAGCGCCACCCGTTCGCCGACCAGGGCGCCGCGGTGCGCGCCTTGGCCGACAGCGAGATCGTCGCGGCGATGCGCGAACGCACGCCGTTTCCCAAAGGCCTCCTCGACCGGCTGCCGAAACTGAAGCTGCTGATCACCACCGGCATGCGCAATGCGTCGTTCGACATGGCGGCGGCGCGCGAGCGCGGGGTTACCGTCTGCGGCACCGGCGGACCGGGGGGCGGCAACGAAGACACCGCCGAACTCGCCTGGGGCCTCATTCTCGGCGCCGCCCGCCGGATCGCCGAAGACCACCAGTTCATGCGCCAGGGCGGCTGGCAGACGCGCGTCGGCCACCGCGTCGCTGGCAAGACGCTGGGCCTCCTCGGCCTCGGCCGGCTCGGCAGCGCGGTCGGCCGCGTCGGCCTCGCCTTCGGCATGACGGCGATCGCCTGGAGCCAGAACCTGACCGCCGAGAAGGCCGCCGCACAAGGCGTCGAGCGGGTCGACAAGGACGAGTTGTTCCGCCGCGCCGACATCCTCTCGGTGCATCTCGTGCTGAGCGAGCGC
>Ga0307374_10010473_pt1 | contig 13428 bp, 10 predicted proteins | sample OX3MG_FD_202532 | JGI IMG/M metagenome (GOLD analysis project Ga0307374, IMG submission 202532) | Soil microbial communities from Risofladan, Vaasa, Finland - OX-3 | ecosystem: Environmental > Terrestrial > Soil > Coastal area > Acid sulfate soil | place: Finland: Risofladan, Vaasa | collected...
GAGCGGTGGGCTATCAGCCGGTCATCACGTCGCTGCCCAAGGGCGCCATGATGTCGACCTCGGCCGTCATCTCCGCCGATCGGCGTTACGTGCGGGTATCGCCCTTTCCGTTCTTCTCCGGCGTGACCGAAGTCAACACGTTCAACTACGTCTCGGGCGTGAGCGGTCAAAGCGGCGGCGCGGGCGGCGGCGGCTTCGGCGGCGCCGGCGGCAAGTTCTAGCGGCGACTTCCAACTTTTTGCAAAACGCTTCAATTGGCAAATCGCTTACGGATGAGCGCAATTGAAATCCCGGTACGAATTGGTCTGATCGGCTGCGGCGCCATCGGCAAATTGCACGCCGAGCGTCTCAAAGCCGATCCGCGGGCCGAAATTGCGGTCCTCTGCGATCCTGATCTCTCTCGCGCCGAACGGTTGCGAGCAGAGCTGTCGCTGTCGGCGGAGGTGGCCAGCGAGCCGCAGGCGGCATTGGCCGCAGCGGGTCTGCGCGCGGCGGTGATCGCTTCCCCCACGCTGTCGCACTACGAGCAAGTTTGCCTGGCTTTCGAGTTGGGCCTCGACGTGCTCTGCGAAAAGCCGCTGGCCGCGCGGCGCGAGGAAATCGCCGACCTGATCGAGCGCCGCGACCGGCTGGGGCGCATCCTCTCGGTCAGCTATCAGCGCCGCTACAAGGCGCCCTATCGCACGGCGCGTCGTGAACTTGCCGAACGGGCCGACTGGTACGGCCCGCTGAACGAAGTCCACGTTTTCGTCTGCGAACGCTGGCAGCAGACGATTCACGGCACTTGGCGCGACGATCCGCTCGTCGGCGCGGGCTATTTCGGCGATGCCGGCAGCCATCAGATCGACGTGGTACACTTCATCACCGGCCGGCGACCGGAAGCGGTGCTCGCTCAGAGCGACCGGTGCGGCAGCCGCGTCGAGATCGTCACGCGAGTGCTGGCCCGCATGACGGGCGGCGCGGGTCTGGTCGCTCACTTCGTGGGCCGCGCGAATCACTGGAGCGAAGACATCTATTTTCACTGCCGCGACGCCGACTTGCTGTTGCGCAACGAGAAGCTCTCGCGCGCCAAGCAAAACCGCGTCGAGCCGGTCGCCGATTTGCTGCCCGAGGTTTCGCCGAATCAAGCCTTTCTCGACGGCATCCTCGCAGGAACGGCCACACTGTCGCCCGCCGAAGCCGCGCTGCCGATGTACGATTGGACGGCCGCCGTGTTGCAGTCGATCGGTTCCGGCGATTGGGTCGCGCTCGACGCTCAGGCGCGCTAGCCCCTCTTCAAGTCTGAGTTGATAGGCGAGGGTGGCTGGCGGCAGAGCGAAGCGATGCCCCAGCGAACTGGGGCTTCGCCTAGGCTCAGCCGCCAGCCACCCGACTGTCAAAATGGCTTTGAAGAGGCGCTAGCGCATCGTCACGGCTTAGGAACGGACGAAAAATAACTTCGGCAATTTTGTTGGCCCTCACCTAACCTCTCCCAGAGGGAGAGGGATTGGAATTCGCGATTTCTCAAGGCAGGGAAGTTCAGGCAGGGTAGGCAAACTGACGAGATCGCTGCGTTTGAGGTTCCGAGGCGGTTCAGTTCAGGCGGGAGTCCGCTTCAGGGCCGATTGCCGCTAGATCTCCGAAGTTTGTCCTGAATTCGCCTTGAATCGGGGGGCTGCATCCAGTATTTCTAGCCGACCTTTGGCCGGAAAGCGGGCGTTGCGCGCCGGCTGAACCGCCAATGCCCTTCGCGTCTCTCTTCCGCCTCGTTGTTTTATCACGGAATTGCGCCTATGGTCGGCGAAAAATGCGACCTCAATCGCTCCTTACGCGCATGCCTGGCGGCGGCAACCGCGGCGCTGGCTTGCGGCAGATCGGCGGCGATCGCGCAATTGCCGCCGGCCGCACAGCCTGCCTACGGCTCTTCGGCGGCTGCAAGCGGGCAAGCGGGTTCGCTCGGGTTAGTCGGGCTGACTGGCAAAGAGGTGGTGGTCGACGTTCGCGTCGAGGGCGTTCCCGAAAAAGAATTGCACAACGTCGTCCGCTACATTCGCACCCACGAAGGCCGGCCCTTCGACCCGCAGGTCGTCCAAAGCGACGTCCGCCGGCTGCTGAGTTCCAAACGCTACGCGGCGCCCGTGCCCAGTTACCAGCGCGTGGGAGACAACGGCATCGTCGTGATTTTTCACGTGGTCGAGCTGCCGACGATCAAGTATGTCGTATATCGCGGCTCGAGCATCAAGGACCGGCATCTCAACAAGAAGACGAACCTCAAAAAGGGCGATCCGATCGACGTGACCGCGATCCAAGAAGGCCGCCGCAACTTGGAGGAATACTTTCACGAAAAGGGCTTTACCAAGGCGACCGTCTCCGTGGTCGAGGGATTGAATCCCAAAGACCGCGGCGTGGTTTACCTGATCAACGAGGGCGTGAAGCAAAAGATCCTGTACGTCTCGTTCGAGAACAACTCGATCGCCTCGGATGGCCGGCTCAAGACCCAGATCAGCTCGAAGCCCCCGCTGCTCTACCTGTTCAAAGGCGAGTTCGACCGCCAAAAGATCGAGCAGGACGAACGCAAGCTGGCCGACTACTACCGCTCGATGGGTTTTTTCGCCGCCCGCGTCGGCCACGAGATCATTTTCACCGAGAGCCAAAAGTGGGTGGACCTGAGGTTCGTCATCGACGAAGGGCCGCGCTACAAAGTACGCGCGATCAACTTCGCGGGCGAAAAGCGATTCCACAGAGAAGAGTTGTTGCAGAACATGCATCTCAAGAGCGGCGAGTATTTCGATATCGGAAAAAGGGAGCACGACGTCAACTTGATGCAAGACATGTACGGCGGCGACGGCTACGTGTTCGCCACGATCGAACCCGATCAGCGGTTTTCGGAGACCGGCGAGCCCGAGCTCGAAATGGTCTACCACATCGAAGAGGGCGAGCGCTACGCGGTGGGCGACGTGAACGTGAAGATCCTCGGCGAATATCCGCACACGCGGCGCAACACCATCTTGAACCGCGTTTCGCTGCATCCCGGCGATATTTTCGACATCCGTGAATTACGCTCCAGCGAGCGGCGCTTGAAGGCCTCGAACTTGTTCGCCAATCAAAACCCATCCGAAGAGCCGAAGATCACGTTCGAGCGCCCCGATGATCTCGGCGCGGCGGGTCTGGCGGAGAACCCCGATCCTTCGGGCAAGGCCCGCGGTCAAAGCCCCGACGACGTCGGACGTGCGGCGCGCCGGCCTGCGGCGCCATCGCGGAGACCAGCGGCGCAGGGTCGCCCGGCGCCTCCTGCGGGGCGTGGAACTCTGGCGCCTCCTGCGGGGCGTGGAACTCCGGCGCCTCGGCCTCAGGCGCCCCCTCCCGGCAATCGATCCATGCGCGGCGGTCGGGGGAATTCGTGACGATGCAGCTCAACTTGGCGGCGACTCGCCGGCAGGCGCGTCGGGCAGGCGGCTGCTCGCCGCGCCTGCCGCCCTCCTTGCTGGCCGCCGCGCTGCTGCTCGTCGCGGCAGCGACCGCCGACTCGGCCGAACGGCCGAGCGAAGGCGCGCCGTCTTACTCGTCCGCCGCGGGCCAGGTGCCGATGGGGCGCACCGACCCCACGTCGACGCCCGGTTCGACGCGCGGCGGCTGGCCCGGAAACAAACCAGCGCTCGGCCGCGCCCTGCGCTATCAATCGCCGGCGACGGGCGCCAATGGCCGCGTAGTTCCGGCTCAGAATGCGGCGCCGCCAAACGGCTACTACGGTCAGCCAGCCCCTCGAGCGCCGCAGGCCGGGGCGCCGGGCTATGGCAATCCGGGCTATGGCAATCCGGGCTATGGCAATCCGGGCTATGGCAATCCGGGCTATGGCAATCCGGGCTATGGCAATCCGGGCTATGGCAATCCGGGCTATGGCAATCCCGGCTATGGCAATCCCGGCTATGGGGCGCCGGGCGGAAATACGTTCAATCCGCCCCCGAGCGTGCCGCCGATCGGCCAGACGCCGCCGAATGCCTTGCCGCAGCCCGGCGGCCCGGTCGGCGAAAACGGGCTGCTGCCGCCCGATTCGCCGCTGCTCCAAGAGCCGCAGCCGCTGCCGACCGTGCCGATCACGGTCGAGGTGAAAGAACGCCAGACCGGAAATTTCCAGTTCGGCGTGGGCGTGAACTCGAACGCCGGCGTGATCGGCAACATCGTCATCGACGAGCAGAATTTCGACCTTTGGAATCCCCCGCGAAGCTGGGAAGACATTCGCAATGCCACGGCCTTTCGCGGCCGCGGGCAGCAACTGCGCATCGAAGCCATGCCCGGCAACCTGCTGTCGCGATACGGCATCACCTTTCGCGAGCCGTACCTGTTCGACACGCGAATCAATTTCGGCGTCAACGGCTACTATTTCAACCGCTACTATCAGAACTGGACGGAGCAGCGATTGGGCGGCCGCATCAGTTTCGGCTATCAGCTCACTCCCGACTTGTCGGCGGTCGCGGCCCTGCGCGGGGAGAACGTGCACATCGGCAACCCGAGCGTGCCCACGCCTCCCGAGCTGCAGCGCGTGTTGGGAGATACGCAGCTCTATTCCGGTTCGGTGCAGTTGATTCACGACGTCCGCGACAGCCCCTTCATGGCCACGCAAGGGCACCGCATCGCGATCGAGTTGGAGCAAGCCTTCGGCACGTTCAGTTTTCCGCGGGCGATCATCAACACGCAGAAGTACTTTCTGCTGCACCAGCGCGCCGACGGCTCGGGGCGTCACGTGCTGAGCTTTCTGAACGACACCGGATTCACCGGTTCGCAGACGCCGATTTACGAAAACTTTTTTGCCGGCGGTTACAACACGCTCCGCGGCTTTTACTATCGTGGCGCGTCGCCGCTCGATATGGGCGTGCAGGTCGGCGGTACGTTCGAGTTTCTGAACTCGGTGCAATACATGCTGCCCGTCACCGCCGACGATTCTCTGCGACTGGTGTCCTTCGTCGATTTCGGCACGGTCGAGCGCAGCACCGAAATCAAATGGCAAGACTTTCGCATTTCGCCCGGCATCGGCTTGCGTGTCAATATTCCCGCGATGGGACCGGCGCCCATTGCGCTCGACTTCGCCATTCCGATCCACAAGGCGCCCGGCGACCGACTCCAGATCTTCAACTTCTTCATGGGCTTCAACCGCTAGGCGACCGATTCCGGCCGGGGCCGTTTGGTCAAGTGGCTGTGATGCCGGCTGTAGGCGAAGTAGATCACCATGCCGATGGCCAGCCAGCCCGCCAGTCGCAGCCAGTTTTCCGACGGCAGAGAGAACATCAGCAGCACGCAAAGCCCGATGCCCAGCACCGGCGTGACCGGCCCGAGCGGCGCGCGAAACGGCCGTTCGGCGTCGGGATGAGTCACCCGCATCACCAGCACCGCGGCGCAGACGATCACGAATGCCAGCAGCGTGCCGATATTCACCAACTCGGCCAGCACGCGCAGCGGAAGCAGCGAGCCCATCGTGCCGACCACGATTCCGGTGATGATCGTCGATTTCCACGGCGTCTGAAAACGCGGGTGGACCGCCGCGAAGAAATTGGCCGGCAGCAAGCCGTCGCGAGCCATGGCCAACAGCACGCGCGGCTGGCTGAGCATCATCACCAGCAGCACCGAGGTCATGCCGGTCAGGGCGCCGACCGAGATCAGGCCCTGCGCCCAGGGCAGGCCCACGGTTCCGAAGGCTTTCGAGACCGGGGCGTCGATGTCGAGTTCGTTGTAGCGCACCATGCCGGTCAGCACGGCGGCCACGGCGATATACAGCACGGTGCAGAGCAACAGCGAGACGAGGATGCCGATCGGCACGTCGCGTTTTGGATTGCGCGCTTCCTCGGCCTGGGTCGACAGCGCGTCGAAGCCGATATAGGCGAAAAAGATCATCGAGGCGCCGGCGAGCATGCCCAGCGGCTCGCCGCCTTGGCCGTGTTGCCCGATGAGCGTCTTGCCGAAGAAGCCCACGCCGGCGTAGCCGTAAGGCGCGAACGGTTCCCAGTTCTCCGCATTGAAGTAATAGGCGCCGGCGAAGATCACGAAGAACACGACCACCAGCTTGACGGCCACCATCGCGGCGTTGAAGCGGGCGCTTTCGCGAATACCGACGATCAGCACGCTCATGACAATCGCGGAAATGGCCAGCGCGGGCATGTCGAGCCAATCTCCAGTGGCGAAGAACTTGCCGGTCTCCGTGTCGTAATCGAACGGCGCATTGCAAATTGATGAGGGAAGCACGATGCCGAACTGGCCGATGAGATCTTGAAAATATTTCGACCAGCCGTGCGCCACGGTGGCCGCGCCCACGGCGTATTCCAGCACCAGGTCCCAGCCGATGATCCAGGCGAACAGTTCGCCGAGCGTGACGTAAGCGTACGTGTACGCCGAGCCGGCGACCGGCGCCATCGAGGCGAACTCGGCGTAGCACAAGGCCGCGAAGATGCAGGCCAAGCCGGCCACGACGAACGAGAGCGTGAGCGCCGGCCCCGCCTTGTCGTGCGCCGCCTCTCCGACCAACACGAAAATGCCCGTGCCGATGATCGCGCCCACGCCCAGCGCGCTGAGCGCCACCGGGCCGAGCACGCGTTTCAACCGCTGCTCGCCCGCCATTTCACGGTGGATGTCGGCTAAAGACTTTTTCGCGAAGAGTTGGTTTTTCGCCATAATGCCTGCTGGGAAATATTGGATCGAGGGCCTTTTGCGGAGTATGGTAGCAGCCAGCGCCGCGCCGGTCCACGCTTGCGACAAAGTAGCAGGCACACTCCGTGTGCCGTCGCCGGCGCTTAATCGACGCTCGGCCGCGGCGTCGGTTACGGCACACGGAGTGTGCCTACGACTACGGTTGCGGCTTCGCCGCTCCAGCCAAAACGCAAAATGCAAAGCGCAAAACGCAAAGCCGGAAACCTGTCGTCGTCGATCTCGCAATTCGCAATTTGCGTGTTGACCTGTTTGCATGCGCTGACGCCTACAAAGGCCGACGAATTCGGAACCGCGGTCGAAGTTTCGCGACAAGTCGTGGTCTGCGATTCGGCGCCGGCTTCGCGCGTCGGCTTGGAGATTCTCAAGCAAGGCGGCAATGCAGTCGATGCGGCCGTCGCCACGGCGCTGGCCATGGCCGTGACTTTTCCCGAAGCGGGCAACCTGGGCGGCGGCGGGTTCATGCTGGTCTATCCCGGCAAAGGAAAAGAACCGGTTTGCATCGAATATCGCGAGACGGCGCCCGCCGCCGCGCAGGCCACGATGTTTTCGCTCGACGACAGCCAGCACGGCCACAAGATCGTGGGCGTGCCGGGCACGGTTCGCGGGCTGGAACTGGCGCACCGGCGATTCGGTAAGCTGCCTTGGCGCAGCCTGGTCGAACCGGCCGTGCGTCTGGCGGAAGAGGGATTTACGCTCGGGGCGCCCCTGGCGGCCGCGCTGAACGACGTGGTGGCGTCGTCTCCCGATTTCCCCGAGCTGCAGCGAGTGTTCGGCAAGGACGAAGGCCGCGATCGCTGGCAGGCCGCAGATCGGCTGGTGCAGAAAGACCTGGCGCAAACGCTTGGGCGCATCGCCGAACGCGGTTCAGCCGGCTTCTACGAGGGCGAGACCGCGCGGTTGCTCGTCGCGGAGATGCAAGCGGGCGGCGGCTTGATTACGGCGGCCGATCTGGCCGGCTATCGAGCCCACGCGCGGACGCCGATCCGCGGCACGTTTCGCGGTTATGAAATCTACGGGGCGCCGCCGCCCAGTTCCGGCGGCATCGGCACGATCGAGGCGCTGAACATCCTCGAGAACTTCAATCTCGGCGGCGAAGATCGCTGGTCGCCGAAGACGCTGCACCTGCTGGTCGAAACCATGCGCCGCGTGTTTTGCGATCGGGCGCGGTATCTGGGCGATCCCGACTTTACGAAGATTCCGGCGAAGCTTGTGGAGAAAGACTACGCCCGCGAGCTGGCTCGCGCCATCGACCTCGAGCGGGCCACGCCCAGCGAGCAACTGGCGCCCGAAATTCGGCTGGCCGGCGAGAGCGAGAGTACGACGCATTTTTCCATCGTCGACGCCGACGGCATGGCCGTGGCCAACACGTACACCTTGGAGCACAGCTACGGTTCGCGGGTCGTGGTTCGCGGGGCTGGCTTCTTGTTGAACAACGAGATGGGCGATTTCAACTGGCGGCCGGGCCACACCGACCGGCAGGGCCGCATCGGCTCGGAAGCTAACCAAATCGCGCCGGGCAAACGGATGCTCAGTTCGCAGACGCCGACGATCGTCGTGCGCGACGGCCGGCCGGTGCTGGTGACCGGCAGCCCCGGCGGGCGGACGATCATCAATACGGTCGTGTGCGTGCTGGTCAACGTGCTGGAATATCGGACGCCGCTTCGCGAGGCGATCGACGCTCCGCGGCTGCACCACCAATGGTTTCCCAACGCGATCCGTTTCGAAGAAGCTCTTGAGAGCGAGCATCCCGCGGCGCTTGAACGGCTGCGCGAGATGGGGCACCAGTTCGCCCCCAAGCCCTCGAAGCAAGGCTCGGCCAATTCGATCTGGATCGACGCCCGCGCCGGGAGTCTGCAAGGCGTGGTCGATACGCGCCGCGCGGGGGCCGCGGCGGGCGAGTGAAGAGCGGCGGGTTTCCGAAAATACCTGTCGCAAAGATTCGATTGTTTTGTATTTAATCTAAATTGTCCGCATCGGGCCGCCGCCGTCTATCCTCTTCCTCGCCAAGGCGGATTAAGATCCGAACTGGAGAGGCGAGCCTTCGGAGGGTAACGAGAAGATTCTTTGGACGCTGGTGATTTTGTTGACTCACCTTCTGGGGGCCTTATTGTATTACTTGATTCGCCGCCCGCGGCGAATCGAGCAAAACAGGCCATAAACGACCCAGGAGACGTCGCCCGTGCAACTCGGATTAGTCACGTACATGTGGGGGGCCGAATGGGATCTGCCGACGCTGATCAAGAACTTGCAACTCACCGGCTTTGCCGGGGTCGAGTTGCGCAGCGGTCACAAGCACGGCGTCGAGCCGTCGCTGTCGGCCGACGACCGCAAACGCGTGGCGGCGCGGTTCGCCGACAGCGGCGTCGAACTGGTCGGCCTGGGCAGCGCGTGCGAATATCATTCGCCCGATGCGGCCGTGGTCCGCAAGAACGTCGAAGAGACCAAGGCGTTCATCAAGCTCTGCCACGATTGCGGCGGCACCGGGGTGAAGGTGCGGCCCAATGGCTTGCCGAAGGACGTGCCGGTGCAGAAGACGCTGGAGCAAATCGGCAAGGCGCTGGGCGAGGTCGCGGCCTTCGGCGAAGGCTATGGCGTGGCGATTCGCCTGGAAGTTCACGGCCCCGGCACGTCGAAGCTCGAACACGTCAAAACCATGATGGACGCGGCCGACCATCCGGGCGCCACGGTCTGCTGGAACTGCAACCCGACCGATCTCGACGGCGCCGGATTGGAGCACAACTTCCAACTTGTGAAAAATCGGCTGGGCACGATCCACATTCACGATCTGATCAGCAACTATCCCTGGCCCGCGTTATTCGGCTTGCTCAAGGCGGCGAATTTCCAGGGTTGGACCCTGTTGGAAGAAGGCAGCGCAACGGCCGATCCGATTCGCGTGATGCGATACTATCGCATGTTGTGGGAACGAATGACGGCCTGAGCCGGCCCGTCGTTACAAGCGGAATTGGCGGGAATTCGCGGCCGCCGGCAAAAGGGCAGGATTGATCGAAGGGGCAGGCCGATGGCGCCGCGCATTTCGCTGACGATGATCGCTCGCGACGAAGAGGCTTCGCTGGGCCGCTCGCTGGCCAGCATCGCCGATCTGGTCGACGAAATCGTGTTCGTCGATACCGGTTCGCAAGATCGCACGCGCCAGATTGCCGCCGCGGTTTGCGATCGCCACGGTCAGCCGGCACGAGTGATCGAATTCCCGTGGCGCGACGATTTTTCCGCCGCTCGCAACGAATGCTTGCGGCACGCCGAGGGCGAGTGGATCTTCTGGATGGACGGCGACGACTGGTTCGACGAGCCGAACCGCCGGGCGCTGGCCAGGCTGCTGGCCGGTTTGGATCATGAGAACGCCGTCTATCAGATGATTCATACCAGCCCCGCGGCGGCCGACGGCGGGCATCCGGCCACGGCCGCTCCGCAAGACCGGCTGTTCCGAAATTCGCCCGACATCCGCTGGGAAGGGCGGGTTCACGAACAGATTGCGCCGTCGGCCATCCGCAGCGGGGCAATCCTGAAACGCACCGACATCGCCATCATGCACAGCGGCTACGACAGCGAATGCGTCCGGCGCCGCAAAATCGAGCGCAACTTGCGACTGCTCGAAATGCAAAACGCCGAGCAGCCCGACAACAGCCACACGTTGTTCTATCTCGGCATGACGAATGCCATGGCCCAGCGGCCGGCTGACGCCATCGCCTGCCTGTTGCGTGCGCTGGAACTATTGCCGCCCCGCTCGCCCTTCCGCCCGCGAGGCTATCTGATGCTGGCCGACTGCTGGCGCTTGCAGGGCGACGTGAAACGCGCCAAGGTTGTTTGTGAAAACGCGCTCGCCATGTATCCCGACGACGCGGGCCTCGTGCAATTGATGCAGGCGTTATTGTCGGCGAATACGTAGGTCAGGCTTTCGAAGTAGCAGGCATACTCCGTATGCCGTAGCCGAAAATGCTCAGCGGCTGGAAGCAGCCGCAAATGAACGGAGGGCGCAGGCCGCATCGGCAGTTCGAGCGACGGCACTCGGAGAGTGCCTGCTACTTTGCGGCCAGCGCCTTGCAAAACCGCTCGATCTGCTCGTGCATGGCAGGGGGCGGCAGCAAGTATTCGGCGCCGACCGGTTCGACGGCCAGGCTGATGAAGCGAGGGCCGGGCGCGGCCAGGGCGGCGGCGGCTTGCTGGCGCCAGGTTGGCAGGTCGTCGAAACTTGCGGCGCTGGCGAAGCCGGCGGCGCGGGCCATACGAGCGAAATCGACGCCGGCGATCGCTCCGGCCGTCGTTTGTCCCCCGGTGACTTCGTAAAGGCCGTTGTCGAGCACGATCAGCGTGAGGTTCGTCGCGCCGCTGGCGGCGATCGTCACCAGGCCGCCGAGACCCATCAGCATGCAGCCGTCGCCGTTGAAGACGATCACCTCGCGCTGGGGCTGGGCCAGCGCCAGGCCGAGGGCGATCATTGGCGCGTGGCCCATCGCCGACGGCAGATAGTGAAAATCGAGCGGATGCTGCGAGAGCTTGGGCCACTCGCGAGCCGCGCCCATCGTGGCGACCACGATCTGATCGCGGCGCAGTTCGGCGACCGCTTCGAGCGCCGCGAGCAGCGGCATACGTTGTTGCCGGCCCATCAGCCGCGGCCCTCCGCCAGCAAGGCGACGCCCGGCCGCCCGGCCGATCGACAAGTGCGATAGTGTTCGGCCAGTTGCGGGGCCTGCTCCGCTCGTTCGATCAGCACGTGGTCCACGCCCCATGCTTTGAGCACCGGTTCGGTAAACCGCCGTGCGGTGTCGGGTGAATTTTCGACGAGGTAACTGCGATAGCCGACGATCGCGTACAGCGGCAAGCGCATGTCGAACAACACGTTTCGCAGCGCGTCGCCCGACTCGAACAATCCGGTGTTCTGGATCACGACCAGCGGCCGCCGTCCGCCGAGGTGCAAGCCCGCGGCGAGCGTCCAGGCTTCGCCTTCGCGGCAGACTCGCACCAGTTTCAACTCGGGCGATTGGCTGAGAGCCGTCTCCCAGCCGCCGAGCATCGAGTCGGGCAGCCACACGACGTGCGTCACGCCGAGTTCGGCAAGCATTGCGGCGATTTGAGGGCCTGTCAGCATGAGGTAGACGGTAGGTGGTAGGTGGTAGGCGCCAGGTTGCAGGCGCCAGGCAGTAGGTGGTAGAATGAGGTAAACGATATGACGAACCGACGAGTTTAATTCACTATTCTTTTTTCGAGTAACGCTCGCCCTTCCCTGTCTACCGCCTACTTCCTACCACCTACCTACTTGACCGGCTTCAGCGTAGTCACCCACAACAGCGGCTTGTCGTTCTCATCCACTCGCCATTCGCCCTTCAGTTCGGCCTGGTGCAATACTTTATTCAGGATCACCGCGTAGGCCAATCGCTTCGGCGCCAATTTTACCGTGGCCTTCTCCGGGTCGATGCCGCGACGCGCCAAGGCGTAGTGATCGTAGAGCACCGGCGCCTCGAGCCGCGCGCCGATCGCTTCCAGCGTCTCGGAGAGCAGCGCGTCGTCGAGATCGACGTTGAGTTGCTCGAACAATGCGGGCAGGATTTCGCGGGCCGGCTTGTCGGCGGTCCAACCGACTGGCCACGCCGTTCGGCCGGCGCTGGGCCGGCCGACGGAATATCGCAACTTCTTTTTCTGGTCGAGCCCGGGTTCCAACACCAAGCCCGCCGGCCGCAGCAGGTAGGCCAGCGCCGTGCCGGAGGAAATTCCCTCGAGTTCGTCGCGAATCTTCTCGGCTTCGCGCAGGGCGAGGGAGGCGGATCGATCGATTTCGAGCGGATGGTTCAGTTGGCCGGCGATCTGGGCCACGGCGTCGGCTAGCGGCATGTCTTTGGTGGAGAACATCACTCTCCGCGAAAGATCGGCGTTGACGTCAGCCAATTCGTTGGGCAGCAGGCCGAAAGGAAGTTTTCCCTTGGACTGCACGCGTTCGGGGCCGTCCTGACGCAGTTTCGTCAGCCAGGCCGAAATTTCGCCCCGGTCGCGAGATGAAAAACGCCCGCCGGGCACGACTAACTGGTTGTTGCCGGTCAACAGCCCGATGACTCGATAGACCGGGCTTTGCTGCGTGCCGCCGACCACAATCTCCGCTTTGTCGTCGGCCGTCGCCTTGCGAATCCGCAAATTGTCGACCTTCAGCTCCGTCAGCAGGCTATACCATTGCTGCTGGGCCGTGGCGGGGAAGTTGCCTTCAGTCGCCAATTCCAATTCGACTCGCGGCGCCGCCGAAAGGGGCGAAGCGGCAGTGCAAAAAAACCCCAGTACGACGGCCAGCGGTGTCAGGCGCGATGGCATGGCGAAATCCTCGGCGAACTCGATCCCTCGTCACGGCGCTCAGGCGGCTCGCGCCCCAACGTATCGAGTATATCACCTTAGCCAGCCAGCGGCGGAATCAGAAATCCCTTTCGGGCAGGGCTTGGCGCCGGGCGTAAGTAGGGGTTCGTGCGGTTGATTCTGTAGGGAACGCCCTCCGCGGCGTTCCAGGAAGCGCGAGTCGTCGCCATTTCCGGGTTCTCGGCGCGCCGCAGAGGGCGTGCCCTACAGGCATCGCTGCGAACGTCTACTTACGCCCCTTGCCGCCAATCGCGCTGGCGAACCGCGCGATTAGCCCGGATTATTCATCAGCCCAGCTATTACTTGACAAAGCGCTCCATACAAACCCGAAGCGCCAGCGAGGTAAGTGCGTTGCTCCGCCTCGCTTGCGCTTCGGGTTGGTGTGGGCTGATGAATAATCCG
>Ga0307374_10010474_pt1 | contig 13427 bp, 10 predicted proteins | sample OX3MG_FD_202532 | JGI IMG/M metagenome (GOLD analysis project Ga0307374, IMG submission 202532) | Soil microbial communities from Risofladan, Vaasa, Finland - OX-3 | ecosystem: Environmental > Terrestrial > Soil > Coastal area > Acid sulfate soil | place: Finland: Risofladan, Vaasa | collected...
GATGGTCACGGGACCCTGGGCGGGTGACTTGAGCCAGTAGTAGAGAATCGCTCCGGCGGGCGGATTGGCGTTGTGCGGGACTTCGGGTGGAAACGGCGTGTCGGCGTTGAAATTGTCATGGGCGCGAATCGCCGTGCCGGGGCGGAAGAGATACGCCGACTGGGATTCGATGCGGGCGGCACCGCCATGGACCAACTGGCGGAGAGGCGATATGTCGTCGAGGATCCAGAAGCCGCGGCCGTAGGTGCCGGCCACGAGATCGTGGCCATGGATGACGAGATCGCGGATCGAGGTGGTCGGCAGGTTCTGGCGGAGGGACTGCCACTGATCGCCATCGTCGAAGGAGACGTAGACGGTGTTCTCGGTGCCGCAGAAGAGCAGGCCCGGGGTCTGCGGGTCCTCGCGCACGACGCGGACGAAGCTGCCTTCGGGACGGCCGACGGGAAGACCGGTGACGATCTGCTGCCAGGTGGCGCCATAGTCGCGGGTGCGGTAGATGTGGGGCCGGTAGTCGCCGACGTTGCGATTGTCCATTTCGGCGTAGGCTTCGGCGGGGTTGGTGTGGCTCGGCTCGACGAAATTGAACTCGGCGCTGGCGGGGGTGCCGGGCGGGGTGACGTTCTTCCAGTGCGCGCCGCCGTCACGGGTCAAGTAGATCAGTCCGGTGTTGCTGCCGGTCCAGATGATGCCGCGCCTGGCGGGCGAGGGCGAGAGCGCGGAGAGCGCGGGCGTGGGGCGCCCGTAGGCGGGCATGACCGGCGGCTTGCCGGGCAGGGCGGAGAGATCGGGGCTGATGTCGCGCCAATGGTCGCCGCCGTCATGGGTGACGCTGACGAACTGCGTGCCGAAGTACATCACGTGCGGATCCTGCGGCAGGAAGGCAATGGGAGGGTTGGTGAACTGGCGGTAGCGGACGCCGTTGCCGCCGGGGCTGACGTCCTGGGCGGTCCACTCGGGGCGGGTGACCTTGACCAGCAGGCTGGACAGGCCGCCGACATAGATGACGTTGGGATTGAGGGGATCGGGGGCGACGGAGCCGGCTTCGCCGGCGGGCATGGGGTACCAGTCGAAGGGCGTGATCTCGCCGAGATTGCCGCGGCTCGCGACGGCGACGGCGCCCGTGTCCTGCTGGGTGGCATAGACCCAGTACGGGAAGCGGTTGTCGGTGGCGATGCGGTAGACCTGCGCGGTGGACTGGTTGTACCAGGTGCTCCAGGTGCGGCCGCGGTTGAGGCTGATGGTCGCACCCTGATCGACGCCGAGGATCATGCGGCGATCGTTGGTGGGATCGATCCACATGGTGTGGTAGTCGTCGCCGCCCGGCGCGCCCTTGAAGCTGTGGAACGTGTGGCCGCCGTCGGTGGAGCGGTACGTCGAGGTCTGCATGGTGTAGACGACGTCCGGATTCTGGGTATCCACGTAGACGCCGCAGATGTAGTCGTTCCCGGTGATGCGGGGATCGGCGGTGGCCCTGGTCCAGGTCGCGCCACCATCGTCGGAGCGGTAGAGGCCGAAGCTGCCGATCAGGAAGACACGCTGGCCGTGGGTGCCCTGCGCCACGGCGACGGCGGTGCGGCCGAGCAGCGGAGGCAGGCCATGGCCGCTGATCTCGCGCCAGGTGGCGCCTTCGTCCGTGGATTTGTAGAGGGCGGTGCCGTTCTCTTCCCGCAGGTGCAGGCCGGGGTTGGGATTGTAGTGCAGGTAGGTGGTGGCGAAGACGACCTGCGGGTCGTCCGGCGCCCACGCGAGGTCGCGCGCCCCGGTTTCATCGTCGCGATAGAGCACCTTCGTCCAGGTCTGGCCGCCATCGGTGGAGCGGAAGACACCGCGATCGGTGCTCTTGAAGTGGTAGTCGCCCTGGGCGGCGGCGAGCACCAGATCGGGGTTGCGGGGATCGACGAGAATCGCGGCGATGCGATGGGTGCCGGCGAGGCCGATGTGGCGCCAGGTGCGGCCGCCGTCGGTGGACCTGTACATCCCGTTGCCCTCGTTGAGCGCGAGGCCGGTGATCAGGTCGCCGGTGCCGACGTAGATGACTCCGGGATTCGAGGCTGCGATGGCGAGCGAGCCGATGGAGTCGACCGCTTTGACGGAGTCGAAGATGGGATGCCAGGTGTTGCCGGCATCGCTCGTCTTCCAGACGCCGCCGCCGGGCAGGCCGATGTAGAAGACGCCCGGCTGCCCGATGACTCCGGCGACGGCGGCGACGCGGCCGCCACGTTCCGGGCCGATATTGCGCCAGCGCAGGCCGGCGAACAGCGAGGGGCTTGCCTGCGCCGCCACGCTGAGGGAGAGAGTGAGTGCCAGAGCCAGGGGAGCGAGTCGAGTGCGCATGCGCACTAGCTTACGGCAGAACGACGTGCCCGCGGTTGATGGCGGCCGACGAGGTGAAGGAGGCCCGGCGCGTGAGCACACCGGGCGCGGCCGGACACTGTCCAGTCGTCCGGCACAACCGGGTCAGCGCGCCGGCGTGGCGGACCCGCCGGCGCGCCAGCTCAGGCTGTCCGCTGCGACGCGCGACATGGCGACCGCGGGGCCGGGACATTCGCACGGGCCTGAGGTGACCGATGGCCGGACGACCGCGCCGGCCATCGGGTCGCGCCTCCGGGCTGTCAGCGCCGGCGTCCGCGCCGGGTCACCTTCCGCACGGTCGCCTTCCTCGCGGCCGTCTTCTTCTTTGCGGCCTTCTTCACCGCCCGGCGTGGAGCGGCCTTCCGCGCCGCCTTGCGCACGGTCGCCTTCCGTGCCGCCTTCTTCGCGGCCTTCTTGACCGGCCGCCGCGCGGCCGTCTTCCGGGCGGCGGCTGCCTTGGGTGCGGTCTTCTTCTTCTTCTTGCGGCCCGCGGCCGTCCGCGCCGGACGGGCGGCCGGCCTGCCGGCAACTTCGATGGTGTCGAACTCCACGAGCTCGATGACGGCTGGCTCCTCTTCGTCGGCCTCCAGCCCGCCGGGCGCGTCGAACCCGCCTTCGCCGCCCATGTCGTCCATCAACTCGCCGAATCGGTCTTCACCGTCGTCCTGCATGTGACCCTTCCCGTGAAAGATGGTTGTGTCTGCCTGTCGATCGCCCGCGTTCCTGCCGTGGCGGTTGCTGACAGAGCCTGCGGCAGGGAGATGTTGGTTAGTCTGACCGCGCCCGGCACGGGCGTCAAGCTGGATCGCGCAGGAAGGAACGACGAAAAAGCGCCCTGCCGAAGACGATGAGGCGGCCTGCGGGCCGGCGCCTCACTTCCGGACGATGATGTCCGACGCGGCGGCGATGGTGATGATCCGCTTGCCGCCGACCCGGGCGACCGTGCCGTGCGCTTCGACCTGGCTCGCGAGGTATTTCTGCAGCTGGACGTTGTCGTGCGCCGTGAGCGGCCCGTCGATCCGGTAGTAGCTTCCGCCGGACGTCAGGATCCCCAGCGGGTATCCCTTTTTGGCGCACGAGATTGAGCAGGCCAGGTGCGCCTGGCCCGTGCCCTTCAGGCCGTGCCCCTGATAACACATGATGGTGATGACTTCCCCCTTCACCACCTGCTCTGCCGCGAACGCCGGGCTGGACACCGTCACGAGCGCGACCAGGGCCATCGCGCAGGCCGCCACCGACGGGACGAATGCGCGTCGCATAAGGCCTCCTCTCCAGAAGGAACGGGACAATCCGCACCGGATTATATCGTATACCGACTCATCTGGCACGGGTCGCGCGCCAGCGGCCGCGGTCGAAGACGAACCGGGTCTCCGGCGGCGGCGCGCCGGGCCGCGGTCCGGGATACCGGGGATCGCCGGGGAGGAGGAGCATCTTCGTGCCGTCCTCCTCGTACGGATGGGGCTGCATCTGGACGATCGTCTGCGCCCGGCTCCAGGCGAGGATCGCCTCGGTCGATTCGAACCCGGCCAGATCCCAGAGCGTGCGCCAGGTCGGCGGGGCGAGGACGAGCTCGTCGCGCTGGTACCGCTCGAGCGCCTCGGCGGCGGTCATCCAGCGGCTCTCGGTCGTCTCGAGCGAATCGTGGAGCGGCGTCTGGCCCTCCGGCATCCGCGCGAGGAAGAAGCGGGTGTCGAACCGCTTCGGTTCGTTGATCGGCGTCACCCAGTGCGCCAGCGGGTGCAGCGCCTGCAGCGCGGGACGCAGCCCCTCGGCTTCCACGATGTCGCGCAGCGTCCGCTCGCCGCTGTGCAGGGCATGGCGGTGCTCGTCGAAGCGGACGCCGGTGGCCGGATCGCCGGTCGTGACGATCTGGCCGTTCCGGTCGCGCGCCAGCAGGATGCCGGCCTCCTCGAACAGCTCGCGCAGCGCGGCGAGGTGGTAGCCGATCGCCTCGTCCGGCCGGTCCGCGAGATCCGGGAAGTGCGCACGCGCGGTCTCGACACCGTCGCACCACCGGTCGGCATCGGGCGCCCCGTCCGCCGGATCGACGCGCCCGCCGGGAAACACGAATGCGCCGCCGAAGAAGGACGCGCCGCGCGTCCGCCGCACCATGAAGATCTGCGGGTGCGAATCGACCGGAGCCGCGGGATTCCCGCGAAGCACCACGACGGTCGAGGCGGGGTGGGCGATGGAAGGCGGCGCGACGTCGTAACTCATTCAGCGTCGATCTTATGGCGCCGCCGCGTGCGGCGGCAAGCGGCGCCCCCGGCCGGGCGTGGAGCGCCGTGTTAGCATCCGGGCGAACGACGTCGGACGTGGACGTCCTGACGTCCGACGTTCCCCGCTGCGAGGAGCCGGAGACCATGTGCGTGCCGATCCGATCGATCCGGGTGTTCATCAGTGCCTGCCTGCTGCTCGTGCTGGCGGCGGGTGGGGCGGCAGCCGCGCAGGCGCCGGTCCGCTATCGCCTGACGTTTCCCGATCCGGCGCACCACTGGATGCAGGTCGACGTGGTGTTTCCGGAGGTCGCCGCGGCGCCGCTGCACGTCTTCATGAGCCAGACGTCGCCGGGCCGGTACTCGCGGCACGAATTCGCCAAGAACGTCTACGACGTCCGGGCGTTCGACGGCGCCGGCAGGGCGCTGCGGCCGGATCGCGTCCGGCCGTCGGAGTGGGCGATCGCGACCGACGATGGCACGGTGCGGGTGGATTACAAGGTGTACGGCGACCGCGTGGACGGGACGTATCTGGCGATCGACACCACGCACGCGCACATCAACATGCCGGCGGCGCTCATGTGGGCCGCAGGGCTGGAGAACCGGCCGGTGCGGGTCGACTTCGTGCCGCCGGCCGGCCTCCCCTGGAAGGTCGCCACACAGCTGCATCCGACCGCCGACCCGGATGTGTTCACCGGCGGCAACCTGCAGTACCTCATGGACAGCCCGGCCGAGTTCGGCACGTTCCTCCTGCGGACGTTCACGACCGGCGGCCGCACGTTCCGGATTGCGCTGCATGAACAGGGGACGGCGGAGGAGGCCGACCGCTTCGCGGCCGACGTCAGGAAGCTCGTCCGGCAGGAGGGGGCGGTCTATGGGGAGTTCCCGCACTACGAGCCCGGGACCTACACCTTCCTGGCCGACTACCTGCCGTGGGCCGATTTCGACGGCATGGAGCACCGCAACAGCACGGTAATGACGTATCGCGGCTCGCTCGGCGATCCGGCGCAGCGGATCGGCATCCTGAACACGGTGGCCCACGAGTTCTTCCATTGCTGGAACGTCGAACGCATCCGGCCGCGCGGCCTCGAGCCGTTCAACTTCGAGCGGCTCAACATGTCGGGCGACATGTGGCTGGCGGAAGGGGTGACGAGCTACTACCAGACGGTCTTCATGCAGCGCGCCGGCCTCGCCACGATCGACGACACCGCCCGCGCCTACGCCCGGGTGATCAACGCGATCCTGTTCGATCCCGGCCGCCTCGTCCGCACGGCGCAGCAGATGAGCGAGATGGCGCCGTTCGTCGACGGCGGCCACCCGAACGACCGGACGAACTGGGCGAACACGGTCATCTCGTACTACACGTGGGGCGACGGGATCGGCCTGGCGCTCGACCTGTCGCTGCGGGAGCGCAGCGGCGGCCGGATCACGCTGGACGACTTCATGCGCGCCATGTGGCGGAAGTACGGCAGGCCGGGCGGACCGGCGGAAGGGCTCGTCGGCCATCCGTACACGATCGACGACGCCCGCCGGACGCTCGGCGAGGTGGCGGGCGACCAGGCGTTCGCGGACCGGTTCTTCAGGCGGTACGTCCAGGGGCACGAGGCGGCCGACTACCAGGCGCTGCTCGCGCCGGCGGGGCTCGTCCTGCGGCCGCGGCACCCCGGCCGGGCGTGGATTGGCGACGTGGGGCTGGATTTCGGCCGCCGCGGCGCCGAGGTCGACGCGCTCGTGCCGTTCGGATCGCCGGCGTACAGGGCGGGAATCGAGCAGGACGACCGGATCGTGACGATCGACGGCCGATCGATGACGAGCGGGAACGCGCTGGCGTCGGTGCTCGGCCGCCACCGGCCGGGCGACCGCGTGCGCGTCCGCTTCGTGCGGCGGGACGGCAGCGGCGTCCAGGCGATGATGACGCTGGCCGCGGATCCGCGCCTCGAGCTCGTGCCGGTCGAGGAGACGGGCGGCACGCTCACGGCCGCCGAACGCGCCTTCAGGCAGCGCTGGCTCGGCCCGCACCCGGCGGTGCCGGACCGCTGACGGGTCGGGCTACAGCGCGAATTCCTTCACGGCCGGCACCAGCAGCGGCGCGATGTCGATGGCGTTCGACGCGTGCGGCACGGTGGTGGTCGAGGCGATCCGGCCGGCGCCGGCGCGGCGCAGCTTCTCCTCGGCCGCCTTGGAGAACAGCGCGTGGACCGCGAGGCAGACGGGCGGGCGCATGTGCGCCGCCACGAGCGGCTTGACGGTTTCGATCATGGTGCCCGCGGACGACACGATGTCGTCGAGCACCACCGGCGTGCGCTTGCGCTGCGCGGCCAGGTCGGGCGACGACACCTCCACGGTGCCGTCGGCGTGGCGGACCTTCCGGAGCACGACGTACGGCGCCGCCGCGCGTTCGGCCACCGCCGCAATCCACTGCTTGCTCTCCTCGTCCGGGCCGATCAGCACCGGCCGGTCCACGTGTGCCTTGATCCAGGCGGCGAGCGGCTCGGCAGCGTGCACGACGCGGTTCGGGATCGAATAGATCTGCGCCAGCGACGTGTAGCGGTGCAGGTGCGGATCGACGGTGACGAGCCACTCCACGTACCGGGACAGGAGGCCGGCGAACGTCCGCGACGTGACCGCCTCTCCCTGCTGGAAGCGGCGGTCCTGCCGCATGTAGGCCAGGTACGGCGCCACGAGTCCGACCCGGACGGCGCCGAGATCGCGAACGGCGTCGGCCAGGAAGATCAGCGGCAGCAGCTTGTCATCCGGGCGGTCGAGCGTGCAGACGAGGACCAGGCTCCGGTCCCGGCAGTCGGACTCGACGCGCAGGTACGCCTCGCCGTCCGGGAACCGGTGCGACTCGACCCGGCCGAGCGGGATGCCGGTCAGCTCGGAGAGCCGGCCGGCGAACGCGTCGCTGCCCGGAAGCGCCAGCATCAGCGTGTTCATGAGAGTTCTCCTACGGTGACGACCTCGTCATGCGCGGCGAGGTACTCGCGCGCGTACGCCAGCTCGCCCGGCGTCTGCGCGTGCAGCGTGAACAGCGGCTGGCCGGCGTGCACGCGCGCGCCGATCCGGACGTGGATCTCCAGTCCGGCCGCCTTCGACGCGGGCGCCCCGGCCAGCTTGGCGACGCGCGCCAGCTGGCGGTTGTCGATCGCCGTCACGAGGCCGGCCCGCGGCGCCGGCACCTCGAACCGATGCGGCGCGACGGGCGGCGTCCGCATCCCGCCCTGCGCCTCGCAGATCGCCTGGAGCTTGCGCCAGGCCCGGCCGTCGGCGAGGAGGCCCTCGGCCGCGGCGGCGCCTCCGCCCTCCGCGCAGGCCCCCACCAGCTCGAGCAGCTCGCCGGCCAGGCGGATCGCGCGATGCCGCAGGTCGGCGGGGGCGTGCGGCTCGTTCTGCGCGATGGCCAGCACGTCGCGCGCTTCGAGCGCCGGCCCGATGCCGTGCCCGATCGGCTGCCGGCCGTCGGTGACGACGGCGCGCAGCCGCAGGCCGATCTGGCGGGTGACGCGCTCGAGGAGGTGGGTCAGGCGCTCGGCGGCGTTCACGCTGCGCACCTTGGCGGTCGGACCGACCGGCACGTCGATGACGACGTGCGACGAGCCGGCGGCCGCCTTCTTGGAGAGCACGGAGGCGATGAGCTGCGCGTCGCTGTCGATGTCGAGCGCCCGCTCCACGCGGATCAGCACGTCGTCCACCGGGCTGAGCCGGACGGCGTTGCCCCAGACGATGCAGCCGTTCTCGCGCTCGACGACCCGCCGCATCGCCGCCAGATCGAGATCGACCGTCGTCAGCGTCTCCATGGAGTCGGCCGTGCCGGCCGGCGAGGTGATCGCGCGCGACGAGGTCTTCGGAATGCAGACGCCCGCGGCCGCGACGATCGCGACGATCAGCGGCGTCGTCCGGTTGCCGGGCAGGCCGCCGACGCAGTGCTTGTCGGCCACGACGGCCCGGTCCCAGGTGAGGCGCTCGCCGACGTTCACCATGCCGCGCGTGAGGGCGACGACCTCGTCCAGGCTCATTCCGCCGGCGGCGCATGCGGTCAGGAACGCCGACAGGGCGATGTCCGTGTAGCGCCCGGCCTCGATGTCGGCGAGGATGGCGTCGAGATCGGTCTCGACGAAGGAATGGCCGTAGATTTTCGCCCGCAGCGCGCTCATCGACTCGACCGTCGGCGCGTGCGCAAACGTCGCCGTCTGGCCGGGTCGGGCGGCCAGCAGCCGCCAGGCCGCGTCCGACAGGCCGGCCTCGTTCGGCCCGAGGAGGCGGTCGCGGACGACGTTCAGCGTCGCGATGATCGAGCCGGTGTCCGTGACCACCTGCACGCGCGACTGGGAGGTGAAGCCTTCCGACCGGCACACGTGGCAGTCGGCCCGCATGTAGAGGACCGGCTCCTGGTACGTGTCGATGCCGAGGCGCTTCAGGACCAGGCTGTTCACGGAGCCGTTCGACATGGAGGCCGCCTCTGCTCCGCGCCGCGCCGGCCCCGCCCCGCCGGGTGCCCGATCGACGCGCTGATCGCGATCTTACCCCGGACGCCGCGCCGGCCATGCGCCGGCGTCGATCGGCTCAGGGCTGGCGCGGCGTGCTCACCTCGACGCCGGGTGAGACGGTGGCCGGCTCGCCCGGGGCCAGCGGCGCCGCCAGGCCGTTGACCCGCAGGTAGCCCTTGATCTCGATCGCCGCCCGCCACAGCTCCACCAGCGTGTGCAGGTAGTCCTCGCGGAGCTGGAACAGGGTACGCTGCGCGACCAGCACCTGCGGGTACGCGGCGGCCATCTGCCGGTACTTCTGCAGGTACAGCTCGTACGCCTGCCGGGCCTGCGGGAGGATCGACGTCCGGTACCGGCGCACGGCGTCTGCGTCGGAGGCGTAGGTCTCGTACGGACCGGCGAAGTCGGCCGTCAGCGCGAGCTTCACGCGGTCGAGCTCGCGCTCCGCGTGCGTCAGCTCCGCGGTCGCCGCGGCGATGTTGCCCTGATTGCGATCGAAGATCGGCACCTGGACGCCGACCTCCGCCATGCCGACCCACCCGATCGGACGCGTGAGCCCGTCGACCTGCTGGCGGTTGTACTCGAGCCCGCCGCGCACGACGATGTCCGGGTACTTCTCCACCCGGGCGCGCTCCAGCCCGAGCCGCGCGCGCGCGACGTTCTGCTCGGCCGCCTTCACTTCGGGACTGTCCCGGAGGATCGTCTGCAGCGCGGCGGCGCGGTCGACCTGCGGCAGGCCGGTCTCGAGCGACCCGGCCAGCGGCGCCAGCGGCAGCGACGGGTTGCCGGCCATCGCCGCGAGCCGCAGCCAGATACGCGCCTGATCCCGCTCGGCGTCGGTCACCGCCAGCGCGGCCCGCTGCGCGTCGACCATCGCCTCGAGCACGTCCGGCTGATCGGCCTGGCCGACGTTGAGCAGCTGCTGTGATGTCGTCACCGCGTCCGCAGCGATGTGCGCGAGCTGCCGCCGCAGCGCGACGAGCTGCTGCGCGCCGAGCGCCTCGTAGAAGCCCAGCCTGATCCCGGTGAGCACGCGGTCGCGCTGCGAGGCGGCCACCGATTCGGCCTGCGCCTGTTCCTCGGCGAAGACCGCCCGGCTGAGGCGCAGCTTGCCGGCCGTGACGATCGGCTGCTGGATGAAGAAGCCGTGTTCGCCGCCGTTCATCGTCGGCGCCCCGGAGATCTCCCACGCCTCGTAGCCGACTTCCGGGTTCGGGTAGAGACCGGCCTGGTCCTTGCGGCCGGCGGCCGCCCGGACGTCGGCCTGCGCCTGCGCGATCGTCGGATTGTGCGCCAGCGCCATCCGCTCGAGGTCGGCCAGGGTCAGCGGCGCGGGTGCCGCCGCCGGTGGCCCGGCGTGCTGGTGGGCGGGCGTCTGCGCGCCGGCGGCAGCGGGACGCAGGGCGAGCAGGCCGGCCGTCATGACGAGCATGACGAGCATGGTGAGCGTGATGCGTCGTGAACGGTCCGGACCGTGGGGCATGCGGGACTCCTCGTCCTGGCGTGTGGCTGTCGTCGATCGGGCGGTTCGCGTGGCGGCCATTACGCATCCTCCCGGCGCCGGCCGCCCGAATCGCCCGCAGCCCGCATCCGTGCCCTCACCTCCTCGTAGAGCGCCGGCGGCAGGACGCGCACGAGCGTGCTCATGCCCATCACCGCGCCGCTCCAGCCCTTCCGCAGGCCGTACGTTTCCGGTTTGGCCACGAGCGCGTCCATCGGCATGAACATGTCCTGCGGGTAGCCCGGCACGAGCGGCGGGCCGGCCATCACCTCCGGCCGCCCGCGCATCTGCGACATGTCGTGCGGCTGGCTGCCGGCGGCGGGAGGCGCCGCCAGCGGCATGTTCGTCACGGTCTGGTCGTAGTCGGTACCGACGCCCATCCCCCGGCCCAGGCTCGGGCCGTTCTCCGCCGACAGGGCGCTTCCCTGGCGCAGCATGCCCATGCCCTCCGGCATCCCCTTGCCGGCCGCCAGGCCGTGGCCCATCGACATCATCGGTCCGACCATCGACGCCATGTGATTCATCATGTGGTGCGGCAGGTGACAGTGGAGCATCCAGTCGCCCGGATACACCGCGTCGAACTCGACGACGCGCGCCTGCGCGACCGCCACGAGCACGGTGTTCTCCGGGCGCCAGGTCGATTCGGGCGCGCGGCCGCCCTCGGTGCCGGTCACGTAGAACGTGTTGCCGTGCAGGTGCATCGGGTGATGATCCATGCCCATGTTCACGAAGCGGAGCCGCACGCGATCGCCGAGCTTCACGATGAGCGGCGTGGTGGCGGGACCCGACCGGCCGTTGATCGTCAGCCAGTTGAACTCCATCGCCATCGTGTTCGGCACGGTGTTGCCCGGCAGGATGGCCCATTCCTGCAGGATGAGCCCGAAGTCCCGGTCGACCGCCGGCAGATGCGGCTCCTTCGGGTGCAGGATGAAGAGGCCGATCATCCCCATCATTTCCTGCATCGCCATGTGCGAGTGATAGAAGAACGTGCCGTTCTGATGCAGCGTGAACTCGTAGACGAACCGTCCGCCCGGCGGAATCGGATCCTGGCAGACGCCCGGGACGCCGTCCATGTCGATCGGGATCTCGAAGCCGTGCCAGTGCATCGCCGTCGCTTCCGGCAGATGGTTGTCGACGATGAGGCGGACGCGGTCGCCCTCGGTGACCTGGATGGTCGGCCCGGGCACGCTGCCGTTGTAGCCCCAGACGTCGAAGGTGGAGCCGGGAAGGAACTCGCGCTTGACCGGTTCGGCCACCAGATGGAACACCTTCACGTCGCCGTCCATCGTGTGCGGCAGGCCGGGGATGTCGAGCGTCTGCACCGGCAGGAGGCCGGTCGCCGCGTGGGCGCGAGGCGCGGGTGGCGCCGGAGCGGCGGCGCTGGCGGGCGCGCCGGCCGCGGCGCCCGCCAGCACGCCGGCGCCGATGACGGCTTTCCGAACGAAGTCACGTCGGCTCTCACTCATCGTCGAACTCCCTGAACAGGCTCCGGTTATTCACAACGGTCTGACGGTTGCGGCGGTGAGCCCGCCCGCGTGCGGGCGCGCGCGACGCGCGGGTCGTCGGGGCGGCAGACCGCACGCGGATCGTACGAGCGGTCGCTGTCCGGGCACACGCGACCGCCGGGCGATACCGCTGAATTGGAAAGCGGGGCGCTAGATGCGCAGGGGAATGGCGTGCGAAGCGGCCGGCGGCCCCGTGAAGGCCGGGAGTGGGGCCGTGCCGTCGAAGGGGACGCGATCGAGCGCGAACGCCTGCAGGGTCGGGCGCGCCGCGAGGCGGAACCACGCCAGTTGCCGCAGGTGGGCAACCGGTGCGACCGACGGCTCGACGACGGCGCGCAGCGGGCGGGGGCGGTGTCCGCACCGCATCGGCATGTGACCGGCCGGCATGCGACCGGCCGGCATCCTGCCCATCGGCAGACCGTGTGTGCCGGCCTCCTGGCAGACCGTCATCCCGGCCGCCCGCTCGCAGTTGAGCAGGCAGAACGAGGAGGTGACCGGCAGCAGCGCGATCACGACCACGAGCGCAGCAATCGGACAGAGCGCCCGGCGCATCCAGCACTTATAGCATGGAATCCAGGCCGGGTATGACGGGCGACGTACACCGTGAGATGCGCTGAGCGCCCGACCGCTCGAGCGAGGCCGAGCTGAAGCTCGGCGCTACGAAGACCCCGCGAGCGGCCGAGCGCCGAGCCCCGAGCACTGAGCCCCGAGCCCCGAGCCATTCACTCTCTCTGAAACAGCACGCCCGGCGCCAGCTTCCACTCGGGGTCGAGCGCCTGCTTGACGGCGCGCATCTCCGCGAGCCCCTGCGGCCCGTAGAACTCGCGCAGGAGCGCCTGTTTCACCGGATTGCGGCCCACGCCGTGTTCGGCGAGCGGACAGCCGCCCAGCCGGGCGACCTCGCGCCCGAAGTCGAGGATGGCCGCCTTGCCCGCCTCGACGTCGGCGTAGCTGTGCGGGATGACGTTGGGGTGCACGTTGCCGTCCGAGATGTGGCCCCAGATGGCGTAATCGAGGCCGCGGCGGGCGAAGCCGTCGCGGTACACGGCCATCATTTCCTCGAATCGATCGAACGGCACGATCATGTCGGCCGCCGTCTTTTCGATCCGGCCGTCGATCGTCTGTTTCGCGCGGCCGACGCGGGCGTTGACGGCGGCCGGCACCGCCTCGCGCAGCGCGAACAGCTGGGCCGCGCGCGCCTCGTCGCCCGGCACGGCCACTTCGGTCTCGTCCAGCACCCCTGCCTCGTCCAGCAGGCGGCAGAACCGGATGAGCGGCGTGTCGGGGGCGTCGGGCGCGCGCGCGAGGCCGATCTGGTCGAACGCGGTCGCCGCGTCGACGCCGGCCGGCAGCTCGAGCTGCACGA
>Ga0307374_10010476_pt1 | contig 13426 bp, 17 predicted proteins | sample OX3MG_FD_202532 | JGI IMG/M metagenome (GOLD analysis project Ga0307374, IMG submission 202532) | Soil microbial communities from Risofladan, Vaasa, Finland - OX-3 | ecosystem: Environmental > Terrestrial > Soil > Coastal area > Acid sulfate soil | place: Finland: Risofladan, Vaasa | collected...
ATAATCATTGTGACATGTCGAGCACGACGTCTGATATTTGCGGGAGAATGCCGGAATCGCCCCAGCGCGCGGAGCCGATCCGATTATGCAAACAATTAGGCCTGACAGCACGAGAGCGGCACCGAAAACCATGGAAATTTCTTGTCGTTTCATCGCGACGTTCCTCCCTAGACCATTTCACGTATAAATTTGATAAGTGACCAAGAATCAGTAATCTGCGAATTCCCGCTGATCGAGGCGAAAACGCCCCGCCCGCGCACATAAGTTAAAGTGGTTCACAAATTAGTTCAGTGACGTAGGTCACAGTCCGCTGTGAGTGATGGCCCGGCCTGACAGGGGCGTCGAATTCCAACCATATCAGAAACTACATGGAGGAGAGATTATAACGCTGGAATTTTACAGCGAACTTTGCAGGATTTTCGAACGTCATTTACAGGATTAAACCCAAACGAGCAATCCGAAGCCCTGCAATGCGTTCTCAAAAACGTAGTCGTCCATCCCCAGAAGCTTGCCCTGGAAGTATTTGAACTGGAGAAATTCCTGCCCGGTTCGCAAAATCGTAAAGAATGGCTCCCCGGGCTAGATTCGAACTAGCAACCCTTCGGTTAACAGCCGATGAGGCGAAAAAACTAAATGCCCTATCTGGTGTCGCTTACAAGAAAATCGGAGCCATTCTTCTCTCTTTAGCTGCACCCAATCCTGCACCCAAAGTGCGCGCTGTGTTCGCGTCATTGGTCAGGAACTAAGTGCGCAGTTCTCGGCGTGGGATCAGTTCGCGGGACTTGTTGGGACGGTCATCGGGTGGGCGACGGACTTCTTCAGAAACTCCTGTAAGTCGTTCCCATTTGCTTCGTCATATGGGCCGGTCGCGCGCCACAGAACATTACCCGAACGGTCCACAACCACGGCATAGATCTTCTTTTCATCCCGGATCTGGAGCGATTTCTTGAACGGCTCTTTGTCAATGTACAGAGTGATGGTGCGTTCGCGAGCCTTCTTGTCTGGGATGCCGTGGCGCATGCCAGTGTTAATGAACCAGCGCATCAGACTGTTCATCTTCGCGATGGTGGGAATCTCGTAGTAACGAAATCCTTTGTCAATATCTTCATAGCGCTTGATCTTTGCCAGCCAAGTGTCAATGTCCCTCTGCTGCTCCCGCTCGAACGCAATAAGCAATAGGTTGCGTTCACCCTGAAAGTCCCGCGGAAGCTGCACCGTCTGCTTCTCCAGCGTCTCCGATGTAAGAGAGGGAAAGGTTCCTTTCGAGGCCGTGTCTGGCTGCTGCGCCTGCACGGTTATCGCAACCATGCTTCCCAGAACGAGGCCGATAACAACAAAAAAGTTCTGCGATGAGCGAGCCATGATCTCTTCTTCGACCTCCTTTCCGCGTCCTGTCGGCTAAACGAGGGCCGTAAGTATTGCCCCAACAGCACAGTCCCGATCTTGCCAAAAAGGCCAAAATCAACTTACGCAGCAGGATGTGCAGCGTCAGAAGCAGCTACAACCTCGCCATCATTACGGGCACTCAACTCTTCTCTTACTTCCTGAAAGTATTCCTGAAGACGCTCGGAACGATATGCAAATATCTTTCGAATATCGCGCTCCACCAATAGTTTGTTGATGAGTGCACCTCCAAAGGGTGCGTATTGCACCGAGTCCTCGCATAAAGTTCCCCCCGCCTGTTCGGTGAATCGGTGTTCATGAATCCAGACGCGGTACGGGCCGCGGATCTGCTCATCAACAAAGCGGTGCGGAGGATCCCAAACAGTAATCCTGCTTTGCCACCGAACCGGAATACCTCGGATTCTTAACCGATACTCAATTTCTGTTCCCCGGTGCATGTAGATCGGCTTTGGCGTAACTACCCGAAACTTCAACCAGGAGGGAGTGATTTCCTCAAGATTTAGGGCATCGGCGAAGAATTCGAAGACTCCCTTTCTCGGGCGTGTCAGCCAAAGGCCACATTCAAAATGAAAGTTCTTCATAAGCATTTCTCCCTTCCGCACTGAAAGGCTTACGCCTCACCAGGTCGTCGATCCCGGCCCACCTTTAAACGGTCCGATTATTTCAGAGGTCACCCAGCCACCGTAGAACTCACCTGGCTGCGCCTGCACCCGTTCGTCGTCGATGAAGCACGCATCCACCCGGGTAACATAAAAACCAAGATGGCCACGAATCGCTTCGTATCCGGGGGAAGGATCTTCGTAGCTCCAGGCTGCGTCGGCTGAAAACTTATCGCGAACACGCAATGTCCAATACGACGCCAAGCCTTTGAACTCGCAAAATGTGTGCCTTGAGCCGAGGGAAAGTATCTCGGTACGGATATCAGCCCGTGGTATGTAATACACGGGCGGATGGCTGGTCTCTACTACCCGTATCCCTCGTTGCGTATCCGCAACCAGTTCTCCTGCAAACTCCACACGGATTCGCTTGTTTATCGGTTCGACCTTCGGTGGACGCGGGTAATCCCACACGGATTCCCGACTCACCTCGCCCTCCCGGCACTCAGATTTTCTCTTTGAGGCATGGTAATCAGTCTCTTTCCGCGGGGGAAATGGGTACCGATGCCCTGTTTGACGGGCGCTTAGCTTCCGCCTCCCGACCGATGCGTTTCATCTCTATCACCGTGAAAATCAACCCCCCAAAGAGCAGCAAGAAGACAAACGTCCCGAAGACGAATACAGTGGTATCAGACATTTCGCTTGGCCCTCGCAGCCTGACGGAAGTAGTTTCCTGCCGAAAGGATGGATGGAACCCATAGGCCTACAAATAGTCCGGATTCCTTACTGGCGGACATGCCAATGCCGAACCAAAGGAACACTGAAAAGAGAAAAGATAAGAAAGCCGCTGCAAGAATCAGCCAATCAGCTTTGGTGAACATTCAATTTGCCTCCGCAATTGCACTCTGTCTGCCTACATCTTTAACTATAGAGATAATCTATTTAACAACAAGGACAATACAGAGCCAGGACGAAAGTCGAGTGATTCAGAGTCAAATCTCTGGAGCCTTTTTGCTTACCGGTCAAATCGGAAGGAATTCCCGTTGTCACAAACGCTGATCAAAGGATCGAGCGACTCCGCCATTGCGGAACAAGCTGTTCGCGCTGTGCCAGAAAACAATTGTCGAATTGGGTCAGCAGCGATGCGGCGAGCGAAGCAAACTTCACAGCCCCGGATAAAAATAAGCTCGACAGTTGGCGCACAATCCGTGTGAGACCGGTCCTGGCGGCTCCGTGAGGAATTCCGGGACCCAATCCCAAATTGGCACTGTACCTGTGTTAATCCGGCGCGTTCGCCTACAGTGAGCGCACAGGGTGAGAATGCCGTGTTCATTCAGATAGGACGCCGAGTATGCCGGCATCACTGGACGTTCCAAACCGTGAAATCTCTCAAGCTGAAGCGAGTTCTCCACGAGCAAGTAAGAGTTAGCAAGCGGAAGCACACGCATGTGAAAGAGCCGAAACAAGGCAGGAGACGAGCATTCGTAATCATGTTCCCAAGGCTGCAACTGGTTCTGCGCCTGAGCGAAACCGTTTGCGTAAAACGGCCTCAGAGGCTCAGCTATCACGTCCAGTATGCATGTCCCGAGAACTGCCTCTCGACTGAGTCCGATTCCGCCATTGACAGAGGCAAATTCATCCCAGGCCTTGTTGCAGTAGATGATTCGCAAGTCCGGGCTGAGCATGTAGATGATCGAGTGATCTGCTTCGAGGCTCTCTAAACCAAAGCCGGCCGCTTCCAGACGTAGTTCTGGAGGCACTTCCAAGTTGAATTCGTGGGCCATTTAAAGGAGGTTCCTCTAATCGCTATTCACGGAGATTCCCGCTCGGACCCGACCCCTGCCAGAATCATCGAGCGCCATAAGTTCCTCTGGAAAAGGTATGAAAAGAGTCTGCTCGCGTAGATATTCCGATTCAAAACGCATGACCCAAGATCCTAATATGCTAACCGCACTGCTTAAGGGTGTCCTCCCATAACGATACGCTTCCAAGACTTCGAGGAAGTGCCGCTTTTCCCGGGCGGATAACTCCTTCTTGAAGTAACCGAGAGTATGCATGAGGACATTGATCGGTGAAGCGTGTCTCGGGGGCTTATGGAATGCCTCCCGAAAACACTTCCCGTAGAGCTCCAATACCGCATCGATTCTCTTTCCGTCAGCATTAGCGACAATCCTTCCCAGTTCCCGTAGCTTGGTCTGGCTGTAAGCCATCAAGAGCAGCTTATTCGAAGCATGAAAACGCACAAGCCCATGCATGTATGTGGTTTGTTGCAGGCTGCGTAACCGAGCAAATGCAAAAACGCGCGTCAGAAAGTGCTCGCGAATGTTCAGATTCAGCAGACGGCCTTCGTCTTCTACAGCTAGGTCGCCGAACTTTTCTAAAACGGCGCCTCCGAAAAAGCCGGCCGTTCTGCCGATGGCTGCACCCTTTTCCGGTCCTGCATAAACCTTCACATCGGTGAAACCGCAAGAGGGCGAGCGGTTTTTCAGAATGAAACCGTCAACCTCTCTTAAACCGTCCAGGAAACCTCGGCTGAATTCCCGCATTTTGTCGGAGACGTCCAAACCCGAGGCAGGTTGAATGAGTTTGAAACTCTCTCCCGAGGCAATCACGCGCACGGGCGCACGCGGCGTCCCTAATCCGATCTCAACTTCGGGACAAACACAGACGAACTCCACATGTGGCTCAAGGCGCCGGACGAACTTGTCCTGTACGATCTCTCCATTGTATCGGCAGGGATCAAAACCAATGCATTTGCTGATGACAATTCTTGGCTTCGGGAATGCGGTCAACTCGATTCTCCCATCGCGTCCACAATTCCTCTCAGCATTCCGGCAAAGACCAGTTGATGGACAGGATATAAGAGATACCAATAGAGCTGTCCCAGCACGCCCACGGGATCAAAAATCGCTGTTTGGCGAACGACCGATCCCGAGTCATCCGGCTTAACCTCAAATTGCAGCCACGCTCTCCCAGGTAGGCGCATTTCTGCCGCTAGTCGAAGCAGGCTGTCATTTTGGATCTCTTCGACGCGCCAGAAGTCGAGCGTATCACCTGCTAACAACCGGTTAGGATCACGTCTCCCGCGTCGCATGCCTGCCCCGCCAAACAGCAGGTCCAGCAGACCGCGAACCCTCCAGAGCCAGTCACCGTAGTACCAGCCAGTCTTACCCCCCAGATGCTCGATGGGTCGAAAGGCCACGGGCGGAGAAAAAGACACGTGCACCGTCCGCGAATCTACGATGCGGCGGCCAAATTTGGCCCCGCCCCAATGTGGTGCAATGAGAAGGGAAGAGAATGCATCAGACCAGCGCGTTTCCGCAAATTCTCGATCCTCATTGGCGAGCGCTCGCTTCAGGGCCTCGCAAGATCCAAGCGGTCGAATTGAAAACAGATTATCGGCAGACCCGTCTCTCACAATCGTTTCGTTCCGCAAACTGTCCACTAACTCGCGGCCCACACGCGCATAGACAGGTGTCACAAGGCCCAGCCAGAGGCTCGACAGCCGCGGAGAGAGCACCGGCACTGGAATCATCCATCGTTTTAGCCCACGCTGGCGGGCGTATTCCTTCATGAGATCCAAGTAGGTAACTTGGTCGGCTCCACCGATCTCAATAATCCTGCTGCCGTTGATTTCCAGATCCAGCGCCTGCTTCAGATAAGCAATCACATCCTCGACCGCAATTGGCTGCGTGCTGGTGTTGACCCAGCGTGGAGTGATCATCACCGGGAGCTTCTCGACCAGGGCCCGGATCATCTCGAAGGAAGCACTGCCCGACCCGATGACGATCGCGGCCCTAAATTCAATGGTCGGGACCCCAGACTCTCTCAGAATCCGCCCGACTTCTTGGCGGCTCCTCAGATGTGCCGACAGTTCACTGCCGCTGCCGAGTCCGCTGAGGTAGATGATGCGCTGCACGCCCGCATCGCGCGCCGCAACTGCAAACGCATGCGCCGCACGCCGGTCTTCCACTTCAAACGAGTTTGCCGAAGCCATCGAATGCACCAGGTAATAGGCTGTGTGCACGCCGACCATGCTGGGGGCAAGGGAGTCCGCGTCGAGGACATCACCCCTCACGACTTCAGTCGTCTGGGCGACGCGCTGACTTAGAGCTTCAGGATGGCGTGACAGGCAGCGAACGCGATATCCAGCGGCTTCGAGCGCGTGAAGTAATCTCCCGCCGACGTAACCTGTCGCGCCCGTCAGCAGAATTAATTTGGAATCATTTCCCAACCGTCACGCCTTCATATGAAGAACTATATTCCCGGACGTACTCACGGACATTGAACTTGCGGGCAGCGTTTTCAGAGCTCATGTAGCGTACCGTCCCGAAAATAGGTCGCTCCGGGCCCCAGGGGCGATCATAGCGCCCCAGACACCAGAAGATCCCGCTGTAAGAATTCGGATCGCGCCCATCGAGTGCATACTTGTTGTTCAACTCCACCATGATTTCGAGTGCTTTTGTGGGAGATCGCGTCCATTCCAGGATTTTCTTTCCCCATAGCATGCGCAGGTAATTATGGATTCGTCCCTCTCGAATCAGTTGCGTCTGGGCGGCATTCCAAAGTGGGTCGTGGGTCTTGGCACGCTCAAACTGCTCGTGGGTGTAGACGTAGGATCGCTCATCACGTGCATGCAGTCGAAGAGTCTTCAGAGCCCATTCTGGCAGCGATTCGAACTGGTCATAATCGTTTCGCGTCTGGCAATAATTGAAACTTAGTTCTCGCCAAGTAACGACCTGATCCAGGAAAGCTTCGGCAGCCTGACTTACACCCCACCACCCGGTGCGACTGCCCGTGGCCCGTAGCGCCAAATGATTTGGCGACCATTGTTCTTGTCCTGTGATCTCCGAGAAAATCTGGTGCACCGAAATATGGCCAAAGTGGAGGTACGGAGATAGTTCACTCGTCGCATTCTGCTCTGGTTCATTTCGCGCCTCAGCGTAGCTTGCTAACTTATTTCGCAGGAATTCTCGCAACAGTGCTTGAGCGGGCGTGCTTCCGCCTCGCGTCTCCACCGGGGGGATCCCGTGATCCAAAGAAATACCGTCCAGCACCCTGTCTCCCGAGTTCAAGAGTCGAGGAGAAGCCTTCGGCCAGCGCTTCAGGATCGCTTGGGGAAGAACTGTTGCTTTCGGCAACCTCGCGTTCAAGAATGCATTGGTTTTGGGAAATTCCCCTAAATGTTGCGGAAGCTCTCTTTGCAAGAAGCGACGAAAGGCAAAAGCGGTTGGAAAGGGTTGCTCTGCTTGCCGCAGCGGAAGCAGCCCATTTGAGTCCACCACTTCCATGAGCACAGGGACCTGCCGCATCTCAGAGGCGACCATGCTGGGAACAAAAAAGCGGGGGAACTCATCGGTCACCACTACGCAGGCGTGCGATCCGAGAGCGGAGAGTAATCCTTTACCGGCATTCGGTTTCGGCTCCAGGTACGGATAATAGAGAACCTCGGTGCCCTCGAACCAACAGGCATTCTCCGCCATTCCATCGAGTGCGAACCGGTGCATCCGATCACTTGCCCAGGGATACCCGCAGCGCAACCCTTCGACGACAACCAAAGGTTTCTTCAGCTTCTCCGTCCACTCCACTGCTCGGTCCAAGGCAAAATTCCAGGTCACCCTGCTGGAAGCAGTCATCCAGTAGAGAACAAAATCTCCATCTTGCCGCACTGGCAAGGAGTTGCCGGTCCTAATGCGAATCGCTGGAACCGAGCTCAATTCGGTATTCCTTTAGTCGCGGCGAACATGGTCAGGCGTTCAACCACCAGATTGAAAAGTTGAGTGCTGTCGCGTAGCCAACCCAGATTAAATATGGCAAGAGCAACCAGCCTGCAGCTGGAACTGCTCTCCAGAATTCGATCGTTGTCGCCAGGATGGCAAACCACAAAACGACAATTTCGGTAAAGGCCAGGCCCGGTGACCTTAGCCGAAAAAATAGTGCGGACCACGCCACATTGAGCACCAACTGCGTCAGGAAAAATTGCATCGGGGCGGCCGTCACGCCGGCCTTCCGCCAAACCAACCAAGCTGCAATTGCCATCGCAAGATACAAGATTGTCCAAACAGGTCCAAATAGCCAATTGGGCGGATTCCATCTGGGTTTGCTCAGACCCTCGTACCACGGGCGAAGACTTGGCGTAGTCAGAAACGACCCGATCCCCGCGGCCCCAAGGCAAAGTACGATGCAAACAAGAAGTCGCATAAACGATCGTCAAACTAGAGCCCTCTAAAAGGGGTGAGTTATCTCTCAACCTTTTAAGACCTGATGAAACTCCTCTACAAGGGACGGTTTCTGACGAAAGACCCCGCGCAAAGCTACGGTCGTCATCTGTGCTTCATGGCATTTCACTCCGCGGACGGCAACGCAATCGTGCCGACCCGTCGCGCGGGCCACGCAGCCCAAAGGCTTCACAACCGACATAAAAGTGTCCGCGATCTCTGAGACAAGGTCTTCTTGCACGATAGGGCGAGACGCCATTGCCTGAATCAAGCGGGGAATCTTGGAAAGGCCCACGATCTTGCCATCTGGCACATATCCGAAGTGCATCTTTCCTCGGTAAATGAGAAGGTGATGCGGGCACAAAGAATAAAAATTAATCTCTGAAACAACAATGAGTTCACTGTGTTTTGAATCAAAAGTTTTTAGGATCTTCGCGGGATCCACTCGAGAGCCACGCGTCAACTCCCGATAAAGGCGTGCTACACGGGCAGGCGTACCCTCAAAGTGCTGGTCAGCGAGGTCGAATCCAAGTTCCGTTATCAGATCGCTGATAATTCTCTCCAGTCGATCCGTCCTCGTCTCCTCCGTCAATACCAAAGCCATGTTTCGGTCTTGTTCGACGTCTGGCTCGGACATCACACTCATTTGCCACCTCGCTCCCACTTCCTTGAAATTGTCCCTACTCTTGTCCTTCAAACAGCACCAACGAGAGCTTCTTACGATCGACAGAGAATAAAGGGTCCTGTTCAGATGCTGACCAGGACCCCGTTAAGACTTCTTGATGGCCTACTTGGGAAGCATGACGGAGTCAATCACGTGAATGACCCCGTTGCTGCAGAGGATGTCCGTCTTGAAGACCTTGGCGTTGTCGACCATTACGGTGCCGCCGTCAACGCTGATGGCGAGAGACTGGCCGTTGAGTGTTTTGAGCGAACTCATCTTCGCAATCTGAGCCGCCATCACCTTTCCCGGTACGACGTGGTAGGTCAGGATGGCGACAAGCTTTTCCTTGTTCTCCGGCTTCAAAAGATCTTCGACGGTTCCCGGAGGCAGCTTTGCGAATGCCTCATCTGTGGGAGCAAAGACCGTAAACGGGCCCTTGCCCTTCAAAGTGTCCACAAGACCTGCGGCCTGAAGCGCAGTTGTCAGTGTCTTGAACGAGCCCGCTGCGACTGCGGTGTCGACGATGTCCTGTGACGCCGCTTTGGGACGCGCGTATGCTCCAATGGCTAGAGACAATACGAGAGCCGCCGCCGTCGCAATTGAAGTCATTCTCACCATGTGCTTCATACTTCGTTTCATTTTGCTTCTCCTTTGAATTTCATTTCCTTTTCGAGTCTGATTGTTGACCGTAGCCCTTTCACTACTTTCCTGAAAATCCAACGTCTTTATCGCGAATGCTGCGGAACCGGTTCACCATGCCACCGGCGTTGAATGGCCTTGAAGCTCGCGGCTTGGTAGATGCCTGCCAGAGCGACAAGCCCATACACAATTCCGCTGAACGCGGAGACTTCACCGAACTTCATCCCGAAAATGGCTGCCACCAAGTCGAATCGAGCGACAGCCACGAGTCCCCAGTTGAGCGCGCCCACCACTACGAGAACTGCTGCGAGAACGTCTAATTTCTTCATGATCATCTCCTCCCACGCTTGGTCTGTTTGTTGCTGACTGCATCTGTAACTATAGAGAAAAACTATTTGACAGCAAGGAAAATACACGCCAGACTAAAAGTCGAGTGATTCGCAGTCAAATCCGCGAGAGCTTTTTGCTTGCAGGTTAAATTCGGAGGGAAATCATGCTGTCAGAGACGCTGGCCAAGGGATTGGGCGACTATGCCATTGGAGATAAGCTGCGTGCCCTCCGCCGCAAAAAGAGCATGGGGCTCGTGGAGCTGGGTCGACATACGGGCCTGTCGGCGGCGATGCTGTCAAAAGTCGAACGAGGGAAGCTTTTCCCCACGCTGCCGACGCTCTTACGCATCGCCTTAGTGTTTAGCGTTGGCCTGGAGTACTTCTTCTCTGACGACCAGAAGCGTCACGTCCTCGCCATCGTACGACGTGCCGAGCGGAAGCGCTTTCCAGAGAGGCCCGATGGGCGTGACATCTCTTTTTACTTTGAATCGCTGGACTTCGCAGCCGTAGAGCGAAAGCTGAACGCCTATTACGCCGAGTTCCAGCCTCTCCAACCCGGAAAGGCTCGGCTGCACCATCACGCCGGAGTGGAGTTCCTGTCGGTCCTTCGCGGGACACTAGAACTACACATTGGAACAGAAGATCACGTCCTCGAATCGGGAGATTCGATCTATTTCGATTCCTCGTTGCCACACTCCTACAGAAGAATCAGTCAAAAGCCATGCAGTGCAATCGTCATTACCGCACCGTGAGTTAGGTTGCTTCTCCAAAGGCATTCGGGGAAGAACCGAATGTTCTTACGCCGTTCAATTCACTGAGAAAAAAGAGGTTGGCTCCCCGGGCTAGATTCGAACTAGCAACCCTTCGGTTAACAGCCGAATGCTCTACCATTGAGCTACCGGGGAGTACAAGCGGCGCTCGATTCGCGAAGCAAATCCGAGTCATCCGAGTGTAAACGAGCTTCTACCGGCAGTCAACGCACCGCACTCACCGCAGGAGTCGCCTCACATTACCGCTGACGTGCCGTCAGGTTCTCTTCTTGTTCGTGCACATTGATATGCCGGTCGAAGCGCCGCTACTTAATCCTATAAGAAGAAAAAAACGCGGGAATTTGAAGAATAACATTGGGGAAACCTTACTCGTTCAGGCGCCGGAAGGCGGTTGAAACAACCTATTGCAGCCGCTGCGTTTTTGCCTCAAAGCCAACCAGTGAGTCAAAAATTGCCAAAACATGCCGGCGAAACTCGACCATCCGTTCAAACAACGCACGCAATTCAGGTTGCCGCGTTGAGTCGCGGTCCCATTTCGCGAGCACCGTAGCTGGTACTTCGATGTCGCGGCGAAGCTGCTCCGGCGAGTGTCCGCGCAGAAACAGGCCGTAGAAAAAAGCCGCTTCCCTCTGGGGAAAATCAAGCTCCCGCAGCAGGTCTTCTGGGCCTGCAGTTAGCGTTGCCGGATTAGGCTGTGTCGCCATAACGAGAAATGGCAGTTTACCGATTTCATTGCCCGCGTCAAGAGTACATCAGGTTCAAAACCACCGGAGAGTCAGTAGCGCGCGCGGCTGGCCCGGAGAAACATCTGAAGAGCAGTCACATTAGCCTGGTCGCTTCCCAAGCGCATGGCGTCGACGGGAAGTCCTAGAACCTCCGCTTGTTCCAGACTAAGTCCCGCATCATCGAGCTCGGCTAGACTGTAGCCCTCCGCGGGAACCAAGCGGTTCCGTGCAGAGCGGTCCACAGGTCGCGGTGGATGCACCACAGTGCCGCGTCGCTTCATGCGGTTAAAAAAATCGTCCCAGTCTCGGCGGATCCACATCGGACCCTCCCCCAGTCTTTCCTACGGAACTATTGGATGCGGAATCTCTCCAAGGGGTCGCATGCCGTGGATTCTAACCCCTGCTGTCAAGGAAAGTCGCAACTCCGTTATTTTTGTATCGATACAGTTACGAACAAGTGCGACACATCGGCCTTCCCGGCAATCGCACGAAATGCAGAGTTGCCTGCGTGCCGTGGAGGGCCGCGACTGGTATACTTCAAAAAACGCTCTTTATGGGGCGCTTTGCGAATGAACCAACCGGCTGTCGTTGTTCATTATCATGAGTTGTGGCTCAAGGGCGGCAACAGGCGATTCTTCGTCTCGAAGCTCGCCAGTGCGTTGCGCCTTGGCCTCGAAGGCATTCCTGTCGAGAAAATCGAGAGGCCCAACGACCGCCTGGTGGTCCGACTGAAAGCAGGCGCTTCGCTCGAAGAGACGCTCCGGCGGCTCGAGCGAATTTCTGGAATCGCTTACTACGCCATAGCGCGCCCCGTCGAGGCAGACCTTGGAGCGCTCTGCGACGCCGCTTGGGCGGAAGTCGAACCCCTCGCTTTTGACACCTTCGCCGTTCGCGCCAAGCGCAGCGATAAGTCCTTCGCGCACCGCAGCTCGGAAATCGAAACAGTTGTTGGCCGTTTCTTGTTGGATCGTTTGCGAGATGCGGGCCGCAACGTCAGAGTGAAGTTAAACGATCCCGACGTCACCTGCCACATCGAAATCACTTCCGGACCCGCGCTCGTTTACGCGCGGAAGATTCCCGGCCCGGGTGGCTTGCCCGCGAACACAGCCGGCAAAATGATGTGCTTGCTTTCCGGCGGATTCGATTCCGCGGTCGCCGCATATCAAATGATGAAGCGCGGCGCGCATCTTTCGTTCGCGCATTTTTACGGCACCGGCGCACAACCCGGCGAATCGTCATTGCACGTCGCGCGCGGGTTGGTGCGTCAACTCGTGCCCTGGCAATTCACCGCGAAGCTCTATCGCGTTCCGTTCGAATCCATCCAGCGCGAAATCGTCCGCTATGCTCCGGAAAGTTGCCGCGTACTTCTTTACCGCCGGATGATGCTGCGCATCGCCGAAATTCTGGCGCGTCGCGACCATGCCCTTGCATTCGTCACCGGAGACAGCCTGGGACAAGTCGCGTCGCAAACCCTCCGCAACATGGTTGCCGTCGAAGCCGCCTCCAAGCTTCCAGTGTTCCGTCCGCTCGCTGGCACCGACAAACTCGAAATCATAGCGATCGCGCGAAAAATCGGCACGCATGATATTTCCGCGGAGCCATTTCACGATTGCTGCCCGGTTTTTATGCCGCGCAGCCCGGCATTGCATGCCACGCCGGCGGAACTCGACGCCGCCGAAGCAAGACTCGATCTGCCGCAACTCGTCCGCCAGGGCATCGCCGGAACGGCTCTGGAGAGCTATCGCTACGTCGCCGGACGCGTCGAGTCCGCCGAAGTTCCGCTGAATCGTCCAAAAGAGAAACAAGACGCCGCGATCGCGTAAGAAATCCGCCAACTTGAAATGGGATTTGTGACATTCGCCTAGCTGCGGTAGCTGGCATTAATGCGGACGTAATCGCCCGTAAAATCGCATGTCCATACGCGCGCGATGCCGCTGCCAGCACGCAAATTCACAAGAATCGGAACATGCGAGGCGAGAAGTTTGCGATGAGCGGCGCGCTCGTCGAACGTGCACGCGCGCCCGTGGCGGCACATCAGGATGCCGGCCATTCTGATCTCAACACGATCCGGATTGAATTGG
>Ga0307374_10010479_pt1 | contig 13421 bp, 13 predicted proteins | sample OX3MG_FD_202532 | JGI IMG/M metagenome (GOLD analysis project Ga0307374, IMG submission 202532) | Soil microbial communities from Risofladan, Vaasa, Finland - OX-3 | ecosystem: Environmental > Terrestrial > Soil > Coastal area > Acid sulfate soil | place: Finland: Risofladan, Vaasa | collected...
CCTGAGGATTGGTCTGCACGGGCGCCAGCGAGGTGATGGTGTACGCGCCGGGGCCGGTTGTGGTGGCCAGCCCGTTCCACATCTCTGCGCCGGGCGAGGAGCCGGCGTACACGTTGTAGGACTGCGCGCCGGCCACCGCGGCAACCTGGACCGACACGGAGCCACTGGCCACGACCGCGACCGAGGCCTCGACTGAAGGCCCCGTCTCGGACGAGCCCACCGCGGCGCTGACTCGCACGTACACCGTCCCAGCCGGCAGCGAGCCGCCGGAGGGCAGCGCCGAAAGCAGCGGCGCGGCGGGCACGGCCAGCGCGCACGAGGCCGGCTGAGCATAGGCGCGCACGCCTGGCGTCACCGGCAGCACGATGCCCTGCAGCCGCGGCCAGACGAAGCTGTACTCCTTGACCGCGCGGGCGATGCAGCGATCGACGATGGCGGTGGGCCAGCGGTAGTTGGTGGCGTCGGTGTCGTTGAGGTCCTGCCGGACCTGCGTCTCCATGTCAGTCAAGGTCACGGTCGCGCTCCTCGGCTTCGGCTGGCCGTCCGCGGGATTCGCCGTCCGCAGGACTCGCCGTCCGCGGGACTCACGAGTAGGTCGCCAGGTACACCATGCTGGCCGGCGATTGGATGAGGATGCCCAGCTTGCAGGGGACCTGCAGATCGGTGATGGAACCAGCGGACAGCGTGGTTGGGCCGAAGATAGTGGCCAGCGAGCTGGAGCCGGTGGGGTCGGCGCTGTCCAGCACCTTGACCGCGCCGGGCGTGCCGCCGCTGCCGGGCACGTGGAGGCGGTGCAGCCGGCCAGGTCCGCGCTTGTAGATGGAGTTGGCCGGCGTCTGGGCCTGGCCATCCAGCGCCTGGCCCTGGTCCAGGAAGGCGCCGCTAGTCAGCTGGCCGGCGGCGTTGCGGAGCAGCAGCACCTCCGAGCCAGCCGTCCGGCCGTAGACGTTGATGCCGGTGGCGCCAACCGGCAGGGCCGGGATGGTGATGCGCACCTCGCCCTGGCCTGGCCCGGCCCAGACTACGGTGGCCTCGGCCCCGGGCGCGCCCTCGAAGTCGTCCCACAGCAGCGAGAACAGGTAGCCATACGTGCCGGGCGCCAAGCCCGGGCCGAAGAACTGCGCGGCGGACACGGCATGCGTGGCCAGCGCAGCCGCGGCGAGCGCGGGCGCCGGCGCGGCGGGCAGGGGGATGGGCACGTAGCGCTTGCCGCCCCAGGTGGTAAGGGTGTTCTGGCCTTCATCTAAAAACATGCGCCGAGCGTAGGCCGGCCTTGCACCGGACGCGCGTCTGGTGTGGCGCTCCGCGATGCTGCGCAGCAGGAGGCGCAATGGAAGACCAACAACCAATTGACAGCAGCCTGGAGAGGCTGTACGAAGAGCCGCACTCGGTCCGAGAACGCCATTTCGGCCTGATGTTCCGCGGCGGAGAACCCCTGCAGGAGGACGAGAGTGCAGCCGGCGACGACTGACTCCGGACTCCGGACGCAGGACCCCGGACCTTTCGGCGCCGGGCTGGCCATCTCCGAGTGCATGGAGCTGCGCGAAGCGGTCGTGCTCTCGCCCGAGCGGCGCGAAGTCGAGGTGACGGTGCTGCAGAGCGGGCTCTCGCGGAACGGCTGGTTCTACGCGCCCGAGCTGCTGGAGAGCTCGATCCCGCTGTTCGAAGGCGCCCGCGCCTTCGCCGACCATCCCGGCCCGGCCGAGCGGGCCGAGCGCTCGGTGCGCGACATCGTGGGCTACTACCATTCGGCCCGCTTCGAGCCCGCCGGGGGCGGCTCGCCGGCGCGCATCAAGGCCACCCTCAAGGTGCTGGAGAGCGCCGGCTGGCTGTGGACCATGATCGCCGAGTCGGTGGCCGAGAGCCGGCCGTTCATCGGCCTGTCGGTCGACTTCGTGGGCGCGGTCAAGCCCGCCAGCCGCAACGGCGCCGCCGTCAAGGAAGTCCAAGCCGTGCGCCAGCTGCTGAGCGTCGACGTCGTCACGCGGCCGTCCGCCGGCGGCCGTTTCGAACGCATCTTGAATTCAGAACAACCAACACAGGAGGAAGATATGCCCGACCGAAGCAGTCCGGAGTCCGGAGTCCGGGGTCCGCAGTCAGCCAATGACGCGCTACCCCGGACCCAGGACCCAGGGCTCCGGACCATCGAGGAGGCCCAGCGCCTGCTCGAAGATGCCAGGACCGAGCGGCGCATCGCGGAGTGCGAGCGCGCGCTCGATGGCCTGCTTGCCGAGACCAAGCTGCCGCTGCCTTTCAGGGACAAGCTGCGCAGGCGGTTCGCCGGCTCCGTCACGCCCGCGGAGGCGATACAAGAGGCCATCGACGAGGAGGCGGCCGCGCTGGCCTCGGTGCTGGATGGCCAGCTCATCACCGGCATGGGCGCCGAGAAGGCCAGCATCACCAGCCGTACCGAGCTCGACCGCTATCAGACTGCGCTGGACATCCTGCTGGGGGTCGACGTGGCCGAAGCCGACCGTGCGGGCCTGCCCAAGCTGGGCGGCATCCGCGAAGCCTACATCCAGGCGACCGGCGATCCGAACATCTCCGGCGCCACGGATTTCGACCGGGCGCTGGTCCGCGAGGCCGACACAACCGTGGCCTCGTTCAGCTTCCTACTGGGCACGTCCATGAACAAGCGGCTGCTGAAGGAGTACCAGGCCTGGCCCAACGAATGGGTCAAGTTCTCCTCGGTCGTGCCGATCAAGGATTTCAAGCAGCAGGATAGGATCCGGCTGGCGTCGTTCGGCTCCCTGCCGGTCGTGAACGAGGACACGCCGTACACGACGGTTTCGCTGACTGACGTGCGGGCCACCTACAAGGCCCAGAAGTACGGCAACATCGTGGCCATCTCGCGCGAGGTCATCGTCAACGACGACCTGCAGGCCATCCGCCAGATCCCGCAGAAGCTGGCCGTCGCCGCGGCCTACACCCTGGCCGAGTTTGTGTACGTCTTCCTGTCCGGAGGCCGGACCACGACGATCTACGACGGCAACGACCTGTTCGACGCCGCCGCCGGCCCGTACAACCACGGCCACAACCGCCGCGTGGACGCGCTGGCCACGGCCGGGCTGACATTGGGCATCACCACCATGAAAGAGCAGACCAACCTGGCCGGCAAGCGCATCGGCCTCAAGCCCTCGTTCCTGGTGGTCCCGCCCGAGCTGGAGTTCACGGCGCTGCAGCTGATCAAGTCCGGCGGCCTGCCCGGCGGCAACCAGAACGACATCAACCCCGTGATGGGCTACTGCGAGGTAGTCGTCTCCCCGCAGCTGACCAACACGCTGGAGTGGTACCTCGTCGCCGATCCGCGGATGGTGGATACGGTCGAGGTCGGCTTCGTGGGCGGCCAGGTCAACCCCGTGCTGCTGGTCCAGGACCAGCCGCTGTTCGGCCTCAACTTCACGCAGGACGTCATCAGCTACAAGGTCCGCCACGAATACGGCGGCGCGATCGTCGACTACCGCGGCTTCTACAGCGGCGGCGACTGAGACAGAACTCAGAACTCAGAACTCAGAACGGAGGATTCCATGGCAACCCACAACTTTGACGGCAGCTCCACTTCCTATGGCGTGAGCGACGGCTACGAGCAGCCGCTGCACGCCGGCCCGGAGCAGACGCTGATCCAGGCGCCCGGCCCCGATTCGATGCTCAACAACCCCGGCTCCGACAGCGGCGACGAGCGCCCGCCGGCGGCGGTGCCCATGCACGCCTACGGCTGGGAGCGCGACAGCGATCCTCTGTTCGACCTCGAACCGAAACAGAAAGGCTAAGCCGATGACATTGGAAGAAGTAAGCGCCCAGGTGGCGCTGCTCACGGACCTGGTCAAGGCCCTTCGTACCGGAACCTGGACTGGCCCCGGCTCGGTGGACGCGATCTACTGCGCCCTCAAGGGCGGCCTGGCGGAACCCGACTACGAACCGGCCTGGCCGGACCCAAAAGCCTGAGCGGCCGGGATACGCCCGAGTCCCCGCCGCTCATTCCGAACGGGCCGTACTTCGAAGACCCCAACTGGCCGGCCGATCTGGACCGCTACACGGCTCGCATCGGCCAGCTGCTTGGCCCGGCGATCGCGCGCTTCGCCCGTGCCCAGGCACGGCTGGAGGTGGGCGACGGCCAGCTGTTCTCCACGCCCTACAACTTCGGCAACATCGGCAACATCGACAGCAATCCCAAAGGCGGTGGCGGCTTCCACAACCCGGAAGCCGCCGCCGAGGCCTGGGTGGCGTTCATCACCAACAACGGCGGTCCCACGCGCTACCAGGCTTTCCTGGACGCCGGGGCCGCGGGCGCCGGCGTGGCCAGCCTGGCCCACATCATCAAAGAGGCGGGCTACGCCACCGGCCCGAACTACGCCCAGGAGGTGGCGGCGCTGGCGGAGTAAGCGAGAGCGGCAGCACGGGGCGGCGATCACGCGCCGCCCCAGAGCTGCGCTGCCCCGCCGGAAGGCGGGGGGCCGGCCTCGTTGAAGCCGACGAAGCGAAACATTTCCAGCTCGCCCTTGCCCTTGATTGGCGCCATGCCGAGGGATTCGCAGTCGCACAGCTCCGCGACCTGGTCCAGCGCGGCGCGGCTCAGCGTGACACTGCCATTGGGACCATTGGACTCCATGCGCGAGGCGGTGTTCACGGTGTCACCCCACAGGTCGAACTGGTACTGGCGGTGGCCCAGCACGCCGGCCACCACCGGGCCGACGTGGATGCCGACTCGGACCTCCCATTCGGGTTGGATTTGCTTCACCACCTCGACCATGTCGCTGCCGCAGCGCACGCAGTTGAGCACCGGATTGTCGACCTTGTGCAGCAAGCCGCAGGTGGCCATAAAGCAATCGCCAATGGTCTTGATCTTCCGCAGCTCGTGGATAACCATGAGCTCTTCGTAGGCCTCCACGAGCTCCTGGAGCTTGGAGATGATTTCCTGCGGCTCGCGACCGTCGCAGTAGCCGGTAAAGCCGGCGATATCGCAGAACAGCACCGCCACGTCCTCGTAGCGGCGCGGCTGGACGCCCTTGGTGGTCTCCAGCTCCTCGATGATCTCGTGCGGCAGAATGACGCGCAGCAGGTCGGCGCTGCGCTGCCGCTCCAACTCCAGGCTGTCGTGATAGTCCTTGATGCGCAGCAGCGATTTCACCCGAGCCACCAGCTCGGCCTGGTTGAAAGGCTTGAGGACGAAGTCGTCGGCGCCGGCTTCAATGGCCTTGATCTTCTCCTGCTCCCCGCTGGCGGTCATCATGACCACCGGCAGGAGCTGGGTAGCGGGGTCGGCCCGCAGCCGGCGGCAGACCTCGTGCCCGTCGATGCCTGGCATCAGTACGTCCAGCAAGACCAGATCGGGCTGCTCCGAGGCGACTTTTGCCAGACCCTCCTCGCCGTTGGCAGCGGCCAGCACCTCGTAGCCGCGAGGTGACAGGACGGCATCCAGGACCTTGATGTTGGCGGGCGTGTCGTCCACCACCAGGATCTTGGGAGCGTGATCCACTCAGCCCGCTCCGTCACAGAACTGGCGCACCCGGTCGGGAAACGTCTTGATGTCAAGCGGCTTGGTGAGATAGCCGAGGAAGCCCGCGGCGCGGATGCGCTCCTCGTCCTCCTTCATAGCGAAGGCGGTGACGGCGACGACTCTCAGCCCGGCCGTGGCGGGGTTGGCCTGCAGCTGCTTCAGCGCCGTGATGCCGTCCATATCCGGCAGCTGGATGTCCATCAGCACCAGATCCGGGCTGTGCGCAGCGGCCAGCGCTACGCCTTGGCCTGCCGTAGGTGCTTCCAGGGTGCGGTAGCCCTTGAACTGCAGCACGTCACGGACGAGCTTCATGTTCTTCTCATTGTCCTCGATGATGAGTATGAGCTCGCCGGCCATCAGCTTGCCGCTCCGAACGGTTGTGAAGCGGCTTGCTCCAGGCGGCACGTGGAGCGCACCAGCCCCACGAACTGGTCGCGATTGAATTCGGTCTTGCTGGCCAGGTGGCTGACCCGCCCACTGAGGCGCGCCCGATCGTCCGCCGACATGGCCTTTGAGGTGAGGACGATGATGGGAATGCTGGCCGTAGATGGGTCCGCGCGCAGCCTTTCCAGCACGGTGAAGCCGTCGACTTCCGGCATCAGCAGATCGAGAACGATCAAGTCAGGCCGCTCCTGCTGGGCGATGATGGCTCCGGCTTCACCCCCGGTGGCGGTAAGCACGACGAAGCCTTCGGGCTGCAGCACGGCGCTCAGCAGCTCGATGGCCATCGGATCGTCGTCGATGGCCAGGATGCGCGGGGAGCTGCCATTGCGGCTGGCTGCCGGCAATGCGCGGTGCAGCGCACCGAGCAGAGCGTCCCGGCTCACCGGCTTCACCAGGTATTCGGAAGCGCCCAAGGCCAGACCTTTCCCCATCTCGTCCACCATGGACACGACGATCACCGGGATGGCCGCCAGCCGCGGATCGGCTTTGGCTTGCACCAGGAACTCCCATCCGTCGAGCTTGGGCAGCATGAGGTCCAGGGCTACCGCTGCCGGCTGCAGCTGCCGGGCCATGGCCAAACCCTCCTCGCCGTCGTCGGCGACGGCCACGCTGAAGCCGGCCTCCCGCAGATAGAGGGAAAGAAGCTTTGCGGCTGGCTGGTCGTCCTCCACGACCAGGACCAACGGCAGGACAGTGCCCATCACGGTGGGAGCGGCCTCGGGGCCGGTTTCGAGCGGCGCCGTTTCGCTTTCGACATGGCGGGCCTGGCGAAGCGGCACGCTGAACGAGAAAGTACTGCCTTTGCCTGGCTCGCTCCGGAGCCACATCCGGCCACCGTGCAGCTCCACGAAGCGCTTCGCCAGCGGCAGGCCCAGGCCTGTGCCGTCTGCCTTGGCAGTGGCCTGGCCCACCTGCCGAAACTCCTCGAAGACCCTGACGAAATCGTCAGGGGCAATTCCAATGCCGGTGTCGCTGACGGAGATTTCGACCGAGTCCTCATCGCCGTGTCGGGCGGCGATGCTGATGCTGCCGCCGTCGGGAGTGAACTTGATGGCGTTGGACAGCAGGTTGAACAGGATCTGCTTGATCTTGCGCTCGTCGGCTTCCAGCAGGTCGATGTCGCCGTCCACGTCCAGGCTCAAGCGGATGCCGTGGTTGCCGGCTCGCTCTTTGATCATGGTCAGGCCGGTCTCCAGCGCCTGCCGGAGGTTAAAGGCGCTGACCTCCAGGTCCATCTTGCCTGCTTCCACCTTGGACAGGTCCAGGATGTCGTTTATCAAGGAGAGGAGGTGCTTGCCCGAGGTCAGGACGTCCTTGAGGTAGTCCTCCTGCTTGTCGTTGAGGTCGCCGAACATCTTTTCGAGCAGCACGTCGGAGAAGCCGATGATGGCATTCAACGGGGTTCGCAGCTCGTGGGACATACTGGCCAGGAACTCGGACTTGTGCTGGTTGGCGACTTCGAGCTGCTGGTTCTTGTCGGCTATCTCCGCGGTTCGCTCTTCTACCTTGTCCTCGAGCTCCTCCTTGGCTTCGCGCAGCGCCTCCTCACCGTGCTTGCGCTCGATGAACTGGCCCAGCTGGCTGCCGATAGAGCCCACCATGGCCAGGATCGCGTCATCGGGCTGCCGGATGTTTGGGCTGAAGAACTCGATCACGCCGAGCACGCGGTCGCGGGTCCGAATGGGGAAGCCAAAGGCCGTGCGGAGGCCGCCGCGCCGAGCCAGCTCGAGGCGCGGGAAGTTCGCGTCCGCCAACACATCGGCTATCCAGGCTGGCTCGCCGCTGGCCCATACTCGCCCGGGCAGCCCAACGCCGGGGGCGAGGCAGGTGGCCAGAGAGGCGGCTTCGAAGCCGGCAGTGTCGAAACCCGCTCCATCCCAGGTCTGAACGCAGCGGAGCAGCCCCGCCTCCTCGTTCATCTGCCACAGCCACAGAGCCCCCCATTGCCAGCCCAGGCTGTGGCACACCGCGCGCAGGATGTCGGTCGCCGCCTCCGCCAGGCTGGCCGCCTGGGCGCACGCGCACGCCGCGGCGTATTCGACGGCGAGCCGCTGCTCCGCCTGTTCGCGCTGGCCGGTGTCGTGCTGGAGCACCGCAGCCATGTCGTCGAAAGAGCCTGCCAGCTGGCCCAGCTCATCCTTCCAGTGCGCCAAGCCGGTTCGGGCGCTCAAATCGCCGCGGCCCAGGCTCCTGGTGGCTCGCACCAAGCTACGAACCCGCTTGAGGATCAGGAAATCGCTGCCGAGCCAGGCCAGCGCCAGCGCCAGGACCGCGATCAGCTCCATCGCCGCCAGCGTCGTATCCCGACCCTGGTCCACCTCGGCGAAGACGCTCTGCTGGGGAATGCCCACCGCCAGAGACGAGCCGTTCGGCAGGGTGGTGAAGGCGTACAGGCGGCCGACGCCATCAATCCCCGGCGTCTCCACCACGCCTTCGTGTTGACGTGCGATCGCGTCCATCAAAGGTGCTTCTGCGCTGACCTGAGCGCTTGCCGGGTAGGACGAAAGCAGCTTGCCAGTGCCATCAACGATGAGCGCGTTCGCGTTGGACGGCAGCTGGCGTGAGAGGCTCGCCGGCACCTGGAGCCCTTGCGCCACCATGGGGTCGCTGGCGGCCACCTTGGTCAGCAGCAGGAGGTCTTGCTGCGCTTTGGCAGCCGCGAGCTGGCGCTGCTGGCCACCGAAGTAAACCGTGACAATGATGGCTGGCACGAGCGCCACGAGCACCAGCGCCAGGAGCTGGACTCGAAGCCCGAAGAAGACCGGCCGCAACACAGCGCGACGCTCACTTCAGCCCGGCGTGCCGGTTAGGACGCAGCCACGATATCCGGCTCGTCCGCTTGCTGACGGGAGGCGGCGTAGGCCACAAGCAGGGCCAAAGCGCCGGTGGCCAGGTGCAGCACGTTGTCGCCCACGTTCAGGGCCAGGACGTTGAAGGAGCCCAGCGCGAACAGGCCAAGGATGCCCAGCAGCAGGTACACGAAGCCGATAACCTGGGTCGCGGCGCGGGCGCTCTCGGCGCGCACCGAGCTCGCCAGCCACAGCCCGCCGATGACGATGTGGGCCAGGTTGTGGAGCGGGTTCAGCCCGAAGAAGACGAGCGTCTTGCCGGATATATCGGCGAAGCCGCCGAAACCTGTGACGGCGAAGCCAACTAGGCCGACGAGAAGGAAAACGGCGCCGAAGACGGCGGCAAACGGACGGGTCAAGTCACGCTGCATGGCGCTATGGTACACGAGAAAGTGGCAGCTCGCTGCCAATCGAGGGGCGGGCAAAGGAGTATAGTGCGGCCATCGGAAACGCTGCAGCGCATGCTTCATCCAACGGGCGCCGCGACACGAAAACGCTGCAGGCGCTGTACGACATCTCCTGTGCCGCCGCGCGGCTGCGCGACTCCGGCCGGATGGCCGAGACGACCACGGCTCACCTGCGGGAGTTGTTCGGCGTGGACACGGTTTCGCTGTGGGTGTGGGACGAGCTCAACGGCGATTTGACGGCCCTGGTGCGCTCTCATCCCGAAGGCGCACTGCCGGCGGAGGACCATCTGGCGGCCAGCCAGGGCTTGTCGGGCGCGGCATTCTCGTCGGGGCGATTGCTGGTCGCGGAAGATTATCCTGGCTCGAAGCAGGCGCTGCCCGCGGTGGTGCGCAGCGGCGTGGTATCGGTGGTGGCTGCGCCGCTGCTGGCAGCGGGCCGCCCAATCGGCACGCTGGTGCTGGGCTGCCTTCGTTTTCGGAAGTTCACGGCCCAAGATTGCGACGCGGTGACGTTCGTGGCCGATCAGCTGGCGCCGCTGGCCGAGGCCATGCGATTGCGCTCGGAGCTGCGTCGCAGCCGGGCCGAGGCCGTGACCCTGGCCGAGCTCGCGCGGCAGGGCCTGACGTCACGCGATCTCAAGCACCTGCTGTCCCTGCTGGCTCAGCACACCGTCAGCCTGCTTGGCGCCGACTATGCGACGGTTGGCGTGGCGGACGATCTGGACTACGTCAATATCCACGGCTCGCACGGTGTCCGCAGCCCTGTCTGGCAGGACATGCCTCCCAATCGGGGAGGCATCACGCGGGCTGTGCTCAACGCCGGCAAGACCCTCGTGCTGGAGCACCTGGACGGTTCGGCGCCATGGGCGGAGCTTGGCTCGATCGGCCACGCTGCCGAAGGCCCCTGCACCTTGCTCAGCACACCGCTGCCCTCCCGCGAGGGCCTCATGGGGGTGCTGCACGCGGGCTGGCGCCAGCCGCATCACCCGCGCGGCGAAGAGGTGCGCATCATCGAGGCGCTGGCTACGTTTGGCGCCAGCATGCTGGACAACGCCCGCGGCCAGCAGCGGTCCAGCGAGCTGGCGGCGAGGCTGCAAGGGATCATCGATCAAATGCCCAGCGGCGTGGCCGTCGTGGACGCCGCCGGCAGCATGACCGTCCTCAACTCCGCTGGCCGGGAGATCACTGGCCTGGCCGCTGCCTCACCGTTTCTCAGTGGCGTCCGGCTGGAGGGCCCCGAGATAGGGCTAGCCCTGGAAGCCAGCCACCTGGACTTCGCTGCTACCGCTCTGGGGCGAGCGCTCGCGGGGGAACGGGTCCACAACCACGAGTACAGCGCCGAGACTGAAGATGGCCGCCGGGTGTGGCTGCGCGCGTCCGCCAGCCCGCTGGTAGATGGCGCCGGCGCCCCCGCGGGAGCCATCTCCGTTTTCACCGATGTGACCGAAGCCAGGCTGGCGTCCGAGCGGCGTGAGCGGGAGACGGGCCGCCGGCTGGCGCTGGCGGCCATTTCCGAGGCGCTGTCCGATGCCGGCCGCGACGTGCCGGCCATGCTGCGAGTGACCACCAGCGAGCTGTCGCGGGTGATGGGCGCTGCCTGCACCGTTCGGCTGCTGCGGAACAACGAGCTGCGCATCGTGGAAGGCGCCTTTGACACGGACCAGGCCCGGCTCGACAAGCTGAAGGCCGACTGGCTCGGCGGCGCGGAGATCCCGGTGCACGACAGCCGCCATCGATCTGTCGTCGAAAGCGGCCAATCCATTCGATTGTTCGATCCCACCGGCGTGGAGCTCCGCAAAGATGTGCCGCGGCGGGCCAGCACCCAGGCGCAGCGCCTGCCGCTGTACGCCCTCATGGTGGCGCCGCTCCGGGCCCATGGCGAGGTGCTGGGCACGATCGGCCTGTACAGGCACGTCGAGCCGAAGCCCTTTACAGAGGAGGACGAGGCCTTCGCGGCGGATGTGGGCGCGCGCGCCGGTTTGGCGCTCGAGAACGCCCGGCTGTTCGATGAGCTGGCCGCGAGCCGGGCTCGGCTGGAGGAGCTGTCCCAACGCATGGTCCAGCTGGCGGAGCGCGAGCGCCGGGCCATCGCCCTGGAGCTGCACGACCAGATTGGCCAGAGCCTCACCGCGGCGCGGCTGCTGCTGCAAGCGGCCCGCCGTCTGCCGCTCAGGCTGCGCGACGAGCGGCTGGACGAGGCGTGCACCACGTTGGATGAGGCAGTGGCGCAGGTGCGCGGCTTGTCACTCGACCTGCGGCCGCCGATGCTCGACCGCTTCGGCCTGCCGGCGGCGCTGGAGGGGTATCTCGATCGGTTCACGAACCGCACGGGGATCGAGGTGACCTGTCGCGCCAGCGGCCTCGTCTTCCGGCCCTCGCCGGAAGTCGACATGGCCGCCTACCGCATTATCCAGGAAGCGCTCACCAACGTGGCCCGGCACTCCGGCGTGCAGCGCGCGGACATCACGCTGTGGTCCGACGAGCGCTCCGTGTGGGTGCGGGTGTCCGATGAAGGGCAGGGCTTCGACCCGGCACTGCAGGAGTGGGAGCCCAGCATTGGGCTCACAGGCATGCAGGAACGGGCGGAGCTCCTTGGCGGAGAGCTGACCATCGACTCCGCCCCCGGCGCCGGCGCCCGCCTGCTGGCCAGGCTGCCGCTCACTGCGGGAGTGGGCGGTAGCCAGTAAGCGGCAGTCAGCCGAGAAAGTGTGTACGCATAGGATCGATATGATGTACTCATGCCTAAGCGGACAACGATCGAGATCGATGAGGAATTACTGATTCGCGCCAAGCGGGCGCTTGGTGGCAAGACTACTCGAGCTACGGTCGAACAGGCCTTGCGCCGCGCCACCGAAGCTACCGAAGACGAGGCGACGCGTCGTGCCGAGGGGCAGCGCCGCTACCTGGAGGAGCTGCGCATCCGGGCTGACGTGACGGTGTTGTCGTCCGAGGCCATGTGGCGCTAGGGATATGGCCGGAGAGCCATCAGCGGCCGGCGAGCCCCTCCCGGCGATGCGCTTGCTTGAGCGTAGCGGTGCTGGCATAGGCACCCCGGCCGGCCGCCGCGGTATGTTTCCGGCCATACCCCCAGGTGGGTGGGTCCTCGACAAGAGCGCAGCGGCGCGCGCCGACGATCCGGTGATTGGCGTCGAGCTGGCCGAGCTGGTGGGAGCCCTGTTCGTGTGTCCCGTCGGCGAACTGGAGCAGTTGTACTCGGCCAGATCCGCCGCGGATTACGACGGTCTCAAATCCATGTTGCACGCCAACTTTGAGGTCGTTGCCGCCCCGCCAGACATCCTCGATCGGGCGCTGCGCCTCCAGCGCGATCTGGCTCACTATCACGGGATGTGGCACCGCACGCCAATCCCTGACTTGCTCATCGCCGAAACAGCCCTGTTCCATGGCCTCGGTGTCGTTCACGTCGATGGGGATTTCTCGAGAATCGCGGAGGTGCGTCCACTGATCGCGCGCCGGCTTGGCATACGATCCGATTCGATTCAATGAAATGCCTAAAACTTCCCGTCGTCGTACAGCCGGCGGGCTGGGACGATGGCGCCGGCGGGCTCGGGCGCTGCCGCTGATGCTGCCTTGACGCAGAGGGCGAGGCTGACGACGAAGTCGTCGTGGCCGTCCTTCTCGGGGACGAAAAAGCTCATGGCTGAGCTCTGGTGCATGGCGTAGCGGCACAGCCGGGCCTGCTCCCACCATTCGCGGCACTCGGCCGAGCCATCGGACGCATACACGCGGACGCGGCCGGCGTTGACCGCCGCGAGCATGTCGTAGCCCAGCGCGGACTTGACCGGACGGCTGAACTGCACCGCCTCCACGCGCTCCGGCATCGCTCGCGCCAGCCAGCTGGCGACTCCCGCGCCCACGCCGGTGGCGTCTACGCTCACCATGGAACAGCGCCAGCGGGTCTTCAGCAGCTCCAGCAGCGCGCTGAACTGGGTCGAGTGGTCGCGGCCTGTCCACCAGTGATGCTGGACGACCTCGATCAGCGGTTCGCCCAGCAGCTCCGGAGGATGGCTCACGCGGGCGATGGTCACCACGGTCGAGTCCTTCTTCGGCTTGCTGGCCCGGACGACCTCATCCGGCGCACGCTCGCTTTCGCCGGCAACGTCCACGCCGGCGACGTAGAAGTTCTGGGTTCTGAGTTCTGCGTTTTGAGTTCGCCACCGCCCTAACTCTGAACTCTGAACGCAGAACTCAGAACTCTCGTCCGGA
>Ga0307374_10010481_pt1 | contig 13420 bp, 19 predicted proteins | sample OX3MG_FD_202532 | JGI IMG/M metagenome (GOLD analysis project Ga0307374, IMG submission 202532) | Soil microbial communities from Risofladan, Vaasa, Finland - OX-3 | ecosystem: Environmental > Terrestrial > Soil > Coastal area > Acid sulfate soil | place: Finland: Risofladan, Vaasa | collected...
AGTCATTAGCTGTATGCTCGACTGACTAATGCTTCGAACGTTAATTGTTGAAAACTGCAACGATTAGTGGCGCTGGGGGAAGTTGAGAGGTTGAGGTCACTAAGGGGCTTAGATGCCCGCCTTCCCGCCCCCACCCTAAGCGTTGCTTAGGATGGGAAAGGATACGCCGCGCTTGGGATGGGAGGGTGGGGTGGGGGTTCTGAGTTGTAGGTGGGCTAAACTTGATGTCATGTCTGCCGCTAGCGAGCACACCGATCACGAGCTGGTCGTCGCCCCAGACGGGAGTATTCCCGCCGACCAGCTGAAACGCTTGGGCGTCGGGCCTGGCGCGCACCTTCGTGTGGTCCAGACGCCTGCGACCCGGTCGGGCGGCAGTTTCGCTGGATCGCTGCCCGACTTCCCAGAGTTGACATGGGAGGACTTTGAGCGCGCCAGCCGGCTCGCTCGCGAAGATGTCTCTTCGGCGTGAAGGTTGTCGCCGACTCCCACGCCATCATCTGGCAGTCACAACGCTCGCCAGAACTATCTGAGGGTGCAGCGAATGCACTGCTCGAAGCAGAAGAGACGGATGGAGTGGTGGTATCGGTTGCCAGTCTGATCGACCTCTGGTACGTCACGCAGACGACCAAAACCGTCACCGACGCCGACCTGGCCGAACTGCGGGAGAAGATCGCCGCTTCGCCCGAGCTCAGCCTGCACCCGATCGACGAAGACGTCACCGACGCCACCACCGCGATCCCCCGCGACACGCTCGCCGACCCGTGGGACCGCTTCATAGTGGCGACCGCGAAAGTGCTCGAGGTCCCGCTGGTCACCAGGGACCGCGCGATCCGCGACAGTGGGCTCGTGCCGACGATCTGGTGAAGGTCGGGCTGTCGGTTGATCTGTTCGGGGCTTGGTGATCTCTTCTCGCCGTGCCATCTCGTGCAGCACTGAGCTCGCCTCGATGAGCATTAGTTGTGGCGCCATCAGGTCGTGTCCGCGCAGGGTGGCAAAGCCCACCGGGGTGTGACACGCGGCGACAGCCACGGAAGCATCGACTAACTAGCATCGCTGTCAGTGGCCGCTGCGGGAGCGATGCAGCGCGGCTACCCAGTTCGGCGCGGGTGAGCCGTCGTCACCGACCTGCCACTCCTGCGGCAGCTCAGCCATCGGGAACAGCTCATCCTCAATCGTGCGCAGATCCCGGTCCTCGATCGCGTGGCGCTGCCCGACGCGTCGCGCGGCCAGACGCCCGGAACGGATCCAGCGGCGGATAGTCTCGGGATTCCTGCCCACCCGGTCGGCGGCCTCGGCTACGGTCAGCATGTAGATGATGGTACGCCTAGCCCCGGACCCTGTCGTGTTTGGCAACCCGTTCTTCGTCGAGACCGATCTCGCTGGGGTGGGCGAGAGAACCATCGCAAGGTGTGCGTAGAAACTCTTCGCGGTTGGGTAGGGTCCGATGCATCCTCTGAAGGAGACGACATGCCCGTAACCGTTCCAGATGTGGTGACTCGCTACTTCATCCTCGACGATGATCGCGACATCGACGCGATCATCGCGCTGTTCACCGATGACGCGACGGTCCTCGACGAGGGCCAAACCTATCGTGGGACTGCCGATATCCTGCATGTGGAGGCGTGAGCTATGCACTACGCGATATTCGACAGCACCGGTAACCTGGTCGAGTCCTTCGAGGATGAGGAGTCCGGGCGCAAAGCTCTGGATCGCATCGTGGACGCCGAGCCTGAAGCTGCCGAGCACGTTGCGCTGTTCGTCTACGGCGAGGATGGGATGCCGACCGGCGATCCGATTTTCGCTCGCGCCGTATCAGGCATTCGCTGACGATTCTCGTGAGACTGATCTGCGTCGTGTGGAACAGGTGGTAAACGAACGGGAGCAGGAGATCCGAGATGCCTGGAACGACCACTTCGCAAGCTGAAGTGACCAACATTTCCCAACATGGCTTCTGGCTGTTGCTCGATGAGCGGGAGTTGTTCCTGCCGTTCGAGGAGTACCCGTGGTTCAAGCGAGCGCGGGTCGAGGCGATCCTCCGGTTCGAGCAGCCTCAACCCGGCCACCTCCATTGGCCCGACCTCGACGTCGACCTATCCGTCGACTCGATCGAACATCCCGAGCGCTACCCGCTGAGGGCGAAGCCCTAAAGAGACACGCCCGGGTGGCCTGGCAGGTGTGTTCTAGCCTTCTGTGCAGTGCACGTAGAGCTTTTGTTCTGGGAGGGCTGTCCTTCACATCCCAAGGCGCTTTCAGAGCTGCGTGCGGCGATGGCGGAGATGGGGTTGGACCCGGACGCGATCGTCGTGCGCGAGGTGCAGACCGAGGCCAAGGCGGCGCATGAGCGGTTCGTGGGCTCGCCGACGATTCGCATCGATGGTGTCGATATCCAGCCGCCAAGTGGAGAACCGTTTGGATTGACCTGCCGTGTCTACCATCGTCGCGACGGTCGCATCTCGCCGACGCCCGATCCGGCTGACGTGCGTGAGGCCCTCGCCACTGCCCAGACCAAGAGCACCGAGAGGAACTGACATGCCCACAATCGGCGATCCCGCCCCGGTCTTCACGCTCCCGGATGCCGCGGGCGCAATGCACGAGCCCGGTGGGGCGCCCGCAACGGTGGTGGTATTCACGTGCAATCACTGCCCCTACGCGCTGGCGTGGCACGAGCGGATCGTTGCGGTGGCACGCGATTACGCTGACCGGGGAGTTAGGGTGCTGGCGATCAATTCAAATGACTCCGAGCGTTATCCACGCGACTCGCTGCAGGCGATGCGCGCTCGCGTAGAGCAAGGGGAGTTCGAGGGCGTCCCCTATCTGCGCGACGAGTCCCAAGACGTGGCTCGCGCTTATGACGCGGAGACGACACCGGATGTGTTCGTGCTCGACCGGGATGGCCTGCTTCGCTATCGCGGCGCCCCTGACGCCGATTACGAAGATCCCGCTCAGAACGCCGCCTTCCTGCGCGCTGCCTTAGACGCGGTGCTCGACGGCCGCGCCCCCGATCCGCCGCAGACGCCGCCAGTCGGCTGCTCGATCAAGTGGAAGGCCTGACCGCACCGGCTCTATCAGCCTTTATTGACGAAAGCCAATAAAAGCTAACAAAGAGCCTCACCAGCTGGGTAACAGGAGCGCCGAAGTCGCGGGGCCTGGTCGTCAGGTGGGCTTGTGCGCCAGGAAAAGGTAGCGGTTGAGACTGAGAAAGTAGTCGGGGCCGAGCTCGGTTAGGTCGTCTGCCCATGCTGTGGCTTCGGCCTCGCTCACGCCGCCCCGATCGGCTACGAACGTGGCGATCAGCTCGAGCATTCCGGCGCTGTAAGTGTTGGGGTCATAGCCGGCGTTGAACAACGGCACGATTTCCCGGGCGGTGACCTGCAGTCCAGCATCTCCCAGCAGCCGTGTGAGCGTACGCGGCAGGTGAGGATCCACGAGGTGCTCCTCCCACGCGGCGAGCACACGGTCCATGCGCTCGTTGTCACTCGAAGCCCATACGATCGAGTCCCAGTCGGTGTCAAGCACGAGCGCCCGGCCTCCCGGGCGCAGCACCCGCCCTAGCTCCTCCAGCGCGGCGGGAACATCATCGACGTACTCGTAGACCTGTGTGCAGACCGCGACGTCGAAGCTCTCCTCCGCATAGGGGAGCGTGTGCGCGCCAGCTTCTTGGTACTCGATCTCCCCGCTGCCCTCTGGTGGTCTGCGCGCCCTGGCGAGGGCAAGCATGTTCTCGCTGACGTCCACCCCGCAGATCCGCCCGCTGGACCCGACAGCAACGGCCATTTCGCACGCGAGCAGCCCAGGACCCGAGCCGATGTCGATCGCGCGCTCGCCGGGCTTCAGCGCGAGTGCCGCCAGGATCGTTTGGCGCTGCTCGATCACATCGGGCGTGGTGTAGATCCTCTCCACGCGCCGGGAGGCGTCCTCATCGAATTGCAGTGTGGCGCTCATAGTTCGCCTTCGGTTGGTGAACGGCTCACTCTCAGGAAACGCCAGGGTACACCTGACGCCCGATCCGGTGTCTTGATCGGTCGCTGAGCAGCCGATGGTACCTGCGGGCAGCTGTGCTTTACGAGGTGCTTCTGGTGGTTTGCCAAGCCGTTTTTTACCTTCAACAGGGTCGGCATGGACAAAAACCCCCCATCTCCTCGAGGGTCTGTTCCAGCAATCCGCAACGCTACAGCGGCGGGACCTGATTGTTGACCTGACTCCCGTGGTAAAGGTGGTCCTGATCCCTGCACCTGCCGGGGAACAACAACCGGACGCTGTCGCTGCGCACGCCGTTGTAACTTGCAAACAGGGTCGCGCGTCCGACGGTTCCGACCTTGCATTTCTCATCACTGCTTTTCGTGACGCGGACTTTTATCTTCATGATGTTTCCGGGGAAACCCCACATCACCGCGACATGCGAGTGATACACCAGGTGGTGCTCCACCGACATGATGATCGTGCCGGCCCAAACCTGCTGGCAGATGACTCCCGATACCGTGTTGGCTTGCAAGTCGATGTTTCCGTGGCCCTTGGCGAAGCTTCTTTCCCCTGTGTAGGAGCCCGTATGAAAGCCCCATGGAGGAATTCCATACACGGTAGGCACCTCAGAGCAGGACGTCCCTGCGCTGGCCGACCCGGTCATGCTGAGCAGCGCCACCAGCGACATCAGTCCCAAAACTACGAGCCAGATTCGCCGTGTGATGTGGCTCCCCCGCATTGGCAACGACTATAGCCCGCAGCCCCGAGGCGATCGTGGCTAGCGCGGGGGCCGCGGCCGTTCAGCCCGGCAGACGGATGGAACGTTCGATTCATCGGTGAACACCGGCGCCATCACGCTGCCCGGAACCAACGAGTGTGGATGGCCGAGCAGGTGGCCCATCTCGTGAACCACCGTCAGGCAGAACATGTTCCAGTCGCTCCACATGGCCGTGCGTGCCGGCCAGTGCCAGCGGGCGAGCGAGATCGTGCACTGCGTATAGGTACTCGCCGGCGCTTGCAGGTTGTTCGCCCCGAGCGATGAGTTGAACGTGACCCAACCGTCGGTAGTGGGGTCGAGTCCGGGGGCGACCGGAAGCCCGGTGAGCACCGTGATCTGCCCTGCGCACGGCACGGCGCCCCAGTAGTGCTCGGCGACGGCGGTGGCAAGCAGGACCGGGTCGCGCCCGGCCAGCGTACGGAGCGCAACCCGCCGGGCCGCCTGCTGCCGGTGCGCTGTGCCCGCGGCGTGCGGATGGTGAGGCCGGCGGCGCTGAGCGCCGGCCGGTGCGGGGTGCAGAAGCGCCGCCGTGAGCGTGACCGCGAGCAGTAAACGAGCCATGCCCTACACGCTGAGGCGAACCGGCACCGCGTTCTTCCTCCCGTGGGGGTGATCTTGGGGGGAGTGGAGGGGGGAAAGGAGGGTGAGGCGAGACTCACCCTTTCGCCCCTTTCTGCCGATGAGCTCCTAGGCGCTCACCGGCGCCGGGATTGCCCATGGCGCCATCCACCCCCATCACGGTCGTAATCGCGCGCTTCGACGATCTCCTCGCCAGAGGACTGCGCGAGCTGATCGACGGCGATCCGAGCCTTGCGATCGTGGCGGCTGAGGTGGAGCACAGGCGGATCCCAGTCGTCCTGCGCGCCCACCATCCAGACGTGGCGATCCTCGACGCTGGCGCGCTGGCGAAGCTGGTCGAGATCAGACAGCTCAGTAGCGGGCACCCCGGGACCCGGCTGGTCCTGCTCGCAAACGATCTCTCCGCAGCCGTATGCGCTCAGCTGCTCGCGTTTGGAGCGAGTGCGTGCCTGAGCAGCAACACGCAGTCGCGCGACGTGCTCAACGCGATCCATCTCGCATCCCGTGGGCTTCAGGTGATTCCGCGCGCCTGCGGCCCGGGCGGCGGACCGGTCGCGGCTGGACACCTGCTCACCCGGCGCGAGGCCGAAGTGCTGCCGTTGCTCCAGCTCGGCCGCTCAAACGCTCAGATCGCCGTCGCGCTGGGAGTGGGCGTCGAGACGGTCCGCACACACGCGCGCAACATCTACCGAAAGCTCGGCGTCTCGTCACGCCGCGAGCTGAGCGCCCCGCCCTCCGAGAACAAGCAACGCCCCCACCGGGCTGCGCGCCCGCCGAGGGGGCTCACACCTCTGCTGCACGCCCGGCGCGGGGACGGCCTGCGCCGCGACTGACGCAATGGCCGCGCGGAAACACCACGATTAGCATGCCCCCCGTGTCCGATGGCGTTGCGATAGGGCCGGACGCGCCCACTGCGGGCGATACGCCCGCGGCGGATGACGCCCCCGGCACGAGGGCGGGACCGCTCGCCGTGACGGCGCTGATGTTGCTGCCGGGCGCGCTGGTCGTGTTCACAGGGTTCAATGCTGGGGGTTATTTTCCCGCGACCCCGGCGGTCGCCGCGATCGTGGTGTCCCAGATTCTGCTCGTGAGGGTCTTGCAGTCGCGTAATCCGTTCGAGGGACTGGCGCCGGCGACGCTCGCCGCCATTGCCGCGCTTGGGTTCTATGCGCTGTTGACGCTGGTTTCGGCTTTCTGGTCGCACGCGACTGGCCGGGCGCTGATCGAGTTCGACCGCGCGTGGCTGTACCTGCTGATCCTCGTCCTGTTCGGGACCGTGCGCGCAAGCACAGAGGACCTGCGCTGGCTCGTACGTGGCCTGCTGATGGGCGCGTCAATCGTATGCCTGGCGGGCTTGATCAGCCGTGTGCTGCCAGACGTCTGGCACACCGCCCCCGACGTCTCCAACCAAAGGCTGAGCTTCCCGGTCACTTACTGGAACACGCTTGGGCTGCTCGCCGCGCTGGGCATAGTCCTCGCGTTTCACCTCACCTGCACACTCGGCGAACGGCGTCTGTACCGGATCCTCGCGGCGGCGGTGCTTCCGCTGCTTGCCGCGACGCTGTTCTTCACCTTCTCGCGGGGGGCGATGGCTGCAGGGGCGATCGGGCTGGTCGTCTACATACTCGTGGCTCGCCCGCGCGGGCTGCTGAGCGGTGTACTCGCGACGGCTCCGGCGACCGTGGCGCTGATTGTGGTCGCCTATCACGCCAACCTGCTCGACACTGTGCGCCCGACCACGCCGGCGGCGGTGTCGCAGGGTCATCGCGTCGCGCTGGCAGCCGCTCTCTGCGTAGCCGCCTGCGCCGGCCTGCGCCTGCTGTTCGCCGCCGGCTTGGATCCCCGCCTGCGCCGTATCGCGGGCACGGCGCTGATCAGCCGTCAGATGAGGCTCGCCGCGATCGCTGGCGCCCTCGTGGCGGTCTTGGTGACCGGCCTCGCCCTCGGTGTTCCGCACAGCCTCGCGAACGACTGGAGCCGGTTCATCAGCGGCGCCGCGACCCACGGCAGGCACGACCTGCGCCAGCGCCTGACCGATCCCTCCAATGACGGGCGTACCGATCTGTGGCGGGTCGCGGTGCGCGGATTTGAAGCCTCTCCGGTCCACGGTCACGGGGCGGGGATGTACCAGACGCTGTGGGAGCGCAATCGTCCTCACTTCGCCTTCACGATCAACGCCCACAGCCTGTATCTCCAGGCGATGGCCGAGCTCGGAATCCCGGGTCTCCTGCTCCTCCTGGTCCTGGTGGGCGCTGTCCTCTGTGGGCTGTCTGTACGTACGCGTGGGCCACAGCGCTCGCTGTACGGCGCGCTGCTCGCCTGCGGCGTCGTCTGGGCCTTACGTGCGGGCGTGGACTGGGACTGGGAGATGCCGGTCGTCACGCTCATATTCTTCGCCGTCGCGGGTGCGGCCCTGAATCCCCGCAAGGAGTCTGCATCGGGACGGGGCTGGGTGCCCGGCTACCGGTGTCGTCTGATCCTCGGCCTGCTATGCCTCGCCAGCGTCGCGCTGGGAGTGCTGATCATCTCCTCGCAGGTCCGGCTTGGCGATGCCGAGCACGCCCTCTACGCGTCCAATTGCACGAAGGCCGCCCCGGCGGCACGATCATCGATTGGCTGGCTCGACGTTCGTCCCGAACCGTATGAGATCCTCGGCTTCTGCGACCTGCAGCGCGGCCTGCCCAGGCAGGGCGTCTCGGCGATGCGCCAAGCGGTGCACCACGACCCAGGCAGCTGGGAGACCTACTACACACTCGCGATCGCCCAGGCGGCCTCGGGTATCGACCCCAGAGCTGCCGCCACGCGGGCCCTGCGGATGAACCCGTTCGAGCCGCTCACTAAGCAGGAGGCCAAGGAGTTTCAAACCCCGAGCCCCACCGGTTGGGTCAAGCGATCGGCGATCGTCCGTGCCGCTGCCCTGGCCAGCAACGATCTCTCGATCGTCCCGTCCTAACACCCTCATGATCGTGCTAATAGCACCCGGTGGGCGGGCGACAGGGGTCGCTCGCCCTAGCTCTCCGCAGCTGACGCTGGCCAGATCGTTCTTTCCCGTTTTGGGCGTCCAACGATGTCGGCATCTCAAAAAAGTTGTTCAATCGTGGCTGCCGTACCACTGACTCCTATTTCTCGTCTGAACTCTCTGGCACGGCAATCAGTGTCGACGCAGCGGCGTAGCGCATCGCCTCGCGAATGTCCTCAATTTCGAGATCCGGATACGCGGCGAGGATCTCTTCGTCACTCTTCTGCTCAGCGACCATGCCGACCACGGTCGCGACGGGGATCCGCAGCTCGCGAATGCATGGAATGCCGCCCATCTGGTCTGCCCTCACGGTGATCCTGCCGGAGCTCATCGGCTCGATCTTACAGCGCACCACGGTCCAAAAAAGCTTCACTCACCGGCCCACGCGGTACTGAGGAGATTGGTGCACCGGGCACCGCACCGGCCCCGCGGCACTGAGGAGACCGGTACACCGGCGCCGCAGCGTCCAGGCCTATTCGTCCAGTGGCGGGCCTCAATTGTCAGGAACCGGCTCGTCGTGCGTATCAGCTCAATGTGAACCACGATTGCGTCCAAGCGCCCGCCGGCGTGCTTCGCGACTCATCGCGCGCCTGTCCACCCCCTCACGACAAAAAGGATTTCTCATGAGGTCACGCCTGACGACGTTCGTTACAGCTGGATTCCTGCTTCTGGGCAGCGGCGGCGCGATGGCGCTGAACGGTGGCGCGAGCCTCGGCCTGGGCGGCCACGCTTCACAAAGTGCGAGCTTCGCTCAGTACCGCCCTGTAGAAACTCCAGCTCCGGTGACGACGCCCCCGGCGACAGGTCCCCCGGCGAGCACTCCGCCGGTGCCGGCGCCCCCCGCTTCGAAATTTATTCCCAGCGCGGCGGCGACAGTCACGGCGCATGGCGTTGCCACGATCCGCTGTCTGGCCGCTTGCCACATAGTGCTGCGCGCCAGCCACGGGTCACATCGTGTCCATCTGACCGTGACGCTCCACGCCAACGGCACCGCGACCGTCCACCTGTCCAAGCGTGAGCTGCGAAAGCTTGGCCGGGGGACGATCCTGGTAAGCATCTACGTTGACGGCAAGGTGGTCGCGACGCGCAAGGTGAAGGTGACGTAAGCCGGCTGGACACGGCGCTTTCGCAGTACCGCAGCGGGACTTGGTTTCGCGGGTTCAAGCGTTCGCGGGGATCGTCCGAAGATGAGGCGATGCTCACGATCGGTGTTCTCTACGTTGCTCTGGTGCTCCTCGTGGCGCTGGTAGTTGCGCGTATGCTGCTGCCGTTCATTTATCAGCGTGGGCGTCAGGTCGAGTTTCGCGGCAAACACGGTTCAGCCACCGGCGAAGTGCTCGGTCTCGACGGCCTGCGGCTGCGCGTCCGCTCGCTGCACTCCGGGCGCGAACACACCGTGGCGCTGAGGAGCGTGCGAAGGCGCTGAAGCGCTGGCTTCACCAAATCTTTACGTCTGGATGGGCGCGCCCGCCGGCCATACCGCGGAACACGGGGATTCCGGTGCTCCGCCTCCGGTGTCGCTCGTCTTTGCCCGGAGCATTTAGAGAGGCCACGCTGCTGGGCAGTGAGGACGCTCGCCATTGCTGGCCCGGTGTGCCGTGAGCCGGGCCTGAGCAATAAGCTGTCGCGCCCGTGCACGACCCGATCTCCTACTTCCAAGCGGTGATCCTCGGCCTGACCCAGGGGATCGCCGAGCCCTTCCCGGTCTCGAGCCTCGGCCACGGCGTCATCCTGCCGCGGCTGGCGGGCTGGAACATCCACCAGAACGACAAGTTCTTCCTGACCTTCCTGATCGCCACGCACCTGGCCACGGCGATCGTGCTGCTGCTGTTCTTCCTCAAGGACTGGGTGAGGATCGTCAAGGGGCTGGGGCGGTCGCTTGCGATGCGTGAGATCCGCGCTGAGGACACCGACGCGCGGCTGGGCTGGCTACTTGTCGCGGGCACGATCCCGGTGGGGATCATCGGCCTGCTGCTGCAGGAACCGCTGCGCAAACTGTTCGCCTCGCCCCAGCTCGCCGCGGCCTTCCTGATCGTCAACGGGATCGCGCTGCTCATCTTCGAGCGGCTGCGCCGGCGCCCACCGCGGCCCGGAGACTACGAAGGTGATGTCGACGCGCGCCTGGCAAAGCTCAGCTGGCGCCAGGCGATCGCGGTCGGCACCTCGCAGGCCGCCGCGCTGATACCGGGGATCTCGCGGTCTGGCTTCACGATGGGCGGGGGCCTGATGGTGGGACTTTCAAACGAGGACGCGGCGCGTTATGGCTTCCTGCTGGCCACGCCGGTGATCTTCGCCGCGGCGGCGCTGAAGCTGCCCGAACTGCTGGGCGCGCAGGGCAACGGCGTGCGCGGGCCGGCGCTGGTGGCGGGGCTGTGCGCCGCGGTCACGACGTTCTTCGCGGTGAAGTTCCTGCTGCGCTTCTTCGAGACGAACCGCCTGACGCCGTTCGGCATCTATTGCGCCGGGCTCGGGATCATTTCCACGCTGGTCTTCGCGCTGGGCGGATAGCCGCCGCTAAGCCCTAAGGCTGAGGGTCAGCCGGGCGGGTTTTGGGCCCGGTCTGAAACCAGGCGAACGCGAAGCAGGCGAGTGCCACCACCAATGCGGCGATGCCGTGCTTGGTGTGGTGATGGTTGGCCTCAGCGCTCCCGGCGGAGGCATGGCCTGGGAAGAACGAGGGCAGCGAGTGCTCAGCTGAGACGAAGTAAATGACGGCCACAACGATCAGCAGCACACCGAGCAGCACAGCCGGGACGATCAGTTTGCGCAGGTTGGGGTTCATCGCCGCAGAAGGGTAGAGCAAGAAGGCGCCCGGGGCATGCACGGGCGTTCTATGCACGCCATCATGGGAGCACGATGCCTGCACGGAGAACCCCGCCGAAGCCGCCGAAGATGTTCGAGACCCGCAGCCACGCTTGGCGGGAGGTCGGCCTGCTGCGCCAGATCAGCCCGCGGGTCGTCAAGCGCGCGCGCCTGGAGGCGCTCGTGCTCGTGCCGCTGTTCGTGGGTGTGGTGATCCTCTACGACCATCGCGTGAGCCTGCTGGGCACGCAGGTGCCCGCAAAGCCCGGGCCGCACGGCCATCCGGCGTACAAGTACCTGGAAGGAGCGCTCGAAACGCCGGTTCGCGTAGCGACGGTGCTCGTGCTGATGATTCTCGGCTGGGCGATAGCGCGAGACATCGGCCGCAGCCTGGGGCCGCCGCTGTTCCGGCGGCTGGACCCGGCGACGGCGGGGACCGTGGGGTTCCTGATCCGGTTGAGCACCGTTGTGCTGGCGCTGTTCGTGGCGTTGCGCGTGGCCGGCATCGAAGCAAGGACGCTGGCACTCGGCGGTGCGTTCACCGCTGTGATCTTCGGTCTTGCCGCGCAGCAGACGCTCGGGAACCTTATCGCCGGCACGGTGCTGCTGAGCGCGCGTCCGTTCCGCGTGGGGGAGCGCGTGCGGTTGCAGGGCGGGCCGCTGGCGGGTCAGATCGAGGGCACGGTCAGCTCGCTGGGGCTGCTGTACACGACGTTTGCCACAGGCGATGACTCGATCCTGGTGCCCAACAGCGTGGTGCTGAACGTGGCGGTGCTGCCGCTGCGCGAGCCCGAGGCGGTCAACCTGCGCGCGCGGTTGCGCGCCGGTATGACCCCCGGCGACCTGCAGGAGGTGCTCGAGAAGTCATTGCAGACGCCCCTGCGCGACGCTCCGCGCATCACCCTGGAGGAGCTCGACGGGGATGAGGTGGTCGTGAGGATCTCCGCCACCCCGAGGGTGGCGGCGGAGGGCCGTCATTTGGCGAGCGAGCTGCTGAGCATCGTCTCGCGCGAGACGCGCACGGGCGCTCAGGAGCAGACGCGATAGCGCAGGAAGAGCTGAGATTCGCTCTCGAGCACCGAGAGCAGCTCGAGCCCGACGGGTGGATCGAACTCACCGCCGGCGAGGATCCGCAGCGCCCCGCCTGTGGCGGCTGGATCTCCCCCTGCCAGCCTGGGCGCGAGCGAGAGGAACAGCTCGTCCACGAGGCCTGAGAGCAGCAGCTGCGTGTTCAGGTGCGGGCCACCCTCACACAGCAGCGTGCGTACCGCGAAGCGCTCGCGCAGCTCGGTGAAGGCAGCGGGCAGGTCCAGGCGCCCATCGCTTCCGGCGCGCACGTAGTCGACCTGCGCGGCCACCCCCTGCAGGCTCGCCGCGGAGGGGGTCAAGATGACCACCCGCGCGGCGGGGTCGGCCAGCAGCGGGATGTCGCAGGGCAGCTCCAGGCGCCCCGAGACGATGCAGGCGAGCGGTTCATCGCTCAAGCCTCGCTCGCGCCGCAGGCGCCTGCGCGACTCGTCCCGGACGATCCGGCCGTAGCGCTCCGCACGCACCGTTCCTGCGCCGGCCATCACGCCGTCAACGGCGGTGCGCAGCCCGTGGAACAGCTCGCGGTCGGCGGGCCCCGAGATTGGCCCCGAGCGCCCGGAGATGCTCGCGCGGCCATCGGCGGTGCTCACCATGTTCAACAAGACGTATGGACGTTCCCGCCCGCCCAGGCTCGGGGGGGCGCTGGCGGCCAAAGCGTCCAGGCCGAGGCTGGCGATGATCTCCTGCACGGTGGCTGGTGTGCCTGGTGCGAGCAGACGTTTGAGGGTGATCGGCTCGGTGACGATGGTGGCCCGAGATATAGCAACTTGGCAACACACGCGGGGGGCGACCTGCTACGGTCACGCTGACTGGCCGGCGCAATAGACCGGCGAAAAGCAGTGCAAGCGCTCGCAGGTCGAAGCTCTAAGCAGCATCCTCCGCGTCGCAGCACGCATACCGTGGAGGAGTACCCACATGCCTACTGGCACAGTAAAGTGGTTCAGCGACGACAAGGGGTTTGGTTTCATCACCCCCGATGACGGTGACAAGGACCTGTTTGTCCATCACACCGGCATCAATGGCGAGGGTTATCGCTCGCTGCAGGAGGGCTCGAAGGTCTCATATGACCCCGAGCAGGGCGACAAGGGCCCCAAGGCCGTAAACGTCCAGTCGATCTAGTTCTGCTTCGCGGGGCTGGACCTCGCGGAGAAGACTGCGACTTTCCGAGAGCCCGCCGCAACGCGGGCTCTCGT
>Ga0307374_10010484_pt1 | contig 13419 bp, 13 predicted proteins | sample OX3MG_FD_202532 | JGI IMG/M metagenome (GOLD analysis project Ga0307374, IMG submission 202532) | Soil microbial communities from Risofladan, Vaasa, Finland - OX-3 | ecosystem: Environmental > Terrestrial > Soil > Coastal area > Acid sulfate soil | place: Finland: Risofladan, Vaasa | collected...
GAATGGATCGGCAACGACCGACAGGTACGCGCCCTGATCGCTGAGATGCGTGAGGTGGCGGCGCAGGCCCAACAGCTCATGCTCGAGGAAACCCAGAGCAAGGCTGGCTGAGGTTTAATCGCAAGCTCAGCTTGCGCGACCTGGACTGGCTGGAGGTCCAGCTGGACCGCCTCGGCGCCGCCGGCATCCGGCTGGCCCTGATCCCACCCGCCCTCGTGGACGGCAAGCCCTTCTCGGCGCCGGAGTTGGACCGGGCCTGGGCGTCATTCGTGGATCACGGCATCACTCCGGTCTTCCACGTGGCCAACCAGCCCCGTCCCTTTGACGAGGCCTGGTACGGGCCGGACGTCGAGGGCGGAGTGTCGGTCATGACGACCATCTTCCTGCCCACCGCCGTCTCCCTGGTCCTGACCGACATGATCATCAACGGCGTCCTGGACCGCCATCCCGACCTGCGCCTGGGCGTGATGGAACTCTCGGCCGTCTGGGTGCCGCTGCATCTGCAGATGATGGACGGAGGGGTCCGCTTCTCGGCCAGCTTCAACGGGGAGGGCCTCAAGCTGGCCCTCAAGCCGAGCGAGTACTTCTCCCGGCACGTGCGGGTGGCCGCCTTCGCCAACGAGCGCCCGGACTTCCTCACCAAGGCGGGCGGGGACATCTTCATGGCCTGCAGCGACTATCCCCACACCGAGGGCACGGCCACCCCCATCGCCGACTACGAGCGGGTCGGGCTGGCCCCCGACCAATCACCGGGGTTCTTCCGGGACAACATCGCCTTCCTGCTGCGCGCCGAAGGCGACCGACCGTAGTGAAGATAGCGGGGAAGGTGGCCCTGGTCACCGGGGCCTCGTCGGGGATCGGCGCTGCCATAGCGGTGGATTTGGCCCGGCGGGGGGCCCGGGTGGCGGCGGTGGCCCGCCGGGAGGACCGGCTGGCTGAGGTGGTCGCCCGATGCGCGGCGGCCGGGGGGAGCGCGGTCGCCCTGCCGGCCGACGTCGGAACCCGCCAGGCCTGCGAGGAGGTGGTGGCGGCGGCGGCGGAACGGGTGGGCCCGGTTGACATCCTGGTCAACAACGCCGGCATAAGCATCCACAAGCCGGCCGTCGAGACCAGTGTGGAGGAGATCGAGCGCATGATGGCGGTCAACTTCCACGGTCCGGTGTGGTTGACCATGGCGTTGTTGAGCGCCATGTTGGAGCGCCGGTCCGGTTCCATCGTCAACATCACGTCGGTGGCCGGCTACGTGCCCAACGCCGGAGAAGCCGCCTACGGGGCGTCCAAGGCGGCCCTGTCCCGCTGGACGCACGGTCTGGTGGTGGACCTGCACGGCACCGGCGTCAGCGCCGGGGTGGTCAGCCCCGGTCCCATCGACACCGAGATCTGGTCGCTGGAGGACAGCGACTACAAGGGAAAGTTGTACCCGCCCGAGGTGGTGGCCCGGGGCGTGGCCCGCATGATCGAGTCGGGGGCGGCGCACATGACCGTGCCCCGCCGCTACGGGATGCCGGCCGTCCTGTACCAGCTGGCCGGGCGACCCATGCGCTGGGGGATCCGTCAGTACGAGCAGCGCTCGTAGCGCTCAATCCGATCCGGCCGAGGCGAACTCGAAGAGCTGCACCTCGACCATCAACGGGAGCAGGTAGCCGACGTAGAAGCTGGTCAGGCGCAGGCCGGGGTGCTCCTCGGCCTTCTTGTCGATGATGTCCACCCTGGGGTCGCGGGCCTGGTACGCCTTGGCCTTGGCCAGGAAGGTATCCAGCTCGGCCTCGGTGGCCACCCCCATTCCGAAGTGGTCGAGGCGGGGGGCGGCCATAGGCTCGTCCTCGGCTATGAGGAAGACGAACTGGTCGTAGGTGTAGGCCATCAGCACCAGCTTCTGGCGATCGACGGTCTCGGTGGGAAGCTCCTGCCAGCCGAAGACCTCGGAATAGAAGTCGACGATGGCCTGGCGGCCTTCGGCATTCAGCAGGTCGGCAGGCACGCTCATGGCCACGTGGTTGAAGCGGGGACGACCGGGCTTAGGCATGGGGCGCCACCATCACTTTCGACACCAACTCGCCGGCGGCGAGCTGTTCCATTGCGGCTTGGATCCCGGAGAGGGCGACGTCCTCCGGCTCGATCAGCTGCCTGCCCTGGTAGACCGCGGCGGGCATGGTCGGCGGGACAGTGATGGCGGTCATTGAAGCGGTTCCGACCGTATCAGGCCGACCCGGAACGAGCCGGCCGGAGATGCCAGGCTGTGGTCATGGCCGCCACCCCCGCCCGCCACGTCGTCATCCTGGCCCCGATGCCGCATGAGATGGATGCCATCGTGGCCGCCTTCGGGCTCCGGCCGACCAATGACACCGAGGGCTCCTCCTACACCGGCCGGGTCGGGGGCTCCGAGGTGAGCGCCCTTCACATCGGGATGGGACCGGCGCTGACCCGGGCGGCGCTGGGCCGGGTCTTCGCGGAGGCGGAGGCGACCGGCACGCCGGTGGACCACGTGATGAACGCCGGCATCTGCGGGGGCCGCGGCCCAGACCTCCCGGTGGGGGCGGTCATCAACCCCGAGATCATTGTCCACCACCAAAGCGGGGCTAGCTATCGCCACTCTCCTCCGGGGGATGCGCCCCGGGCCGGCAGGCTGATCACCACCGAAACGATCATCCTCGATCCTGACCTGAGCAGGAAGTTCCTGGCCGACGGCTGCGTGGCCGTGGACATGGAATCCGCCGCCGTGGCCGAGGTCTGTGAGGCGCGGGGCTGCCCCTGGTCGGTCTACCGCTGCATCGGGGACCGCTGGTTCGACGGCCTCCTCGATCGCCACCGCAATCATCGGCGTCTCCCCGGCTCCGGCAGAGGGAAGATCGGGTTGGTCCACAAGCACCACCTCGATTTCCGGGACGTCGGTGAAGCGCGGCACGCGGTAGCAGGCCGGGGTCGACACCCATCTCCTCAGCCACCAGGAGGGCATTGGAGGCTGCGTATATATATCGGGTATGACCGGTAGATAGTCTACCTATCTACCGGCTGTGACCGGTAAGATCGATCCCGTGCCCACGAGGAACGCCAGTGCTAGGCGCCAGCTCGACAAGCGTTTCGAGCGGCTGCGACCCCTTCTAGCCGAGCCACGCCCCCACCGGGGCTGGGTCCGAGCGATTCGCGACGGCCTGGGGATGTCCGGGCCGGAGCTGGCGGCCCGGATGGGGGTTGCCCAATCGACCGTGGCCGACCTTGAGTCCAGTGAAGTCAACGGAACGATCCAGATAGACACCCTTCGACGGGCTGCCGCCTGCCTCGACTGCGAGGTCGTCTACTTCTTGGTGCCTCGCCAGACCCTTGATGAAACGGTCACCGCTCAGGCGCGGCGTAGGGCCGCGGAACACCTTGGCGCCATCGCCCACCATGGTCGACTCGAGGACCAGGAACTGGATAAAGAAGCGGCGGCCGAGGAGCTCGAGGCCCTGGCCGCCGGATTGGTCGATCGTCGCGGACTGTGGTCGGTGACCCCCCGGTGAGCGATCCGCTCGTCCCACTCGGCCATGGCCACACCGAGGTGTCCGAAGATGACCGGGCGTACCTCATTCCGAGCTATATCGCCACGCTCGGCGAGCTGTTCGCTGCCGAGGAGGAGAACGTGGCTGCCGGAACCTTCGGTCGCAATCCAAGTTGGGCGGTTCTGCTCGACGACCTCTACCTCCGCGTACTTCATCGATCGATGTTCGATCGGGTGTGGAAGTGGGCCGGCCAGTACCGCACGCGGGAGACCAACATCGGCATCGAACCAACTCACATAGCGACAGCAGTGCGGCAACTGGCGGGCGACGCCAAGACCTGGGTTGAGCAATCCAGCTTTGAACCGGACGGCATCGCCCTGCGCTTCCATCACCACCTCGTGCTCATCCATCCGTTCGTCAACGGCAACGGTCGCCACGGCCGAATAGCCGCCGACCTCCTGGCCAGAGCCCTGGGTCGGCCGATCTTCACATGGGGCCGCGGCCTCACGCTCAGCACGCCCGAGCTTCGGGGCCGCTACCACAGTGCTTTGCGGCGCGCCGACGCCGATTCGGAAGACATTGGCGATCTAGACGAATTCGCGCGTAGCTGAGAGTCGCACAGCCCCAATCCAGAACCGGCAGTTAGGCTCCATCCGTGCCAGAACTGCATATCGCCCAGCACGAAGAAGCCGACCAACTGGTCTCGGAAGACCCCCTGGCGCTCCTGGTCGCCATGGTTCTCGACTCGACGATCCCGTCGAACTCGGCCTGCAGGGCCTCCACCAGCGCTGCGGCCGTGTCCCGCTCGTCCCGCAGGCGGGCGGTTCCGGACTCATGACTCTGCCGCCGGGCTCTTCTCTAGCCGGTGATTGTCTCCGGCGGCGGGCATAACACAATCCGCACGGACGGCTCTCGAGGGCCTGACACAACGCTCCGCCTCCCCGGCTCGGAGGACCGGGCCGGATCACTGGACCAGGACCGGGGCCTTGCAAACCGTGGGGTAGGAGGTGACCGTGGCGCCGGCCACCGAGGTCCCCAGGGCGCTCAGGATGTCGGGGATCTGGGGGTCGAGCAGGCTCAGTGCCGTCGTCACTGTGCCCGACAGGGGGCTGGGCAGCTGGCTGGCACCGCTGAAGGAGAAGCTGACCGACGGCGTGGCGGTGGCCACCGACTGGCCGTCGGTGTTGGTCCACGGCGCCGGGAAGGCCAGAGTGCCGGACCCGCCGCCCACCTGGTCGCTGCTCGCATATTGCGACAGCGCCGTCGCCACCGTGGCCGTCAGCTCGGCGGCCGTGGTCTTCACGCCGTAAGTGGTCTGCTCGGGCGTGCCGACGCAGTTGACGGCGCTCAGGGTGGCCGTGGCCAAGGCCCCACTGGAGGCGACGGTGAGCGAGTCACCCAGCCCGAGGTTCAAGCTTAGGGTCGTCGTCATCTGCTGAGTGCTGAGGGACTGTCCGACGGGACTCGGCGGCTGGATGGCCGCCGGCTGGATGATCGAGGTGGAGATCTCGACCGGATAGCCCACCCCCAGATTCACGCTGAAGCCGTTGGACCCGTTGGCCACCTCGGCCAGGCCCGTGATCAAGGACAAGACGTTGACCGAGGCCGACGCCGCTCCGCTCCCGGTCGGGCTGCAGGACGAGTTGACTTCGATGATCTGGCAGAGCTCCACCGTGGCGCTGGTGGTCGCTCCGACCGACAGCCCGTTGACGATGGTCTGGTCGGTCTGCAGGGTGGCGGCCGCCGAGGCGTTGCCGCTGTCCAGCATGGTGGTGGCGTCCTGGCCCAGGGCGATGGCGAGGTCGGCCAGCACACTCTTGGAGCTGAGGCTGGCCGTCAGCAGGTTCTGGACCGATCCCAGTGAGGCGTCGGCATCGAGTAGGTCGCCCAGCTCGATCGAGGTGGTGGCCAGACCCTGGTAGCCGACGGCGGTGATGCTGACCGGCGGCCCGAAGGCAGCGAGGAGGCCGTCGAGGACCGTGACCTGAGTGGAGTCGAACGAGGCCAGGTAGCTGCCGACGCTGAAGCCGGCCAGCGGCACCGTGCTGGCGGTGCCGGCCCGGCTCAGGATCGAGCTGCCGACCTGGAATATGTAGCCGACCACGGCGCCGGCCTGGACCCTGACGGCGTCAGGCACGTCGGCGGAGTCAGTGTCGGACAGCGGCGTGAACGTCGAGCTCGAAGTGGTCCACTGACCCAGAGTGACGGTGAGGGTGTTGCCGGAAGGACCGCCGTCGGCGGCCGGCACGAAGTTGTTGCGACCGGCGCCCGCCACGGCCTCGCTGTCGACGGCACTGGCGACGCTCGAGGCCGGAGAGCCGTTGAGGAGGCTCACCACGTCCGTGGCGACAGCGTCGGCCACGGACTGAAGGACACGATTGGTCACCACGACGCGTCCTACGTCGACGGAGAGGGCGGTGGCGGTCATGAGCATGGCCATGGCGGCGGCAACCATGATCATCACCACGCCCGATTCATCCCTATTGAGTCGTCTCATGACTGCGGCGCCAGGAGCGTGGTGGTGGACGCCTGGATGGTCGAGGGCATGACCAGGTTGAGCCCGGGCAATTCGGGCACCAGGGGATGGTCGGCGTAGTCGTATTTGATGACCACCGTGATGCACGGGGCCGATACGGCGGCCGAACAGGCGCCGGCCGTCGGCGTGGCGGTGCAGGTGACCCCGCTCAGCCCGCACTGACCGAGCCACCCTAAAGAGGTATCGGCCTGATCCAGCGCCGCCGTCGAGGGTTCCGTCGAGGCGACAGCCGCCCGGGCGGCGTCGGCCGCCGACTGCACCAGCGTGTGCTGGGCGGCCATCAGCACGCCGTAGGAGATGATCCCGTACAGGAACAGCAGGAGGAGAGGCAGGGCGAGCGCCATCTCGATCATGGCGGTACCCCTCTGGCCGCGGCCCCGCCTGTCCGATTGGTCCGATTGCTCCGCTTGTTCCGGTCTGATGTCTACTGCCGCTGGCTCGCTCACGGATTGAGTGTCGGAAGGTGTCACCGTCAGTTGATGGGTCTCAAGACTCATCACGATGAGTCGATCGGCCTACTTAAGAGCCATTGACACCGCACCGATCACCTGGACATGACCAACTCCCAACAGGTGAAATCATGAACCGCCGGCCCCTCGTCATGGTGCTGGTCGGCGCGGCCGCCTTCGTGGTCGGCGCCTCGCTGGTCGTGGTGAGTCTCAAGGCTGGCCCCGCCTCGGCCGCCGGCAAGGGCCGCCCGGCCGTGTCGGCCCCCGCCGGGTCTAACTCTGGCGCCGGTGCGGCCTCCACCCCCGAGGTGGCGACTCCAGAGGGCCACCAGGCCGTGGCCGTCTCCCCGGCCAGCGAGGCCGCCGGGCTGGCTGCCTACCTGGGCCCGGGGGACCTGGTCGACGTCTATGCCAGCATCACCCATCTCTCGTCCCCGGGCGGCGGGCCCGCCTCGGGCCCCGGCGCCCAGACGGTGGTGCCATGCACCGTGCTGGTGGCGGCCGACGTCCCGGTCATCGACGTCTCGCTGCAGCTTCCCGAGTTCAAGGGCCATGAGTCCACCACCGGGCGCCAGGTGCCGACGGCGGTGACCGTGCTCCTGTCGGCTACCACGGCCCAGGCGCCGGCCGTCGTCTTTGCCGCCGCCAACGAGTCGGTGTACCTGGCCGAGGTTCCCGACGCCAAGGCTCCGGCCCCGGCCGGCACCTGCTACGGCACCGGCCAGGCGCTGACGGCAGCCGGGCTGTGATCACCTCCCGCATCCTGGTCGCCTCTCGGGGAGAGGGGCTGACCCAGGCCGTGCGCCGGGCCATGGGCCCGGGTGGTCAAGTCGTGGCGTGTCCCCGGGTGGCCGACCTCGGCCGGCTGGTCGACGAGGCCGGCCCCTTCGATGTGGTGGTGGCCGGCCCGGCTCTCGATAACCACGCCGGGATGACCAGGCTGGCGTCACTGCGTCGCTCCCATCCGGAGCTGGCCATAGTGCTGGCCCTGCCCGATCCCCCCCGGGCCGGGCTGGCCGACCTCGTCCGGACCGGTGCGGTCGAGCTGGTCTCCTACCCGGCCCGCGACCTGGCCCCGCTGGCCTCCGCCATGGGGGCCGCCCACCGCCACGCAGTGGCCATGTCGGAGCGACGGTTGCCGAAGACCTCGGAACCGGCCGTCCCGTCCCTGTCGCCGGTGGGCACCGTGCTCACGGTCGCTTCCTCGACGGGCGGATGCGGAAAGACCTTCTACGCCACCAATCTCGCCTACCACCTGGCCCGGGTCACGGGCCAGAAGGTCTGCCTGGTGGATCTCGACCTGCAGTTCGGCGAGGTGTCCACCGCCCTGCGGCTCAAGCCTCAGTACTCGGTGGCGGACGCACTGGCGGGAACGGCCGATGAAGACGAGCTTTACGACCATGTGGACGGGTACCTGACCCCTCATCCGGCCGGTTTCCAGGTACTGACGGCTCCTCGGGATCCGAGCGAGGCCGACCAGATCTCGCCCCCCGAGGTGACCAGGATCATCCGCGTCCTGCGCCGGCGGTTCGACTACGTGGTGGTCGACACACCCGCCCAGCTGTCCGAGACGGTGCTGGCCGCCTTCGACCAGTCATCCCGGCTGCTGTGCCTGTGCACCTTCGACCTGCCCAGTGTCCGCAACACCACGGTCTTCCTGGCCACCCTCGGGAAGCTCAAGATCCCCACCGACGAAATCTCGGTCATCCTCAACAAGGTCGAGGCCGGCATCGGGCTGGAGGTGGCGGAGGTCGATGAGGTCTTCGAGCACCGCATCGAGTCGAACCTTCCCTTTGCCCGGGAGGTGAGCCGCTCGATCAATCAGGGCCAGCCGGTCCTGGCCATGTGTCCCAACACGGACATCAGCCGCCAGCTGGTGGCGAGCATGTCGCGTTGGACACCTGGAGGCGGCCAGGTCGAGCTCGGCACGGCCGCCCCGGCGGCGGCCAGTCGCATCCGGCGCCTGTTCCATCGGGAGCGGCCGGCCCACCAGGAGGTGGCAATCGCATGAAGCTGTCCGAGAAGCTCGCCAGCGTCCAGGCCGAGGTCTCCCCTACCGAGCCGGCCACCCGGAGCCGCCCGCGCCCCGCGGCGGCGGGATCAGGCACGAGCGCCACCCGGCGCAGCCCGGACCAGTGGGAGTCATCCAAGCGGCGGGTCCATGAGCTGGTCCTGGTCGAGCTGGGTGCCTCGGCCGGGGACCTGGCCGGTGCCGAGTTGGAGGATGCGGTCCGCAAGGCCCTCGATCGCATCCTGAGCCGGAAAGATCTGGGGATCTCCCCCGCCGGGCGCCGCCGCTTCGTGCAGGAGGTCATCCAGGACATCCTCGGCTACGGGGTGCTCGAGCCGCTGCTGGCCGACCCGGCCGTGACCGAGGTCATGTGCAACAACTACGACGAGATTTGGGTCGAGCGGGCTGGGCGGACAGAGCGAATGCCCGTCTCCTTCGCCTCCCCGGAGCAGTACCGGCGCGTCATCGACCGGATCGTGACGGTGGTGGGGCGGCGGGTCGATGAGTCCTCGCCCATGGTCGATGCCCGGCTGGCGGACGGATCCCGGGTCAACGCCATCGTCCCTCCGCTGGCCATTCGCGGACCGGTGCTGACCATCCGGAAGTTCCCGGCCGACCCAATGAGAATCCACGACCTCATCAACCTCGGAGCCCTGGGGATGGATGCCGCCGAGTTCCTGGAGGCGTGCGTCCGGGCCAGGATCAACATCCTGGTCAGTGGGGCCACCGCCACCGGCAAGACCACACTGCTGAACGTGCTGTCGTCCTTCATCCCGGATGGCGAGCGCGTCATCACCATTGAAGACGCCGCTGAGCTTCAGCTCCAGCAGCCCCACGTGGTGAGCCTGGAGGCGAGGCCGCCCAACTCCGAAGGGGCGGGTGAGGTCCGGATCCGTGACCTGGTCAAGAACTCGCTGCGGATGCGCCCGGATCGGATCATCGTCGGGGAGTGTCGCGGCGCCGAGGCTCTCGACATGCTCCAGGCCATGCACACCGGTCATGAGGGGTCGATGACGACGGTCCACGCCAACGATCCGCGCGACGCGTTGTCGCGTCTGGAGACGATGATCTTGATGGCCGGCTTCGAGCTCCCTCTGAAGGCCATCCGGGACCAGGTCGTGTCCGGGCTCGAGCTGATCATCCATCTGGCCCGTACCGCTGAAAGCGGCCGGCGGGTGGTCAATATCACCGAGGTCCAGGGACTCGAGGGCGACGTCGTGCTGCTCCAGGACCTCTTTGTGCGCCCTGAATCCGCCGCCGAGCTGTCGCCCACCGGGCTGCGGCCCCGCATCCTCTCCCGGCTGGCGGCCCGAGGCGTTGAGGTTCGCGCCTCGCTGTTCCGCAACGAGGCGGTCCTGGCCGAGCTGGTGAGCTCGGGCGTGGGCGGCCGGGTCCCCGCCGCCCGTCGGCCCGGCCGGGTCGAGGCCCCCGGCCGGGGCCAGTTCCGCCCGGGACACCGTCGATGACCCCGGCCGGAGAGGCGGCGGCGGCCCTCCTGGTGGGGGGCGGAGCTTTGTTGGCCGTGGTTGGCTGGCTGTCCCGGACCCAGCGCCACGAACGCCGACTGGCCGACGTCCTCGATCTGCCGTGGGGCGAGCGCGACGTGCCCGTGGCGGCCCTTACCGGCTCACCGTCGGTGAGCTCGGTCACCCGGCGCATGGGCGATTCGCTGTCCCGTCTCGACCGCCGAGGCGTGCTCACCGCCTCCATCGACCGGGCCCATCTGCCGGTGCGGCCCGGTGAGTACATGGCTCTTGCCGCGGTGGCGGCCGTCGTAGGCGGTCTGCTCCTGGGAGAGCTGACGGCGGCGCCGGTCGTGGGTCTGATGGGGGCGGTAATAGGTGCTCTGGCGGCGCGGCGCTGGCCCGACATCGTCGCCGCCCGACGACGCCGGCAGCTCCAGGCCCAGCTGCCGAGCGCCTTTGCGCTGGTGGCGTCCTCCATCGCCTCGGGCCACACCTTCCTACGTTCGGTGCAGATGCTGCGAGAGGAATGCCGCGCCCCTCTGTCCGAGGAACTGGACCGGGTGGTGGCCGAGACCATGCTGGGCGAGGAGCTCACCGACTCCCTCGCCCGCATGGCGGATCGCTTCGACATCCCCGATCTGAGGTGGGCGGTCCACGCCGTGCGGACCCAGCAGACGACCGGAGGACGCATCGCCGACGTGCTCCACACGCTGGCCGAGTTCATGCGCTCGCGTGAAGAGGTTCGTCGTGAAGTGCGGGTGCTCACGGCCGAAGGGCGGGTATCCGCCTACGTGCTGATCGCCCTGCCCCTGCTCCTGGGGCTGACCATCCAGGTGATCGACCCGAGCTACCTGCGGCCCTTCTTCAGCGGGGCGGGTCTGGCCGTCCTCATCGGCTGCGCCCTGATGCTCGGCGCCGGGTTTGTCGTCATCCGCCGCATGGTCGACATCAAGGTCTAGGAGGCCACCAGTGAACAACGCCGCTATCGCCTCGGGGATGCTCATGGTCCTCGGCGGGACCGCCCTGGTGGCCCTGGTGGCCTGGAGAGGCCGTCATGCCTCGGGCACCCTCGCCCATCTGCGGGACGTGGAGCAGATCGGTGCTCCGGCCGTCGCCCGGGACCCCAGGCTGTCCCAGCCCATCGGAAGGCGGCTGCTCGAACCCCTCGGCCGGGGACTACTGCGGCGGATCAGCGCCGTCTACCCGCCGGCCAACCTCGACCGCCTTCACGCTCAGATCCTCCAGGCCGGCATGTCCGCCTCCCTGCGGGCCGAGGAGCTGGCCAGCATCCAGGCCCTGTCGGCCGCCGCCGGCGTGGTGGCCGCCCTGGGCTTTGCCGGCCTGGCCCGCCCCCAGCCCCGCTTCATCCTCCTGGCCTTCGTCATCATGCCGGCCTGCGGCCTGCTGGGGCCGAGGGCGTGGATCGAGCGGCGGGCCCGCCAGCGAGCCGCCGCCATCCAGCGGGACCTGCCCGACGTCCTTGACCTGCTCACGATCTCGGTGGAAGCCGGCCTCGGTCTCGAGCAGGCCATCGATGCCACTTGTGGCCATATGCAGTGCGAACTGGCCGACGAACTTGGCTTCACCCTGCGGGAGATGAGTCTCGGACTCAGCCGCCGGGATGCCTTGGAGAACCTGCGGCGCCGCAACGACGTCGAGGACCTCTCCAACTTCGTGGTCGTCCTGACCCAGGCCGACGCCCTCGGAATGCCGATCGGGCGGGTTCTGCGGGCCCAGGCCGACGAGATGAGGGCGAAGCGGCGTCAGCGGGCCCGGGAGAAGGCCGCCAAGCTGCCCGTGAAGATCCTCTTCCCCCTGGTGGCGTTCATCTTCCCCCCGATGATGGTCATCGTCCTCGGCCCCGCTCTGCGCAGCATCATGGTGGCGCTCAAGCTGTGACCAGCGCCGGCACTGACAACTCCCCCGGACCCGGCCGGCATGTGGCCGTCGTCGTCCGCAGCGTCGCTCTCACCGTGGCCGCCGGGACGACGGCGGCCTCCAGCGTCCCCGCCCGGCACCTGGTCTGGTGCGTTCCTCTCGCCCTCATGGTCATGTGGCGCTGGGCCGACGGCACCCGCGTCCGGCCCGCTCGCCTGTGCACCGGCCTGGACCCCGGCGCCGATCTGGTCCTCACGTCCCTGGCCGTGGTGGCGACCGGGGGGCTCAGCTCCGGCTTCTCCTTCTACGCCGTGGTGTCCGTGGGGCTGCTGGCCCTCGAGCGGGGCTGGCCGGCCTCCGGGTTCGGCACCGGCCTCTGCTACGCCCTGGTGCTGACAGGTGGTCTGGCCAACGGGCGCCCGCCGACGCCGTCCACCGGCATGGTGTGGGCGCTGGACCTGGGCCTCGGGTTGGTGACCGGCTCCTACGCCCGCAGGCTGGTCGCCGATGCCGATGACGACCGGCGGCGCACCTTGGTCGACACCGCCCGCCTGGCCCGCACCAACGCCCACCTGGCCGACCTCTGCCGGGCGGCGGGAGAGGGCTCACTACCGGCGGACGACCTGGCTTGCGCCCGCCGCGCCGCCGAGCACCTCCACGAGCTGCTGGCTCCCGACGTGGTCGTGGTCCTGGGTCTGCATGACCAGGACCAGGACTGGGTCGAGGTGCTACTGGCCGAGGGTGCCCATCTGGCCGTCACTATGAGCCGGAGCGACCTGCCCGCGGCGGTGTGGGTGGCGTGCGCGGAGCGCCGAGCCGTGTCCGAGCAGCTGGGCCCCCTCTCGGCGGCGGGGAGCGGTCTCGCTCCCGGATCCCGCAGTGCCCTGTACCTGCCGATGCTGGTGGGGGACCGCTCCATCGGCCTGCTGGCCGTCGAGTCGGCGGTGCCCCGGTGCTGGGACGCCGCCGATCTGACCTTGGCCGAGGCGGTGGCGGCCCGGGCGGCGCTGGCCATCGACAACGCCCACCGCTTCGCCATGCTGTGCGTCACCGGGCTGTCCGAGGAGCGGCGGCGCCTGGCGGGCGAGTTGCACGACCGGACCGGTCAGTCGGTGGCCGCCATCGGCCTGCAGCTCGACATCATCCTGCGCCAGGTCAGTGACGAGGAGGTCAAGGATTCGCTGCGTTCGCTGCGGCTGGGGGTCAGGGCGGTGGTGGCCGAACTGCGTAACACCATGCACGCCTTGCGCTGCGAGGTCAGCGAGGACATGGACCTCACCAAAGCCCTGCACCGCCTGCCTGAGCACTACCCGCTCAGGCCGCAGGTGACCGTGACGACGGCGGAGGCCGAGCGGCTGCCTCTGATACGGGAGCGGCAGGTGTACATGCTGGCGCGTGAGGCCGTGGCGGCCGCCGCCTCGGCCGGCGCCGATAACATCTCGGTCTGTTGGTACCGGGACGAGGGGGTGCCTGCGCTCATGGTGGTCGACGACGCGCCTATCGGCACGGCCCCGTCCAAGTTGCACGCCGGATTCGGAGGGGTCCCGACCATGACGGTCGAGACCATGCGGGCCCGGTGCGAATCACTGGAGGGACAGTT
>Ga0307374_10010485_pt1 | contig 13419 bp, 10 predicted proteins | sample OX3MG_FD_202532 | JGI IMG/M metagenome (GOLD analysis project Ga0307374, IMG submission 202532) | Soil microbial communities from Risofladan, Vaasa, Finland - OX-3 | ecosystem: Environmental > Terrestrial > Soil > Coastal area > Acid sulfate soil | place: Finland: Risofladan, Vaasa | collected...
TTCTCCTCGAGCGCCGCCGCCTCAAAGGCGACCATCGCGTCGCGCGTCTTCTGAAATAATTCGTTGAGCTTCGCGAGCGGGTCAGCGCTGGTTCTTGCCCTGCGAATGCGTCCTTGGATCTGCCGCCAGTTTGCCATGACTCGGGATTGTATCAACGGTCGCGCAGGCACGCCAGCGGGCAAGCGAGAAATGTGCGGCATATAACGCTTCGCTCAGGCGGCACAAATTTGAGGCATGATAGGCGAATGAGCGAGACGTCGCAAACCGGGCGATTAGTGGAAAGCGCGCGTGCGATTGGATTTGAATTATGCGGCGTCGCGCCAGCGGAGGAATTTGAGGAGCTGCGGCGTCTGCCGGAATGGATCGAGCGCGGTTACGCGGGGGAAATGCACTATTTGCACGACGCGCGGCGAGCGAGCGCGCAGGATGTGCTGCCCGGGACGCAGTCGGTGATTGTATGCGCGCTGAATTACAACGCCTCGTTGCCATATTCGACAGCGGCGGATTCAATTGCGGCGGCATCTGGCGCTGACGACGCGCGCGGGCCGCGCGGATGGATTTCGCGTTACGCGTGGGGCGACGATTATCACGACGTGATGAAGCGGAAGCTCGATGAATTGCTGGCCTGGATGCGCGCGGAATTTGGCGGCACGTTTCAGGCGCGCGCGTATGTGGACACGGGGCCGGTGCTGGAGCGAGTGGCGGCGAAATACGCGGGGCTTGGATGGCAGGCGAAGAATACTTGCTTGATTAATCAGCGGCTGGGGTCGTGGCTGTTTCTCGGCGTGATTCTGACTGATTTGGAGCTGGCTCCGAGTTTGCCGCGCGGCGAAGCGCCGCCGCGGGATTTGTGCGGGAGTTGCCGGAGATGCATCGATGCGTGTCCGACGGAAGCGTTTGTCGCGCCGTACGTGCTGGACGCGCGGCGGTGCATCGCTTATTTGACGATCGAACTGCGCGGGCCGATACCGGAAGAGTTCCGTCCGGCGATGGGGAACATGGTTTTCGGGTGCGATATTTGCCAGGATGTTTGCCCGTGGAACCGCAAAGCGCCGGCGACGCGAATCGCGGAATTTTTGCCGCGGATGATTCACGAGAACGGTCACGCTGTGGGCGCGGGGCAAGGTCATGCGCGGCCTGACACAGAGGACGCGTCGCTCTTTGCACCGGCGCTCGAATGGCTGATTTCTCTGGACGAGGATGAATTTCGCGTGATGTTTCGAGGCAGTCCCGTGAAGCGAACCAAGTGGCGCGGGCTGATTCGCAATGCGTGTGTCGCGGTGGGAAATTCGCGGGTTGCGCCAGGGAATCCGGCATACAGCCGCATCATGACGCGGCTGGAGGAATTGGCATCGGCGGATGACGCACTTATTTCCGAACACGCGAGATGGGCTTTGTCGCGATTGCGCGCCGAAAACAGCGCTCTGCCTGCGGCGGATTGACATTGCGTGCTGCATTCCTTAGCGTAGGCGCGAACGAACGGTTGGCAAGGGACTTTTCACGGGAGGGTTCGACATGGTTGCAAGTTTGCTTTTGGCGCACGCCGCTTATTTCGCGCCGCGATTTAGTTTTCCGCAGGGCGCAGTGGCGAATGAAGAAATCGTGCTGCGATGGATTCATTTCGTGGCTGGAATTATCTGGATTGGGCTGCTTTATTTTTTCAATTTGGTGGGCGGGCCGGCGATGAAGTCACTCGATGACGCCACGCGCAAGAAGGTTTATCCGGCGCTGATGTCGCGGGCGATGGCGTGGTTCCGCTGGTCGGCGCTTGTGACGGTTATCGTGGGCTTGCGGTATTACACGATTCTGCTGCAGGCGGACGCGGAAAACGCCGGGCGTCCGGGGCTGATGGGCCGGTGGCTTGGCGAATGGTTTCTGGTGTGGATTGTGGCGTACGCGATTCTGTATGCGCTGCAGATGCCGTTTGGAGGGCCGCTCGGGAATGGATGGGTGCGGGCAATTTTCATCGCGATCGTGGTGGTCGCGGCGTCGTGGGTGATTCTGGATTTGAATGCCGGGCCGGAGTCGTCGAACGCGCATCTGGCGATCAGTGTGGGAGGAGGACTGGGATTCGTGATGCTACTCAATGCGTGGGGAATTGTGTGGCGCGTGCAGAAGCGGTTGATTCAGTGGACGCGCGCGAATGTGGAAAATGGCGCGCCGATTCCCGAAAAAGCTCGGGAAATGATGCGCTTTGCGAATATCGCGTCGCAGACGGCGTTCTGGTTGTCGTTTCCGATGCTGTTTTTTATGGCCGCCGCGGAGCATTTCCCGTTTCTCGGCAGCATTGCACGGTGAGGGAATTCCGCATATTCGCGCTGGGACGCGAACGTTATCGAGAATGAATTAGTGGGAAAGAATACGCGTCTGTGTTTCGGAGACGAGTTCGTAGCGGATGCCGCGCCAGCGGATTTGGCGACCGAACGCCGAAACAATGAAATTCCACAGGAACAAAAACGGCACGACGGGTGCGAGCGCAATCCACGCCCAGCTCCACTGATCGCATTTTGCGCGCCATTCGCGCAAAATCTCCTGCACGGCGACGGCGCGTAACGCGCCCTTCCCCGCAGCCAGCAGGACGATGAGAACCGCGAGAAGGAACATCCCCGTCCAGGAGTATCCCGCGAACATGCGATTGAAAATCGCATACACGGAATAAAAAATCGTGAAGCAATACGACAGATGCGCGAGCGCGGCGAAACTCCAGCGGCGCGGCGAATACACGCGCGTCAAAATCATCTGGCGATTCGTGAATTCGATCAACTGTTCAGGATTAACGTCGCCGACGGTTGGCGCAAGGCATTCGGGAACAAAAAGCACCGGCAATCCGGCGCGTTCCAGGGCAGCCGTGAGCGCCCAGTCGTCGCTGACCGCGCCTTCCCAGGCTTCCAAAACTTTAGCCCGCTGGAATACTTCGCGACGTATGGCCGTGCCCCCGCCCCAGCAAAAATTGTGATTGTGATCGCCGAATTGCGTGGCCACAGCGGCGTTCCAGGCGGAGAGCACGGCGCTGGCGAATCCGCCTTTGTTTGGAAAATACCAACGGTAGGTGGTCGCGGCGCCCAATTGAGCGTTGGCCAGTGGCGCAACCATGTGCGCAAGCCAGCCGCGGCCGGGGCGCGCATCCGAATCCACGAAAACGAAAATATCGCATTTCCCCGCGACTTCTTGAATCGCGGCGCGGAGATTGTTCACCTTCTCGCTGCGGCCGGTGGGCTGACCCGCGACGACGAGATGCGACGGACGCTTACTCGCGGCCATGACGCGGTCGATGACCGTGCGCGCGGGATCGAGCGCGCTGGCCAAAACGAAATAGACTTCGTAATCGGGATAATCGAAATTGAGCAGCGCCGCCAGATTCCCTTCCAGGCCCGCCTCCGAACCTTTGCACGGGCAGATCACGGCGGCACGCGGGGCGTAGAAGCCCGCATGTGTGGTGAGCCGCAGGCGCACCATTGCGAGCCATTTCCAGCCGTCCCAGAGTGAAACGAGCCCCTGGGCAATCTGCTGGAGAACGAGAATGTAGAAAGCAGTCAGCATCTCCTTCGAGGATAACGGAATACCGCGCTTAGCCAATGGCGGAGGATTGCCGGGACGCCTAAAGGTTAATTTGTTCTCCCGTACAGGTAGGCGTTGACGGGCGCGTTTGACTTTTGCCATGGCAAGCGAGACAAGAATAGTGGGGGATCGATTTACATAAAAGGAGCACTTATGAAGGCCATTGTGATTCATCCGGGACAAAAAAATTCGATTGAGATGCGTGACGTTCCAGCACCTGAAATGGCACCGGAGCAGATCGCCGTGAAAACGATACGCGTTGGGCTGTGCGGCACGGATGCGGAAATCAACGCGGGGCTTTACGGGCAAGCGCCGGAGGGCTGCGAGTACTTGATTTTGGGACATGAGAATTTCGGCGTCGTGGAGGACGTGGGCGTAAAGGCGCGCGATGCAGGATTCCAGGTGGGAGACTTCGTCGTTTCGACGGTGCGGCGGCCGTGCGGACAATGCTACTTCTGCAACCACGGCCAAAATGATATGTGCACCAGCGGAAAATACACGGAGCGAGGAATCAAAGGGCGGCACGGCTACATGGCCGAGCACTACGTCGAGGTGCCGGAGTATATGAACAACATTCCCGCGGTGCTGAAAGAAATTGGCGTGCTGCTCGAGCCGATGTCCATTGTAGAGAAAGGCATCGACGAATCGTATCTGGTGCAGCAACGTTTCACGTGGCTGCCGAAGACGGCGCTGGTGGTGGGCGCGGGGCCGGTGGGTTTGCTGGCCGCGGCGGTGCTGGTGCAACGAGGGTTGCGCACGGTTGTAGTGGGGCGCGAGCCGGCAACGGATTTACGCGCGCAGCTTGTTCCGCAGTTGGGCGGAGAATATCTTTCCGTCGCGAATATTCCGATACCGAGCCTGCCGAAGCAGCTTGGGCCGCTCGATCTTGTGGTCGAATGCACGGGGAATCCGGGGGTCGTTTTCGAGGCGATGCAGACGCTGGCGCCGACGGCGCTGCTTTGCCTGCTGAGTGTGACGGGGGGCGACAAACAGCAGCCCGAGCCGACGGCGGAAATCAATGAAGACCTGGTGCTGGGCAACAATGTGGTGTTGGGGAGCGTCAACGCCAATCCGAGGCACTACAAGATGGGGATTGAAGATTTCAAGGCGATCGAGGCGAAGCGTCCCGGCGTGCTCGCAAAGTTAATCACCAATCATTTGCCGTGGGAACAGTACAAGACGTGGTTCACGCAGCGCGGCGAAGGAATCAAAACGGCGCTGGAAATTGCGAAATAACGCAGCAGCAAGCTGTTGGGGCGCTAACGGCTCTTGCGGGCCGAGAAAGTTTTCTTGAGCACGGCGGAGGCGGTGGCGACAAGCTCGGATTCGAATTTGGCGGCGGCGCGACGCGCCTGATCGAGCATGGGAGCGTCGAGCAGCAGTCCACAGCGATCGACAAACGGCCCCTTCGGCGGCGCGAGCGGGCTGCTGCGCTTCGATACGCGGGGAATGTCGGCATAGAGTTTGCGGAATAATTCGAGGTCGCGGCAGAAATCGGCAAATTCCTCGCCGCTCAAACCCGTGCCACGGCCGAGCGCGACATAAAATTCCTCACGAAATAAATCGACGAGCCGGGACTGAGCTGGAGTGACGCGCTTGGCGGCGCGAATGCCCAGTCCGCGAGGCGCTTGGGATTCGACTTGCAGAGCGAGAACCAGAAGGGCTTCGCGGCGGATCGTTTCGATAAGGTCGCGATAACGCTGCGGCTCTGACGTGCGGCCAGGACGCTTTTTCTCGCTAACATACGAGCGCAGGAATTTCGGCACAAGCGCGCCGCGATCCAGCGCCGCAAGAAGCTGCGAGGCCGCCTCCTGCGCGCGAACAGCGACCTGCCGTGGAGTGAGCGAGGGCATCAGGGAAATAATACGCCTGCGCGACTGTGCGCGGCAGCGCAACGGAAAACACAACACTGAACCTGCAAAAATGAAAAGCCCGGCTGAATGCCGGGCCTCTCGCGTTGCGATCTTCAGACCGTTAGTGGACCGGACTCACGGGAGGACGTTCCTCCCGGCGGTCTGGGCCGACCGCGCGCGGCCACGGCTCGATTTTGCCGAGGGCAAGGTCGAGCGCCTCATCCACCGAGTGCACGAAGTGGATTTGCAGGCCGTCCAGCAAGTCGGCGGGCAAATCTTCCTTCACATTGGGCTCATTTTCGGCCGGAAGAATTACTTCCCGGATCCCGGCGCGCTTGGCACCGAGGACTTTTTCCTTAATGCCGCCGACGGGCAGGACGACGCCGGTGAGAGAAATTTCTCCCGTCATCGCCACGCGCGGGCGAATGGCATGGCCGCTCAACAAACTCACGAGAGCTGTCACCATCGCGACGCCCGCGGACGGACCATCCTTCGGAATCGCACCGGACGGAACGTGGATGTGCACGTCCTGCTTCCGGAAGAAATCCGGATCGATGCCATAGCGTTCGGCGTTCGCACGCACCCATGAAAGAGCGGCGCGCATGGACTCCTGCATCACTTCGCCGAGATGCCCCGTCATGGTGAACTGCTTGCCGCCGCGCATGCTGGTGGCTTCGATGAAGACAATGTCGCCGCCGGCGGGGGTCCAGACGAGTCCGATCGAAACGCCGGGCCGCGAGACGCGCTCCTCGACTTCCTTTTCGATATGGACTTTCGGCACGCCGAGGACTTCGCGAACAACTTCGGGAGTGACGAGCAGCTTATCCATTTTGCCTTCGGCGATGCGGCGTGCCTGCTTGCGGATCAGAGCGGCAACTTCGCGCTCGAGGTTGCGCACGCCGGCTTCGCGTGTGTAGCCGTGGATGATTTCGCGCAGACCTTCGTCGGCGAATTCAATTTGCTCGCCGGCCTTCAGGCCGTTCTCCGAGCACTGGCGCGGAATCAAGAACCGCTTGGCGATATGGATCTTCTCCTCTTCCGTGTATCCGGCAAGTTCGAGGATTTCCATGCGATCGCGCAACGGTTCGGGAATCGGGTCCATCCAATTCGCGGTGGCCACAAACAGCACCTTCGACAAATCGAACGGCACGTCGAGGTAATGATCGCGGAACGACGAATTCTGTTCCGGGTCGAGCACTTCCATCAGCGCCGCCGATGGATCGCCGCGGAAATCGCGTCCGAGTTTGTCGACTTCGTCGAGCATGAAGACAGGATCCAGCGTCTCGGCCCGGCGAATGCCCTGGATGATTTGTCCCGGCAAAGCGCCGATGTACGTGCGGCGATGGCCGCGAATCTCGGCTTCGTCATGCATGCCGCCAAGCGAAATGCGTACGAATTTGCGTCCCAGCGCGCGCGCGATGGATTTACCAAGCGAGGTCTTGCCCACTCCCGGAGGCCCGAGGAAGCACAGGATGGGACCTTTCATGCCCGGTTGGAGTTTTTTGACTGCAAGATAGTCGAGAATGCGCTGCTTGATCTTTTCGAGGTCGTAGTGATCCTCGTCGAGGATTCCCTGCGCCTTCGGAATGTCGATATCCTCGACGCCGGACGTTTTTGCCCAGGGCAGCGATGTCATCCATTCGAGATAGGTGCGCGAAACCATGTACTCGGCGGAGGCGGGCGTCATGCGGGCAAGACGTTTCAATTCGCGCTCGCATTCTTTTTTTGCCTCGGCGGACATGCCGCTCGATTCGACTTTCTCGCGCAGTTCGGTGACTTCGGCCTGCGTGTCATCGGTGTCGCCAAGCTCCTTCTGAATGGCTTTCAATTGTTCGCGCAACAAAAATTCGCGCTGCGATTGGTTGACCTGCTCCTGCACTTGATCATGAATTTTTGCGCGGAGCTCGAGGACTTCTTTTTCCTTGGTCAGTTCGCGAATCAGCGATTCGAGACGTTTGCGCACACTGGCCGTTTCGAGAAGCTCCTGGCGCACGAGGGTACTGAGCGAAGGCAATGTGCCCGCGACGAAGTCGGCGAGCTGCGCCGGAGATTCCATATTGGAAGCCACGCCCTGAAGATCGTCGGAAAGCTGAGGCGAACGCGCGACGACTTCACGGAACAGCTCCTGAGTATTTCGGAATAGGGCGGTCAATTCGGGTTCGGGAGCGTCGTCCGTGTCGGGCATTTCCTCCACGCGCGCGCGAAGAAATGGCTTCAGTCCGAGGACCTCGACAACGCGAATTCGCGTGAGTCCCTCGAGGAACACAACGACATTTCCGTTCGGCGTGCGGACCATTTTGTGGACTTTGCCCAGCGCGCCCACGGTATGGAGGTCGGTACCAACCGGATCCTCAATCCGCGGATCCAACTGCGCTACGACGCCCAGAATCTTGTCTTCACCCTCGAGAGAGTCGAGAAGCGCCAGCGAGCTTTCGCGGCCGACGGTCAGCGGCATCACCGCGCCGGGAAAAAGCACGGTGTCTCTCAGAGGCAATATCGGCAGTTCTTGAGGAACGGCAGTTTGTGGCTTCGACATTATGTTTTCCCCTCTCGGCCTCACGGGAACGAACCTCGTGGGACCTTGCCCAACTCATTCGATGCAGCAAAAGCGGGAAGGGTTACAACCACTTAAGCGCGCTGTATTAGATATCTTTAGCATATCGCACTAATATTTACAATGCGCTGACAAGATTATTGTTTTCAAGTTGTTACTACCGTACCTCTCTGGCATTTGGTCGGTTCCCAAGGCCCCTAGTGGCACTAGCAGCCCCGAAATCAGATATATCTTCGACCGGGAAAATATTTTTTACCATGTCGATGGCCTGTTGGTGCGTCTGAATTTTTCCTTCGAGTTGCGCGTCCTCAACAGCGCGAAGGATTTCCTTGAACACAGGTCCGGGCCGGTATCCCAATTCATTCAAGTCGTCTCCAGAGAGCAGGCGCGCGGGACGCACCGCCTCCGGCGGGGTATCGGCGAGGAAGCGCTGCGTGAAAATGTAGCAAGTGAGGTCCCGGTGGCTCGACAGACAATCGAGGCGGTGCAGTTCGAGGTGCTCGTCGAACCGCGGCAAACGAACGAAACGCTTCAGCGTTGAGGCGCGCATCTGCGCCACGTCTTTAAAACGCAGATGATTCGCAACGAGGAGCGCGACTTGCTGCGTGTCGTCGTTGGAAAAGCGCAGGCGCCGGCAGATTTCTTCCGCCATTCGCGTGCCGACTTCCACGTGCTCATCGAAGCGAATGCGATCATTGGGCCCGGTAGGCGGCTTGAATGTCGGCGGCTTGCCGACGTCATGCAACAGCACGCCCCAGGCGAGGGTTGGTGAGCAACCAGCGGGAAGTTGCGCGAGCATGAGCAGCGTGTGCGTCCACACATCGCCCTCGGGATGAAATTGGGGCGGCTGGGCCACGCCTTTCATGCGTGAGATTTCGGGGAGCAACTCGCGCAGCAGGCCTGTTTCGTCGAGCAGCTCAAAAGCGCGGCGCGCGGCGCCTTCCGTCAGCATTTTCGTCAGCTCGTCGCGCAAGCGCTCCTGCGAGACTTGCAGAATCTCAGACGCGCGCTTTTTAACGGCCGCGCGCGTGGTGTTTTCAATCGCATATCCGAAGCGCGCCGCAAAACGCACCGCGCGAATCATGCGCAGCTTGTCCTCATTGAATCGCAAATCCGGATTGCCAATCGCGCGAATCACACCGGCTTGCAAATCGGCCTGCCCGCCCACGAAATCCAGAATGCGGCCGTCGCGCGGATCCATCATCAGACCGTTGATGGTGAAGTCGCGGCGGCGCGCGTCTTCTTCCGGGGAAGCCGAAAATTCCACGGCGACGGGATGACGGCCATCCTCATAGCCAAGATCAGACCGAAACGTCGCGACTTCGACCTGAAGACCATCTTCGATGACAATGATGACGCCAAACTGCGCGCCGACTCCAATGCTGCCGGGAAAAATCCGCTGGACTTCTTCCGGGCGCGCATCGGTGGCCACGTCGTAATCCACGGGGTCGCGCTTGAGAATCAGGTCGCGCACGCAGCCGCCAGTGAACAGGGCTTGATACCCTGCTCCCCGTAACTTCTCGCAAATTCGCCCGGCCAGTTCGCGCGTCTCCATGGCTGAATTATGTGCCCCAATGGGCGGCGGGAGCAAACTGGAGCGTATGTAAGAGCACCGGGAAGTTATTGCCCAAATGAAGAATCGAAACAAAGGAGGATTTCCCGACCGGACGCCGGCGAACGATAAAGCGTCTTTTATGAACACCTGCTAAAGGAAGCGGACGCCCATGCACGTGATGTCGTCGTGCTGGCGTGCCGGGCCGACAAATGCGTCGACGCCGCCCATGAGGACGGAGAGCACGGACGCGGCGGATTCATGCGTGAACGCTTCGACGCTGGCCTGGATACGCGGTTCGCCATATTCTTCGCCAGCGCCGTTCACGGCCTCGGCCAAACCGTCGGTGAAAATGACGAGGAGGTCGCCGGTTTCGATTGTCACTGACTCCGAGCGGTAGTTTGCGGAACTCTGAATGCCGAAAGGTACGTCCCCTTCGGAGAGACGTTCGATGACGCCCGAAGGATGGCGGAGAAACGGCGCGTTATGGCCGGCATTGACGTAGCGGATACGTTTCGAGGAAGGATCGTACTCCGCGAGAAACGCGGTGGTGAAGCGCATGCCCGAAAGACTGTGATCGCAGGCGTAATGATTGAGGTCGCGAGCGAGTTCGTCGAGAGTTCCCGGGCGCATGGCGAGCGAATGAATGCTGGCCTGAAACGTGGCCATAAGCAACGCCGCGGGTACGCTTTTGCCCGCCACATCGGCGACGACCATCAATAACGACTGCCCCGCATGGCCTTCCGGCCCAGGTCGCAGAAACGCATCGTAGTAATCGCCAGCAACCGTATTTTGCGGGCGCGTGGCGAAGGCGATGTCGACTCCGGGAACGGACGGCGGCCGCTCCGGCACCAGCCAGTGCTGAATCTCACGCGCGATTTCGAGATCGCGCTTCATCGTGACGCGATCGGCAAGCTCTAGCGCGAGCAAAAGAAACAGAATCGCGGTGCCGATGCCGCCCAACTCGAATGAGTACTGATCATTTCCCCAGCGAAATTTCATTTGAAAGAAGAGCAACACGCATGCAAGAAGGAGCAGGACGCGCCGCGCGGGCGTCAGCTTCATTAGCATCGCCTGAAACAAGGCCCACGCAATGCGGAACGGCCGCTTCCAACGCTTGCCCGTGCTCATCGCTTCCCAATCGACATCGTGCGAGTAAAACGAATAGGTCGCGCGCGCATCGGCCTTCATCTGACCCCAGAGCTGCTGAATCTCCAGGCCCTCGGTGACGCTCTGCCAGTAGTTGCGCAGAGCGCTTCTGCGCTGCGAACGACGACCGTGCGGCGCGTCGGATGTTCCAGGGGAATTCATCGAGCGAGATTATACGGCAGCGGAACGCAGAGCCGCGAGTTATTGCAGGATACAGAATTACTGTTTGCGCGGCGGGGGAAGCGAGCCGCCAAGCTGAACTTTTGAGAAGCCGAAACGGTCGCGGAGGCGATCGGCGGCTTGCGCCAGGCGTTCCAGCTTTTCGCGGCGCCCGGCATCGAGCAATTCGAGCTGACCTGTTGCGGATGACGCGGCGAGAAACGACGACAACGCGACGCCAACCAGGCGCAACTTCGCGGAACCGTTCCACGCGCCGCGAAACAATTCGCGAATCGCGGCAAGGATTGAGGCGTCGAGATCCGTGGGAGCGGCGAGGGTGTGGCTGCGCGTGATGGCCTGAAAATTCGTGAAGCGCACCGTGAGCGTCACGGTACGGCAAAAAAGGCCGGCGTCGCGCAGGCGCTTGCCTGCTTTCTGCGTCAGCAGACTCAAAGTGGATTCAAGAAGCTCGTGATCGGCAGTGTCGCTGCCGAATGTGCAATTGTGCGAGATGGATTTCGGTTCGGCATCGACGAAGAATTCATAAGTATCTCGCCCGCGAGTCTTGCGATACAGAGCGGTTCCCCATCGGCCGAATGTTTCTTCGAGACGCTCCAGCGGCAGGGCGGCAAGCTGCGCGACAGTTTGAATGCCAAGATCGGCGAGGGCGCCTTCCGTGACTTTGCCGATGCCGGGAATTTTCCGGACGCTGAGCGGCGCGAGAAAAGCCTCTTCGCTTCCTTCCGGAACCCAAATCAGGCCGCGGGGTTTGGCTTGATCGCTCGCGACCTTTGCCACGAGCCGCGTGCGGGCGAGGCCGCCGGAACATGGCAGGCCAGTTTTTGCCGTGACGTCGCGAAGGAGGCGATCCGCGGCGGCGAGCGGCGGTCCGAGCAAGCGCTCCGTGCCGGTGAGGTCGAGATAGGCTTCGTCAATCGAGGCCATTTCCACGACGGGCGAATATTTCGCCAGGATTACGGCGACGCGATCGCTCCACTGCGAATAGAGGTCGTGCCGATTATCGAGAAACACGGCATGCGGACACAGTTTTCCCGCAGCGCGCAGCGGCATCGCGGAGTGAATACCGAAGCGGCGCGCTTCATAGCTTGCCGAAGCGACTACGCCGCGCTGATTGGCTTGGCCGCCAACGACCACCGGCAGGCCGCGTAGCTCAGGACGATCAAGCAGTTCGACAGAAACGAAAAACGCGTCCATGTCGACGTGGAGGATTGAAATATTGCCAGGCGCGCTGGCCTGCGCCGTGGCTGGGCCGACGATAGGCGCCGTTTCTTGCTTGGCGCGATATTGGGCGAGTTTTGGCACGCGAGGGGTTTCCGTCTCGAATCATACACGCAGGCGGGGCGCTACGCGCGTTCAGCGGAAATTACCCGGGGGATGCCCGCCAGATCGTTGGTGACGCGGATCTCGCTCCATGCCGGGGATTCGTCCAAGAGCGGACGGACGCGGTCGAGCGCGCCGTAGCCGATTTCGAGGACGAGGAGGCCACCGCGGCGTAGCAGTTCCGCGCTCTGCGCGATTAGTGGCGCATAAATCTCCGTGCCCGTTGGGCCGCAAAAAAGCGCTTCGTGTGGCTCCTGTTCGCGGACTTCGCGGGGCAATTGCGTTTCATCGTCGCGGGAAACATAGGGAGGATTGCTGACGATTAAGTCAAACGGACGCGATTCGTTCAAAAGCCCATCCAGCAAATTGCATTCGATGAAAGAAATGCGTTGAGCGAGTCCGTGACGCTCCGCATTGCGCCGCGCCACGTCGAGAGCAGGCGACGAAATGTCCGTGGCGACAATCACAGAGTGCGGCAGTTCGTGCGCAAGTGCCACGGCGATGCAGCCGGAGCCAGTGCCGACGTCGGCGATGCGGCAACTGCGCGCACTGCCGCTTATATCGGCTACAGGCTGAGAGTCTGCGCCACCGGAACCACTGTCGGCGCTGTTTGAGGGCCTTCGCTGCGCGCGAAGTTCGCCGAGGCGCTCAAGGGCGACTTCTATGATGTGCTCGGTCTCTGGCCGCGGGATCAGCACAGCAGGTGTTACCTGGAATTCGAGGCCCCAAAATTCCTGCTTACCGGTGAGATATTGCGTCGGCGCCCCCGCTGAACGTCGTTTCACGAGCTCAAAATATTTCTGTACAGGTTCCAAATCGAGCGGCGTTTCGGAATGCGCGTAAAGCCACGCGCGGTCGCAGCCGAGGATATGCATCAGCAATAATTCCGCCGCGAGCGCGTGCGACGGCACACTCGCATCGCGCATCCGGGCCATCGCGTTGCGAAGAGCAGCGCGGACATTCATCGCAGCTGGAACCTCGGCGGACATTGCACCGATCTCCGCGGCAGAAATCGTTACCCGATTCTCGTTTGGCGTGGCCATGACTATCTCAGCTTGCCACCAGTTCTTGATTCAGGCGTTCGGCTTCGTAATGCGTAATCAGCGCATCCACCAGCGGGCCGAGCTTGCCGTCCATCACTTCGGTCAACTGGTGAAGCGTCAGGCCGATGCGATGGTCGGAGACGCGGTTCTGGGGAAAATTATACGTTCGGATTTTTTCCGAACGGTCGCCGGACTTGATTTGCCCGCGGC
>Ga0307374_10010491_pt1 | contig 13411 bp, 13 predicted proteins | sample OX3MG_FD_202532 | JGI IMG/M metagenome (GOLD analysis project Ga0307374, IMG submission 202532) | Soil microbial communities from Risofladan, Vaasa, Finland - OX-3 | ecosystem: Environmental > Terrestrial > Soil > Coastal area > Acid sulfate soil | place: Finland: Risofladan, Vaasa | collected...
GCTGCGCTCGCTCTCACCCATGCACGCAGGCATGACGTACGGGCGACTCCAGGAGCTCGGCGGCATCCAGTGGCCGTGCATGGACGAGAACGATCCCGGCGCGCTCTTCCTGCACGGACGCCTGTGGGACGACGTCGTCGAGGATCGCGCGCCGTTCCACGCGGTGGAACACGATCCGCCCGTGGACAAGCTCGACGACGACTTCCCGCTGCGCCTGACGACCGGCCGCCGTCTCGAGTCGTACAACACCGGCGTGCAGACCGGCGGCTACTCGTCCCCATTGCACGTCGGCGGCGAGGCGATCCTGCTCGCACCCGAGGACGGCGAGCGCTACGGCATCCGCGACGGCGCACGCGTGCGCATCGTGTCGCGGCGCGGCGCGGTCGAGACGTCGGCGCGCTACGACCCGACCCTGCGCGCCGGGCTCGCGTTCATGAACCTCCACTTCCCCGACGTGGTGGCGACGAACATGCTCACCATCGACGCCACCGATCCGAAATCGGGCACGGCGGAGTTCAAGGCGACGGCGATCCGCCTGGAGCCCGTTGCCTGACTTGAAACTGCTGGAGGCGGAGCCGACCCCGGACGAGCGCGGTGCGATCGACGTCGTCGTCGGCGGAGAGGCCGCGAGCGACGGCCGGGTCACGCGGAGCGACCGCACGCGCCGCCATCTTCTCCTCCCCGCGCTCCGCGCAGCCCAGCGGTGCGTCGGCTGGGTGACGCCGGGCGCGCTCGGCTATGCGTCGCGCCGGCTGGAGATCCCGCCTGCGGAGGCATACGGCGTCGCGACGTTCTATGCGCTCATCGCGCTCGAGGAGCGACCGGCCGACGTGCTGCACGTCTGCACCGACCTGTCCTGCGCGCTGGCCGGCGCGACCGTGCCGGAGGGCGCGCACCCGTCGCCGTGCCTCGGTCTGTGCGAACGAGCGCCCGCGTCGCTGCGCACGGTCGCAGGCCCAGAGCCGCGCGAGGAGCAGATCCCGGCAACCGGGCCCCCGCTGCCGCAGACGTCGGGGCTCAAGCTGCTGCGCCGCATCGCCGAGAGCGTCGACCCCGAGGCGAAGCCCGAGTTCACCGCACTCGCGCGCGCGCGCGAGCTGGGGCCGGACGCCGTCATCGCCGCGGTGAAGGCGTCGCCCCTCCTCGGCCGCGGCGGCGCCGCGTTCCCGACCGGGCTCAAATGGGAGGCGGTCGCGCGTCAGCCGGCGCAGCCGCATTACCTCGTGTGCAACGCAGACGAGTCGGAGCCGGGAACGTTCAAGGATCGCGTGCTCATGGAGCAGGATCCGTTCGCCGTGATCGAGTCGATGGCGATCGCCATGTACGCGACGGGCTGCGAGAAAGGCTTCATCTACATCCGGGCCGAGTATCCGCTCGCGCAGAAGCGGATACAGCATGCGATCGAGGAGAGCGGCTTCGACATCGAGCTGCGCATCGGTGCGGGCGCGTACGTGTGCGGCGAGGAGACGGCGCTCTTCCAGTCCATCGAAGGCTACCGCGGCGAACCGCGCAACAAGCCGCCGTTCCCTGTCGAGGTCGGCCTGTTCGGGAAGCCGACGGTCGTGAACAACGTCGAGACGCTCGTGAACGTGCCGCACGTCCTCCTCGGCGATGACACGCGTGATACGCGCCTCTTCTGTCTCTCCGGCAACGTCGGGCGGCCGGGCCTGTACGAGGTCGAGCTCGGCACGCCGCTGCGCGAGCTGCTCGAGCTCGCCGAAGCGGAGCCGGCGAAAGCCGTGTTGCTCGGCGGCGCGGCGGGCTCGTTCCTGCGCCCCGATCAGCTCGACGTGAAGCTGTCCTTCGAGGCAGCGCGCGAGGCGGGCGTGACGCTCGGCTCCGGCGTCGTCATCGTCTTCGGCGAGGACGCCGACCTCGTCTCTGCCGTCCTGCGCATCGCGGAGTTCTTCCGCGACGAGTCGTGCGGCCAGTGCGTCCCGTGCCGCGTCGGCACGGTGCGGCAGGAAGAGGCGCTGCACCGGCTCGCATCGGGCAAGACGAACGGGAACGAGCTCGCGGTGCTCGCCGATCTCGAGCAGGTGATGCGCGACGCGTCCATCTGCGGTCTCGGCCAGACGGCCGCGAGCGCCGTCACATCGGCCATGAAGAATCTCGGAGTGCTGACGTGATCGAGCTGACCGTCGACGGGCAAGCGGTGCAGGTCGAGGAGGGGTCGACGATCCTCGACGCGTGCCGGCGCGCGGAGATCGACACGCCCACGCTCTGCTACGGCGACACGCTGACCCCGGTGAACGTCTGCCGCGTCTGCGTCGTCGAGCTCGAGGGTGCGCGCGCGCTCGTCCCGTCATGCTCGCGCAAGGCCGAGGACGGCATGGTCGTCCGCACAGACTCGGAGCGCGTGCGCACGAGCAGAAGGCTCGTGCTCGAGCTGCTCGGCTCGTCGGTGAACCTCTCCACCGCACCGGAGGCGCTCGCCTACATCGAGCAGTACGACGCGGAGCCCGACCGCTTCGGCGCCGACTCGCTCACGGTCGCGCAGGCGGTGAAGGTCGACAACGACCTGTACGTCCGCGACTACTCGAAGTGCATCCTCTGTTACAAGTGCGTCGAGGCCTGCGGCGTCGACCACCAGAACACGTTCGCGATCGCCGTTGCGGGGCGCGGCTTCGGCGCGCACATCTCGACCGAGCTCGACGTGCCGCTGCCCGAGTCGGCCTGCGTGTACTGCGGCAACTGCATCGCCGTGTGCCCGACGGGCGCGCTGATGGCCACGAGCGAATTCGAGCTCCGCGAGGCGGGCACGTGGAAAGAGGAAGAGCAGGAGGAGGTCGACACCGTGTGCCCGTACTGCGGCGTCGGCTGCAACCTGACAATGCACGTGCAGGAGGGCGAGATCGTGAAGGTGACCTCGCCGGACGATCACGACGTCACGCTCGGGAACCTCTGCATCAAGGGCCGCTTCGGCTACCGCTACATCCAGAATAGGTGACCGTCCGAGTTCTCTACTGGCAGGACGTGCCCTCGCTCGTGAAGGACGGTGACGCGAAGCGCCAGCTCCCCGAGTGGTTCCAGCAGGAGATCGACCGCCGCGCGATGGAACAGGGCCTCGTCGGCAGCGACGCCTACCTCGAGCACTGGCACTGGGAAGAGGTCGAAGGAACGCTCGACGAAGTGGTCGCAGCATTCGAGCGCGAGATGCAGTGAGGTCGCAGCGCGCGATCACGGTGATCGGCTGCCACGCCGGCGGCGAGGTCGGCAACGTCGTCGTCGGCGGCGTTATCGCGCCGCCGGGCGCCTCGGTCTACGAGCGCATGCAGGCGTTGCGCGCAGACGATTCGCTGCGCCGCCTGCTCCTGCGCGAGCCGCGCGGAAGCGTGGCCGCGCACGCGAATCTGATCGTCCCGTCGTTGCGCGACGACTGCGACGCCGGCTTCATCATCATGGAGCCGACCGAATATCCGGCGATGTCGGGGTCGAACACGATCTGCGTGGCGACCGTGCTCCTCGAAACCGGCATGGTCGAGTTGCGCGAGCCCGAGACGACGCTCCGCCTCGAGGCGCCCGCGGGCGTCGTCGAGGTGACTGCGCGGTGCCGCGACGGGCGCTGCGAGAGCGTCGAGCTGACGAACGTGCCGTGCTACGCCGAGCGGCTCGACGCGCCGCTCGACGTCGACGGCTTCGGCACGATCAAGGTCGACGTCGCGTTCGGCGGCATGTGGTACGCGATCGCCGACGCGGAGGCTCTCGGTTTCGTGCTCGAGCCGTCCGAGGCGCGCGAGCTCTCTCGTGTCGGAGAGCTGATCCGCGTCGCGGCGCGCGAGCAGCTGCCGTGCGTCCATCCGGAGAACCCTGATATCGCCGGCGTGAGCATCGTCCAGATCGCGGAGCCGTGGCGCGGCGTCGGTGCGACCTCGAAGAACGCCGTCGTCGTCTCCCCCGGCCGGCTCGACCGGTCCGCGACCGGCACGGGACTGTCGGCGCGTATGGCCGCGCTGCACGCGCGGGGCGACATGAGGCCGGGCGACGCGATGACCCATGCGTCAGTCATCGGCTCGACCTTCGACGGGCGCATCGTGTCCGAGACGACTGTCGGCGGCCGCCCCGCGATCGTGCCGGCGATCCGCGGAAGCGCGTGGATCACCGGCACGTCGCAGGTCTTCGTCGACCCGGCCGATCCGTTCCCCGAGGGCTATCTGCTCTCGGACACCTGGCCGGGCGACGACCTCCAGGCTCATTGACCGTTCATGAGTAGGCAACGATCTCGTTCAACGGCTTCTTCGCGGCGCCGACGGCGAGCGTCGGGTACGTGTGCTTCCACGCGATCGGCGCCCGTGGAGGCGTCGACCGCCGCGAGGCCGCCCTTACCGTCACGAAGCCCGGGATCGCGATGCTCGAGAAGACGCTCGCGGATGCGCTAAGAGGACTCTTTCTCGCCGGACGGGGAAGCGTCTCGGTGGTGGACAGGCAAGCAGTCCAGCTTCTGCGCAACGCGCGCGACCTCGTCCGGCGCGGCTGGACGCAGCATGCGGAAGGCCGCGACGCTCACGGGGCCGCGGTCGAGCCGTGCCATCCGACGGCGACCTCCTGGTCGCTGCTCGGCGCCCTCGTCGCCGCGGTCGAGGAGCTGCCGGATAGCGGTGAGGAGCTCCTGCTCCTCCGGCTCGCCGACGCGCTCGATTCGCTTGCGCTGTTCGTCGATTCCGACTCGCTCGCGGACTGGAATGACGACCCTCGCCGCACGCAGGGTGACGTGATCGCCGTCCTCGAAACGGCAGCGGAAGTAGCCGCGCCACGTCATCTCGACGCCTGACGGCCGACTGAGGCAGGATGCCGACATGCGCGGCAACGAGCGGCTGACGAGCTCGACCGGCCTCATCCTGCTCGTTCTCCTCGGCGTGGAGACGCTGACGACGATCGCGCTCCGTTCGTTTCTGCCCGAGCACGTCTTCCTCGGGATGCTGCTACTTCCGCCGGTCGCGCTGAAGCTCGGAACGACCGGTTGGAGGTTCCTGCGCTACTACACGTGCAACGAGTCGTATGTGGCCGCCGGACCGCCGAGGACGCTGCTGCGGCTGCTCGCGCCACTGCTCGTCGCGTCGACGCTGGCGTTGTTCGGAACCGGCGTGGCCATGATCGTCGTCGGACACCGAGGTGGACAGTTGCGAACGCTGCACACGTTCAGCTTCGTCGCGTGGGGTGTGCTCATTGCCATACACGTGCTCGCGTATCTCGAGCGGGTGTTCCACGAGGGCGTCGCGGACTGGCGCCGAAACGCGGTCGAGGTCGTCGCCGGTGCCGGCACGCGGCGCGCGGTGCTCGCCGGGGCGTTGCTCGCCGGCCTCGTCGTCGCCCTCGCCACGTATTCGTCTCAGCAGACGGTCTTGAAGCACCGTGGCGAGCGCGGCGACCACGGGCACGCGTTGATGAGGTTTCACTCGATCGAGGGAGTTTCCCAGCCTGATGACAATGGGTAACTTCCCCCCATGTCCGGCCTCCTCGTGCGAGCGGCCATGACGGGTGCAACGGCTGCCGCTGCCGCTGCGGTCGGCGGGGGAGGCAACACACCCGCGCCTGCGGTCAGTTCCTTCGGCTCCAACGCGGCTGTCCATCTCTCGCGCGTCGGGCACATCGACGTCGATCTCGCGTCGGCCAGCCCGGCTGGGCTCCGCCGGGTCGCCTGTGTCGGAGCCCCTCGGACGACCTCCTGCTTCGTCGCCGGCCGTCAGAGCAGCGCAAGCACGGCGTCGCCGTAACGCTCGAGCTTCGCCGGCCCGACGCCGGCGATCTGCGACAGCTCACCGAGCGACGTCGGCTGCGCGTCGGCAATGGCATGCAAGACGGTGTCGTGGAAGACGACATACGGCGGCACGCCGTCCTCGCGCGCGCGCTCGAGCCGCCAAACCCGTAGCCGCTCGGCGGTCGGCGTCCACTCCTGCTTGCTTCGCGCTGCGCCTTCTGCAGGGGCATGACCGAGCTCGGAGACGAAGCGGGAGCGCTTCCCCGACCAGGAGAGCCAGAGTGTTCGCTTCGCGCGCGTCATGCCGACGTAGAGCAGTCGGCGCTCCTCGTCGATCTCGGCCGGCGTGCGCGCCTGGCGTGACGGAAGCTCCTTCTCCTCGAGCCGCGGAAGGAAGACCGCATCGAACTCGAGACCCTTGGCCCGGTGCAGCGTCAGCAGGTTGACTCCGCGAGCGCCGTCGCCGCCGGGATCGAAGCGGCGCCGGAGCTCGGCGACGAATGCCGCCGCGTCGCCTTCGAACTCGGCGGCAAGCGCGACCAGCCGCGCGAGATCGTTCTGGCGCACGAGCTCGCGGTCGCCGAGCTTGTCCGGCAGCACCTCGAGCCAGCCCGCGTCACTCGCGGCGGCGCGCACCGCCGCGGCAGCCTCGCGGTCGTCGCGCTCGAGCCGCCGAACGAGCCGACGGGCCGCGTCGCGGTCGAGGAGCGACGACCCCTGGAACGGGATGCCCGCCTCGTGCAGCGCCTCTTCGAAATCGGTCAGGCGGGCGTTGGTGCGGCAGAGAATCGCAATCTCTTCCAGCGGCGGCGGCGCCGCGCGGATCGCCTCGACGATCGCCGCGCTCTCGGCCGCCGGCGAAGCGAAGGCGGCGACCACGGGCTCGGCGCCGTCGGCGAGCGTCGGGCGCAGCACCTTCTCCGCGCCGCCGAGCCGGGGAACGAGCTTGTTCGCGAGCGCGAGCACCTGCGGCGTCGAGCGGTAGTTCTCCTCGAGCCGCACGACCGTCGCATGCGGGAAGCGCGCGGGCACGCCGAGGAGATGCTCCGGTCCGGCACCCGTGAAGGCGTAGATCGACTGGTAGTCGTCGCCGACGACGCAGAGATCGTCGCGGTCGCCGAGCCATAGATCGAGGAGCGTCTGCTGCAGCAGGTTGACGTCCTGGTACTCGTCGACCGTGAAGGCGCGGTACTGGGCACGGAACGTCGCAGCTGCACGATCGTCGTTCTCGAACACACGTACGGCGCGCTCGAGCAGGTCCTCGAAGTCGAGGAGGCCGTCCGCTTCCTTGCGCCGCTCGTAGTCGGCGTAGACGCGCGCCATCAGGTCAGCCGGAATCGGCGGCTCCCGGGCATCGGCCTCGTCGAGATACCGGTCAGGGCCGATACGGCGGTTCTTCGCCCATTCGATCTCGGCCGCGAGGTCGCCCGCAGGCCGGAACTTGTACGGCGCACGCAGGCGGTTGCCGATCTGGCGCAGGAGCAGCGCCTTCGACGGCAGGATGCGTCCGAGCTCGCCGGGCGCGAAGTGCCGCAGCTGCCGGAGCGCGGCGGAGTGGAAGGTTCCAGCGCGCACGCGCGTCACGCCGAGCGCGGCAAGCCGTGCGCGCAGCTCACCGCCGGCCTTGTCGGTGAACGTGACCGCCATGACCTGCGTCGGGTCGAAGGCGCCGGCCGCGACCTGGTAGGCGATGCGGCGCGTGATCGTCGTCGTTTTGCCCGTGCCCGCGCCCGCGAGGATGCAGACCGGCCCGCGCACCGCCTCGGCCGCGCGCCGCTGCTCGGGGTTCAGGCCGTCGAGCGGGTCCACCAAGTCACCGTACAGGCGCCTCCTGACGTGAAGGTCACGCCTCCTACACGCACGTTGAGAAGTATCGCCGCATGCTCCGCCGCGGCGTGACGCACGAACGTTTGCGGTCGGCGCTCGGCCGGCCCTTCACGCCTTTGGAACGTGAAACGCTTCAAGGCGAGCGGCCTCGTCCTCGAGCTCCCGCCGTGACGCGCGGGACAGTGGCGCGAACGGTGTCGGCACGATGCGGCCGTCCTCGACGTGCCAGACGCCGGCGACGAACCCGTCGACGAGAAACGTCGGCGCTACGTCGCCGTTCGCGCCGATGATCCTCTTCCGGTACTCCTCCGGAAGCACCCGTGTTCGGTCCGCGAACCCGAGCAGGACGTTGTCCCACTTCGGCAGGAAGCGCACGGGGGCGGGAGTTTCGGGGTCCGGCAGCGGCGCGCGCGGGACGTCGAGAAGCTCGCGGCCGCGTTCGTCGCGGAAACGGCGCAGCTCGAGCTGCGCGAGGGCTGCCTTGAGCTCGGGCACGTGCATCATGCTCCAGGCGCCGATGTCGCGAAGCGTCGCCGGACCGAACGCCGCGAGATAGCGGCGAAGGATCTCGGCGCGCGCCTCAACCGGGACGTGCAGCTCCGGCTCGTCCAGCGCGACGAAGCGTCCCTCGGGCCGACCGTTCCAGAGCGCAGTCTCGTGGTGATGCAGGAGATGGGCGCGTACGCGCGCGGCGCGCCAGGCGCGGCGCGCGTCGAGGCCGGTGAGACGGTGCTTGTGCTCGAGATGTGCAAGGGCTTGCGCGGTGGTCACGGGACCTGCCGAAGCGAGCGCTCGCACACTCGGGGCGAGGCGCCTCGCGACGGCCGTCTCCCACGGAAAGTTCGTCTCGCTGAGGGCCGCGCGGAGAAGCGCGTAGTCGCTCCGTGTGACGAGGTGCAGCGTCTGCCGCATCACGGTCGCCTTGACGACGGCGCCGCGGGCAAGCTCTCGCTCGAGCGCGGCGGGACGGAAGCTCGTCGTGCGCGTCCAGATGCCGACGTACGGCGCCGGCGGCCACTGCGCCTGCATCCCCACCAGACGCTCGATCACCGACGCCGGCGAGAGCCGCTTCCGCTCCAGCAGGAGCTGACGTGCGAGTGTCGCGCGATTCAGCTCGCGCAGCGTGAGCGTCCGCTCGGACACCATGTCCCTCCCCTTGGACTACCCGAGTTGATTCTCTCGCGGTGCGGAAATAGGTGCGGCACTCGACTCATCCCCGCAAATGATCCGCGCGCCCATGTCGCCGCGGCCGACGACGAGGACGCGGGCCACGCGGTGAGCGTGGCCTCCGCCGGCGGGGTCGCGAGCGGCCCCGCCGGCGGAGGACTACCCCTATCCGTTCGTCGTCGTGGTCTGGCCGGTGTTGCCCTGACCTGAACCCTTGCCGTGCCCATGCTGTTGGCGGTCCTGCTTGGCGGCCGCCTTGGCTGCGTCGCGGAACTGCTGGTTCTCCTGCTTGAACTGGACGAGCTCGGTCTTGATGGCCTGCTCGGCGCTCTGGAGGAGTGATCGAAGCTGGCCGCGGGCGGCCTTGCGGGCACCGCAACCCTTCGCGACCGCCTGGACGAGGGCGTGGACATCGGACTTGACCTGCGCCCGGTCCTGCTTGACGACCGCCTCGTTCGCCTGGAAGTCCGACAGAGTCTTCTCGCGGTCGGCCTTCAAGGTGTCGGCAGACGCACCGCTCTGCGCAGCGGCCGTCAGCGCCTGGATGTCGGCGTCGAGATCATGGTGCCGCGTCTGGATGTCGGTGTCGAGCTTGGTGATGTCCGCCTGGACCTGCGACGTGTCGATCGACGGCGTCGTCGTGCCCTGGCACGTTGCGCCGGCCGATCCAGTGCCGCCGGGATTCGTGGACGTGCCCGCGCCGTTGCCGGCGAGCGCGGCGGGCGCGGCAACCGCAAGCGCGGCCACAGCGAGCGCGGCGAGGATGCTCTTTCTCATCAGATGCTCCTGGTTCGAGTGTCGTGGTACGGCGCCTGCTGCCGTGGGTGTCCAGACCGTGATCGGACGTCTCAGGCGGCGGCTTGTGCAAAATCCGCGTAAGGAGTGACTGTCCCCGATAGTCAGCACGGATGCGGGGAGGAAGCCCGAGACGGGCTCGACCAGGTCGGCGATGAGGGTTATTGCGCCCTTCAGGTTCCAGCACAGCGCAGGTCGGCGTCGAGCGAGCCGATCCGGTACTGCGCGAGCTTCGGCGCCACGCCGGTGAAGCCACCGCTCGTGCAGTTCTTCCGCGCCTGCGCGAGTGTTGCCTCGGTTCCGGCCACCCAGTCGGGCAGTGGGCCGTTGAAGGCCGCCGCCGTTGTCTGCGCCGTCAGCCCCGTGATCTCCTTCCACTGCGCGCTGGTGGAATAGATTCCAATCGGTCCGGTCGCGCCAACGTTGCGCAGGCCGGCGATGAAGCCCTGCAGCGCGGCGATGTTGAGCTGGTAGGTCCCGGCCCAGCTCAACGTCAGCTCGACGTCCAACCACCACGGCGCAGTCTTGGCCGCGACCGGGTCGAGCGCGGCGACCAGGCGGTAGGAGTACGCAGCGCGCTGCTCGCCGTAGATGTACGAGCAGGAGTTGATCAGCAGGCCGTTGCAAGCACCGTAGGACGAAGCAGTGCCGACGCCGGGCCAGTCCGCAACGTGGTGACCGCCAGGGTTACCGGTGTCGATGTAGAGCGACAACGGCGGCTGCGTCGGCCGCTTCTGCCCCGACGCGTCGCCCGCCCAGCGCAGCTCATCGCTGATACACGGGTTTGCTTGGTTTGCCAGTCCGCCATTGACACCGACGATCCCGAAGAGCGGATTCGACGGGGAGGAGCCCGAGCACTGCGGATAGGAGACGTCGTACCCGGTGGTCGGCGAGGAGCGACCCGTCACCACGATGACCAGCACCAGGACGACGATGAACGCCAACGCCACCGGCGGCACCCACCGCGCTCGGTACCAGGGACGGCGCACAGGCGGCACGGCCGTCAAGCTACTAGGCGCGGGTGTCGCTCAGCGGCCTTCGGCGCCAGCGGAAAGGCGAGCTCGACTCGTAAACCGCCGTTCCGGCGGGCGCGTGCGGTGATGGACGCGCCGTGTGCATCGGCGATCGCCTTGACGATGGCGAGCCCGAGTCCGAAGCCCGCGGCCGGGCGACCCTTCGGCGAACGGCGCTGCTCGAATGGCTGGAAGAGTCGCGTCAGCTCGTCGGCGGGGATCGAGTCGCCGGTGTTCTCGATCGTAAACAGGGTCTGTGAGCTGCTGCAACCTGCGGTGATTGCGATCCAGCCGCCGGCTCGGTTGTGGCGAACTGCGTTCGCGAGGACGTTGTCAAGGAGGCGTTCGATCAAGCCTTCATCACCGATCGTAAGCGCCCGTTCGAAACGAACCTTCAGAGTGAGACCCTCGAGATCCGCGATTCGAAGAAGACGCGCGGTGAGCGAGGCGATGTCGACGAGCTCGCACCGGTCGAGTCCCGCCTCACTTCGGGTGAGCACAAGACATGCCTCGAGCAGGCGCTCTTGCTGCATGCACGCATCCAGCGCCTTGTGTGCGATCTCGCGCCACGCGCTGGTGTCCGCGTCGCGATCGGCGAGAGCGAGCTCGAGAAGCGCCCGCTGGGTCGCAAGCGGGGTGCGGAGCTCATGCGCGATGTAAGCGGCAAAAGGCGCGGTCAGAGTCGAGGGCGTCGTGACCGGCGACGCACGAGTCGTGGCCACCGCCCAGCTCTTCCGGGTCACTTGCCCTTCAGCCCCAGCTCGCCGGAGTAGAGAGCGCCGCACGTATGCATCGCGGCGTTCAGCGCGCTCATACCGCCCGGCGTTGCGGCAGATGGGATTCGGTTCGTGTCGACGAGGGGCCCATTTTGGGTGGGGTCGGGAAAGTCCGGCACGCCGTTGTCGCGTACGCACTGCGCGAACTTGAGCCGCGTCACCGTCTGCTGGGGTGTCACCTTGGGGCCTGTGAATCCCGGCGGCTCGAGGTTTCTACACGCGCTCATGGCGCGCTTGAACGCCGCGCTGTTGAGGTCAAGCGACGAGCCGTTTGCTACCCCATCGATGGTGAACGAGCCCGACGCACTCGGGTCCGGGAACCCGCTGACACCGTTGGCGCGCATGCATTGGGCGAACTTCACCGCCTTCTCACTCGTGGCGGCGGCGCTGGTGCCGCCGCCGCCGCCGGTGCCGCCGCTGCTGGGGGTGCCGGCACAGCCCGCGCTGATGACGGCGACCATGGTGATCGTGGCCAAGGCGGCTGGCGGCCGGAGTGTTCTCCTCATCGTTACTCCCCTCGTATGCTGATTGCATCGGCAGTTCCTGGTACGGGGGTTGGCCGCGAAACCGCCTCTGCCCGGTCGTGGCCGGGCTGGCCCGACAGGACTTGTGCCGGTTTGCTGCACCTCATGCCTCGAGTCTGGGCGGCGTGGTGTTGCCAGCACGTATGCGGTTTTCGATATGCCGACGATATGCGGCGGCTCCTAGCATGCGAGCGTGCGGGTGTTGGTCGTCGAGGACGAGCCGTATATGGCAGAGGCCATCCGCGATGGCCTGCGCCTCGAAGCGATCGCGGCCGACATCGCAGGTGACGGGGACACCGCTCTGGAGCTGCTCCGCGTCAACGCCTACGACATCGCTGTCCTCGACCGAGACATCCCCGGACCCACCGGTGACGAAATCGCCGAACGCATCGTCGCCTCCGGCAGCGGCCTGCCTATCCTCATGCTCACCGCTGCCGACCGGATCGACGACAAGGCCACCGGGTTCGAGCTCGGCGCAGACGACTACCTCACGAAGCCGTTCGAGCTTCGAGAGCTTGTGCTCCGACTCCGAGCGCTCGACCGCAGGCGCGGCCACAACAGACCGCCCGTGCGCGAGCTTGCAGGACTGCGACTGGATCCGTTCCGCCGCGAGGTGTACCGAGACGACCGCTACGTCGCGCTGACCAGGAAGCAGTTCGCAGTGCTGGAAGTCCTCGTCGCCGCCGAAGGTGGTGTCGTCAGCGCCGAAGAGCTCCTGAAACGGGCGTGGGACGAAAACGCTGACCCGTTCACCAACGCCGTGCGCATCACGGTCTCGGCCCTCCGTAAGCGGCTCGGCGAACCGTGGGTCATCGCCACCGTGTCCGGCGTCGGTTATCGCATTGACATAGGACTCGATGCCGGAGGCGCGCGAGGCGTCGATGGATAGGGCCCCTGGATTGAGCGCTCGCCTCAAACTCACGCTCAGCTACGCAGCCGTCATCGTGCTCGTGGGCGCCTCACTGCTCGCGGTCGTGTGGCTCTTCCTCCTGCGTTATGTGCCCGCGTATGCGCTCATCTCCACCCCCGTTCCTGGTCCGTTCCCCGTCCGGTCCAACCTCCTGCACGTGTTCGCTCCGAGGGCAGCCGCAGTGTTGGCGAGCCTGCTCGTGTTCGGTCTCGTGGGAGGATGGATTCTCGCCGGCCGCATGCTCGCCCCCCTGACTCGCATCACCGACGCCACACGCATCGCCGCGACCGGATCGCTCTCCCACCGCATCCAACTGGAAGGTCGCAAAGACGAGTTCCGCGAACTCGCCGACGCCTTCGACGCCATGCTCGCGCAGCTCGAAGCACACGCCGCCGAACAGCAGAGATTCGCGGCCGAACAGCAGCGATTCGCAGCCAACGCCTCTCACGAACTGCGCACGCCGCTCGCGGTCACACAGACACTGCTCGAGGTGGCACGCAAGGATCCGAATCGCAACAATGAAGAACTTGTCGACCGCCTCCACCTCGTCAACAGCCGCGCGATCGACCTCACGGAAGCACTGCTCCTACTCAGCAGAGCCGACCAACGGTCCTTCGCGCCGGAACACGTCGACCTGTCCCTCATAGCGGAAGAAGCCACCGAAACGCTCCTCCCCCTCGCAGAACAACGCGGCGCCACCA
>Ga0307374_10010492_pt1 | contig 13410 bp, 10 predicted proteins | sample OX3MG_FD_202532 | JGI IMG/M metagenome (GOLD analysis project Ga0307374, IMG submission 202532) | Soil microbial communities from Risofladan, Vaasa, Finland - OX-3 | ecosystem: Environmental > Terrestrial > Soil > Coastal area > Acid sulfate soil | place: Finland: Risofladan, Vaasa | collected...
GCGCTGTTTGGTCGCCAGAAGCCGACACCGGTGGGGCCGGAGCGGCTCTTTGCCATGTCCACGGCGCAGCTGGCCCTGGTGACGGAGCAAAACCTCACCACCACCGGGACGGCGGCGATCTGCTTCAAGAAGATCGCGTCGGGTCCCTTCGCCGCCCTGCAAACCGAGCTTGGCCAACTGCTGGACCTGACCGGCAAGGATGACGCGCTGACGGTCAAGCCGTATCAGGACGACATGGGCTACGACTGGTTCATCTTCACCGGCGCCAACTTCCAGGCGCTCGTCACCACGCTGCACGTCGCCAGCCAGACGCTGATCGAGAAGGGCTACGACAGCCAACTCCTCTTTGCCATCTTCCCCTTCACCAGGCCCTCCGGCGCGAAGATGTATTGGATGTATAACTATAAGCGCGGCTTCTTCTATCCCTTCGTCCCCAGCAAGGACACCCACGACCGCATGCGCCAGCGCGACAACCCCGAAGAGCTACGGCTGGCGACCGCCATCGGCAAAGAACTCCCCGTCGAGCAGGAGTTCGAACGCTGGTACCCCGCCTGGGATTTGCCGTTTTGACGTATTGGGATCAGGCGCTTACGACGCTCGCCACGTCAGCGCCCTCCTCGCTGGCGTCATATGGGAAGATATGCGGCTCAGGAATCGGATCGCCATCCTCTACCGCGCTTTCATAGAGGAAGTCCAGCATCTCCTGGCCTTTGCGGGTCGCTTCTTGAATGGCCTTGTCATTATGGCGACAATTGGCTCTTGCTTCAAGGCCAATGACAGTCTATTGTTGATTTGAGCGGTCTAAGCATGCGTAGCGATTGTGAGACCCGCTGATGATTGCCAACTGGCAAGCAGCGCCGACCATGCGCTCAGCATTTGCCAGGCGACGGATGTTTACAGGACGACGCCGATGAGTTTGCAGACACAACAAGAGAGAGCGGCGCAGTTCCGCCGATTTCATCACGAAGCGCCTCTGCTCGTCTTGCCAAACGTGTGGGATGCTGCGAGCGCGCGCATTGTAGCGCAGAGTGGGTTTCGCGCCATCGCTACAACCAGCTCTGGGGTCGCCGCCGCGCTCGGGTACAGGGACGGCCAGCATATCAGCCGGGACATGCTGATTGGGGCTATCGCTCGAATTACGCGGGTGGTCGAATGTCCCGTCACGGCAGACGTCGAGGCGGGGTATGGAAACACCATTGACGAGGTACTCCAGACCGTCACAGCCGTGATAATGACCGGCGCCGTCGGCGTCAATATCGAAGATTCGCGCATCGGGCCAGAAAGGACGCTGGTAGATAGCTCGTACCAGATCGAGCTTATCGAAGCGTTGCGCGGGTTAGCGACGACACTGAACGTACCATTTGTTATCAATGCGCGTACTGATGTTTTCTTGTTGGCAATAGGTGAGCCGGAGAGCCGCTTTGAACATGCCGTGCAGCGTGCCAATGCCTATCTGCAAGCAGGGGCGGATTGTGTCTACCCTATCGGCAACCTCGATCATGATACGATTGCCCATCTGGTCAAGGCTATTGAAGGGCCTATCAACATTCTTGGTGGTCCCCCTCAGCCCACACTTCCAGAACTGGGCCGGTTAGGAGTCGCGCGTGTCAGTCTTGGGAGTAGGCTGATGAACTCAGCGCTCGGACATGTGCAAGCGATCATTCGGGAGTTACTCGAGGATGGCGGGTACACAACAATGAGCGCCGAAATCCTGTCAAATACCGAGTTCAACTCGCTTTTTTAGGCTTCATCAGCGATCCCTTCCACAATCAGATCCATGCCGACTACCTTCACCTGAGCTTTGAGCGCGGAGCCGGCACGGACAATACGGAATAATGAGCAACTGCCAGAGGGTTCGCCAGATAGGGTTCCGGCCACGCCCCAGCTTCGCGCTTGGCTCACCACGCCCTCGATCAGCCTGTGGATACCATCGAAGTTCCCCTTTTCCCTGCGCATACCTCTATTCCTGTGCTATGATTATGGCCGAAACGTGCTGTTATTGTACCTATTGTAGCGCAAGCGAACGATGATCGGGCGAGTCAGAGAGGCGGAACGCGATGGAGGGCCTGGTTTCGGAGACGGCCAAGCAGAAGACGAAGCGTGGGGCGAGCCAGCAGACGCGCACGACCCAGCGCACGACCCAGCGCACGACCGGCGCGCCAACCCAGCGCGACTCACTCTCGCAGCGCGTGCAGGCGATCAAGCCGTCGGGCATCCGCAAGTTCTTCGACATCGCAGCCACCATGCCGGACGTGATCTCGCTGGGCGTGGGCGAGCCAGACTTTGTGACGCCGGACCACATCCGCCAGGCTGGCATCGCCGCCATCGAGCAGGGCATGACCCACTACACCTCGAACTACGGGACGCTGGAGTTGCGCGAGGCCATCGCCGCCTTGCTGGCGCGGCGCTATGGCGTCGCCTACAACCCCAAGAACGAGGTGTTGGTGACGGTCGGCGTCAGCGAGGCGATTGACGCGACCCTGCGCTCCATCCTGGATGACGGCGACGAGGTGATCGTCCCCGACCCCGGCTATGTCGCCTACGAGGCGGACGTGACGTTGGCAGGCGGGGTGGTTGTGCCAGTCGCCACACGCGTCGAGGATCAGTTTGAGATCAAGGCGTCGGCCATCGCGGCGGCGCTGACGCCGCGCACCAAGGCCATCCTGCTGGGCAACCCCAACAATCCCACCGGCGCGGTCATCGCCGAGGCCGAGCTGGCGAAGATCGCCGCGCTCGCCCAGGAGCATGACCTGCTGGTGATTAGCGACGAGGTGTATAGCCGCCTGGTCTATGGCGAGACGCACGCCTGCATCGCCGCCCAACCCGGCATGCGCGACCGCACAATACTGGTTGACGGCTTCTCGAAAGCGTATGCGATGACTGGCTGGCGGGTTGGTTACGTCTGCGCGCCCAGTCACATCCTCGAGGCCGTCCTCAAGGTGCATCAGTACGCCATCATGTGCGCGCCGACGATGAGCCAGGCGGCGGCGCTGGAGGCCGTGCTGCACGGCGAGGACGACGTGCGCGCGATGGTCGCCAGCTTCGACGAGCGCCGCCGCCTGATGGTGGCGGGCTTCAACGCCATCGGGCTGCCCTGTTACGAGCCGCACGGCGCGTTCTACGCCTTTCCTTCGATTGCGCGCACACGCCTCACTTCGGACGAGTTCGCCGAGAAGCTGCTCTTCGAGGAGCAGGTGGCCGTCGTGCCGGGCGCCGCGTTTGGCGCGGCGGGCGAGGGCTTCGTGCGCGCCGCCTACTGCACGGCGCGCGACCAGATCGAAGAGGCCATCACCCGCATCGGTCGGTTCGTCGCCAAGTATTCTTAGATAGAGAGCAATCCCATATGGCAACCGCCGCCGCGACTGAGGCGCCGATCAGCGCCGACTATGAGATCGTGATCGGGCTGGAGGTCCACTCGCAACTGCTGACGGCCAGCAAGATGTTTTGCCGCTGCCCGGCGAACTACGCCAACGCGGCGCCCAACACCCATTGCTGCCCGATCTGCATGGGCTTCCCCGGCATGATGCCCGTCATCAACCGCAAGGCCGTCGAATACACTATCATGACGGCGCTGGCGCTCAACTGCGAGATACCGGACTTCTCCAAGTTCGACCGCAAGAACTACTTTTATCCCGACCTGCCCAAGGGCTATCAAATCTCTCAGTACGACATCCCGCTCAGCCGCAATGGCTACGTCACCTTCACCCACGACGGGCAGGAGAAGCGCGTCGGCATCACGCGCGTCCACCTGGAGGAAGACACCGGGCGGCTGCTGCACGTCAACGAGGGCGGCGACCCGCATACGCTGGTGGACCTCAACCGCTCTGGTGTTCCGCTGATGGAGATCGTCAGTGAGCCGGATATGCGCAGCCCCGAAGAGGCGCGGCTGTATATGGAGAAGCTGCGGTCGATCCTGATCTACCTGGGCGTCAGCTCCGGCAAGATGGAGGAAGCGGCGCTGCGCTGCGACGCCAACATCTCCGTGCGGCCACGCGGCCAGTCGGCGTTTGGCGTCAAGACCGAGATCAAGAACATGAACTCGTTCCGCGCGGTGGAACGCGCGCTGGCCTATGAGGCTGTGCGCCAGGTCGAGGAACTGCGGGCGGGGCGGCGCATCGTGCAGGCGACGCGCGGCTGGGTGGAGGAGCGCGGCGTCACCGTCTTGCAGCGCGTCAAAGAAAACTCCGACGACTACCGCTACTTCCCGGAGCCAGACCTGCCGCCGCTGGTAGTCAGCCGCGCCTGGGTGGACGAGATTCGCGCTCGCATGCCGGAGCTGCCCGACGCCAAACGCGCTCGCTTCGTCGCCGACTATGGCCTCTCCGCCTACGACGCCGAGCAACTGACGGCGGAACGCGCGCTGGCCGATTACTTCGAGAACACGCTCAAGATTGGCCAGCCCTACGCCGACAGCGCCGCCATGCAGACGCGCGCCAAAGCCGTCGCCAACTGGACGCTCGGCGACCTGCGCGCGCTGCTCAACGCCGACGCGCGCGACATCACCGCCAGCCCCATCACGCCGCAGGGGCTGGCCGACCTGCTTACCTTGGTAGAGCGCGGCGCCATCAGCGGCAAACAAGCCAAAGATGTGCTGGAAAAAGCCTACGCCAGCGGCGCCCAGCCCGCCGAGGTTGTCAAGCGCGAGGGCGTCAGCCAGATCAGCGACACCGGTGAACTCGATGGCATCGTGGCTGAAGTGATCGCCGCCAACCCCAAGCCGGTCGAAGACTATCGCGCGGGCAAGACCTCGGCCCTGCAATTCCTGGTGGGGCAGGTGATGAAGCGCACCAAGGGCCGCGCCAAGCCCGACTCCGTCATGCCAATTATCGAACGGCAATTGGGCGGGGCGTAGCCGATGCGGCATGAGCCAACTTCCACCAACGAAGGGGAAACTCACCATGAGTGACGCCACGAGCGCGTCCGACCAGCCCGATGCGCTGACGATGGCGCTGGCGCAGTTCGAGGTCGCCGCCGACCGTTTGGACCTCAGCCCAGCGATGCGCGCCATCCTGCGCAAGCCGCAGCGCGAGTTGGCGGTAAACTTCCCCGTGCGCGATGACGACGGGAAGACGCGCATCTTCCAGGGCTATCGTGTGCAGCACAACATCACGCGCGGCCCGGCGAAGGGCGGCGTGCGCTACGACGCCGCCGTCACGCTGGACGACGTGCGGGCGCTGGCGATGTGGATGGCCTGGAAGTGCGCCGTGGTAGATATCCCCTTTGGCGGCGCGATGGGCGCCGTCGCCGTGGACCCCAAGGCGCACTCGAAAGCGACCATCCAGCGGCTGACGCGCCGCTACGCCACCGAAATCTCAATCCTGATTGGCCCCAACAGCGACATCCCCGGCCCCGATGTGGGGACAGGCGCCCAAGAGATGGCATGGATCATGGATACGTACTCCATGCACAAGGGTTACTCTGCCCCAGCGGTGGCGACGGGCAAACCCGTGAGCATCGGCGGCAGCGAGCGCCGCAACGAGGCCGCTGCGCAGAGCGTCACCAGCACGTTGCGGCTCGCCGCCGACGAGATGGGGCTGCCGCTGGTGGGGGCGCGCGTCGCCATCCAGGGCTTCGGCAAAGTCGGCGCGCTCACCGCCGAGTTCCTGGCAGAGCAGGGCGCGCTGGTGGTGGCCGTCAGCGACCGGCAAGGCGGCGTCTATGACGAGCGCGGGCTGGATGTCGCCGCTGCTGTGCGCTACAAAGCGGCGATGGGGACGCTGGTCGGCCTGCCCGGCGCACAGGCGCTCAGCGTCGCCCAGACACTGGAGGCGCCCTGCGACATCCTGATCCCGGCGGCGACACAGGCGCAGATCACCGCCGCCAACGCCAGCCGCGTGCAAGCGCGACTGATCGTGGAGGGCGCCAACGGCCCGACGACCCCCGGCGCCGACGCCATCTTCGCCGAGCGCGGCGTGCGCGTCGTACCCGACATCCTGGCGAACGCGGGTGGGGTGACGGTCAGCTACTTCGAGTGGGTGCAAGACATCCAGAGTTTCTTCTGGACGGCGGATGAGATCAACGGCCTCTTGCAGAAGGTGATCGAGAAGGCATATGGCGCCGTCACCCGCCTCGCCCACGACAAGCAGTGCAATCTGCGGACCGCCGCCAGCATGCTCGGCGTCAGCCGCGTCGCCGACGCCACCCAGATTCGCGGCATCTACCCGTAGCAGTAGTGTCGAACACGCTGCTCCGCCGTACCGCCAGCTTGGCAGTTGGCGGTACGGCAGAACGGGCGCTACGGTGGCGACATCGCGTGTTTCCGACCACGCGCATCCCTATCGTTTGGCCTGTGGTCGCGCCTACCACGCCGCATTAGAGGAGGCGAACAGCATGAGTGATCCCTCTCAACCGGTCAACACATCAGCGGCTGCGGCTGCGGCTTTCCCGCCGTCAACTCCGCCCGCTGGGGGCGCGTTTCCGTTGCCCCCACCACCAGCCTTCCCGACTGCGCCGCCGGCCTTCGACAGCGGATATGTTCCTGCGCCTGCCTCCTACGCTGCCTATCCGCAAGGGTTGGCTCCCACGCAAGACGCCCTCGTAGCCCAAACCAGCGGACTGGCCATCGCCAGCCTCGTCTGCTCACTTGCCGCGTTGAGCGCGGTGATCTTGACCTTCACCATTATCCTGTGCATTCCCGGCATCATTCTTGGCCATGTGGCGTGGTGGCGGATCAGCCACTCAAATGGTCAACTCAAAGGGAAAGGGCTGGCCATCGCCGGGTTGATTATCGGCTATATCATCTTCGCGCTGGTGATTCTGTTGGCGCTGGTTGTCGTCGCGGTGTTTCGCAGTTCGTCGTTTAACTGACCTGCCGCTGGCCCATCGGGGGACGCCCGCCGCTTGTGCGCGTCGCGTGGGCATGCTAGAATGCGGCTGGCGCCCCTTGACTGAATACGGCGCCCCCGCTTCTCAACGTGGATCAGCGCGCCGGGTCCGGCGCGACGACGAAAGGCGCCCCCGACGTGAGTGAGACAACGCTGCCTGAGACGACGCCCGACCCAACGCCAGCGCCCACGCCAGCGCAGTCGATCCCTTCATCACCGCCAACCCAGCCAACGGAGCGCACGAAGATTGGCGCGGGGGTTGGCCGATACGCCAGCTATATCTTCTGGCTGATGTTCCTGATCAACTTCTTCAACTACGCCGACCGCTATATCTTCGTCGGCCTCTCCCGCCAGATTCAAGCGGCCTATAACCTCAATGACGCCGAGATTGGCAATCTCGCCAGCGCCTTCATCATTGTCTATACGCTGACCGCCTTTCCGCTGGGGTATATGGCCGACAAGTTGAGCCGCAAAGTGGTGGTGGGGGCGGGTGTGGCGCTGTGGAGCCTGGCGACGGCGGCCACGGCGTTGGCGGGCAGCCTGGGATCGCTGCTGGCGGCCCGCGCGCTGGTAGGTGTTGGCGAGGGCAGCTACTATCCCGCTGGCACGCCGCTGTTGGCGGCGTGGTTTACGCCACAACGCCGGGCCACCGTGATGTCGCGCTGGGGCGTCGGCGCCCTGGTCGGCGCAGGTATTGGCACGCTGATCGCCGGGTTTTTCGCGTCGCCTGATCGCTGGCGCCTCGCGTTCTATGTCGTCGGCGTCCCTGGTCTGGTGTTGGCGCTGCTGATCCTCCTGACGCGCTCGAAGCAACGTAATGAAGAAGACCCGCCAGAGGACGCGGGCGTCACCGGGACCACCTTCTTTGGCAAGCTGCGCGAGTATCTGAGCATCCCAACACTGCGTGTGATCCTGGCGATGCACGCAATGGGCTTCTTCGCGCTCACCGCGACCTCGGCCTTCCTGGTCATCTACTTCGGCGCGGAGTATGGCCGAGGCAAGAACTCAATCTATGGCGCCGCTGGGATGTCGGATAGTTTGGTGACGCTGCTGCCCGGCGTCTTGCTGCTGCTGGGTGGCATTGGCGGTGGTCTGTATGGCGGCTTCTGGGCGAACCGCGTCGCGCGGCGGCGTTCGGGGGCGCGTGTGTACGTGAGCGCGCTGGGCTTCCTCTACGCCATCCCGTTCATAGTGGTGACGCTGGGCGCGCCCTATATCTTGCGTGCGCTCCCCGCGTACCATGCGCTCTCTACGACGACGCAGATCGCCATCGGGGCTACCAGTTTCGCCGTCTTTGGTCTGGGCGCGTCGTTCTTCCTGAACGTCTACAATGGGCCATCTAGCGCGGCGCTGCAAGATGTGCTGCCACCGCACGATCGCGCCGGTGGTGGTGGCCTGGAGCTCACGCTGGCGCACCTGCTCGGCGATAGTTACGCTGCAACCGTCGTCGGCGGGCTGTCGTACTTGCTGGCGCGCGGGATGTTTGGGCAGCCGGGGCTGGGCGGCGAGCAGATCGGGTTGGCGCTGCTGCTGACGGCGCCCATTGCGCTGGCCATTTCGGGCGCCGTCGGCGTCTGGGGTAGCCGATTCTACGCTAGCGATGTCGCCAAGCTGGAAGCGGCCAACGCAGCGAGTAGTTAGCTGGGGCGCGGGTGGCGCGCGGGACTGAGGGGTAGCGTGAAGCAGAAGCGGCTGCCCTTGCCCAGCGCGCTCTCGACCCAGATGCGCCCGCCGTGGCGCTCGACGATCTCGCGGGTGATGTAGAGGCCCAGCCCCAGGCCAACGCTGGAGCCGCTCTGGGTTTGTGCGCCGGGCGCGCGGTAGAACCGCTCGAAGACATGTGGCGCCGCCTCGGGGGCGATGCCGCTGCCGTCGTCCTGCACGACGACGCTGGCCTCGTCGCCGGATCGCCGCAGCCGCACGCTGGGCGCAGGCGACGTACTCTGCGAATACTTGAGCGCGTTGGTGAGCAGGCAGATCACCGCCTGGGCGATGCGTTCGGCGTCGGCCTGCACGTAGACGGGGCGCGCGGGCGTACGCAGCAGGATGTCGCGCCCGCTGGCGGTGGCCTCCGTCACCACCGTCTCGCGGCACAGGCGCGTCAGATCGCAGCGTTCCAGGCGTAGCGCCAGCCGTCCGCTCTGGATGCGCGACACGTCGAGCAGGTCGTTGATCAGCCGCTCCATGCGAATGATCGCCGCTTCCATATGGGCGGCGTGTTCGCGTTCGCGCGGCGAACTGCCGTCCCGCAGGCGTCGCAGGCTCATCTGCGCCAGCAGCTTCAGCGTCGTCAACGGCGTCTTCAGTTCGTGCGAGGCGACGCTGAGAAACTCGTCCTGTTGCTGCTCAAGCTGGCGCCAGAGCCGCCTGCGCATCTGCGCTGTCGCGTCGTCGTGTGTGGCGCCGGGCCGTGTGCTGGTCGGCGGCGTGGCCATGCTGGCGTCGGCGCCAGGAGCCAGCGCGCCGTTGGCCGTTGCCTCCGGCGCCAGCGCATCCTCGTCGCGTTGGCTGGCGCGGCGGATGGTGAGCGCGCAGCCGATGATGCGTCCGCGGCGCCGGATCGCCGACGCCTCGCAGTGGACGGCCAGCGTCGAGCCGTCGCCCCGCCGCAGGGTCTGCGCGCCCGCCAGCCGCTGCGTCCACCCGCCACCGACACCCGCGCCCTTCGCATCGGCGTCCTCGCGCTCGTCCCCCCACCCAGGCGACGCGCGCTCGTCTCTGCGCCCAGGCGCGCCGCCTGGACCATCGCTCCACCCGCCAAACGAGACGACATCCGCCGCCGCCGGACCGTCCCCAGCGGGCGCATGCGTGTCTGGCGTCATAAACGCCGTGAGCATGGCGAATGCGGAGGCGTCGGGGCCATCGGCAAGGTCGGCGTCGGCAGCAAGAGCGTTGTCGGGCAGGCTGGCGACCACGGAGAGGAAAGGCGCGGCGACAGCGGCGACATCCAGCGCCGAGAGTGGCGCGCCATGCGCGGCGACCGGCGGGCAGACATCCCCCCCGCAGAAGACCGCGTCAATGTGCGCGTCCAACAGCACGCGCTCGGCCCAGCCGCTCATGGCGAGGAAGGCAGGGTTGGCGAAGGCGATGCGCCCGCTGGGGGCCACCACACACAGGCTCTCTTCCAGCCGCTGCGTCACTGCGCGGATCACTTCGATATGCTCACGTAGCTGGTCGCCAACTGTGCGTTCGCCAGGCGGCGTTAGCGTCTGTGGCGGCGCCCACGGCAAACGGGACGAACGGTCGGGGCGCGCCGCACGCAGAGAACGCCAGGCGAGCGGCATGTCGGCTGCGGTGGGGAACATGGCGTCACTCAACGGCGCCGGGAACAAGGGAGGTTGGGAAGGCGCCGGAAGAAATGAGGATGGTTGTGTAGCGGATAGTGGGTAGGTCGTCTCGCGCGCCGCACTGGTCGGCGTGGGGTATGCTTCGGCTGTCGTGACCGCCGCGCGCAATGCGCGCACTGATCGTTTCGACGACCTCATAAGCCAGCCTACGACCCTTCGTTAGCATCCAGGGAGCATGATGGGAAGCGCGGAAGATCGCACACCAGCGCAAATATGGCCAATTGACAAGCCACACGCGCCCACCGCCGCACACATGAGCCACTCACTGCACATAACCATACCCGATACGCCGCTACGCTGTCAAGTGGCTTGCCGCCGTAACCGAACAAACGATTCACGATACTGCCCAGCGCCCTGGTTGACACTCGGCTAGCGGTTGGCTATAATTACACGGGCTGGCAGCCATATTTGCGCGTAAGGATGACGCTCTGTTTGATTGCGTCGCCTTCATGGATGGAAAGGACCTCTGATGCAACCTCCGTACCCGACTCCTACGCCGCCAGCGCGGTCAGTGGTTCCTGCCCCCGGCGCGACCGCGACCCTGGCGCGTCCCGTAGAGCAACACGCCACGGAGCCAGAGGCCGAAGGAATACGCAAATTTTTTCGTGAGCGGCTGTTCAGAACCGGCAGCCTGAGTTTTTCGCTTCAGGTCGCCGTTGGCTGCGCCATTGGTTTCGCAGTGGGCGCTGCGCTGCTGATTCTCTTCTCCCACAGTTTGCGCCCTACGGTTGCCATCCATTCCAGCGCGCTGGCGCTTGACGCGCCGCTCGCCACGATCATCACGATTCGGTTGTTTTGGATTCTTGGGTGGAGTCTCGCGCTGACCGGGGCGCTACATGGGAACTGGCTGACCCGCGCCGTAGTGTTGCTCCTTTTCGCCTTCATGGTCGGGCAAGACTTCGTAGCGCAAGACCTCACGAATGTCGTCGCGCTCACCTATGGCTGGCCGCTCATCGTGCTGGCGCTCTATGCCGTCACGATTATCGTGCTGACTGCCCGCGCCCGCGCTGGCCGAGGCGCGCTCCCAGCACACTTATCACGGGTGAGTTTCGCCGTCATCAGCGCGTTGCTCCTGCTGTACTACGCGCTACTCTACTTCTCCCTGGCGGTCCTTGGCGGCGGTGGCCTGGCGCTCATCGCCAAAAGCATCGTCAATAACTTCAGCGCGCTGACGGGGCTGATTCTGCCGATTTATTTTCTGGCAGGCTCCGATTTCGTCGAGTGGGCGCAGGTGAGTAGCGGCGAGGTATCGCACTGGCTGCAACTGCGCGGGCGCACCCCCTGGCTTTTGTTCGTCGCCACGGCGCTGGTTGCGGGCGTCATCCTGTGGAATTTGCTTTCGCAGCGTGGCGACTTTCAGGCGCCGCCGATCTTTGCGGCGCTCGACATTATCGAGATGATGCTGATCGGCGGCGTCGTGTGCGCCGTGTTGTTGCTGCTGGCGCGCTGGGGACGGCTTGGGCGACTGCGTAGCGTCAACATCCCTTTCCCGGCATTGGTGGTCGGCGCACTGAGCGCGCTGGGTCTGGTCACGCTCGTCGTCATGCTGGATATTCTCACGAATCAATCCAGCATTGGCCAGCTCCTGGCAGCCGCGTTCACAACTGCGGTCTTCTTTGGCAATGGCACAATCTTACTGGGCGTTATTCCGCTGCTGGTCGCCGTGCTGGTTGGTCTCCCGCTGCTGCTGCTTGGGCGCCGCAATCGCCCCGTGCTTGCTGTTTCGGGCTTCTTCCTGTTGGTGTTTGGCCTGCGGAGCGCGCTGCTCTACCTGCCAAATATCCTTCAGTTGTTTGAGCTGCCCACGCGGCGTCTCCCGGTCCATGTCGGGAGCTTCAGCGCGCACACCACGATTCCCAATCTCAACCTGCCAATGATCCAGATCATCACGGCGCTGTTCACGTTGCTCTATCTCGTGTGGCTGCTTGTGCGCCGTGCGCCGCGCGGCTACATCCAGGACATCCTGGCGCAGCTCTTCATCCTCAATGTTGGCTTGCAGGCGCTGGTATGGCTCAGTCAGTTGCTCACGGCCAGCGCGGCGCTCTCCCCTGCCGCTCTTCCTGCTATCGCGGCGCTGTTGCTCGTGCTGGCGTTCCTGTGGGATTTGCTGACGTCTGGTGAGCAGACGAATGGCAATAGCCGACGGCTGCCCCGTTACGTGCGGGTGTGTCTCTATGTTGGCTACAGCATCCTCTCGATCACCATTACGCTCTACCTGTCCATCGCGCCAGCGGCGACATCAGCGGCGTTTGATCCGGAATCCTGGACGCCATCCGGTGTGACCGACCTGGGGGTGGCCGTGCTGTTGGCAGGGTTCATCATTGGCCTGTGCCGTGCGCGGGCGCGAGCGACGCAGACGGGGCAGGCGCCACAACCAGACGCGCTTCCAGCAGGCCAAGCGCCAGCCAGCCGCTAGCCAACCACCGACATTCCGCAAGCGCGCCAGGCCGAAATGCTGTTGGCGTCGTTGCGGATTGTTCCCCAACTGCGCCCTCAAACGTATCACACCAGGGACGGCGAGTACATAAACGCGCAGCGCATTGACAATCGCCATGTCCACACAGATTCGATCGGAGGATCCCCCCACCATGCTCTATCAGCGTGTCGCGCGTCCGTTGCTCTTTGGCGTGGCCGGGCGCGACCCGGAGGCGATCCATGAGCGCATGCTGGGAGCGCTGGCGCTGGCGTCGCGTTCGTCCGCGCTGACACGCGCCGTGGCCTTGTTGGGCGAGATCGACGCGGGTGGTAGGCGCGCGACAGGCAAGCCACAGGAGCGGAACGTTTTTGGCCTGCGCTTCCCCAACCCGGTCGGGCTGGCGGCAGGCTTCGATAAGAATGGCGTGGCGATCCCGGCGTTGGCCGCGCTGGGGTTTGGCTTTGTCGAGATCGGCACGATTACGCGCTATGCGCAGCCGGGCAATCCGCGCCCGCGTCTATTTCGCCTGCCCGCTGACGAGGCGCTAATCAACCGCATGGGCTTCAACAACCAGGGCGCCGAGGCGGTCGCGCTACGGCTGGCGCGTCTGCCACGCCGGGCGCTGGGCGGCGCGCTGCTGGGGATCAGCCTGGGCAAGTCCAAGATCACGCCGCTGGACGACGCCGTGGATGACTATCTTGGCTCGCTGGAACTGCTCTATCCCTTCGGCGACTACTTCGCCGTCAACATCAGTTCGCCCAATACGCCGGGGCTGCGCGCCTTGCAGGAGCGCGACCGCCTCGATGCGCTGCTGGCGGCGCTG
>Ga0307374_10010493_pt1 | contig 13409 bp, 8 predicted proteins | sample OX3MG_FD_202532 | JGI IMG/M metagenome (GOLD analysis project Ga0307374, IMG submission 202532) | Soil microbial communities from Risofladan, Vaasa, Finland - OX-3 | ecosystem: Environmental > Terrestrial > Soil > Coastal area > Acid sulfate soil | place: Finland: Risofladan, Vaasa | collected...
CACGGGCCGGGCGCCCTGGCGGGCCTGCTGCGGGCGCGCCCGCCCGCCACAGGGCGGGCAGGGCCGATGCGGTGGGCAGCGTGGAGGAGATGAGCCCAGGGCCGCCGCGAAGCCGTCGCTGACCTGATGGATGCCGGCCTCGTTCTGGTCGGTCTGCCAGACCCCGTAGAGGTCCAGGGGCGTCAACGTCGACGCGCGCGGAGGCGCCCTGCACCCGGATGCGGCCGGGGTCCAGGATGGCACCTGCGTCCGCGGGTCGCCGCACAAGTCTGCGGCCGCGTCCAGCCGCGCGCCTCTGGCCCAGAGGAAGGCGCAGCGCGCCGTTGGCCAGCGGCTGCCACCGGCCGGGCTCAGGTCGGCGCGGTGGGCCCCAGGCGGCTGGTCCAGCCGGCCGTCGGCCCATCGGTCGAGCAGCGTCAGGCCCGGGAGCGCCGGCGCGCTGTCGTAGGCCGCCCTCGACGCTCAGGGCGGTCCCGCTGCTCAGGCTGCCGCCGCAGGCGGCCACCAGGGCGGCGCTGGGCAGAGATGGCCCCCGCCCGCGCGCCGCCGGTCGAGAAGCCAAGGGTGTCGGGCAGGCTGCCCCGCCGGCAACTGGGCGATCACCTCGTCCCAGGTCCAGGCCGGAGCCCGGGCCGTCGCACCGACCCCGCCGCCGCACAGCACCAGGGGGCTGCGCAGCAGGGGGATGGCCTGGAAGAAGGTGCCGAGGGCGAAGGCGTAGATCTGGCCGTGCAGCTGCAGGGAGTCCTGCAGCCCAACGTGGTCCGGGGCCTCGAGCCTCCAGCAGGCCGAGGCGTGGGGGCAATGGGCGCCAGCCAGTAGGCCCAGGCGTCGCAGGCGATGACCAGGGCAGGCGGCGGGTCGTCCGGGCTGCCGAAGACGAAGTTGCCCTCGATCGGGATGATGCCGGCGTTCGAGGCGGACAGGGTGGCGCCCGGCTGCAAGAGCGAGAAGGTGCTGATGGGCGCGCCCGGGGTGCAGCCGGGATCCGAGCAGGCCTACCAGTCGCCGGGCGGCACGGGCGTGGTGAGCACAGCCAGTCCGAGCGCCGTGCCGCCCTGCCCCAGGGTGCCGTCGGCGGCGGACTGCAGCGCGTTGAGCAACGGCTGCCCGGCGATGCCGAGGAAGCCGATCACCAGCCCAGAGAGGCGTGCCGGGACCAGCGCCAGCCTGCGCAGGGACGGGAGGGGCGCGCAGCCGGCCCGGGCAGGGCCCGCCGCGCCGGCCGCCCAACGCAGGCCCTGGCGTCTCGACAGCGACCCCACGCGTGCACCCCCGGCGGGAGCGGGGCTGGCGGGTGGTTCCTCACGCCACCACACGCTCCCTATGTGCAGCCTTCGCACCTGCTGCCCGGCCCGGCGGCGTGGCCCGCGGCTGCGCCGCGCAGGGGGCCGCCGCAGCCCGCCCGTCCCCCGCAGGAGTCCCGGCCGGCCCGCCGAAAGCCCCGCGCCTCAGGCAGCACTGGCGGCGTCATCTGCACCGCCCCGCCCTCGGCGCACCCGGAGGTCCTGATCGCGGCGGCGCAGGCCGGCAAGCACCTCTGCACGAAGAAGGTCCTGGCCCTGCCGGCGCGCGGCTCCTTGTCTCCATGCCCCAGCTCTGCAGCACCGAGACGCGGTGGGCCCGGGAGGCCGTCGACGGCGGCCTGTTCGGGGAGTTCACCTTCGTGCGGACGGATCGGGCACGGGGCCGCGCTGGACGGCTCGTGGAAGGGTGGACGCCGCCCTCGACGGGACGCCGACGGAACTCCGGCCGGAATGGGGCCGGGAACGCACGGAGATCAGGCAGGCCGCCACGGACTCAGACCGGCAGCGGCGCGAGGTGCGCTGCCCGGTCCACTGAGCCGGGGACCGGCAGGAGGGGGCGACCGGCTTGGCTGTGCAGCGGGGCTCCGCCGGGAGGGCGCGCCGGGGCGGCGGGGTCGGCCCGGCGCTGGGTCGGCGCGCCCTCCTGCGGGCCGGGGCGGCCGCGGCGGCGGGGGCGGCGGCCGTGCCCTGGCTGGCCGCCTGCAGCGCCGCGGGCGCCCGCACGCCCGCGGCCCCCACCCCGGCCGGGGCCGTGATCACGCTCGTCTTCCAGCCGTACACCAGCGCCTACGGCTTTGCCGATACCGGTACGCTCAACCAGATCCTGCAGCAGGCCACGCAGCCCTTCCTGGATCAGAACCCGGGGATTCGGCTGACGCTCTACGGGCCGGCGGTGAACCCCGTGGCCGCGGTCATCGCGGGCGCGGGGCCGGACGTGCCGCAATTGCAGGGCGGCGGCGGCGGCATCTTCGGCTGGCTGCAGGGCCCCTTCCTCCTCGACCTCCAGCCCTACGTCCAGCAGTCCAACGTCGACCTGAGCAACTTCTCCGCCGGCCAGCTCGCGGACGTGACGCGGGGCGGGGCGCTTTACGGCATCCCCAACTACACCGGCACGGCCGCGGTCGCGGTCAACGAGGCCGCGTTGGATGCGTTGGGCCTGAGCTACCCGCGGCCCGACTGGACCTACACGGACTGGGCGACCCTCGCGGCCTCGGCCTCCGGCACGGCGCAGAACGGCCAGCGCCGGTACGGCACGACCATCGACTCGGACTCCTTCGGCAGCGGCCCGGGCGCCTTCTACTACCACGGCTGGGGCGCCGACCTTGTCGACCCGGCGGACCCCACGCACTGCGCCCTGGGCAGCGCCGAGGCCATCGCCTGCGGGGAGTTCCTCTACGGGCTCGTGCAGAATCAGTCCGCCCAGTTCGGGTGGGTGCCCCCGGGCTTCGCGCAGGGGCTCTGCGCCGCGCCCTTCTGCTGGCTCCAGACCTACATCATCCCCGCCGCCACGCAGTGGCGCAGCTTCAAGTGGGACTTCTGGCCCCAGCCGCTCTGGCCCAAGGGCGCCTTCACCATGACCAACCCGAACTTCTACGCGATCAGCTCCACGAGCCAGCACCCGGACCAGGCCTGGGAACTCGTGCAGTGGCTGACGGTCCAGCCCGACTGGCAGCGGATCATGATGCGCGCGGTGCTGCTGCCCCCGGGCTACCTGCCGCTGTGGGAGGAGTGGACGGCCATCGTGCGCCAGGTCGCCCCTCCCCTGGCGGACAAGAACCTGGACGTCTTCGCCCAGTCTGTGAAGAACGGCATCATGACCGGGGGCACCCACTTCGCCTACAACGATCCCCAGGCCAAACAGATCGTGACCAAGGGCTACGCCGCCATCGCGGCGGGCCGCTCCACGGTGGCGGAGACCTTCCCGCAGATCGCGCAGCAGATCGACGCGCTGGAGCAGGCCGCCGCGGCCGAGGCGGCAACGGGGGCCACCCTGGCCAAGCGCTTCCCGACCAGCGGGCCGGCCCTGGCCGGCGTCGCCACGGGCAGTTGAGGCGCGGGCCCTCGCGGAGGGCCGGGCTCCTGGACGCCGCCGGCGCGCGGGCCGGTGGATTGCGCACAGGCCAGCAGTCCCAGCGGTGGTGCCATCGTGCCAGCCGCAGCCCTGAGCCGGGCGCGCCCGCCCCCGCGTTGCGGCGCGCGGGTTTGCGTGGGCCTCTGCGCCACCACGGCGAGGCTGCTGGTCGATGACGCCCTGCACGGCCTCACCGTGCCATACGCTCCGGGACGGGGCAGGGCTCCCTACACTCGCCATCAGAAAGCTCGGCCGCTTCCCGTACCCAGGTTCGTCCACCAGCCCCAGGTCGAATCGCTCAGGGGGAGAACACGTACCATCCGCCGGGTGGCGGGGGTACGGCACGGCCGTCGAGGCGCGTTCACCCTCGAAGGGCACCACTGTCTGACCCGGATCTGATCGTCGGGGTGGACCGCACGGCGGCCGCCGCTGCCCGGGTCGCGGAGGAGTAGAAGCGCCCGTGCCGCTAGGGGGGCCAGCCGGCCGTGCACCCTCCGGCTGCCCCTTCCCCATCGACGCGGCGGACGCTATGCCCGGGCACGCTCAGATCGACCGGCCCGGCACTACTCACGTGCGCGTCGAACTGCGTGACTGCCTCGGGGGAGCGCCTTCGCCGCGCCCCCCCCCGTGATCGATGGATGCCCGTCAGGCGTCGGGGCTGGCCGGGGCCTCGTCCGACGCCACCGGCACCTCGGTGCTTCGCTCGCTCGCGTACTTCTGGAATCTGGTGTCGCCCTGCGTCTCCGCGACCCGCTCCACCGTTTCCTGGAACCGGTCAGAGGAGATCAGCTGCGCGAGAAGTTCCGACCTGTGCACTTCGGGGTGCTAAAGTGCGGCGCGCCCAGGGCAAGGGGGCCGGCGCGGTCGCGCCGGTAGTGGAACGGACTGGTGGTGGCGGGGACTCCCACCCCAGTCGGCGGAGCGCCGACTGGGGGCCCCGGTGCGGCGTGGGCGGGTGGTGGGGCCGCGGCCGGGGGAATCAGTGCGCGACGGCCCGGCGGCGACGGGGCCCCGTGCGTCGCACCAGGACTGCGCTCCTAATCTCAGGCGCACGGGTACAGGGGTTGAGGACGTGACGTGTACCGCATCGGCCTCGCGGGAAGCGAGGCGACAGTATTCCGCCCCGAGCCGCCGTGCATGAGCGCGGTCGGCACGGCGGGAGTGGCGGACTGCCGGGTGTAAGGTGATCGGCCGCGCCGGCCTCCGGCGCGGCCACACTTGCCCCGGACCGAAGGCGCCCATACCCCCGGGGTCCCCGCGCGGCGCCCCGCCGCGTGGGGTGGGGTCGGCGTCCGAGGTCCGGGGGTTGCCGCATGCGGCCAGGGACCCGACAGGGCCAGGCAGCGGTAACCCCCTAGCCGGTGGAAGGCGGGCGACAGGCCACCCGGCCGACCAGGACCGAGCGAGACGTGAGCGCTGTGCTCCGGGCAACCGGTGCGTTAGGCCACCCAATCGAAACGCTGTTGATGATCCGTGCACCAGCACTTGAGTTGTTCGTTCTGGCGCAGCGTGACGATACTGGCCAGCGCCACCGAGCCGGTCGTGGACCAACTCATCCCTTGATGCTTCTGCCGCCCGGCCACACACAGGTCGTTGGCCTTTTCACCGCGATTGCTCGAGTTGCGTAATCCCAACTGTTTGCGGAGAGCATAACAGGGGATGTGCGCGCGGTTTCGCTCGAAATATCCGATGAGAGCTTCCGCAGACTGACTGGCCTTGAAACAATCGGTGCCCAGGCCTCGCAGGTAGGCGATGGCCGCGTCCACGCGTCCCAGCCACAGTAGCGGCAGCAGGCAGCCGAGCGCCGCATTCCGGATGTGTCGCCCGCGCAAGGCTGTGCTGAGCTCCTTGGCGCACTTCTCACGCAGATGGTACCAGTCCAGGATCAGGCGCAGCGGGTGGAGCCATGCCAACCGTCCGAGAATCGCGGCTTGCAGGGTACGCTGCCCGTCGACGAAGAACTGCAGATAGGAGCCGGAGAGCATGTCCCAATGCAGCAGAAACGCCAGGACCACATTGAGGACCATGGCAGTGCCGAGTCCATTGATGATGTACGAGCCCCGGGAACTCTGCACATGGGCAATCGTATTGTGCACAGACGGACGCGGCGGCTTCGGCGCTTGCGCCGCATCCCGTTCAGGTCGATCCGCCGACTTGGCGCAATCGCTCTCCGTGTCTGCGGCTGGCGCGTGCGGCGAGCCAGCACGCGCCCCTGGGCTCGGGGCGGCGGACACCCCCCCAGCGGGCTGCTGGCCTGAATCGTGCGGCGGCGTGGCGCGGGCACCCGTCGTCGCTGCAGGGCGGGCCCGCTCCTCCTTTTGTTTCCTCACGCCCACATCGTCCAGCGACACACTCACCGTACGTTGGGGGTCCTCGTAGAAAGCGGCCGCGGCCTCCGCCGGCAGACGGGACGCCTCGGGTTTCCCGGCGTTGTACGCCTCTATGGCTTGTTGGACACAGGCTGGAGGCAGGCCCAGCTCGGCCGGGTCGGCGGCACGCTGGCCGTCCGGCTCCTCTATGGACCGGGGCTGCCCCTCTGGCGTGAAGTTGTGGGCCGTCAGCTCCTGCGTCGCCCAGTCCCGCAACTGCAACTGCAGCGCCGTTCCTTCGCGCTGGATGATGTCTTCCACCGTCCGCGCGGGCGTCGGGTTGGTCGTTTCCCGGCGGATATGATTCAAGAACCCAGACGCCTCCCGATAGGACAGGCTACTCGCCAGGGTCGTCAGCTGGTAGTTCAACCCCGCAGTCCGATAGTACTCGCGTGGGCCCAGGGGCGGAAGCATGTCGCCCACCGTGTTCCACACGATCCCTTGACCCACGCGCACGGCATACGTCCGGAAGGACAAGCGACCGCATTCCGCGTCGATGCGGTACGGGGTGTCGTTCAACGTCAGCTCTCCGCCACGCGCGGCACATTCAGCCCGGGCGTGCTTTTCCAACAGACGCTCCAGGGAATGGCCCACCACACCCCGCGCCGCTTGGTTGCACAACGTCTGGACATTCTGGTCCACCTGATCGATGAGCGCTTCGCCCTCTTCAGGAAGCTCAGCATCGAGATCGAGCCGACGCACTTCGGTCCCGTCGTCCGTGCCGCCGATCACGATCTGCATGTGGATGCTCATTCCAAATAGCGCCCCGGCCAGCGTACCGAGCCGGCGCTCCCATGTCCAGCGCCAATCTGGGAGGCGCGTGTAGCTGACGGGCCTATCTGTCCGCGAACAAGGGTGGCGGCATTGCCTCCGTCACGGGTGCATGACGGGGGGCGACGGCCGGCCCTGGCCGGCGAGCGTCCGCGGGCGCCGCGTCCCCGGCCAGTCGGCAGGGTGGCCTGCCGCCTGGCTCAGGCTACGGCACCCGGCCTCTCACCAGCCAGGGCTCCGCAAGCCGTCCGTCGCCCCCCTCGCTGGTCGTGACGCCGCGCACTGCCCCCCGGCGTTCGGTACCAGACATTCCCGGCGCCAACAGGCGCGGCCCCAGAACGCTCAGACGAGCACGCTTGGCCTGTCGTGGCCGTTGCGCCACGTGACCGCAGACAGCGAACCGAACCGCGAACCCCGCCGTCTACGCCGGAGCCCAGGCACGGCCGCCTGCGGCTGGCCTCCGGCCTCCCGCTCTCCTGGGCCCTCCAGGCCCTTCGCGCCCGCTCGGGGGCGGGGAGCAGCCCAGCACATTCACCGGCCACAGCCGGCCGCGCCGCCCCGCTGCCGGCACCCCGGTAGCCAGCCCCGCTTTCGCTGACTAAAGTGCACAGGTCGCCTTTTTCCTCCACCAGGAACCGGGCCGTCGCCGTTTGGGTGTGCATCGCGTCGGCCGTGACCACCGCAGCCCGCAGGTCCAGCGGCTCCAACAAGCGTAGCGCCTCGGGGATCTCATTAGTCTTGTCGCCCACCGCCACCTGCGCCAGGGTGACCGGTGTTCCGTGCGTCACCGCCGCCAACAGATGCTGTGGCTTGCGCTCGTCCTGCCCCGATCCCCGCAGCGTCTTGCCGTCCAACGCCGCCGCCCCGCTCAACCCGATCCGGGTCTGGAAGGCACCCAACTCCCGCTCGAAGGCCTGCACGTCGATCCGGCTCATCGTCCGCCGGATGGTCGGCTCACTGGGTGGCCGCAACTTCCCGGTGCTCTCCTGTGGCCGCGCGCCCAGGCGCCGCAAAGCCTCCGCTGGCAAGGCCGCCGCGAAGTCCGCCACTTGGTGGTACCCGCGCATCCCGGCCAAGACCGCGCACGCCGCGATGGCCAGGATGAAGGCCAGGCTGTGCCGCTTGCCGTGCGGATCCCGGTTATCCGGCACGCACGCCAGCGCTGCCAGCAGCCCGCCCTTGCCTTCGATGGGGATGCGGTTCAGGTCCACTCGGGAGCCCTGTTCCGCCAACACCGGCGCATCGAACGGCTCCCGCAACCAGCCTTCCGCGCCGCGAAACGGCGGTCGCACCAAGACCTGCTTGGGCTGCCCATGCTCTACGTATTGCATGCTATGCTTGGCGTAGCCCTCGGTCTGGCCGACAGAGACCCATCCCGCCGCCCGATAGCAGGTCCCGGGAAACCGCGCCCCATCCACGAACGTCTCCGCCAGCACCACCGCGTGCCCGTGCACCCTTCGCCAGTCCTCCGCCAGCCGCCGCATGCTCATCGCCAGCACCCGCGATGCCAGGTTCGGCACTTCGCCCGCGTCGGACAGCAGCAGAAATCGTCCGTTCTGCGCCACGTACTTCAGTCGCCGCTGCTTCTGCTGCGGATTCCAGCCGATCCACCGATCCCGCACGCTCACCTTCAGCGCTGCCGAGCACCAGCCCACCAGCCCCACCCAGTGTCCTTCCACCTCTGCAACGTGCAAGACCGTCTCCCCAACCAGATGGTGCAGCCCCAGGTAGTGACGCTCCCGAATCAACGCTTTCCAGCGCGCCTCTTCCTCCGGCTTGACCGGCCGCAACGCCACCAACCGCATGATCTCCGACACCAGATAGGGCTTGCCGTCGAGCACGACTGTTCTTTCCATGCCCCGGTCATACCACGTACGCCACCAAAAAGTCAGACCCCCGGCTAGACCGCACCGTTACGCCATCCGCCACCGGAATGACTTAGCCCTGGCGCGTAACGCAGCGCGTCGTCGCATGAGCAACGGAGTTCGAGCGCGAGCTGGACAGCGGCCCAGGTGTTGCGGGGCCGCCGCTATCGCCCGCGGTGGGACAGGCGCCGGTCACCTGAGCCGTACGCCAGGACGGTGGCCGAGTCCGGAGGGAAGCACGCGCGTTGGGCAACGGTGGCGAGTGAAGCATGTGATGGGTTCCGACAAGGCTCCTTGTCTGAACCTGACCACCGAGGGCGAGCCGCGCGCGCAGGCGGCGGCTGAGCCCGCCGCGAAGACCGCAGCGATCCGGACAAGCTTTCGTTGCACTGGATCGACCCGCCAGGCGTGGGCGACCCCGCCTGGGACCTGACGCCGGCGTGGACGCTGCTCTCGGACGACACGCGTGGCCTGATCCGTGCGGGGCTGGGGGTCGAACGACGCGACCTGGTCGCGCGGCCGCGGCTTGGGTCTGGCCTGGGGCCTCTTCGCGCTCGCCCACTGTCGGAACAGCAACGCCGTGCTTGCGGCCATCTTGCGGCGCGGGAGCGACCACGCCCTCGCGAACACCGGGTACGGCGGGTGAGGTGTCCTCCCTCTCACGTGGGCGCGCCTTCGTGGCGCTGCCTGTGCCCGCAGCTCCCGACACTACCGTGCTGGCACCTGTACAAGAGGTGCCGCCGCTCGTTACCGCGAAGCGCGAGGGGGCGCGGCGCAGCGGCGATGTGTCCCGCAGGCGCGCTGCATCATTCACCGCGCCGCAAGAGCGAGACTTCGGGGCCCGCTGCCTGCCCCCACGCGTGCGGCTGACCGCGGGCTCTGCCGAAGCGTGAGGCCGGCCGGGAGGGAGGGAACACGATGAAGCCAACGCGCAAGGCCGTCTCCGAGGCGTCGCGAAGCGACATCCAAGCGGCGCTGGCAGCCATGGGCGCCGACGAACTGCGCGAGGTGGTTCGCGAGATCATGCTCGAGCTCGACGATCGTGCACACGGTCGCGTGGCGGGTGCGATCATCCGTCGGGGGGCCCGTGGCGGCTCCGGCTGGGTGCCGGCGGCCCTCGACGACACGGACGTCGCCGAAGCGGTTGCTTTCGCCCAGGCGGCCAAGAGAGTCGGCCACGCCGATCCAGCGGACGTCGACGACCGCCTGCGCCGCGGCGTTGCCGCGTTCCTGCGCAGAGACTACGCCGCCGCGCACCGGATCTTCGGTGCCCTGCTCCGGCCGATCGCCGAAGGCGAGATCGATCTCGGCCAGCACGAGATGATCGACGAGGTCCTCGGCGTCGACGCCAACGAGTGCGCCGTGCAGTATGTCGTGTCGGCCTACATGACGTCGGAACCGGCCCGAAGGGCAGAGACGGTCCGCATGGCCATCAACGAGGTGCGCGGTGCCGGCTACTTTTTCGAGCCGATCCGGGAGATGGAGCGCGCGGCCATCGAGGCCTTGCCGGGGCTCGCCGACTTCCTCGCGCAGTGGCGCGTGATCGTCGAGAGGGAGGCGGCCGGTGACCGCCACAGCGACTGGGACGGCGAGGCGGATCGATGGTTGCGTGAAGTCGTCAGGCGCATCGAGGGCTCGGACGGGCTCGCCAACGTCGCTCGGTCGACACGGCGCGCCGACGATCTTCGAGCCTGGTGCGACAGCCTGGTGGAGGCGGGCGACTGGAAGGTGGCGCTCTCGGCGTTCGAAGAAGCCGCTGAGCTCGTGACGGACCGAGAGTCTGCGCGCGGCGGGTTCCTAGACGGGGCCGCGATCGCCGCGCTGAAGATGGGGGAGAAGGACGTGTCGCCCTGGCTCGAGCGCGCTTGGCGTGCGCAACCGACCATGCCGCGCCTGCGTCGCTGGCTCGGATGGGCGCGCACCAAGCAGTTGATTCACGAGCGCGTGGCCGAGGCGCTGCAAGCGTGTCCGGAGCCGGCCCAGCGCCAGCGCGCCTTCCTGCACCTGTTGCAGGGTGACGTCCAGCAGGCGGCTGAACTGCTCGCGGAAGCTCCCGGCCTCGGCTGGTCGAACGGCGAGCACCCCGGGCACCTGATCTTCCCTTTGTTCCAGGCGCTCCTGGGCGGGAATGGGGAGGTCCGCCGACCCATCGCGCTCCCCGAGCAGGGCGCGGACGTCGAGGAGATCGAGCTCCTCACTGCCGATGGCGCCGACGAGCCGCAACTGGCCACGCCAGAGGTGCACGAGATCCTCCGAGATGCGGGCGTCGAGGGCGTGTCGGAGGCCAGGGCGCGGAGGGCCGTACTCGCGGCCATGCGGCAGGCGGCCGAAAGGCGCGTCGCCGCGGTCACCGATCAGAAGCGCCGGCGGCATTACGGACACGCCGCGGCACTGGTCGCCGCCTGCGTCGCGTGCGACGGGTCGCCCGAGACGGATCGGTGGGCCGCGACCCTTCGGGGACAGTATCGCCGTTTTCCGGCGTTTTGCGCCGAGCTCGACGGGAGCATGGGTTCCGCATGACCGCGAAGCGAACCACGAGCGCCGGTCCTCACGAGTGGGAATTCAAGGCCCGCTTCCGCCGCCATGGCTTCGGCTGGAAGTCACAGCCCGCGATCCAGCGCATCAAGCAGGCGGTGAGCGAGATCAAGAAGGTCGCTCGCCACGACCCGGCGCTCGCCGCCGAGGGCGCGGTGCTCTTCCTAGAGCGCGTCTCCCCGGCGATCGAGCAGGTGGACAGCTCGTCGGGCGCCATCGGCGCCGCCGTGAACCGCGCCATCGAGGCGCTGGTTCCGATCATTGCCCAGGCGCCAACGGACGCGAAGGCGCGCGAGGCCTGGCTCGAGCGGCTCTGGGAGGCGCAAGCCGCAGATCAGATCCCGTACATCGAGTCGCTCGCCGACCACTGGGGTGAACTGTGCGGCTCGAAGGAGGTCGCCTCGGAGTGGGCGGACCGGCTGCTCGGCATCACCCGGGCGGCGCTCAGCCCCGACAAGAACCTGCGGGGCCACTTCCACGGCACGACCGCGTGCCTCGCCGCGCTGTACCGCGCCGAGCGCTACGCCGAGATCCTCGACATGCTGAACGACGAGGCCTTCTGGCCCTACAAGCGCTGGGCGGTGAAGGCCACCGGCGCGATGGGCAAGACGACCGAGGCGGTCCTCCTGGCCGAGTCCTCGCGTGGCCCGTGGACGAGCGACGCCGACGTCGACGCGCTGTGCGAGGAGATGCTTCTCTCGTCCGGCCTCGTTGAGGCGGCGTACACGCGCTACGGCCTGCGGGCGAACCGGGGCGGGACGTACCTTGCCACCTTCCGCGCGGTCGCCAAGAAGTACCCGCACAAGCCTCCCGAACAGATCCTCGCGGACCTCGTCGGGGCGACGCCTGGCGAGGAGGGCAAATGGTTCACGGCCGCCAAGGAGATCGGCCTCTACACCGCCGCCATCGATCTCGCCCGCGCGTCGCCCTGCGATCCGAAGACCCTCGCGCGGGCCGCGCGCGACCACGTGGTCACGCAGCCCGCGTTCGCCGTCGAGGCCGGCTATTCCGCGCTCCACTGGATCTCGCAGGGCTTCGGCTACGAGATCACCGGCGCCGACGTCTGGCTGGCGTACTCGTCGTTGATGAAGGCCGCGGAAGCGCTCGGCAGCGTGGCGGAGACGAAGGAGCGGGTCCGCAAGCTCGCCCAGAGCCGCCCGAGCTTCGTGGCCGACGTCCTCGGCCGCGACATCGAATTCCCGCGTTGATCCCGCCGCGCCGCCCTCCCGTCATCCTCGGACGTCGCAGCGAGGTCCCTTCGCGAGGCTTCGCTACACGGCGATGCCGGGTTTCGTCCGAGCACTCACTCGGGGCTCGCGCCAGTTGGTACGAGCCGGTCATTGCCTGGTTCCCAAAGCCGTGCGCCAAGAGGAGTGTGCAGCGGCGACGCCCAGGGTGTGATCGAGGGCCTGTAGCGCCCTGCCCCCCAGGTCACCCTGTCCCGGCGGCCTGCCGGGCGGCGACCTATGGTCCGCGTCGCCTGGGCCGGTCTTCCGCGGGTTAGGGACACTGCTTAGGGATTAATCCAAAGATATGATAGATATCGCCCAAAGGGAAACCAGGAACTACCAGCCCTAACGGCGAAGGCCCTCTCAATGGACACAGACCGCGTTGAGAGCCGCGTCCTCGGGGCCCTGCCCCTGCTACTCCACATCTGTCGCGCCATCGGGTTGGCGGAGACCATCGATGAGATGGTCCCGTGGGACCCGACGCGCTGCCGGCTGTCTCCCGGCAAGCGGATCGAGGCTTTGGTGCTCAACATTTTAGCCGGCAGGACCCCGCTCTACCGGGTGGCGGAGTTCTACGAGGACACTGAGGCTATCCCGGTTATGCGGACAGTCCGGGGCTGGAAGACTCCAGCGCTGGGAGGATGGTCCGCATGCCGAGGACGATGCCCCGGTACCCGAGCGAATTCCGGACGCGGGCGGTGGGTCTGGCGCGGACGAGTGGCAAGACGATCGAGGCCGTGGCGAAGGACCTCGGCATCGCCCATCAAACGCTGCGCAACTGGGTGCGCCAGGCCGAGGCCGACGCGGGTCGCGGCCGTCCCGGCGATGCCACGACCCTGGAGAAGGCGGAGCTGGGCCAGTTGCGGCGGGAGAACCGGATCCTACGCGAGGAGCGCGAGATTCTGAAAAAAGCCGCGGCCTTCTTCGCGAAGGAGAGCACGACCCGGTGAAGTGCTACCGGTTCGTCAACGCGGAGAAGGCACATCATCCCGTAGCCATGCTCTGCCGGGTGATCGAGGTGTCCCGTGCCGGGTTCTACGCCTGGCTGGGCAGGGGGCCGTCGGCCCGTGCCACCCAGGATGCGCAACTGACCGGCCGGATCCGCGAGATCCATCAGCAGAGCCGGCGCACCTACGGTGTTCCGCGCGTCCACGCCACGTTGGCCGTGGCCGGGACGCGGGTCGGGCGCAAGCGTGTCGTGCGCCTGATGCGGGCTGCCGGCCTATCCGGTCTCAGTGGCCGCCCGCGCCGAGTGCGCACCA
>Ga0307374_10010494_pt1 | contig 13408 bp, 15 predicted proteins | sample OX3MG_FD_202532 | JGI IMG/M metagenome (GOLD analysis project Ga0307374, IMG submission 202532) | Soil microbial communities from Risofladan, Vaasa, Finland - OX-3 | ecosystem: Environmental > Terrestrial > Soil > Coastal area > Acid sulfate soil | place: Finland: Risofladan, Vaasa | collected...
CTAGGGTGAAAATCCCCCCTCGGTCAATTCATGCGGCGCCTGTCAAGGTGACCTGATAGCCGAGGTGCTCGAGCTGGCGTACGAGGCGGCTCTTGTGAGCGTCGGAGTTGCGGTCGAGGAAATAGTTGGCGCCCAGGTCGCGATAAGGCTCCTGGCGAAGGAGGACGTGATAAGCGATGACCAACATGGAATGGGCAACAGCGACCACCGCCTTGCCATCACCGCGGCGGCCTTTGAGCCGCGCGTATTGGGCGGCGAGGTAGTTGTCCTTACTTCTGGTGGCAGCGCGCGCGGCTTCGACCAGGCCTTTGCGCAGCCACTTGGACCCCTTGCGCGTGCGAGCAGAGAAATGCTTGCCGGCAGACTCGTTGTTGCCAGGACAGAGTCCGGCCCAGGAGGAGAGGTGGGCTGCGGTGGCGAAACGGGTCATGTCGGGACCGATCTCGGCCAGGAGAACTTCGGCCGTCCGCTTCTTGATGCCGGGGATGGTTGAGAGCAGCTCAACCTCCTTCACGAAAGGGTAGATCACCCGGTCCACCTCCCCGTTGAGCCGCTCTATCGCCTCGTCGAGATAGTCGACGTGAGCGAGGAGTTCTCCGATCAGGACTCGGTGATAGCCCTGGAAGCGACCCTCGAGGGCCTCTCGCAGGGCGGGAAGTTTGGCTCGCAGGCGGCCCTTGGCCAGCTCGGCGAGCACCTCGGGATCGCGTGTACCAGCCACCAACGCCTCCATCATCAGACGCCCGGAAACGCCCAGGACTTCCGACGCAACCGACGCCAGCTTGATCCCCGCGTCCTCCAGCACCTTGTGCAGACGCTGCACCTCCCGACCTCGCTCCTCGATCAGTGCCTTGCGATACCGGGTCAGATCTCGCAATTCCCTGATGGGCTTGGGCGGAACGAAGCTCGGTCGCACCAGCCCGTGCTCGACAAGCTGGCAGATCCACGCGGAGTCGGCCACGTCGGTCTTACGGCCGGGGACGTTGTGTAGGTGCTGCGCGTTGAGGAGCCAGACTTCAAACGCGTCCTCCAGCATGTAGAAGGGGGCGCGCCAGTACACCCCCGTCGACTCCATGCCCACCAGCGTGACCTTGTAACTGGCGAGCCAGTCGCGCAGAGTGATCAGCCCCGCGGTGGTCGTGCGGAAGGTCTGGATCTCCTGGCCGCGACCCCCACCTTCCTTGGGAAACCGCACGCAGGCAGTGATCGATGCCTGGTGCACGTCCAAACCGGCGCAACGCTCGACGACGCTGTCCATCGCTCCTCCTTGGAGGGCGTACCAGGGGAGCCTGCTTTCAAAGAATCTAGGGTTCGTGCTCGCAGCACAGTCCGGGGTGCCCCAGGCTCCCGCGTCCAACTAACCCTCAGGCTCGCGGCACCAAGACGGCCCGACGTCGCTGGACGCCCCCGCCCTATTTTCATGCGTCCACGAGTGGCCGCGCGCGGCGATGAGAAACTAACCCGAAAGCTATTTCGGGTTCAGCGCACTAGCGGCCTTTTCGTTTCGTCGAGGCCCGATTTGACAGGATCCGCCAGCGGATCCTTTTGATCGGCGGCCTTTGGGTGGCTGATTGCCGGCGAGCCGGGCGACCACCGCTGCTATACCGGGCACGATGACGGCCGAGCGCAGACTGAAAATCCAGCACGAATTGGTCAGCTCCCAGGAGCTGATTGGGCTGGGTCTGAGTGAAAAAAGAGGGCCCCCCGCGCGGCGGGGGGCCTACTTCCGGACTCTTTCGAAGAGTCCTTACATCATGTCGGGGCTCATGCCGCCGGGCATTCCGCCGTTGCTCTTCTGCTCCGGGATCTCGGTGATCACCGCCTCGGTGGTCAGCACCATGGCCGCGATCGACGCCGCGTTCTGGAGCGCGGAGCGGGTCACCTTGGCGGGGTCGACGATCCCGCTCTTGAACATGTCCACGAACACGTCGTTGAGGGCGTCGTAGCCCTTGCCCTTCGCGTTGCGGACCTCCTCGATGATGACCGACCCCTCCTTGCCCGCGTTCGCGGCGATCTGGCGGAGCGGCTCCTCGAGCGCCTTGCGGACGATCGCGACACCGGTCGCCTGGTCGCCCTTCAGGCCGAGCCCACCCTCGAGCGCCTTCTGGGCGTTCAGCAGCACGGTGCCGCCACCGGAGACGATGCCCTCTTCCACGGCCGCCTTGGTCGCCGAGAGGGCGTCCTCGATGCGGTGCTTCTTCTCCTTCTGCTCGACCTCGGTGGCCGCTCCGACCTTGATGACGGCCACGCCGCCGGAGAGCTTGGCCAGGCGCTCTTGGAGCTTCTCGCGGTCGAAGTCGCTGGTGGTCTCCTCCACCTGGGCCTTGATCGCCTTGATCCGGCCCTGGATGGCGTCGGCCTTCCCGGCGCCCTCCACGATGGTGGTGTCGTCCTTGGTCACGGTGACCCGCCGGGCCCGGCCGAGCTGCTCGAGCTTGGTCTGGTCCAGCTTCAGGCCGAGGTCCTCGCTGATGACCTGGCCGCCGGTCAGGATGGCCATGTCCTCCAGCATCGCCTTGCGGCGGTCACCAAAGCCCGGCGCCTTGACGGCGACGGCGGTGAAGGTGCCGCGCAGCTTGTTGACGATGAGGGTGGCCTGGGCCTCGCCCTCGACGTCCTCCGCGACGATCAGGAGCGGCCGGCTCTGCTGCACGACCTTCTCCAGTACCGGGAGGAGCTCCTGGATGGAGGAGATCTTGCGGTCGGTGATCAAAAGGTACGGGTCCTCGAGCACTGCCTCCATGCGGTCGGAGTTGGTCACGAAGTAGGCCGAGGTGTAGCCGCGGTCGAACTGCATGCCCTCGACCACCTCGAGCTCGGTGCCGATGCCCTGCGAGTCCTCGACGGTGATGACCCCGTCCTTGCCGACCTTGTCCATCGCCTCGGCGATCAGCTCGCCGATCTTGGGGTCCTGGGACGAGATCGACGCGACGTGGGCGACATCCTCGTGGCCCTTTACGGGTACGGATAGCCTCTTGATCTCATTCGTCACGGCCTCGACGGCCTTCTCGATCCCGATCTTGATGCCCATCGGGTTGGCGCCCGCGGCGACGTTGCGGAAGCCTTCGCCGATCATGGTCTGGGCCAGGATGGTCGCGGTCGTGGTGCCGTCACCGGCGACGTCGTTGGTCTTGGTGGCGACTTCGCGGAGGAGCTGGGCCCCGGTGTTCTCCCAGGGATCCTTGAGCTCGATCTCGCGGACGATTGTCACGCCGTCGTTGGTGACGGTCGGCGCGCCGAACTTCTTCTCGAGGACGACGTTGCGGCCCTTAGGCCCGAGGGTGATGCGGACGGCCTGGGCGACCGTGTCGATCCCCTTCTTGAGACCCTGGCGCGCTTCGACGTCAAAGGCTACTGCCTTTGCCATTTACTGAATTCTCCCTTTGTGTTGAGTGATGACCTACTTCTTGGACTTGCCATTGGCGCCGACGACGGCCAGCACGTCCTTCTCGCTGATGATCAGGTACTCCTGCTCATCGACCTTGAACTCGTTCCCGGCGTACTTCGCGTAGAGGATCTTCTCCCCCACCTTCAGCTCCATCGGGATCTTCGTCCCGTTGTCGAGGATGCGACCGGTGCCGACCGCCTCGACGATCCCCTCCTGGGGCTTCTCCTTGGCGGTGTCAGGCAGCACGATGCCGCTCTTCGTCCGCTCTTCCCTCTCGACCGGCTTTACGACGACCCGGTCGCCCAGAGGCCTTAGATTCATACCGCGACCCTCCATTTTGGAATTTGGCACTCACGATGGCCGAGTGTTAGCACTCGACATGAGCGACTGCTAATAATAGATACCCATTCCGGCGATTTCAACTCGTACCGGAGCTTTTCTCCGGAAACTCCGAGTCGATCAGGCGGCGGGCCTGCGCCGCTTCCTCCTCGGGCACGAAGACGCGACTGTCCTCGAGGTTGACCCCCGGCCAGAGATGGCCGGTATCGACCATCGTCTCGACCCGGATGCCCGCCGCGTCCAGCGACGCGGCGACCGTGTCGGCCGCGTAGCCGGGACCCCGGAAGACGACCGACCAGCCCTTCACCAGGCCAGGGAGGGGTCGGCCTCCAGCTCCGCGCGAGGAGCGTGGTGGGCGGCGGCCGCGATCATGGCGCCGTTGTCGGTGCAGAGCTCAAGACTCGGGATGGTGAGCCGGGCGCCGGCGGCGCCGACCACCTCGGCCGCCCGAAGCCGGAGCAGGGTGTTGGCGGCGACGCCGCCGCAGACCACCACCTCGGCGCCTGGGTGGCGGTCCATCGCCAGCTCGAGCTTGGCCAGCAGCGACTCGACGACGGAGCGCTCGAAGGAGGCTGCCAGGTCGGCCCGGTCGGCGTCGGTGACATCCTCACCGAGATCTCGCAGGCGGTAGAGCAGCGCGGTCTTGAGGCCGCTGAAGCTGTACTCAAGCCCGGGCAGGGAGGGCTCTGGAAGCGGCTGCCGGGCGGGATCGCCGGTCCTGGCCAGGCGGTCGAGCGCCGGGCCGCCAGGATAGCCGAGGCCGAGCATGCGGGCCGCCTTGTCGAACGCCTCGCCGGCCGCGTCGTCGCGCGTCCGGCCGAGGACCTCGAATTGCCCGTGGCCGTCCATCCGGACCAGGTCGGAGTGGGCGCCGCTCACGACCAGCGCCAGCAACGGTGGCTCCAGCTCGGGCCGGGTGAGAAGGGCGCCGTAGATGTGACCCCAGAGGTGGTTGACTCCCGTCACCGGCTTTTGCCAGCCGGCACCGAGGCCGCGGGCGACGCCGATGCCGATCAGGAGGCAGCCAACCAGCCCGGGACCGCGGGTGACGGCGAGCCGCTCCAGGTCGCCGGGCTTGGCGCCGGCTTGCAAGAGGGCGGCATCCACCAGCCCCGGCAGCTTCTCCAGGTGGTCGCGGGCGGCCACCTCGGGCACGACGCCGCCGTAGGAGCGGTGGAGCGCCACCTGGCTGTGGATCAGGTTGGCGAGCACGCGACGGCCGTCCTCGACCACCGCGACCGAGGTCTCGTCGCAGCTGGTTTCGATCCCGAGGGTGAGCGAGCCCTGGTTAATGACGCGCCAGGGGCGGATCGCGGCGAAGGCCGGTCACGTCGGCCTCGACCCGCGCCATGTTCTCCTCGAACGCCCGGCGGAAGCGCGGCGAGTAGATGGAGTCCGACCACATGACGATCGCGTCCTCGCCGTTGTCGGTGTAGTAGCCGGGGCGGCGGCCGATCACCTTGAAGCCGAAGTTCTCGTACATCCGCTGGGCGTTGTCATTGCTGGTCCGGACCTCGAGCGTGATCCAGCGGGCGCCGAGGTCGTAGGCGGCCTGGACCAGCGCGGCGAAGAGGATCCGGCCATAGCCACCGTGGTGCTGGTCCTGACGGACGCCGATGGTGGTGACGTGGGCCTCCTCGTAGACGCGCCACATGCCGCCGTAGCCGATGATCTCGGCGTCGCGGCGCAGCACGATGTAGTGAGCGGTGTTGCGACTAGCCAGCTCGCGGTAGTAGGCGTTGCGGGGCCAGGGAGTAGAGAAGATGTCCTTCTCGATCTCCTGCACGGTCGGCACATCTGCCTCCCGCATCGGTTCGATCGCCAGCTGCTGGCGAATCTGTACCACTATTCGACGCGCCCGAACTCGGTCATGTACTCCGGCCTGACCGTAGCATAGCCAACCTCCTTGGCCTTCTCCCGGGCGCGGACAACCGCCTCCCCGAAAGATAGGAGCCGGTCCTCCGCCAGCAGCTCCAATCCGGCGGTCCTGAGCCACCCCGCGGCAGGCCAGTCCCTCGGCACCGAGTCCGCGTCGGCAACGCCCCGGGTACCGTCGGGGGCCTGGAAGTAGAACCGACCCCGCCCCGCCTCGGAGACGGCGACCACCGGATCGGGCGAGCGCGCCGCCACCAGGTCCAGGGTGCCGATGCCGTAGAGCGGCACTTTGAGGCTCATCGCCAGGCCGACCCCGAAGGCGATCCCCTGCCGGAGGCCCGTGAAGGAGCCGGGGCCAAGTGCCACCAGGACGGAATCGAGCGCCGCCGGTTCGGGCAGCAGGGCCGCGACCTCCGACGCGACGTCGAACTCGCGCCCGGACGGCTTCACGACCTCGGCCAGCACCCGGTCGCCGTCGACCAGCGCCAGCGCCGAGCGCGCCGAGGAGGTGTCGATGGCGAGCATCACGGGAGGCTGATGACCCGTTCCTGCGGGCTCGGTGCGGCGAATCCGACGCTGATCGCGCCCGCTGGCCGGGGCTGCAGCCGCTCGCCCCATTCGATCACCACGACGCCGTCGGCGAGGAGGTCCTCCAAGCCCAGCTCGGCGATGCCCGAACCGGCGTCGAGGCGGTAGAGGTCGACGTGGCCGAGCTGGACCCGGCCGGGGTAGACGCGGACCAACTGGAAGGTAGGGCTCTGCACGGCGGCGCCGGAGCCGAGGCCGCGGGCGAGGCCCCGGACGAATGTCGTCTTGCCGGCACCGAGCTCTCCGGTGAGCAGGAGGAGGTCACCTGGCCGCAGGGTCGCCGCCAGCTCCTCACCCAGCGCCTCGGTCTCCTCCGCCGAGCGGGTGACCCGTTCAGGCAAAGTGACGGTAGCCGCGGTAATCGAGGCTCAGGGGGTGGCCGGCTCGGTCGATGACCCTCACCTCGGCCTCCTGGATCGTCCTCCCGATCACCGTCAGCCCGAGCTCCCGGAGCGTCTCCTCCGGCCCGAGGCAGACCAGCTCCGCCTCCTCCCCGCTGGTGAGCGCCTCCTCGGAGGAAACTCCCTCTGCCGCCGGCACCTCCGCCAGGCGGACCTCGGCGCCGGTTCCCGAATAGGCGAGGAACTTGTCCAGCTCCCGGAGCAGCCCATCGCTGACGTCCCCGCAGCAGAGCCCCGCCTCGTTGAGCCGCCGACCCTCGGCGAGCAGAGGTTCAGGCCGATGCACCCTGCGCTCTCGGAGTGCGAGCATGGCCGCGCCCAGCCGGCCGGTCACTCCGATCGCCCACCCAGGCTTCGCCTCCGAGCGGGCAAGGGGTTGCACCCGGGCGGCGCCCAGCACCGTGAGGCCGATCACGGCTGGCCCCGAGGTCGCGCTGGTGTCGCCGCCCACCAGGCCCAGCCCGGTCCGGCGCCCAAGCTCGGCCATGCCGCGGTAGACGCCGACCAGGTCGTCCACCTCCCAGCTCGCCGGGACCGCCGCCATAACCAGCCCATAAGTGGGCGTGGCGCCCTTCGCTGCCAGGTCGCCAAGGGCAAGCGCGAGCGCCCGCCAGCCGACGTCCTCGGGTCGCATCCAGCCAAGGTCGAAGTGGACCCCCTCGACGCTGGCGTCGCAGCTCACGACCTGGAATCCCTCCGCGTCGCAGCGGTAAACGGCGGCGTCGTCGGTGCCGGCCGGGATCGTGACGCCCTCGGCCTGGAGGTGCGGTAGAAGGCGGCGGATCAGCTCGTCCTCGCCGAGCTCGGCGATCTTCAACTGGTCAGAGCCGCCCGGAGCCGGCGGGCGGCGGCCTCGGGATCGGACGCGCGCGCCAGGCCGCTGATGACGCAGGCCCGGTGGACACCGGCTGCCACCAGCTCCGCGATAGTGGCCTCCTCGATGCCGCCGATGGCGAAGACGGGGACCGTCACCGCTGCCGCGACCGCCGCCACGCCCCGGGGGCCGATCACCGCCTTGTCGGGCTTGACGGTGGTGGCGAAGGCGGGGCCGGCGCCAAGGTAGTCGGCTCCGGCCGCCACCGCCGCCCGAGCCGAGTCGGGTCGGTTGGCGGAAGCGCCCACCAGGAAGCCGGGCGGCGCCAGCCGCCGCGCGTCCTCGAGCGGCAGGTCGTCGTCGCCGAGGTGGACGCCGTCGGCGCCCGCCAGCAGGGCGATGTCCAGGTGGTCGTTGACGATGAAGAGGCGGCCGGCGCCGTGCACCACCTCCGCCAGCCGGCGGGCGAGCTCGAGCAGGCGTCCGCGGGGCAGCGTCTTGTGACGGAGCTGGATGACGTCGGCGCCGCCCCGGAGGACGGCGCCGACCAGGGCAACCAGCGATTCGGGATCGCCGTCGGGCGTTATCGCGTAGAGGCGCGCCGCTTCCAGCACGCCCCCAACTTACAGGGTCGCCTGCGCGCCGAGGCCGAGCCGGCGGCGGAACCTCCAGGCGAGCCCGAAGAGACCGAGGAGGACAACAATCGGCCCGGCGTAGCCGACGCCGACCAAGATGTAGTCGAGGGTCGAGACGAACCCGTGCAGGCCCTGGCTGAGCGCGGTCAGCAAGCCCCAGCTGTCGACCTGCGGCCTGAATGCCACCGCGGCCTCGTGGATGCTGACTGAGACGGTCGAGTAGGTGGTCGCCTGGTCGTAATAGGCGATCTGTCCCTTCAGCTCCTCGATCTGGCCGGTGATCTGGCCGAGCTGGTTCTGGACCGAGATGATGTCCTGGACGCTTTTGGCCTGCTGGAGCAGCGCCAGCATGGCGTCGCGCTGCGCCTCCTCATTGGCGAGCCGGGCCTGGAGGTCGACGTACTGGGCGCTGACGTCCTGGCCGCCGATGACCAGGTTCTGGACGGTGCCGATGGCGCGGATGTCGGCCACGGCGTCGGTGAACTTGTCGGAGGGGACCTCGAAGGTGATGCTGCCGGTCCGCAGGGCTCCGCTGTCGGAGGCGGCGTTGGAACCGGCGACGTAGCCGCCGAGCTCGGAGGCGATCGCGAAGACCTTGTTGACGGTCCCGTCGAAGGCGCCGTTGCGCACCTCCACCGCCAGCTGGGCGGTGCGGATGACGCGGGGACCGTCGGGGACGGGAGGAACGACATTCCCGGGAGCCGGGGCCGGCTGGGCGATGCCCAGGCTCGGGGCGGCGCCGGTGACCAGGGCGCCGGCCACCGCCTTGCCGGTGGGAGCAACCGCACCGGCACCCGGCCGGGCAGCCCCAGCCGAGCTCGATGAGGTTGCGATGGAGGCGGCGCCGCCGCAGGCGACGGCGGCGAAGGCCGCGAAGGCCGCCAGGAGCAGGAGTCGAGCGCCAGTCTTACTTCTCATGCCCGACATGACGCGCAGGGCGTCGAGCGGGTAACGAGCCGACCGTTTAGGCCTTGAGCTGCTTCTTCAGGCGCTCGCGCAGCGCCTCCGGGGCCGTGTCGTCGCAGGACACCTTCACGAGGCGCTTTAAGCCCTCCTGGAACCGGTAGCGCCGGGTGCAGTCGCCGCAGCTGTCGAGGTGGCCATGGATTTCCTCCACCTCGGGCGCGCTCAGTTCCTTGTCGACCAGCTGGTCGAGACGGCGCACACAGTCTTCACAGTCGTACATCTCAGCTTCGGCTATTCAAACCGCCGCCGACGATACCCGATTCCACGGCATACGCGAAGAGGTCTTTTTGAAGCTGCTGGCGGGCCCGGTGCAGTCGGGACATGACGGTGCCGATCGGGACCTCCAAGATGGTGGCGGCGTCCTTGTAGGAAAAACCCTCAACGTCCACCAGCAGCACCACCTCACGGTGGAGCGGGTTGAGCTTTTCGATCGCCTCCACCACCTCGCCCCGGGCGATCCGGTCCAGGACCTCCTCCTCGGGTCCTTCCCCGAGGTCGTCGCGCATGCGGTCGTAGAGCGCGAACTCGCCGATGTCGTCGATGCTCACCGACTCGCGACCCAGCTTCTGGAAACGGTCCCAGTAGAGGTTGCGCATGATCGCGAAGAGCCAAGCCTTCATGTTGGTCCCGGCCTGGTAGGAGTGCTGGTAGCGCAGGGCGCGGGCGAAGGTGTCCTGGACCAGGTCCTGAGCCCGGTCAGGGTCGCGGCTCAGCCGGAGCGCGCCCCGGTAGAGCGCGTCGAGATGGCTGATCGCCTCTGTGCCGAAGTCCTGGTCGTTCGCCGAGCTCTCTTGGGCCATGAATCCGAATCCAGTCTAGTTGGTGGTCCCCCGCTTACCCCTGCTACAAGCGGTAGACGCGCTCCACCCGCCGGCCGATCGAGGTCAGGACCTCGTAACTGATGGTTCCCGACCAGGCCGCCACCTCCTCGGCCCGGATCCGCTCTTTGCCATCCGCTCCGATCAGCGTCGCGGCATCGCCGACCGCCACCCCGGGGATCCCGCTCACGTCGACGCCGATCGAGTCCATGCTCACGCGACCGGCGAGCGGCGCCCGGCGGCCGCGCACCAGCACCTCGCCGCGGTTCGAGCGCGCCCGGTGGACGCCGTCGGCGTAGCCGATGGCGACGGTGGCGATCTCCGCCGCGGCGGGGGCGGTCCAGGTCTGGCCGTAGCCGATGGTGGTCCCGGCCGCGACCGGCTTCAGGTGGGCGACCCGCGCCCGCAGCGCCAGCACCGGCTGCAGCCCGGGGTCCCCGCAGCCGTAGAGCGCGATCCCGACCCGGACAGCATCGAGGGCCATCTCCGGGTGATGGAGGACCGCGCCCGAGTTGGCCACGTGCCGGATGCCCGGCAGGCCGGCCGTCGCCTCCAGGAATCTCCGGTACTGCTCCTCGGTGAAGGCGGGATCGCTATCGGAGCTGGCCAGGTGCGTCCAGCTGCCGGCCAGTTCCAAGCCCTCGGACTCCAGCGCGAAGCGCGCCATGGCGGCGAATTCGGCCGGCTGGGCGCCGTAGCGTCCCATCCCGGTGTCGAGCTTCAGGTGGACCGGGACGGGTTGCGCGCCCGCCGCCGACGCCAGGGCCCTCGCGACCTCGATCGAGGAGCAGCCCACCGCGCAGCGGCCGGCGGCGGCCTCGGGCGCGTCGTCCGGCAGCAGGGGCCCCATCACCAGCAGCCGGTCGGGCGCCAGCAGGTCGCGGACCTCGGCCGCCTCGCCCAGGGTGACGACCGCCAGCCCCCAGGCGCCGCCCTCGAGAACCGCCGCGGCCACCTGGCGAGCCCCGTGCCCGTAGGCGTCCGCCTTGACCACCGCGATCAGCCGGGTGGCATACGGCACCTTGGCTTTGAGCCAGCGGACGTTGTGGCGAAGGGCGCCGAGGTCCACCTCGGCCCAGCGGTGGGACGCCACCCCGTCCGAACTCCCGCTCTGGTACGCCGCGTAGGCCGGGTTCATCCCGGCCGATTGAGTTGTTTGGAATCGACTTCCAAACCGAGCGCTGAGAGGGCGGTTTCAGGAAGGGGCGGCCTGCCCCACTTGGCTCGTCTTATCGCTCCACCCGGCCTTCGCGCAGCAGCCGCTGGACCAAGGGGATCTCGGCCAGCAGGTCGGAGGCCAAAAGGCCGGCGTCACCCTGCCGGAGGGCGATTCGGCGGCCCGCCTCGGCGTGGACATAGACGCCGGCGACAGCTGCGGTGAAAGGATCGAGGCCCTGGGAGATCAGCCCCGCGATGAGGCCGCCGAGCACGTCACCGGTCCCGCCGGACGCCAGCGCCGGGACCTCGTGGGAATCCTCCGACACCTGCCCGTCGGGTGCCGCCACGACCGTTTTGGCGCCCTTCAGAACGACCACCGCCTTCCATTCTCTGGCAGCCGCGGACGCCAGCTCGCGCCGCTCCGCGGACCCGGTCGGGGTCGGCCGGCCGGTGAGCCGGGACATCTCGCCCGGGTGAGGCGTCAGGACGCGCCCCCGGGGCAGCCGGGAGAGAGTGCGCCGGTTGTCGGCCAGCGCGTTCAGCCCGTCCGCGTCAACCACCAGCGGGCAGGCGATCTCGAGGACCAGGTCGTTGATGACCCGCCAGGTGGAGCTGTCGCGTCCCAGTCCGGGGCCGATGAGACCCGCCTTCGCCGCCTGGAAGTGGCGGGCCACCACCTCGTGGGCGAGATGGCCGACGGCGCCCGGCGTCACCTCCGAGACCGGCGTCGCCATCACCTCGGTGCACTTGCCGGCAAGGATCGGGTAGATCGACTCGGCCACCAGGAGCCGGACCATGCCCGCGCCCGCCCTCGCGGCCGCGGTCGAGGCCAGGTAGGCGGCCCCCGTCAGCCCGCGGCTGCCGGCGAGGACGACGACGGTGCCGAAGGTTCCCTTGTGACCGTCACGCGGCCGGTCGGGCAGGTCGAGGGCGTCCGGCGGCACGCTCAGCAGCGGCTCGGCCCCGTAAAGGCCGGGCAGGGTCAGCGTCGCCGCGGCCACCGCCAGGCCGGAGTGATGGGTGATGCTGAGCTCGACCACCGCGCCGGACTGGTCACCGAGGAGGCGGACCCGGGGAGCGCCGCCGGGACTCGGCAGCACTTCGATCCGCCGCCGCGGAAAGCAGATGCCGGTCCCGTCGAAGCACTTGATCACCGCCTCCTTGGCGGCCCAACGGCCGGCCAGGCGTTCGGCGCTGTCGCCGCAGTAAGCGATCTCGGCCTCGGTGTAGGCCTTGGCCAGGAAGCCCGGGCCCGAGCGCTTCAGCGCCAGCGCGACGCGCTCGATGCCGACGGCGTCGATGCCGACCTTCACAGCGAGATTGTCTCGCAGGCCGCCCATGAGCCGGTGAAGGTGCCGCCGAGCATGCTCGGAAGATGAGCCGCGCTATTCGACGGTGACGCTCTTCGCCAGGTTCCTCGGTTGGTCCACGTCGGTGCCCAGGGCCACGGCCACGTGGTAGGCGAAGAGCTGGAGCGCGACAGTGTTGAGCACGGCTCCGGCCGCCTCGTCGGCGGGCGGCATGAAGAGCAGGTCGGCGGCGACCCCGTCGGCCGAATGATCGCCCTCGGTCACCAGCGCCAGCACGGGGGCATCCCGCGCCGCCATCTCGTGGATGTTGCTGATCATCTTCTCCCGGGTCGGCGAGTTGGTGGCGAGGGCGACCACCGGGAAGCTCGCATCGAGCAGCGCGATGGGACCGTGCTTCAACTCGCCGCCGGAGGCGCCCTCGGCGTGCAGGTAGCTGATCTCCTTTAGCTTCAGTGCGCCCTCCAGCGCGATCGGGTAGTTGATGCCGCGCCCGGTGAACATGAAGTTGCGGTACTGCGCGTACTTGAGAGCCAGCTCCCTTATCCGCGGCTCCATCGCCAGCACCGCGCGCAGCCCCTCGGGGATGCCGCGGAGCGCTTTGACCAGCTCCTCCAGGCGCTCGGGCGAGAGCCGGTGCCGGGAGGCGGCCAGACGCATCGCCAGCAGGTAGTGGCTGATCGCGTGGCTGACGAAGGTCTTGGTCGAGGCGACGCCGATCTCAGGGCCGGCCTGGAGGTAGATGACACCCTGAGCATCGCGCGCCGCGGTGCTGCCGACGACGTTGGTGATGGCCACGGTGAGCGCGCCGCGCTCGAGGGCCTGGCGCATGCCCATGATGGTGTCGGCCGTCTCCCCGGACTGGGTGACGATGACGGCCAGGGAGTCCTCGCCCAGCATGGGCCGGCGGTAGCGGAACTCGGAGGCGTCCTCGGCCTTGGCCGGGATGCCCGCCCAATCCTCGATCACGTACTCGCCGAGCATCGCGGCGTGGAGCGAGGTGCCCATCCCGAGCAGCTTCACGTTGCGGATCCGGTTCAGCTTCTCGTCGCCGACGGAGAACTCGTTGAAGGTGATGGCGCCGTCGTCCTGGATCCGGCCGCGGAGGACGTTGGCGGC
>Ga0307374_10010497_pt1 | contig 13405 bp, 4 predicted proteins | sample OX3MG_FD_202532 | JGI IMG/M metagenome (GOLD analysis project Ga0307374, IMG submission 202532) | Soil microbial communities from Risofladan, Vaasa, Finland - OX-3 | ecosystem: Environmental > Terrestrial > Soil > Coastal area > Acid sulfate soil | place: Finland: Risofladan, Vaasa | collected...
CGGTATGAGCAGTATGTCCTGCTTGATCACCAGCTCCCGGATGACGTCGTCGGTGGAGCGGCCGGCGAACGGGTGCCGGATCCAGCCGAAGAAGCCGCCGCAGGAGAGCAACTCGAAACCGCCGGGCTGGCCGGCCATCGCATCCTCGAACCAGCCGCGCTGCCGGGCGATGTCCCGTGCCCGGGACGCTCGCCACGCCCGCGCTCCTGTCACACCTGCCCAGGCGGCCTCCTGGCCGATCCGGGGCGCACAGATCGCCACGCAGTCGAGCAGCTTGCATACCTCCCGGTTGAGCTCGGGCGCGGCGACCAGGGCACCGACCCGGTATCCGGGGATAGCCAGATCCTTGGAGAACGAATGCAGGCTGACCACGGTCTGCGCCCAGCCGGGATCGGCGAAAAGGTCATGCGCTGGGCGGTCGGTGCCCCGGAAAGAGCGGTACGTCTCGTCCAGGATCAGCGCGATCCCGTGCCGCTGCGCTACCGCCGCGAACTCGGCGACGCCGACCGGATCGACCGTCACGCCAGTCGGGTTGCCTGGCGTCACCAGCACGATCGCCCGGGTGCGCCGCGTGATGCAGGCTTCGGCGGCTGCGGCGCGCGGCACCAGATCGCCGTCCGGCTCCAGGTAGACCGGCGCGATGCCGTTGAGCCGCAGCCACATGTCGTAGTTGAAGTAATACGGCAGCGGCAGGACCACCTCGTCACCCGGTCCCGCGAGCGTCGAGACAACCAGGCTGAACGCCTGATTGCACCCCGCGGTGATGACCACGTTAGCCGGGCTCACGGCGCCGCGGTAGTCACGGCTCAGCTCGGCGGCGAACGCCTCGCGCAGCCGCGGCATGCCCGGTACCTCAGTATATTCGCCGCCGTGAGCGTCTCGTGCGATGCGCACGACCTGCTCGATGACGGCCGGCGCGGGGGGATACTGCGGAGCTGCCTGGGACAGGTCGAGCAGTTTCTTGTCGCCCACGCGGAGGTCGATCAGGGCGTACGCCGAAGTGACCGGCGAGTCGGCCTGGTCCAGAGTCCTCGGACTGAGTCGCATGCTCGTGCTCCTTCCAGCGCCTGCCCGAAGCCCAGCGTGGCCGGCCGCGGAACGATGTCAAGTACCTGGTTTGGGGTCGGCCGTGCCGAAGGTCCGTCGTCTACGCTACGAATCGTGACCGTACAGGAGCTTTCTCGTGTCGAGGCGCGGCGCATCGCGGTACGGGCCCAGCTGCTGGACAGCTCGCGGCCGACCGACCTGGTGGACATGGTTCGCCGGCTGACCCTGCTGCAGCTCGATCCGACCGCCGCTATCGCGCCGAACGCCGACCTGGTGGCATGGAGTCGCCTCGGCGCGTCCTATCAGCCGGCCGACCTGGAGCTAGCACTTCGGCGTCGGGAACTGCTGGAGTTCGCATCGACCATCCGGCCCGCCGAGGACCTGGCGCTGTACCGCGCCCAGATGACCGAGTGGCCGCTGAGCCAGAAGCGGCGTGAGTGGCTGGCGGCCAACGGCGCATTCCGGCAGGACATCCTCGATCGGCTCGAGTCCGTGGGCCCGCTGCAGTCGCGAGAGCTGCCGGACACCTGCAAGGTCCCATGGGGGTCAACTGGCTGGACCAACAACAACAACGTCACCCAGATGCTGGAGACGATGGTGGCGCGGGGCCAGGTCGCGATCGCCGGACGCACCGGCCGCGAACGGCTGTGGGACCTCGCGTGGCGGGTTTATCCCGATCAGGCGGTCGTGCCGGCGGTGGAGGCGTGGCGCATCCGCAACGAGCGGCGGCTACAGGCCCTGGGCATCGCCCGCGCCAAGGCGCAGATATCGCCAGTCGAGCCATGGGACGTGGGCGAGGTCGGCGAGCCGGCCGTGGTCGAGGGGGTCAGGGGAACCTGGCGGGTCGACCCCGCAACGCTGGGCCAGCCGTTCTCGGGACGCGCGGCCTTGCTGTCGCCGTTCGATCGGCTGGTCCACGACCGCAAGCGCGCGCTCGAGCTGTTCGGGTTCGACTACCAGCTCGAGATGTACAAGCCTGCTGCCCAGCGCCGGTGGGGGTACTTCGCGCTGCCGATCCTGTACGGGGACCGGCTGGTAGGCAAGCTCGATGCCGCCGCCGATCGCAAGGGGCGTGTGCTCCGTGTCCATGCGATCCACGAAGACGAGGCGTTCACCAGGGCGACGGCCGCGGCGGTGGATCGCGAGATCAAGGATCTGGCCCGCTGGCTCGACCTCGACCTCGTGCTGCCCCGCCACCTGTAGCAGGAACACATGACGCGCCGGGACCGCCCCCGGCGCGGTTGGCTGGATCGTCAGCATCAGTTCGTGCCACCGCTGGAGGACGATCCATGCCCGACCACCCGGCCACCGCCGTGACCAGCACCGTGCGGACAGCAGCTGAGCTGCTCCAGGCGCGCGCGGCGGACCAGCCCGATCGGCCCGGCTACACCTTCCTCGCCGACGGCGAGACCGATGAGCATGAGCTCACGTACGCCGAGGCGGACCTGCGCGCCCGAATCATCGCGGCCGGTATTCGCGACGCCGGCGGGATGCCGGGCGCTCGGGTGATCCTGGTCCTGCCGCCGGGACTGGACTACATCACGGCCTTCTTCGGCTGCCTGTACGCAGGCGTGGTGGCGGTCCCGGTGTATCCCCCGGACCCTGCGCAGCTCGAACGGACGTTGCCGCGGCTGCTCGCCATCGTGCGCGACGCCACCCCGGTCGTCGCGCTGACCATCTCGCCCTTCCTCGGCTTCCTCGACGAGCTGACTGGCCGGGCGCCCGGGGTTGGTGCGCTGCGCTGGCTCGCGGTGGACGCGACGCCGGCTGCGGCCCCGCTGGCCGACCTGATCCCGGTGGATCCGGAAGCGACAGCCGTGCTGCAGTACACCTCAGGATCGACCTCGGCGCCGAGAGGCGTGATGCTCTGCCACCGCAACCTGCTGCACAACTCACGCCTCATCCAGGACTTCTTCCGCACAGCACCGGATACCCGCGCCATGAGCTGGCTGCCCCCGTACCACGACATGGGTCTGATCGGCGGCCTGCTGCAGCCGCTCTATGCAGGATGCCGGGTCTGGCTGATGTCCCCGCTGCACTTCCTCGAGCAGCCCATGCGCTGGCTGCAGGCGATCCACCGGCTGCGGATCACCGCCAGCGGTGGCCCTAACTTCGCCTACGACCTGTGCGTGCGCCGATCCGATCCTGAGCTGGCCGCGCGGCTGAATCTCAGTTCATGGCGGGTCGCCTTCAACGGCGCGGAGCCGATTCGTCCCGAGACCCTCCGGCGGTTCGCCAGCTTCTTCGCGGCCTCCGGGTTCGACGCGCGCGCGTGGCTGCCCTGCTACGGCCTGGCCGAGGCGACGCTCATCGTCGCCGGCACTGGCGGTTTGCCCGGGTCAGGCAACCGAGACTCGGCCGCTCCCGCACTGGTGCGGGTCGACCGTGCGGCGCTCGAGCGGCACCTAGCCCTGCCCGGCGCGGATGGGCCGTCCGTCGACCTGACCAGCTGCGGGCATGGCGCCGCCGATCAGCGGATCGTGATCGTGGATCCGGCCACGTTGATGGCCCGCGCGGCGGGCCAGGTGGGCGAAATCCTGGTGTCGGGCCCGAGCGTGGCCGTGGGCTACTGGGGCAAGCCCGAGGAGAGCGACCGCGTCTTCGGCGCCCGGGTCGCGGATCGCGATGAAGGCCCGCTCCTGCGCACTGGCGACCTCGGGTTCCTGCACGACGGGCAGCTCGTCATCACGGGACGGCTCAAGGATCTGATCATCGTGCGCGGGCAGAACCACTACCCGCACGACATCGAGCTCACCGCGCAGCAAGCGGACCCCGTCCTGCGGCCCGGCGGTACCGCCGCCTTCCAGGTCGCAGCCGACGACGGCGAGGATCGCCTGGTCCTCGTGCACGAGGTGCGCCGGCAGACCGGCGAGCTTGACGTGCGCCAGGTGACAACCAGGATCCGGCAGGCGGTCGCCAGGGAACACGGGCTGCAGGTGCCTACCATCGTCCTCGTCCCGGCCGGAGGCATGCCGAAGACCTCAAGCGGGAAAGTCCAGCGGTGGCTGTGCCGAGCACGATTCCTGTCCGCGGAGCTGCCGGAGATCGGTCGCGGGGACACCACTGTCGGCACGCCACCGCCCGGCACGCTGGCGACCGCCGAGCTGGTGATCTCGGCGCCGGAGAGCCGGGCCGCGCTGCTGGAGAGTTACCTGCGTGGCATGCTGGCGGCGGTCGCCGGCCAGGACCCCGGCGAGTTCGCGAGCCGGCGGCCGCTGCTGGCCACGGGCCTCGACTCGCTGACCGTCATCCAGCTGAAGCATCGCGTCGACACCGACCTCGGGGTCAGCCTCCCGCTCGCCGCGGTGCTGGGCGGAGCCACCCTGTACGACGTGGCCGACGAGCTGCGCCTGCAGCTGGACGAGCCGACCCCGGGCCGGGCTCTGGTGGCCAGCCCAGCCGGGCCGGCCACCAGAGCGGGCGGGCCCCAGACCACCGAGCTCGCGGCTCCCATGTCCTATAACCAGAGCCGGATGTGGGCCATCCAGCAATTCGAGCCCGCGAGCACCGTCTACACCATCGCGGTGGCGCTGCGACTGCTTGACCCGGTGGACTACCATGCCCTGCGGCTGGCGCTCGACGCCCTGGTGTCGCGCCATCCGACCCTGCGCACCACCTTCCCGATCCGCGACGGCCAGCCGGTACAGCTCATCGCCCCGAGCGGGCGCGCGGCATACCAGGAACATGACGCGCGCGATCTTGATCAGGCCGCGCTGGTGCAGTGCCTGGCCAGCGCCGCCCGTCGGCCCTTCGACCTGGAGCGGGGCCCGTTGCTGCGCACTGACGTGTACCGGCACCCCGGCGGCGACGTCCTGCTGCTGTCGGTGCACCACATCATCACCGACTTCTGGTCGACGACAATCCTGGCCAGAGAGCTGGGCGCGTATTACGGCGGGTACGCCGACGGACAGGACACTGCGCTGCCCGAGCCGACGGCGACGTTCGTGGATGTTGTCGCATGGCAGCGCTCGGTCGTGCACGATGACGCGTCGGCCAGCCGCCTGGCCCGCTACTGGGACGAACAGGTCGGTGCCGGGGTTCCGGCGCTGGCCTTGCCGGCGCCAGGACCGTCGGCACGTGGCGGTTCGCGCCGCTTCTCGCTGTCCGCGACGCTGACCCGACGGCTGCATAAGCAGGCAGCGGCCGAGAACGTCACGCTCTACGTGCTGCTGGTCACCACGTTCCAGGCGGTGCTGCTGCGCCTTACCGGCCAGCACGACCTGGTCATCGGAACCGATGTCGCCGGCCGAACCCACCCGGGGTTCGCCGACGTCGTCGGCTGCTGCACCAACCCCGTGATGATCCGCGCCCGGGCCGACGGGTGCGAATCGTTCCGCGCGCTGCTGTCGCGAACTCGTGAGCAGGTCCTCGGGGCGCTGGAACATCAGGATTACCCGATGGCGCTGCTGGCCGAGCGACACAAAACGGCCAATAGCGGCCGCACCTTGTTCGAGACGCTGTTCGCGTTCAACCGCCCGCCAGAGCCGGGTGACGACCTGGCCGCGCTCGCCACCTCAGGGCCGCCTGGCGCCCGGTGCCGCCTCGGGCCACTGCAGGTCGAGAGCCTCCCGCTGCCGCTCGATGAGAGCGCGATTCCCCTCGAGCTGGTCATGACGGAGGCCTCCGGCGCGGCGCATGGCGTGCTGCGATACGCCGCCGGTGCCCTCGACGAGCCGGCCGCCGATCGGCTGGTGCAGCAGTTCGTGGCGATGCTGGAGATGGTCGCCGCGGATCCCGGTACGGCGATCAGCGAGCTGACGGCTGGCGCTTGATCGTGCGAGCGCGCGCCTACGCGGCTGGCTCGGACCGGCGGATCACCGACAGGGCAGCCGAGATCTCCCGCGCGAGTTCCGCCGATCTCTCCTCAAGCACCCAGTGCCCGCAGTCGAGTTCCGCGGTCAGGAAAATCGCGCTGGTCTGGTCCTGCCACAGGCCTAGCTCGTCGGCCGGCACGCTCGCGTCCCTGGTGCCGCGAACCGCCAGGATCGGCACCGGCAGCCCAGGGGCTGGGTGGTAGCGGTATCCGTCGTAGATCAGCCAGTCGGCACGCAAGGGCCGCGCCATGACCTCGAGGAAGTCGTCGTCCGCCAGAAGTGCACGTGGTGTTCCGCCCATCGCGGCGGTCCGGGCGATGAGCTCATCGGTCGGCAGGCGGCTGATGCCGGTATCGAGGCACCGTGGCGGCGGCGAGCAGCTGCAGACCACGAGCAGCCGCGGGCTGCGGCACGGGGCGCCGACCAGGAACCTGGCGATCTGATCAGCGACGAGGGCACCGGCACTGTGCCCCAGCAGCGCGTACTCGCCCCGGAAAGCCGAGTATGCGTCCCGCTCCGCCACGTCGGCGAACTCGGCCAGCAGCGAGTCCATGCTGCGATGAGGTTCCTCACGCAGCCGCCGTTCGCGGCCGGGGAAGACCGCGGCGCAGAGCGCCACGCCCTGGTGGCGCAGGGCCGCGCGCAAGGGGTTGAACGAGGCGGAGCCGGCCCCCACATGGGGAAAGGCGAACAGCTCCAGACCGTCTGTTCCCTTACGGTAAGGGAACAGCTTGTCCATGGCGCTCATCAGTCAGCAGCCTCCCGCCTGGCCGGTGGTACCGCGCCCGGAGCCGTCAGAGGGACGCTGGTCAGTCAGTAAACCGGATTGCGCCTGCCATCTCCTGTCGTCTGTTTCCGCGACGTCCGCGGTCGCTCGCGGGCAGGGTCCCTCCTTTCTGCGACGTCCACTCGCCCGTGGCGATACGTACGGTGCGGATATGGCCAACTCTCCCGTTGCGCAGGAGTCCAGCGGAGCTGACGAGCGCTGCGCGGCAGCGACCTCGGTCTCGTTCGTGCCGCCACGCAACCAGCATGAGGAAGCCATCGTCACCATCTGGCGTGAGGTTCTCGGCCGGCCAGACATCGGCGTACTGGATGACTTCTTCGACCTCGACGGAGACTCGCTGCGCGCCATCCAGATGATCGGTCGCGTGCGCAAGCTCTGCGGGGTCAGCATCCGGGCGGTGGATTTCTTCGAGTCCCCCACGGTGGCCACGCTGGCGTCAGCGGTGGCGACGCCGTCAGGACAACCCGTGGTCAGCCGACGGGGGACAGGCGCCGATCCCGTGCTGTCCTTCGATCAGCGACGGCTCTGGCTGGAGAACCAGCTCCGGCCCGAGACTGCCTACAACGTCCACGTGCGGCGGCGCCTGGCTGGCCACCTCAACGTCGCCGCGCTGGATTCCAGCATCCGCGCGATCCTGGCTCGTCACGAGGCACTGCGCACCAGATTCCCGACCGTGGACGGCGAGCCGGTACAGATAGTCGACGATCTCGACGAGAACTGGCACCTCACCATCGCCGATCTCGCTGGCGCGCCGGACGGCTTGGCCACCGCCCGGCAGCTCGCGGATGACGATGCTGCCACTCCCTTCGACCTGGCGCGCGGTCCGCTGTTCCGGCCCCTGCTGATCAGGCTCAGTGACACCGAGCACGTGCTGAGCGTCACCGCGCATCACATCGTCTGTGACGACTGGTCCATCGGCCTGTTCGCGCGGGAACTGGCGGCGCTGTATCGCGTCGACGGTGAGGTGGACCGGGCGGACCTGCCCGCACTTGCGGTCCAGTACCGCGACTACGCCGTCTGGCAGCAGCGGTGGCTGACCGGCGAGACGCTCGAGCGGCAGGTGGACTACTGGCGGCGGCACCTGGCCGGCGCACCGCCCGCGCTCGCCCTGCCGACCACGCAGTGGCGCGCCAGGGCCCCGGGTGCCGGCAGTGGCCTGGTCCGGTCCACGCTGTCCGCAGCGGAGACCGCCGGGCTGCGCGACCTGTGCCGCGCGTACGGCGTGACCTCCTTCATAACCCTCCTGGCGAGCCTGGCGACGGTGCTGGGCCGCTGGTCCGGCCAGCGGGATGTGGTCATCGGGGTGCCGATCGCCGGACGGTCCGACGGCGGGACGGAGAACCTCATCGGGTTCTTCGTCAACACGCTCCCGGTTCGCGTGGATCTAATGGGGGAGCCGAGCTTCGCCGAACTGCTCGACCGGGTGCGGCAGGCGGCACTGGGGGCGTACGCCCATGCCGATGCTCCGCTCGACGTTCTCGTGCAGGAGCTGCGGGCCGCCCGCGTGCCCGGCCGCACGCCGCTCTTCCAGGTCATTCTCAACGGGGTCGACAGCCCTTGGGCCGAGACGCTGAGCGGGGTGCTGGCGGAGTCGATGGACACGCCAGCACCCCCCGCCAAGTTCGACCTCACGCTGACCGGGCGGGAGGTCGACGGCGTGCTCCACCTGGACCTGGAGTTCAATGCCGAGCGCTACCAGGAAGCCATGATCGCGATCCTGCTCGGGCATGTCCGCACGCTGCTTCTCGCGGCCACGGACGACCCCGGCAGAAGCATCTTCGACTACTCCCTCCAGGCCGGCCAGCAGTCGGCCAGCACCGCCGTTCCGGCCATCGATCGCCCGCCGCCAGCGCCGCACCTGGCCGTGCGGAAGTTTGCCCGGCGGCCGGACCGGGTGGCGGTGATCGACGCGGACGCCACCTGGAGCTATCAGCGGCTGCACCAGGCGGCCGATCGGGTGGCGCGTGCGCTCGCCGAACATGACCGATCGCACGCCGGGCAGCATCTCGGCGTGATCAGGAGATCTGCGGCCGGCTTCGTGGCCGTGATCCTGGGCTGCATGAAGGCCGGAGCGACGTTCTCGGTGCTCGACACCGCCGCGGACCTGGCGATGTACACCGGCGTGACAGCGGTAGTGGACTGCAGCCCCGCGGGCGAGGTTCCGGACGGAACGATGGATCTTCGCGCCATCCTGCCCGGTGACGAGGATCAGGTTCCGAGCGGTCCGGATGGCAGCACTGAGCCACCCGCGCCGGCTGGCGACTGGGCGATCGAGCGATACGACCTCGGCGGCACCGACAGGTTCGCTGTGCTCTCCAGCCTGTCTGGCCACCTGCTGTCGGCGATGTCCAGCACGTTCGCCGCCGGAGCGACGCTCGTGCTGCCGGAACGCCGGCTCCTGGACGAGCCAGGCGTCCTGCTGGACTGGCTGCGGGACAACTCCGTCAGCGTCGCCTACGTGCGCCCGGCGATGCTGCGGGCGATTGCCGCCCATGCTCCCGAGCGCCAGCTGCCGGCGCTCAGATACCTGTTCGTCGAGAACGCTGGTGAGACCATCTGCCACGACATCGAGGCGCTGCGTCGCCTGTCGCCAGCCTGCCGCTGCGTCGCCCTCTACCGCGTGGACAGGAACGGCCGGCCGCTGGCGGCCTACCAGGTGCCGGACGGCTGGCAGCCCGGGGCCGTGCCCCTGCGGATTCCCCTCGGCAGCGAGCTGCCCGGCAGGTCGGCTCGGCTCCTGCACCCGGCCGGCCAGCCGACCGCGGCCGGCGAGGTCGGCGAGATCTGCGTCAGTGACCTTCGAACCGGTGACCTCGGGCGCCGCTGGAGCGATGGCACGCTTGAGTTCGTGGCCACGCTGGGCGAGGACCCGTCCCGCGACCCCCTGCCGACGGTGGCAACGCTGCGCGACCTACCCGGGGTGCACGACGCGCTGGTGACCGAGTACCCCGAAGCAGATGGCAGTACCGTGCTGGTCGGCTACATCGCCGGCCGCCCGGGCCCGGCGCTCGAAGCGGCCGAGATCCGTCAGCAGCTCGTCGGCCAGCTACCGGATCACCTGGTCCCGCAGCACATCTTCCCGCTCGACGTGCTGCCGCTGACTCCGGAGGGCGACTACGACCTGGCTGGCCTCCCGCAGCCAGACGCGGACAGCACCCCGCTAGACAGCTACGTCGCCCCGCGCACACCGGTCGAATGCCGGCTGACCGAGATTCTCCACGACCTGCTCGACGTCGAACGCATCGGCATCTACGACAGCTTCTTCGAGCTGGGCGGGTTCTCGCTGCTGGCCGCCCAGCTCAACAGCCGTATCCGAGAGAGGTTCACCGTGGAGCTGACGCTGCGGGACACGTTCAGCTCGGCCACGATCGAGGCGCTTGCGCAGCTGATCGTCCAGGCCCAGGCGGCCGAGCTGTCGGATGCCGCGGAGATCGAGGCGCTGCTCGACGAGATTGAGTCCGTCCCGGACAGGCAGGACTGACCGGTCCCGCCTGGGCTGTCGGCGGCGAGCCTACGGCGCAGGGCCCGGCGAGCTGTCGGACCGCTGGATCCACGTCCGCACCTGGCGTCGGCTCGACCGCATCCGGGCCAGCCCATCCGATCGCTGCTCAGCGGACACCGATCGCTGCTCAGCGGACACCGGCGGCACCGGCGCAGCCGACGACCCGAACAGGAGCGCACTGAGCGCACCCAGGTTGGGATGGTTGAACATGCTCAGCGGCGCGACCGTATACCCCAGCATCTGGCTCAGTTCGGCGCTCAGCTGCAGCAGGGACATCGAGGTGAACCCGGCGTCGAAGAAGTTCGTGGTCGGGTCGAGGGGGTGCCCGAGCACCGACTCGGCCAGTTCCCGCAACCGCCGGTCCGGCAGCTGGTCCGGGCGTTTCTGGGCGAGCAACCGTCGCGGCGCCGCCGGTTTCAGGTTCCCGGACAGCTCCAGGCGGTCCACCACGAGCACGCGCGCTGGCACGACACTGGCCGGCAGCACCGCGGTCAGGTGGGCGCGGACGGCGTCCTCTGTCACCACCGCAGCGGCCGATTGCACCCACACCCGGATAGCCTGGCCGCCTATGTCGCCGACGACCTGAGCGACTGCGTCCGTCACCCCGGCGCAGCCCCGCGCCGCGGACTCGATCTCCTCCAGCATCACCCGGTGGCCGTTGACGAGCACCTGGCGATCCCTGCGCCCGGCGAGATGAAGCCGGCCAGCCGCGTCGAGGCGGGCCAGGTCCCCGGTCCGCAGCCACCGCTGCCCGTCCTCGCCGGTCACGAACCGGTCGGTGCGCTCGCTGCCGAGATAGCACTGTCCGATGTGCGGCGCCGCGACCCACAGCTCGCCGATCTGGCCGACGTCGCAGCGCCTGCCGTCAGCGAGCACCTCGACCCGCCGGCCTGGCAACGGCAGCCCGATCGGCACCTGGCCGGTCGGCGGCAGCCGCTGGCCCGGCGCGATCTCGTACGCGACCACGAGCTGAGGGGTCTCCGTGCAGCCGTAGCCGTTGACGACGACCGCGCGGTCCGCACGCGACCTGATCAGCGCCGCCGTCGCCGCGGACAACGGCGACCCCCCGCACACCACGGCGCGCAGGTCGGGCAGCGGCCGCTCGTCGGCACCCAGCGCCAGGACCAGCATCGCCGGGGTCGCGTTCAGCACGCTCACCCGCTCCTGCCGGAGCCAGGCGGCCAGTTGACTTGAGTTCGCCGACGTCTCCGGTGGTGGTATGCACACCGTCGCACCGGCCCGCAGCGCCAGCCCGATGTCGCGAAGGACGGGGTCGTGGGCCGGGCTGCTGAGCATCGACACCCGGTCACCGGCACCGATACCGAGCCGACAGGCGAGATCGGCGACGGCGGTGTCGGTGCGATCCGTGGACACAACGACCGCGAGCGGGTCGCTGGTCGTGCCCGAGGTGAACAGCACGTGCTGCGGGCCAGCGGCGGGTGGCGGCCGGGTGGCGGCCACACGCCCCCCGCGGGCGATAGCGGCCGCGGGGCCTTCGCCGGAGCTGGGGAACGCGTGCGTCACGGCCGCGATCTCCAGCGCCCGGGTCCGGCGCCCCCGCGGCCAGTCGGCGTCCACGAGCACCGGCACTGCCCCGACCCGCCAGCAGGCCAGCAGGCGGGCAATGAAGTGACGGTCGCGCCGGGCCGGCACCGCGACGACCGCACCGGGCACGGCAGTGGTGCGCAGCGCCGCCGCCAGTTCGTCGACCTGAGCATCCAGGGACCGGTAGTCGAGCTCGCCATGCCGATCGGCCACGGCCACGGCACCGGGTCGCTGCTCGGCGTGCCGAGCCACGATCGCCTCGGTGGGCTCCGGAGCAGGCGCCAGCATTCCGCGGCCGGCTGTCCGGCCGGTCACGGCCGACGGTTCGAGCAGCTCATCGATCGGCCGGTCCGGGTCGCCCGCGGCCCGCACGGCGGTGCGGACGATCTGGTCCAGCAGCGCGGCGTGGTCGGCCGGCTCGCCGAGGCCGCGCGGCGTGACCAGGTGCAGCCGGTAGCCCGCAGGACTGCGGCGCAGGTAGAGGTTCAGGTCGAACAACGCCCACGCTGGCGGCAGGTCGTACTCGACGGCCGCATCTCCGCCGAAGCTCCGTGGCGGTGCTGCCCGGGTGAGATCGCTGAACCACAGCTGGATCAGCGGGCTGCGGGCGCCGTAGGTGCGGGGCCGCCGTAGCCGGTCGAGGATGTCGTCGTACGCAGGAAGTGCGTGGTCGGCCGCGTCGGTGAACGCGTCGCGCACCGCGTCGTACGCGCGCCGGAAGCTTTGCGCGCGGTGTGCCGTCACCGGCAGCAGCAGCGTGTCGAGCAGGAAGCCGATCAGCCTCTCGTCCTCGGGGCGGCCGATCCGCACACTTGGCAGACCAAGCACCTGGGCTCGGTCCTGGCCGTGCCAGGCGCCGAGGACCTGGCTGGCCGCAGTCAGGAAGAACATCGCCGGGGTCAGGCCATGCGCATGCAGCACGTGGTCTAGTGCGTCCGCCTCGCCGGCGGGCAGATCGGCGCTGCAGGTCAGGCCCGCGCGGTTCTCGTCGTCGCGTTCGGCTGCCGACAGGGGCAACGGAGCCGTCGGATCGGCCCCGGCCAGCCGTCGCGACCACCACTGAAGGTCCTGCTCCCACCGCGGCGTACTAGCCTGCCGGGTTTCGCGCTCCAGGTAGCGCAGCAGGCTCGGCGCGGCGGCGGCGAAGGCAGGCGCGTTACCCTCGGCGCGCGACTGGTACGCCGTGGCGAGCTCGGCCAGCACGATGTCGGAGGCGCGCAGATCCGCGATGAGGTGGTGCATCACCAGCACCAGCCAGGTCAGTCTGAGCCCGGGCGCGTAGACGACGCCGACTCGCCACAGCGGCGGCGGCGCCATCGGAAGCGGCCGGGCGCAGATGCGGTACAGCGCGTCGTCCACCGCGGTCATGGTGTCGCCGGCGGCCGGCCGTACCACCTCGATCGATACCGGTACCGGCACCGGCTCACCCACTGCTACCTCGGGCCGGGCGGGCCGCGGTTCCACCACCGAGCACCGCAGCGCCTCATGGCGTCCGCTCAGGTCGGTCAGCGCAGCCCGCAGCGCCGCTGGCTGCACCTGGCCCGCGACGCTCAGCACCCGCACCACGTTGTAGGCCGGGGAGTCGGGATGCAGTCGGTGCCAGGTCCATATCCGCCGCATCGTCGGCGCGAGCGGCGACGACGCGAACGGCGGCGCCAGCGAGATCGCGGCGGGCTGCTGCGGACCGGCGATGTCGGGACGTGGACCGGA
>Ga0307374_10010498_pt1 | contig 13403 bp, 8 predicted proteins | sample OX3MG_FD_202532 | JGI IMG/M metagenome (GOLD analysis project Ga0307374, IMG submission 202532) | Soil microbial communities from Risofladan, Vaasa, Finland - OX-3 | ecosystem: Environmental > Terrestrial > Soil > Coastal area > Acid sulfate soil | place: Finland: Risofladan, Vaasa | collected...
TTTGGGGTGCCCCCGGTCCATCCCCGGGAGCGGCGGGGGACGCCCCGACCCTAATGGCAGCAGATCCTCACGACCTGGAGATTCGTCGTCTCTGGCCCTTGACGGTCTCGAGCTCCGGTCCCTCGGCCGGCTCGCCGTACCCACGGTTGCAGGCTGGGACCTCGTAGACCATCCTGAGGAGCCGTGGCCGTCGACGTCGAGAAGGAGAAGCAGCTGGCGGCCGAGGCGGCCGCCGCACTGGTCGAAAGCGGGATGCGGGTCGGCCTCGGCACCGGGACGACGGTTGCCCATTTCCTTCCCGCGTTGGCCAGGCGGAAGCTGACCCTGCGCTGCGTGACCACCTCACCCCACACCGGGGAGATCGCCCGGCAGCTCGGACTCTCGGTCGAGCCCTTCACTCTCGACCGGCTGGACATCGCCATCGACGGTGCGGACCAGATCAGCCCCGACGGATGGTTGGTCAAGGGCGGTGGCGCGGCCCTCACCCGCGAGAAGTTGGTGGCCATCAGCGCCGAGAGGTTCGTGGTGATCGCCGACTCGACCAAACCGGTCGGAGCGCTCCAGGCGCCGGTGCCACTCGAACTGTTGGCCTTCGGACTGGCGTCGACACTCAGACGGTTGGCGCCGGTGCGGCGTCGGGACGCGCCATTGAGCCCCGACGGCGGCGTGATTGCCGATTTCACCGGCCCGGTGGGCGACCCGGCCGGCCTCGCCGCCAGGCTGGAGGCCACCCCCGGGGTGGTGGAGCATGGCTTGTTCCCCCCCGAGATGGTGGCGACGATCCTGGTGGGACGCGGGGAGTCGGTCGAGAGGATCGAGATGGCGGGCACCGGACCCCCGACCCCGGCCACCACCCGACCGTCCGGCTCCGACCCCGCCCGATGATCCCGTCGGGTCGATGAACCGGACTTCGGCCTGATCTGAGCGAGCGGTCGGGCCCCGGGTCGGGAGCTCGACCTTGCTCTGCGAGCCCGCCAGAAGTGGGAGGAGGTCTCGGCATCCCATCCGGGCACCGGGTTCCGGGCGAACGGTTCGCTCACCGTCGTGCAGTCGCCGGAGGAACTGGCCGTCCTCCAGCAGGTGGTGGAACGTGACGATGCCGGGACTCGAGGCTTCAGTCTGGTCGAGCCGGACGAAGCCCAGCGGCTCAACCCGGCTTACGACGGGAACTGCACCTGTTCGGCCTGGGCGAGGAGTGCAGGTCGGTCGGCGACGAGGATGAACCCGCCCTTGATCGCCTTGTCCAAGCTGTTCGTGTAGGAGGCGAGGAAGCTGCTCTTGTCGCCATACAGACGGGCCAGCATGTTCGGGCTAAAGACCGTCGTCGAACCAAACAACGAGCAGAGCTGGCTGGCGCCGGGCGGCGCCGCACCGCTGAGCGTCGACACCGGGACATCGACGGCAGGAGTCCGCACTCCGCCGATGACGTTCCCGTGAGTGTCGAGGGCCAGAGCCGCCGGGTTGTCGCTCTCCAGACGGAACGGAGCCGGGCTCGGCGGTGGCGCTCCGTGGTCCACCCAGTTGTGGAAGGCGGCGAATGCCGCTTGGACAACGAGGTGTTGAGGGCCGTCGTTGACCGGCGCGGAGCAGCCGAGGAGGCTGGCAACCGGACCGACCAGATAGGCGTCGGCGTGGGCGGTACCGGCTACCTCCCAGGTTCGGATTCGGCTGGTGTTGGGTTGCCGGGCCGCCGCATAGCCGAGCTCGACGAGATCCGTCTGCGTCTCGAACATGAAGACTGGCACACTTAGATCGGTGCGGATCTTCAGGCCCTCCGCACCCTGCCCCGAGGTGATCGACGACCCACCCAGGGGAGCTCCGGTTCCGCCCCGGCTGTGGATGAAGATTCCGGCAAAGGTGTGGGTCAGCGGCTGCAGGGCGTCGGCGAACGTCGTCAGGTAGACGGCGGACTGGGACTCGCCCACCGCGACGATGTGGTTGGGCTGGAGACCACCCAGGGCCGACAGCTTGGGCGCCTGCAGACTCTTTCCGACTTGGGCGAAGATGTCCATCGCATACTGGTCCCCGGGGTGATGGAGGCTCCCGTAGCGCGCCGGCTCTGCGCCGACCAGACCACGGCTGGATCCGGGGGCCACGGACCCCAGGATCGGGGTGCCACCGTCGACGCCCAGGGCCTGAGCCGAAACGGCTACATAGGCGTAGCCGGCCCTCATCAGCTCCGGATTGAGGTAGTCCCAATCCGGAGCTGATTCCCCGCTCGAGACGTTCATCCATTCGACGACGACGGTGCCGTTGAAGTGCGCCGGGTCTGTCGGTCGGCGCACCAGGATCCTGGTGCGGTACTGCGTCGTGGTGGTGGGGGCGATCGACCACTTGCCGTCGCTCGGCGACGACCTCGCCGCGAAGGCGGTCGCGGTTCCCGAGGCGAAGAACTCCTTCTCGACGTACCCGGAGGCGGCAAGATCGAGGGGGAGGGCAGACAAGGGCTCGATCACGCGGCCGGCCGTGACCGGACCGCCGAGGCTGGCTGCCGCCTGGTAGGTCGCGGGGTGAACGGGCGCTCCTTTCGTCGGTGACGTGCCGGCTACTCCGTGGGGAGCCCCGCGCCACAACCGGAGAGCGCGACTCCCACCAGGAGCCCGGCCGTCGCCACAGGTATCCTCGCCTTGAGCGTCGGCGTACGCAGCTGTCCGGTACCCCTCAGAGAGGATTCTTCCACGGGCGGCGCCCTGAAGGTGCCGAAACGGCTACCCACTGGTTCTCGGCCGAGGTTCCCGGGGATCGGAAGCCGCCCACCGAAGGAGCAGCCTCTTGCTCAGGTGGCCGGCACCGGAGACCCCTCGCCCGAGCCGACGGACGGGTCACGACGCACCACCAGGACAGCGACGGCCAAGGCCACCGCCACCAGCCCGAGGGCGACGAACGGGAATGCACCGTAGGGTGCAGGCTGGCCGGGTTTGCACAGCTCGATGAACGGCACCACCAACGTCGCCGATCCCAGCAGAGGGACGACGACGTGGCGGACCGGGGAGAACATCGTGCGGTGGCGACGCCATATGAACACCGGAAGGGAGAGGTTGGTCAACAGATACACGATGAGAATCACGATCGTCCCCATGGTGGAGCACTCCGCCTACAAGCCGACCGGGTTCATCGATCCGGTGCCGACCCCGAGGACGTGGGCGATCGCCCAGACGCCAATGACGCTCAGGCCGAGCCCCGCCATGGCGATGAGGGCGTTGACCGGCGTGCCGACTGATGGGCGCACCCGCCCGAGCCACGCCGGCAGCAGCCCTGACCGCCCGCCGTCGAACAGCATCCGGGCCTGGGAGCCGGTCCCCGCCACCAGTCCCGCCAGGACCGAGGCGATGCCGGCGAGCCAGGCCAAAAGGGCCGCGCCACCCAGGTAGTGGTCGGCCATGGCAAGGAACGGAACCGACGAGCGCCCGATGGACGAGAGGTCGTCGTGGAATCCGGTGATCGTCGCGTAGGCAAAGCCCACGAAGAGAACCGCGCCGATGGCTATCGAAACGTAGAGGGCTCTTGGAACCGAGCGTTTGGGATCCCGGCACTCTTCCGCCAACGCCGGGCCATTCTCCCAGCCGACGTACATATAGAGGGCCAGGGGGAACCCGGCCGACAGCCCGGCCAGCCCGCCCGAGAGATGGGACCACGAGAACGGAGCGGCTGACAGATGGCCTCGCAGGTCGAAGAGGATGACCGTGCAGACGGCCGCCATCACCGCCACCTGGACGAGCACGGCGACGCCGACCACCTTGGTGGACAGCTTGACACCGCGGGCGGTCAGCCAGATCGCACCCACGGTCAACACCAGACTCAACGGGCCCCAGGGCACATTCCACGAGGTGAAGCGAGCGAGGGTCATCGCCACCATCCCGCCGGACATGGTGAACACCCCAGCCATGGCGATGATGTACCCGACCGCCACCAGCAATGCGGTCACCACCCCGGCCACTGGTCCGAGACTGGTCTCGACGTAGGTGATGAAGCTTCCGGCCGATGGCTCGATCCTGCTGAATTCGGCAATCGTCCCGGCCAGAAGGAGCACGGCGAGCCCGGCGGCCAGGATCGTCAGCGGAGCGGCGACGCCGGCGGTCACCGCGATCAATCCGAAGGCGAAATAGAAATCGATTCCCGGTCCGATATTGGCAATGGTCGAGACCGTCAGATCCGTGGTGCTGAGCTGACCGGACTTGAGTTGGTTCGCGCCCCCGGGTCGGGATCTCACCTCTCCACCCCGGCTGAGCAACGGGTCGCCAGCCCGCTCGGGTGCCACGTGATCGCTCTATCCGGCGTGGCGAATCTCGAATTGGCGACCGGAGATGATGTCAGGGCGCACGATCAGCACCTGATCACCCGGCTCGGGTACGAGCGGGTGAGGGGCGGCGGCGAGCTCGAGTTCGGTCGGCGCCTCGATCAACGTCGCCAGCCCGCGAATGAGGACGCTCCAGGCGGTTCCGGAAACCGAGTCGACGTGATCGACTTCGAAAGCCACCAGGTGACCGGATGCCGCCTGAGACAGGAAGCCGGCGCCCACCCGAACCACCACTTGGCCCTCCTGAAGGGTGAAGTTGACCGGAATGATCACGGGTGCCTGATCGGTGGCCACCGCCAGCCGACCGGTTCCACCCTCCTTGGCGGTCAGCGCCAGCAGCCGCCGACACTCCGAGGCGGGAAGGACAGTGGCGCCCTTGGCGTCTATCCACATACCGCCACCATGCCACCGGTGGGTGGCCGCCGCCAGAGGCTTTGGCCTCTAGCCAGCATGCCGTCAGTTACATTTGGGGCGATGACGGCTGTCTTCGACTCCGATCAGCACCTCTTCGAATCGCGCACCCTCTGGGCCGACCATATCGACCCGCCCCACCGGGGCGACGCGCTCGCCATCGTCGACGACGAGCTCGGCTACCCCTGGCTCACCTGGGGTGACGAGCGCCTGAGCTTGGCTGACGTGCAGGTGCCCGGGGACACCGCGGCGTTGGGCCGGAATCGCCAGCGGTGTCGCCAACATCTGCCTCCCGAGTATTCGTATGACGACATGCTGCCGCTGGCGTACTGGGACCCCTCGGCCCGAGCCGGACAGCTGACGGTCATGGGCCTCGATGACGCCGTGCTGTTCCCCAACTTCGGGCTGTTGTGGGAGCGCCGGCTTTCCTCCTCGCTGCCGGCTCTGACTGCCAACATGGCGGCCTGGAACCGCTGGTGCTCCGCAGTGGTGACCGATGGCGGCGGTCGGCTCCATCCGGTCGCCCACCTGACGCTCCGGAACCCCGAGTGGTTGGAGACCCAACTCTCGGCGTTGGCCGCCGCCGGTGTCCGCCTCGGCATGATCGCCCCATCGGCGGTAGACGGGCGCCCTCTTTCCCACCCTGACCACGACCGCGTGTGGTCGGCGTTCATCCACCATGGCGTGACGCCGGTCTTCCATGTGGCCGACCAGCCCCGCATCTTCGACGACGCGTTCTATACCGATGCCGCCGACGCCTTCGTGCCCACCCTCGAATCGATCTTCCTGTGGGTCCCGCCGGCTGTCGCGGTGACCGACATGATCGTCAACGGTGTCCTCGACCGGTTCCCGGAGCTGCGGATCGGGATCGTGGAGCTCTCATCGATCTGGGTGCCCCAGTACCTGTTGATGCTCGACGGCGGTTGGGACTTCACCTCCACCCTCAACGGTCAGTCGCCAACCGAGCTGGAGCTGCGTCCCAGCCAGTACTTCGAGCGCCAGGTACGGGTCTCGTCGTTCTCCTATGAGCAGCCGTCCCGGCTGATGGCCAAGGCGGGCGACGTGTTCATGTGTTGCAGCGACTACCCCCACTCGGAAGGGTCCGCCACCCCGGTCGAGGACTATGGGAAGGCGGGTTGTACACCGGAGGATGCGCCCGGATTCTTTCGCGACAACGTCGCTGACCTGCTCGGACGGTAGGCGGGAGCCCGCGACCCACCCAGGGTCAGGAGGAGACGGATGCCGGTGCAGCGGGTATACCCGGGCGGAGCGACCGCAGATCGGGTTACTTACCCGCCCGGCGCTGCCAGCGGGTGGCCTTCAACATCTTCTTGTGCTTCTTCTTGCGCATGCGCTTGCGGCGCTTCTTGATCAGTGATCCCATGTCGTGCGGCAGGCTAGCCGCCCGGGAGGCTGAGCGCCATGTGGGACGGCCGCGAAAGCCCAGGTGACTACTGGTCGACCCCGGTCGCTTCGGGAGGAGCGATCTCCGGAAGCGTGAACCGGAACAGGGCGCCACCCCCCGGCGCCTGCTGGGCGGTCACCGATCCACCCTCTTCGCGGGCGACCTGGGCGACGATGGCCAGGCCCAATCCGGAGCCTGGCAGGCCTCGGGCGTTGGGGGCCCGGTAGAAGCGGTCGAAGAGGTGGTCCAGATCGGCATCCTCGATCCCGGGGCCGTGGTCCCGAACGATCACCGTCCCCCCCGAGCAGGTGATCTCCACCGAGCCCCCGTCCGGACTCCACTTGAGGGCGTTGTCGAGCAGGTTGCCCACCGCCCGCTCGATGCGGGGCCGCGAGCCCAACACCCAGGTCGGAACCACGAAGGCGGCGAAGGTCACATTACGGCTCCGCCCATGAGTGGTGGCCACGCCCACCGCTTCCTCGACCACTTCATGGAGGGCCACCGGTTCTGACGTCAGTGGTGGTTGCTCACCCCGGGCCAGTTCGGCCAGGTCGGCAACCACCGTGGTCAGCTCGTCGAGCTGGGTCAGAACATCACCGATCAGCACCTCGCGTTCGGCCGGCTCCAGCTCATCCATCCGGCGTGCCACCTCCATATTGGTTCGGAGGCTGGTGAGTGGGGTCCGCAGCTCGTGGCTGGCGTCAAGCACCAACTGCCGTTGCGCGTCGCGAGAGGAGTCGAGCGCGGTCAACAGGCGGTTGAACGCCCGTCTCAGCCGTCCGAGCTCGTCCATCCCGCCGGGATCGAGCCTCTTGGAGACGTCGGTCGTCTCGGCCAACTCCTCGATGGTGAAGGTGAGACTGTTGAGCGGCCCGAGGACGGCGCGACCGACCGCGAGTCCGAGCAGGACAGCGAGAGCGACGCCCAGGAGGGCGATGATCCAGAGCACGATGGCGAGATGACCCAGCTCCTGGTTCACCCCAGTGAGCGGTAGCGTCAACTGGAGCGCCCCGCCCCCGGGCAATGTCTCTTCGAGAGGGGACCTACCGTCGATTCCGGAGTTGCCGTGGTAGAACCAGCCGCCGGGGAGTGCGATGACCGTCTCTCGCACGGCGGTCGTCGTTTTGCCGTTCGTCAGGACGGAGGAGAAGTTCACGGGGGATCCATTCCCGCCGGAGCCGGCGACCCGCTTTACGGCATCGTTGATGGGGAGCACCTGTGGATCGAGGGGACTGGTCGAGCCGTCTGCGTACACAACTTGCTCGCACTCTCCGACGGTGGAACTGCTGCAGAAGTTGGGGACCTGAAGGTACGAGCCATTGTTGAAGGCCTGGCTCTGCTGAGCCAGGATGGACTGACCATCCTGGCTCAGGGTGTTGTCGATCGATCCGACCAGCGAGTTGTGGGCGACCACGTAGGCGCTGATGGAACCCACCACGACCGCCAGCAATACCGCGATGGTGGCGGCCATCACCAGGCGGGTGCGGAAGGTCAAGGTTCTCGCAGGACGTAGCCGACACCCCGGGCGGTGTGGATGAGCCGAGGTTCGCCGTCTTCCTCTGTCTTCCGGCGCAGGTACCCGACGTAGACCGCCAGCGAGTTGGTCCCGGAGTCGAAGGTATAGCCCCACACCCGGTCGAGGATCACCTCGCGGGTCAGGACCTGTCGCGGGTGCCGGAGCAGCAGCTCGAGGAGGTCGTACTCGATCCGGGTGAGTGTGAACTCGCGGGTGCCCCGGGAGGCGACCCGGCTGGCCGGGTCGAGGCTCAGGTCGGCGAATTGCAGGATCTCGCTCGAGTCGTCGTTCCGGCGGCGCAACAGCGCCCGCAACCGGGCCAGCAGTTCGGCCAGGGCGAACGGCTTGACCAGATAGTCGTCGGCTCCGGCGTCCAGGCCCTGGACCCGATCGCTGACGGCGTCGCGGGCGGTCAGCATCAGGACCGGGGTGTCGTCACCCGCGGCCCGGAGACGCCGGCAGACCTCGAGCCCGTCGATGGTGGGCAGGCCGATGTCGAGGACGACTGCGTCGGGTGGCCGGACGGCGATCTCCTCGAGGGCACGGGGTCCGTCATTGGCCAGCGACACGTCGTAGCCCTCGAGCTTCAGTGCCCGGTGCAGCGCCCCACTCACGGCCGGATCGTCGTCGACAACAAGTACCCTCATCAGGGCCGGAGCCTACCGGCGCAATCCCCGGACCCGGTGGCGCGACGACGATCCAGTCGCCGATCGGCACCGGATCGCAGCCGCCATCGCCTAACCTGGAGCGACTTCCTTCTCGCCGTCGGGCGGGCCATTCCGAGGTAGTTCAATTGGCAGAACGCTGGCCTTTGGAGCCAGATGTTGGAGGTTCGAGCCCTCCCCTCGGAGCCGAGAAAGCGCCCGGCGAGGGCTACTTCGGGTTGCGAGCCCGGCTGCGCAGCCGTCCGCGGACGGCCTGGTCGAGGATGACCTTCCGCAGGCGCACCGCTTTGGGGGTCACCTCGACGCACTCGTCGTCGGCGATGAACTCCAGCGCCTGCTCCAGGGAGAGCAGCAGCGGGGGAGTCAGGCGGATCGCCTCGTCGGCGGTGGCCGACCGCACGTTGGTGAGCTTCTTCTCCTTGATCGGGTTGACGTCCATCTCCTCGTCCCGGGCATTCTCCCCGATGACCATGCCTTCGTACACCTCGGTGACCGGACCGACCAGCAACATCCCCCGCTCCTGCAGGCTCATCAACGTGTAGCCGGTGGTCATCCCCCGCCGGTCGGCGACCATGGAGCCGTTCCTCTTGGTCTTGAGGGCACCGTGCCATGGCTCCCAGCCGTCGAAGACATGGTGGAGCATGCCCGTCCCCCGGGTCTCGGTCATGAACTCGGTGCGGAATCCGACCAGGCCGCGGGCGGGGGTCCGGTAGTCCATGCGGACCCAGCCGGTCCCATGATTGACCATCTCGATGAGCGTGCCTTTGCGGAGGGCCATCAGCTGGGTGACCACCCCCAGGTAGTCGTCGGGGACGTCGATGGCCACCCGTTCCATGGGCTCGTGGACCTTGCCGTCGATCTCCCGGGTGACCACCTGGGGCTTCCCCACCGTCATCTCGAACCCCTCGCGCCGCATGGTCTCGACCAGCACCGCCAACTGGAGCTCGCCCCGGCCCTGGACCTCCCAGGTATCGGGCCGCTCGGTGGGGAGGACCCGCAGCGACACGTTCCCGACCAGCTCGGCGTCGAGGCGGTTGAGGATCTGGCGGGCGGTGAGTTTCGAGCCGTCGGCGCCGGCCAGCGGCGAGGTGTTGATCCCGATGGTCATCGACAGGCTGGGCTCGTCGACGGTGATGACCGGGAGCGGCCTCGGGTCGTCGGGATCGGCCAGGGTCTCGCCGATGGTGATCTCGGCCATGCCCGCCACCGCGGCGATCTCACCCGGCCCGGCCTCGGCGGCGTCGACCCGGTCCAGCGCGTCGGTGATGTAGAGCTCGGTGATCTTGGTCCGCTCGATGGTCCCGTCCAGCTTGCACCAGGCCACGGTGGAGCCCTTGCGGAGCACCCCGTTGCGGATGCGGCAGATGGCCAGGCGCCCGAGGTAGGGGGAGGCGTCCAGGTTCGAGACGATGGCCTGCAGCGGGGCGTCCGGGTCGTACTCCGGCGCCGGGATGCGGTCCAGGATGGCCTGGAACAACGGCTCGAGGTCGGTGCCTTCCACCCCCTGTTCGGTGGCCGCCCAGCCGGCCCGGGCATTGGAATAGAGGATGGGGAAGTCGATCTGGTGCTCGTCGGCGTCGAGGTCGAGGAAGAGTTCCTCCACCTCGTGTACCACTTCGTCGATGCGGGCGTCGGCCCGGTCCACCTTGTTGACCACCAGCACCACCGGGAGTCGGGCCTGGAGTGCCTTGCGGAGCACGAAACGGGTCTGGGGCAGGGGCCCCTCGGAGGCGTCGACCAGGAGCAGCACCCCGTCGACCATGGTGAGCCCCCGCTCCACCTCGCCGCCGAAATCGGCGTGACCCGGGGTGTCGATGATGTTGATCTTCACCCCGCCGTGGAGCACCGCGGTGTTCTTGGCCAGGATGGTGATGCCCTTCTCCCGCTCCAGGTCACCGGAGTCCATCACCCGTTCGTTGACCGACTGGTTGGCCCGGAAGGCCCCCGACTGCCAGAGCATGGCGTCGACCAGCGTCGTCTTCCCATGGTCGACGTGGGCCACGATGGCCACGTTGCGGATGTCGTCACGGGTCTGCAGAGGCATAAGGGGACAAGGATACTCGTGCTGGTCGCAGTCGCAGACTGGACGGCCCGTCATGTATTGGTCAGGCCGGGTCGGTGCCCAGGTCGGCCCTCCCTGGCGGTGGGCCGCGGACGGGCTCGAGTCGAACGCGCTCAGGCCACGTTGATCCATCCCGATGCGCTCGACTGGGTTCCCGTCCCCATGGCGTTGATGGCTGCCACCCTGAAGGTGTACGTCGTGAAGTGGTTCAGACCGGTGACGGTCTCGGTGGTGGCGGTCGATGTGAAGGTCTGAGGCGTCTGCGCGCGGCCGCGGATATAGGGGGTGATCACGTACCCGGTGATGGGTGAGCCGCCGTTCGAGGACGGCGCCGTCCAGCTCAAGCTGACACTGGTCGTCAGGGAGATGAAGAAGCCCGAGACCCCGGTGGGCGGGCCCGGTGGGGTCGCAGGGGTAACCGAGCCGGAGGGACTGGACTGGGTCCCCGTCCCCACGCCATTGATCGCTGCCACCGTGAAGGTGTACGCCGTCCCGTTGGTCAGACCGTTGACGGTCGCGGTGGTGGCCGTCGAGATGAAGGTGTGGGGCGTCTGCGGGCTGGCGCCGATGTAGGGGGTGACCACATACGCGGTGATGGGCGAACCACCGTTGGCCGGCGTGGCCCAGCTCACTGACGCGGTTCCGTTGCCGGCGGTGGCGGTGACCCCGGTGGGCGCGCCGGGCAGGTCGGGCGCGATGACCGAATTGGAGGGGGCAGACGCGTTCCCGGTCCCGACCCCGTTGGTTGCGGTCACCGTAAAGGTGTAGTTGGCGCCCCGGGTCAGCCCGCTGACCGTTCCCGACGTCAGGGCGGGGTTGGTGAGGCTGGTGTAGGAGCAGCCCCCACAGGACGGGTTGGGAATGATGCTGTAGTGGGTGATGGGCGAACCGTTGGCCGTCGGATCGGTCCAGTGCACCGTCACCGAGCCGTCCGGGTTGGTGGTGGCCGACGCGTTGGTGGGTGCTGACGGAACATCGGGGACGATGACTGAGTTGGAGGCGGTGGAGGGGCTTGAGGTCCCGACCCCGTTGGTGGCCGTGACCGAGAATGTGTAGCTGGTGCCCGGGGTCAGGCCGCTGATCGTCGTCGAGGTGACGTTGGCGCCGACCAGGCTCGAGTAGCTGCAGCCGGCGCACGCCGGGCTCGGCGCCACGCCGTAGTGGGCGATGGCCGAACCATTGTCGGTCAGAGGATCGGTCCAGTTCACCGTGACCGAGCCGCCCGGGCTGGCGGTGGCCGTGACGTTGGTGGGTACAGACGGCGCCGTCGTGGCCGGGAAGTCGGGGAGTCCGCTCGTTGGGGCCGAGCAGTACTGGGTGACGGCCGGGCCGGTCTGGCTGACTCCGTTCAACATGCCCGCGTACACTCCCAGCAGAGGCGGACACGTGTCGCTCGAGCCGACCCCGGCGTTGGTGTCGACCGATCCCAGGACCCACGACGCTGTCGACGGCACCAGGTAACTGGGCGGGGACACGAAGTCGAGCAGTGGATCCCAGGTGTAGGCCTTCCGGTAGCCGCTCGTGATCGAAGAGCCGTTGAAGGTGCCTACCGGCCCGCGGGCGAACTGCTGGATCGATCCGTAGACGGTCAGGTCCCCCTCCTTGCCGCCATCGGTGTAGTTGTTCACCGCGAAGGATTGGGTGAGGGCGAGCACCGCGGCGTCGATGGTGACCCCATTGGTTCCGTTGGACGGATCGCACGTCGCCGCCGGAGTGGCGCCGCACGGAGCCGCGATGGTCGCCCCGCCCCGCCCCTGGGTGGACGAGGCGACGACCGGACGGTTCACCTCGGCGTAGTTGTTGGCGATGAGGCCGAGCGAGTCGTTGGTGCCGCCCGGGCTGAACGGGCAGAGCCCCTGTGACGGCGCGCTGAGCCCGCTCTGGCCGGTGGTCCAGGTGCCGGCACAGTCCGCGTAGGTGATGTTGCCGTCGATGATCACGTCGTTGGCGGTGCCGATGGTGAGCTGTCCGGAGAGCGAGCCGTTCACGAAGGCGTCGCCTTCGGCATCAGGGGAGCCGGTCTGCCCGAAGTAGCAGTTGGTGCACCCGCCCGCTGTCACCTGCGCATCCGGGCCGTACGAGGTGACGGGGTGGAGCGTGTTGCTCTGGCCCAGGTTGGCCGAGGAGGACGCGGTGTTGGTGCCGCCGCTGTAGGCGGCGGAGAAGGCGCCGGTGCCGTTGCTCGACTCGGAGGTGGCGCAGGTGGCAGTGGATGTGTAGGTCGGCGGGGTGGTCGCCGGGCTAACGGCGACCGGCTTCGACAGGGGTTGCGCCGAACACGAGTTGATCACGTCGGTCGTCGTCCACCACCAGCTTCTGGTTGTCTCGCTGAAGGCAACCGTGGCACCGGCGTCCAGCTGGCTCGAACCGGAGGTGACGGTGGCGGTGAGCGTCACCGGCTGCGCCTTGTTGGCCTGCAGTGGCGCGGCGGGGACCGAGGTCAGGTTGGTTACGGAGTTGTAGGTGGCATCGTCGAACGGGTTGGCCCAGGCCTGGGTCGTCGCCGGGGTGGCGTTCTGGACGAAGACCACGCCGTTGTCGGGCAGCGGCGCGGTGTCGCCGTTGGCGGGGCAGTTGTTGAGGTTGGACGGGATGTTGTTGGTGTCCCAGGTGTACTGGACACCATTCACCGTCTGGTCCTGCTCGGAGGTGTCAGGGCTGACCACCGTCATCAGGCCCTGGCCGTAGGTAGGCGACGCGGGGTTGGTGTCTTTCGACAGGGTGATCTGGGTGGGACCGGAGTAGAGGCAGCCGTATTCGGCGGCGAGGGTTCCCAGTTGGGTGTCATTGAGTGGGGGCTTATCGACGGTATGCCCGTAGGTGCTGATCGGGGGTTTGGTGGGGTCGTGGGCGTAGGTAAAGACGTCCCCGTTGGCAGTAGCACAACTGCCGCTCCCGTTCATACCGTGGGTAGTGTCGACGAACTGGCAATTGGGGTCGGCGGTGGTGACCTCGGAGGGCGAGGCACTGGTGCCGAACGATGGTGAGTTCGAGACCGATCCGTCACCGCTGACGAACAACGAGTCGTTGGTGTACACCGGCCCGAA
>Ga0307374_10010499_pt1 | contig 13403 bp, 11 predicted proteins | sample OX3MG_FD_202532 | JGI IMG/M metagenome (GOLD analysis project Ga0307374, IMG submission 202532) | Soil microbial communities from Risofladan, Vaasa, Finland - OX-3 | ecosystem: Environmental > Terrestrial > Soil > Coastal area > Acid sulfate soil | place: Finland: Risofladan, Vaasa | collected...
TCAGCTCGTTCGACTGGCTCTCCGAGGAGGAGAAGATCGACATCTTCCACAACAACCCGGCCCGCATCTTCCCGGCCTTCGAGAAGGTCTGATCCGAGCGACGTCCGCGCCGCCGCACGGCGGTGACGAAACGAGGAAGCCCCCGGCGCGCGCGCCGGGGGCTTCCTCGTCTCCTGTCGGAAAATCGGCCCTGAGGTGCGCCCCCGCCAACAGTGGAGCACCCCGGGGGGACCGATTACAGTGAGCCGGCCGAACGGACGAGGGGCCGGCGGGCGCGAGCTCCCGGCGCGTCGGGGTTCGGCAAATGGGACGAAGATTGTGGGATCCGCCGCGATCTCGGGCGGACGGCCCGAGACGTCAGGCAAACGAAGTGGACAAAAGGAGATAGCAGAGCGATGAAGATCGTCATCGACCTCGACCTGTGCGCCGGGCACGCCCAGTGTGAGGACGCCGCCCCGGAAGTGTTCCGCGTGAACGACGAGGCGCTCGTCGAGGTGCTCATGGAGAACCCGCCGGAGTCGCTCCGCGCGAAGGTCGAAGACGCGGCGCGCCGCTGCCCGACCGACGTCATCTCGATCGTCGACTGATCAGCTCCTCTGAGAAGACGGGCACGTGCCACCGATGAACCGCGTCGCCGTCGTCGGCGCCTCGCTCGCAGGGCTGCGGGCGACCGAGGCGCTCCGCCGGCATGGCTTCGGTGGTGACCTCACCCTCATCGGCGAGGAGCTGCACTTCCCCCCCTACGACCGCCCGCCGCTCTCCAAGGAGCTCTTGAAGGGCACCTGGGAGGACGAGCGCGCCCGGCTGAAGGTCGTCGACAACCTCGAGGTCAATCTCGTGCTCGGCCGCCGCGCGGAGTCCGTCGACCTCGTCGGCGGCGAGGTCACCCTGGACGACGGTTCGACCGTCGGCTTCGACGGTCTCGTCGTCGCCACGGGCGCCACCTGCAGGACGCTCCCGGGCACCGAGTCGATGGGCGGGGTGTACGTCCTTCGCACCTATGACGACTGCGTCGCGTTGCGCCAGGCCCTCGCCGACCGGCCGCGCGTCGTCGTCATCGGCGCCGGGTTCATCGGCGCGGAGGTGGCGGCGACGTGCCGCACCCTCGACCTGCCGGTGACCGTCGTCGAGTTCCTGGCCTGGCCGATGGAGCGCGTGCTCGGCTCCGCGATGGGCAAGTGGGCGATCGAGCTGCACGAGAGCCACGGCGCCGAGTTCAAGATGTCGACCTCGGTGAAGGGCCTCGTCGGGGGGGACAAGGTCGAGGGCGTCGAGCTCGCCGACGGTACGGTCCTCCCCGCCGACCTCGTCGTGGTGGCGATCGGCGTCTTCCCCGAGACGCGCTGGCTGGAGGGTTCGGGGCTCACCCTGGAGAACGGCGTCGTGTGCGACGCCACCTGTCGCGCGCTCGGCGCGGAGAACGTCGTCGCGGTCGGCGACGTGGCCCGCTGGTACAACAAGGCCTTCGAGCGCGACATGCGCGTCGAGCACTGGACGAACGCGATCGAGCAGGCGGACGCCGCGGCGCGCACGCTGCTCTCGGCACCGGGCGAGAGCCTGCCCTTCGTCTCGGTGCCCTACGTCTGGTCCGACCAGTACGACAAGAAGCTGCAGTACGTGGGGATCGTCGGCGAGTTCATCGGCGTCCTCGAGGGCTCGACCGAGGAGGGCAAGTTCGTCGCCGCCTTCAGCTCGGACGGCCTGCTCGTCGGGGCGCTCTGCGTCAACTGGCCGGCGCGCATGATCCGCTACAAGCGGGCGATCCAGGAGCACATGACGGTCGAGGAGCTCGGGAAGGGCCTCCCCTGACGCTGCCCCCGGCCGCCCAACCTGCCGAGGCGGGAAATGTGCGCGAGCATGATCGAGGCTTCGACCGGAGGTGGATGACGTGACCAGCATCGAGACCCGACCCGCACTCGAGACTTTCTCGCTCGCCGGAGACCCGCTCCTCGCCGAAGGCAGCTCGATGCGCCTGCTCGGCAAGACCGACGAGTTCTGGGCGCACCTCAAGATCTACTCGACCGGTGGCGAGAACGGCCTGCACGCGCACGTCGACGAGGACCACCTCTTCGTCGTCCTCCAGGGGCAGGCGACCTACGTGGACGGCGAGGGCGCGGAGCGCGTCGTCGACCGCTACGAGGGCGTGCTCGTCCCGAAGGGGGCCCTCTACCGCTTCCAGAGCAGCGGCGAGGAGAACCTCGTGCTGCTGCGCGTCGGCACGAGCCAGAAGGGCATCGAGTCGGTCGCCAACCGCACCGGCGAGGACGGCTCATCCCGTCCGGCGCACGCGCCGACGAACATCACCGGCGCGGTCGAGCCCGTCGCGGTCCCCGGCAAGTTCTTCGGCGTCGACTGAGGTCGCGCTGCTGCTCTCCGCTCTTCCGATTCCGAGGCCGCAGGGGGGCACCACCGCGGCGCGCGCCCGCGGCGCCGACCGCCAGTGACCGAGCGCGACCTCGAGGGCCGACGGGTCCTCGTCACCGGCGCCGGACGCGGGATCGGGCGCGTCGTCGCCTCGAGGCTCGCCGCGGCCGGGGCGAGCCTCGCGCTCGTCGCCCGCTCGGAGGCTGAGCTCCGGGAGGTGGCGAGTGGCCTCGAGGGTGGGGGACACACGGTGCTCCCCCTCGACGTCGCCGACGAGGAGGCGTGGGCCGCGGCCCGCCGGGCCATCGCTCCGGAGGGGGAGCTGCACGGGATCGTCGCCGCCGCAGCGGTCATCGGCCCGATCGGCCGGCCGGGGGAGTACGAGGTCGCGGCCTTCCGCAGCACCCTCGACATCAACGTCACCGGCACGCTCTTGACGGTGCTCAGCTCGCTCGACGCACTCCGGCGCGCCAGGGGCTCGGTCGTCACCTTCTCCGGTGGCGGCGCGACCGCCCCCCTCGCCTTCTACGACGCCTATGCCGCGTCGAAGGCGGCCGTCGTGCGCCTGACGGAGAACCTCGCCCGCGAGCTCGCCGGGGACGGCATCCGGGTGAACGCCGTCGCGCCCGGATTCGTCCGGACGGCGATGCACGAGGCGACGATCGCCGCCGGCCCCGAGGCCGTCGGCCAGGCCTACTTCGACCGCACCAAGGAGCTGCTCGACTCGGGGGGCGGCGATCCGCCCGAGCTCGCCGCCGACCTCTGCCGGTTCTTCCTCTCGCCCGCCTCGGAGGGGATCACCGGCAAGCTGCTGAGCGCCCGCTGGGACCCGTGGGGGGACGCCGACTTCCAGCAGCGCCTTCGCGAGGACGCCGACCTCGCGACGATCCGCCGCATCGACGATCAGTTCTTCGGCTCGAAGACGGAGCGCTGAGCGCTCCCCACCGCGTCGCGGGCGAGCGGTCCCGGCCCGTGCGCGAAGGTGCGCATAGCATCGCCCGCCGACCCACATGAACCCCCAGACGGCGTTCCTCCTCCTGCTGCTGCTGTTCACGGTCGGCTCCTACGGCTGGGGCGCCGCCGCCGTCGCGCTCCTGAGCGGCAGTGGCCGGCTGTCGAGCGGGCGCGTCCGGCTCGACACGCCGCTCAACATCGCGGTCGGGATAGCGCTCTTCCTCGCCTTCGGCGGCTTCGCCGTGGCGCTCGGCATCGGCTACTTCGGCGTCCTCTGCGGCTGGCTCGCCGTGGGGGCGGTGGGAACCGTCGTCCTCACGGTGCGCCGCCTCCGCGCCCGCGCGGTGGCGCTCGAACGGCTGTGGCTCGCCGCGCTCACGGGGCTCGGGGCGCTCGCCGCGCTCATCGTCGCGCTCTCGCCCTTCACGCTCACGCGCTGGAGCGAGGCGGACGACGCGCCGGGCTACACCTACCTCGCGCAGCGATTGCTCGCGACCGGGGGGCTGATCGACCCGTTCAACTCCCGCCGCCTGCAGAGCTACGGGGGCGCCGAGCTCCTGCAGTCGCTCGTGCTGAAGGTCGCCGGCGCGAACGTGATCGACTCGCTCGAGGCCTTCTTCTACTGCGCGCTCGCGGTGGCGCTCGTCGTGCGGTCGTTGCGCCGCCCCTACGCGCTCCTCGGCATCGCCACCGTCGGCCTCGTCGTCATCCTGCTGCAGCCCGTCGGGGCCTGGAGCAACACCGGGCCGACGTTCTCCGAGACCGTGCTTCTGCTCGCGCTCGCCCGCCTCTTCGCGGACCATCAGCGAGCACGGGAGCCCGAACCGTGGCTGTTCGTGCTGGGCGGCGTGCTCGTCGCCGGGCTCTTCTCCTTGCGGCCGCAGGGATTGCCGGCGGCGGTGGCCGTCGTCGTGGCGGGCGCGCTGTTCGGCGGGGCGCTGCGCGCGAAGGTGCAGCTCCTCCTCGTCGGCGCAGGGAGTGCGGTCCTCGCCCTGCTCGGCTGGGCGATCGCGCTGAAGCGCTCCTCGGACGCCTTTGTGTTCGGCATCGGGATGCCCTCGTGGACCCAGGCGTCGTGGTCCGTCGACCCGAAGATCCGCACCGTCGGCGAGCACCTCTCGTTCCTCCTCCGCCTCATGGGTGTCGACTCCTGGCGGATGGGGGCCTTCGGCTCGCTCGTCCTCTCGGTGCTCGCGCTGGCGCTCGCCGCGCTCGCCGGGCGGCGCCGGCGCACCCGCGACCCACTCGGCACCCTCCTGCGGGCGGTGCGCGCCGACATCGTGGTCGCGCTCTTCGTCGGGAACGTCGCGCTGCTCGGGATCTTCGCCTACACCGGCGACGGGGACGCGATCGACTCGATCGGCCACTACGCCGCCCCGGTGCTGCTCGCGCTCGTCCTCTTCGCGGTCGACCGCGCGTGGCTCGTCGCGGCGACCGGCACGGCGGGCGTCGCGAGGCTGCCGAGACCGCTCGCCGGGCTCCTCGGCGCCGCGGCCGTCGCGCTCGTCTGTCTCTTCGGCAACGCGCCGCTCGCCGCGCTCCGCCACGACGCCCTCTCCAACTGGGACGTCGGGGCGGCGGTGCTCAGCGGCTGGGAGCCGGGACCGCCGCCGGACACGGTCACCCAGTCCTTCCTGGACAGCCACTACCTGCCCTTCTACAACGAGCTCGAGGCGGCGATCCCGGCCGGCTCCTACGTCCTGTCGGGGGTGGAGTTCCCCGGCATGCTCGACTTCAAGAGGTTCCGCTTCGCGACCGTCGACGAGGCCTACGGCAACTCCCCGCCCCCCCACTTGCCGGTGAGCGGTGACCCGATCGCGACGGCCCGCTACCTGCGCTCGCTCGGCATCACCGGGATCATCGCCGAGCTCTCGAGCGCGCCCTACTACTACAACGAAGCCGACAACTCCCTCTACGCCCGCGGCGGCGTGCGCAACTACCAGCTGCAGGATGGCTCGCTCGTGAAGTGGGACAAGACGCTCGACAAGATGCAGCAGCGCTTCAAGACCACGGTCCTCAGCGACCTGCGCTACATCGACCTCACCGAGGCGAACCCCTAGACCCCTCGCGCCTCGGAGCGGGGGCCGAACCGCACCTCGGTGGCGTGCACCGCGAGGGTGAAGCAGAAGGTCGAGAAGCCGGCCGTGAGGAAGAGGATCCCGAGGATCCCGAGATGGTCGACGACTCCCGTCGCGGGCGGCAACGAGAAGTGACGCTCGAGGAAGCTGACGACGAGCGGCACGCAGCAGCCGAGCCCCGCGAGGAAGGTCGCCGCGCTCAGCATCGTCGCCCTCGTGTAACGGAAGACCCGCAGCCAGCGCGCCCGCGCCTCGCCGGTGTAGTCGCAGAAGATCTGTGCGAAGCAGCCGAAGAAGAAGCTGTTCAGGCCGAGGATCGCGAGCGCGACACCGAACAGCATCGTGAACAGGTTGAAGGTCACGGCCCCGATCCGGATCGGCCCCGCGCTGAGCGGCAGCACGAGCAGCAGCCCGAGGGCGAAGAGCGCGACGCCGGGGCGCAGCGCGAAGTACTCGCCGTTGTAGATGAACATCGTCCGCAGGTTGATCCAGGCCGCCTTGAAGGGCGAGGTCCAGCCGGAGCGCTTGTGGTGCGAGAGTCGCCCGTTGCGGTCCTTGTAGAACGAGACGGGGACCTCCTCGGTCCGTAGCCCCATGCGGATCGACTTCAGCACCATCTCCGACGCGTACTCCCAGGACTGGGAGGTGAGGCCCATCGCCGCCAGCGCGTCGCGGGTGATGCCGCGCATCCCGCAGTGGATGTCGCTGAAGCGGCTGCCGTAGAGGCGGTTGAGGATCCAGGTGGTGATCGGGGTCCCGAGGTAGCGGTGGAGCGGTGGCATCGCGCCCGCCTCGATCGAGCCCGCGAAGCGCGAGCCCATGACGAACTGCGCGCCCTCGCGGTAGGCGGCGATGAAGGGGGAGAGCTGGCGGAAGTCGTAGGTGCAGTCGGCGTCGCCCATGATCACGAACGAGCCGCGCACGAAGGCCAGCGCGTCGATGTAGGCGCGGCCGAGGCCCCGCCTCGGGACCCGCAGCACCCTCGCCCCCGCGGCGCGCGCGAGCGCGGCGGTGTCGTCCGAGGAGCTGTCGACGATCAGCACCTCGCCAGCGACGCCCGCGGCCTTCAGTCCCTCGTGGCACCAGCCGACGAACTCGGTGATGTTCAGCTGCTCGTCGAGCGCCGGGACGACGAGCGAGACGAGGGGATCGGCCTCGTCGTGCTCGGGCAAGAGCAGCTCCGGCTGCGAGGCGGGGAGCACCTCTGCGGCGAGGCGCGCGCTCGGCTCGTTGCCCTGCACCGGGAGGCTCAACTGGCCACCGCCGCGCCGTCGGCGTCGACCCTGCAGACGGCGAAGGTGTTCATCGCGAACTTGTAGCGGCGGCAGGTGATCGCATGCGGCCGGAAACCGGCGCGCACGAGCAGCGGCCACAGGTCACGAGGGTCGTAGTAGGTGCGGTGGTCGTCCATCTCCTCGCGCGGCGAGAGGCCGAGGCGGAAGGCGGAGAACTCGAGGAGGCGCTTTCCGAACCAGCTGGGGACGTTGACGAAGGCCACGCCACCGGGCGCGAGCACCCTCCGGATCTCGGTGAGCGCGGCGAGCGGCTCGTCGAGGTGCTCGATCACCGAGGTGCACAGCACGACGTCGATGCTCGCGTCGCCGAGCGCCCTCGCCGCGCCGGGGAGGGCGCCCTCGATTGTCCGCACACCGTCGAGCGCCTGCAGCTCGGCTGACAGCGCGACGTCGATGAGCGTCAGCGACGCGACGCCGTCGCGGAGCGAGCAGGCGATGCGCGCCTCGAAGCCGCAGCCGAAGTCGGCGACGCGCCGCCCGGCGAGCGCGCCGACCGACCGGCGCACCCGCCGTGCCGAGAGCGCGACACCGAGGCGGTCGACGGGGGAGAGCGCGCTCGCCTGCCCGTAGGAGGTCCGTCTCATCGCCGCACGAGCCAGCTCCCCGCTACGCCCCTCGTCGTCCGATCAGCCATAGATGCCGACGACAATCAGTGCGAGCCAGCCGACCCCGGCCGCCTGTAGCGCGCGGTCGCGCAGCGCGAGCTCCTCCGGCGCCACTCCCGGATGGCGCTGCACGCCCCGTTCGACGGCGAGCAGGCCGAGGACGAACGGGATGATCGAGAGCTCGAACCACAGAAGCGTGTGCGCGTTGCCCACGTGGCTGGCTCGCTCGAAGACCCACAGGCAGTACGCGGTCGTCGTGACCGCGCTCGCGAGGAGGCGTGCGGCGAACAGGAAGCCGGGCGGGTAGGCGGCGAGCACCGGTCGGTGGAGGGGTGCGGCCTCTTTCATCGCGGCGACCTCGCCCTGGCGCTTGCCGGCCACGATGAGGAACGCCGCGCCCGAGGTGACGACGAGGAACCAGGGCGAGATCGCGATCCGGCAGGCGGCTCCGCCAGCGATGGCGCGCAGCACGAAGCCGGAGGCGACGAGGGCCATCTCGAGAACCGGCACCCGCTTCAGGCCGAGGCTGTAGGCGCCGGTCGTCGCCGCGTACGCGAGGAGGACGATCGCGAGGCTCCAGCCGGTGAGTGCCCCGACCGCGAGGCCGAGGGCGAGAAGGGCGGCCGCCGCGGCGATCGCCGTCCGTCCCGACACCGCGCCGGACGCGATCGGGCGCCCCTTTTTGACGGGGTGGAGATGGTCGCTCGGGGCGTCGATCGTGTCGTTCACGAGGTACATCGCCGAGGCCACGGCGGTGAAGGCCAACGTCGCAACGGCGGTGCGCCACGCGACCGACCATGACGTGAGGCCGCCCGCGGCGGCCGGGGCCGCGGCGACGAGCAGGTTCTTCGGCCACTGGCGCGGCCGAAGTGTTCGCAGCATTTCCCCGGCCCGCGGGTGAGCGGAGGAATGCGGGACGTACTGCGCGGCGGGCCGTACCTTCACCGGCAGATGCTAACTGAGCGACGTGTCGCCCCACCCTTCAGGCGTGCCTCCGCTGGAGTGCGAGCGGCAAAATTCGCTGATCGGGAAATCCCTGCTCCGGCGTGAACTGGTCGTCCGGCCTTCACCGCGCAGGATCGGCGCCTTTCGCCCGAGTCGCGGCCACGACGCGTCCAAAGTTTCGAGCTCGCGGACGAGCTCATGCCGGCGGCGGCGAGCCGATGGTGCTGCCCGGCCTGCTGCCGCCCCTCTGCAGCCTGTCCATGGGAGCAAGTCCGTGCCGCTGCGGGGCTCAGTGCGGCAGCCACACTCCGGCATCCGGTCGATCAGGTCGTCGGGGCCCTCCGCCGAACCGCCCGCAGGAGGATGAGCGCCGCCGCCGATAGAGATCTTCGGCGCGCTTCCCGCGCATCCGCATAGTTCGCCTCTTCCCCGAGCTTGCCGAGAGTCCGGGGAGCCGCTCTTGCGCCCGCCGCGGCGAACGGTCCTCGGTGACTACCTGTCCGACCGAGAGGGCGGCATCCGTCCGCCTGGCTCAGCACGGGCGGACGGAACGACTCCGACTAACCCCCCGACGAACCCGGGTTCGTGTTCACGGTCGGAGAAATCTCCGGTGCACCAAGCGTGATGTCTGAGCATTGGAGGACAAGCGCGGCATGACGAAGTCCCGGTGCCGTCCCCCATCCCCGTATCGTGAGACCGTTTCTTCCCTGTCTGAGCGCAACTGGGAAGTCGTATGACAGAAAGCCGGTGTAGTTGTAGACGTGAGTGCCGGCGCTGTCGGTGACCGCGATATGCACGCTGGAGTGGGGCGGAACCGCGCCGATAAACTGCAGTGCGATCGACAGCGTCCATGTGCCGTTATCGGGGCTGCGAGCGCTCATGACCAGCGGCTCGGAACCGAACTCCGCGTACACCACGTGGCCGATACCGAGGCTGCGGTAGGTCGGTGCGAGGACGAGATGGCTCGCGCTGATCGAGTCGAGCACCGGATGCCCCAGCACGCGCGTGACGAGGTTGGGGATCGGATCGGTGATCTGCTGGAGTGCTGACACCTGGCCCGCATCAGTGTGGAAGATCTGCGAGCGATACCCGGTGATCGAGATTCCGAGGCCGACGATCGCGCCGTAGAGCACGAGCACCGCACCGGTGAACCCAGCCGCTCGGCGCAGGAACCGCCGCTGCGGCTCCCAGACCAGCCAGGCGACGATCGCGGGAAAGAGGAGCAGCGGGGCGAAGTCGACCTCGTATCGCATCGACCCGCCCGGAATGCCGATGGCGAGCAGCCCGACGATCACCAACGCGTCGGCGACGAGCGCCACGGTGATCCACTGCCACTCCCGCGGAAGCCGGCGTCGAGTGACGATCGGCGCGACGAAGAGGGTCAGGAGGAGGGGCGTCGTGCTGAGGATGCCCCCAATACTCTCGGGGTAGTACGACGGGGGCACACCACCGGGGTAGTTCGGCGGCGGCGGAAGCACCACGAAGGGGAAGGCGAGAGTCCAGCGAACGGGCGCGAGGAGGTAGTAGAAGGAACTTGGCGCGAGGTACCCGATGAGGTAATACGGGGTCGTCGCCGGGTCGTGACCTGCGAGCTGGTAGGTGGTGCCGACCTCGAGTAGCCGTCCGAATCGGGCGTAGTTGTAGGCAAGGAGCACGAGGACGACGAACGCCCCAGGACCAAGGACGACGGCCGCGAGCTTTGCAAACGGCGCCACTCCAGCCGGACGCTCGCGCCGAACGAGCCACAAGAACAGTGGGCCGAGGAGCAGCACGGCGAGAAGCAGATCCCACCGTGCCCCCGCGGCGAGGCCGAGACTCAGGCTTCCGAGGGCAAGGCGCGGGAAGGAGTGTCTTCCGCCGAGCCCGCCCGAGGCGAGCAGGTAAAACCCGATCATGAGGAAGCAGTAGCCGCAGCCGACAGCGAGCTCGTAGATGTCGGGTGTGCGGTCAATGAATGGCACCACGTTGCTGAGGGCGAGTGCCACGGCCCCGAGCGCGATGCGTGAGGTGCGGGCCCGCGGCGCATATGTCGCCACGAGGGACCGGTAGAGGAGGAGGCAGAACCCCAGTCCGACCACCGAGTAGATCCCGAGTGCCCACGACTCCGTCATCGAGCCGAGTCCGAGCAACCGCCAAGGAAGGTACAAGGTGACCACCGGTGTCGGGCCCCAGTCGAGGTAGAAGTGCCCGTGGTAGAGCGCGAGGTCCTCGATCTGGGAGCGCCACGGCGCGTTGTAGACCGGTGAGTACGGGTCCGGTGTCGCCAGCAAGGCCTTTGGCGGGAGCATGGGGATGCTGAGATGCCCGTGAAGGAAGCCGGTAGTCAGGGCGGCGTAGTAATCGACGGGGTCGCCGCCGAACTGCGTACGAGCACCGCTTGAAGCGATCGTCCAGACGTAAAAAAGCGCCGCCGCTGCGAAGATCCCGGCGATCCATAGGTCTCGAGCTGTGATCCGGTGCCGGGCCGCCCGCTGCCGGGAGACGCGCGCGAACGGCTTAACTGTCGCGACGCTCATCGTCTCCGCTTTCACTCGGCACGTGGGGGTTGTATTTCCGCCGGGAGTAGGTGGCCGGGGCAGAGTATCCCGCGCGAGTTTGGCTCCTCCGGATTCCAGGGCTGCTTGGAGCATGGTTCGAGAAGGGCCGCGAAGCACGCCGCGCAAGGTCGATGCCGTGTCCCGCACGGCGCGGACAGCTGCTCATGGCCCGAGTGCGGCTGCGGGGATGACAAGCACGCCGTCTGGCCGGCAGATCCTCTGACTCGAGCTCGTTCACTCCGGTCATAAACCGCCCCGCGAGCGGTGGCCCCAAAGTGGCCCTGAGACCGAGGTGAAGGTGGCATCGAACCCCTCTGCCTGGAGCGGGCGACCGGGATCGATCCGGCATGACGAGCTTGGAAGGCTGATGCCGGTTGGTGCGCTCTAGAGGCCAGATACACCTGAGTTTAAGCTATCTAAGACCAGATATACTCGGCTTCATGCGAAAGGCGCACACCTACTCCCGGCGCAGCCTCGACGTCGCCCGGATCCTCGGGTCACGTGTTCGTGAGGGGCGTTTGGAGCGGCGTTGGACACAGGCGGAGCTTGCTGAGCGAATCGGAGCCTCGGTCGACACCGTTGCCAGGGTCGAGCGCGGCGACCCAACCGTTGCCCTCGGGATAGCGCTCGAGTCCGCACACCTGGTCGGCGTCCCGCTCTTCTCGGAGGACGAGGCTCGCATCTCCCTCGATGCCGATCTGGTGAATGCTCGCCTCGCGCTCCTCCCGTCGCGGGCTCGGGCGCGCCGCGTGAACGATGACTTCTGAGCTCACGGAGCTGTACGTCTGGGTTTGGCTACCGGGCGCGACCGATCCGGTCGTAGCCGGGGTCCTGCGGCCGAACGGCTCAGTGGTGACCTTCACCTACGGACAGAGCTACCTCGCGAGAGCGGAACAGTTCGCCCTCTACCTACCGGAGCTGCCGCTGCGAAGCGGTGAGATCTCGCCCGAAGTCGACGAGATCGCGGGCTGCATCCGGGACGCCGGACCGGATTCGTGGGGACGCCGCGTGATTCGCCACCGCCTTGACCTTGCCAACGACGCCGACGAGCCTGGGATCCTCCACTACCTCCTCCTCTCCGGATCAGAACGGATCGGCGTCCTTGACTTCCAGGCGTCTCCGACGGAGTACGTCCACCGAGGGCCGCGCGAGATCGCACTCGACGTCCTTCTCCGGGTCGCCGACGCGGTGGAGGCCGGGGAGCCAGTCCCACAGGAGCTCGCCGATGCCCTCCTCCTTGAGAGCTCGCCCGGAGGGGCGTATCCCAAGGCCCTTGTCAACGACAACGGCCGACACTTGATCGCGAAGTTCTCGTCGCGCACCGAGGACCGCCCGGTGCTCAAGTACGAGCACATTGCAATGACGCTCGCCCGCAGCTGCGGGCTCGACGTCGCGCCGGTGGAGCTCGTCCAGGTCGACAATCGCGACGTGCTCCTGGTCGAACGCTTCGACCGCGGGGCGGACCGTCGTGCGGTCGTCTCCGTGCTCACAATCCTCGGAGTCGGCGAGCTCGGCGGACGGTACGCGAGCTATGCCGATCTCGCCCAGACGGTGCGAGCCCGGTTCACCGAGCCGAGGGCGACCCTCCGCGAGCTCTTCGGCCGGATCACTCTCAACATCCTGGTCTCCAACACCGACGACCATGCCAAGAACCACGCCGCGTTTTGGGACGGGTCCATGCTCACCCTCACACCGGCTTTTGACGTCACGCCGCAACGCCGCAGCGGCGGCGAGACCGCGCAAGCGATGGCGATCGGAGAGGACGGCTGGAAGATGAGCCAGGTCGTCGGCTGCATCGATCGCGCCGCCACCTACCTGTTGGAGCGGGAGGACGCGAGGGAGATCGTGGAGTCCCAGATCGCCACCATCAAGGCCGAGTGGGGCGACGCGTGCGAAGCCGCCGGCATGAGCGAGGTCGAGCGTCGAGAGGCCTGGGGGCGCCAGTTCCTCAACCCGTACGCGCTCGAGGGCCTCTGACTGGAGGTTCACCGAGACGCGGTGGAAAGGTGGACAAGGCCGCATCGTGATCACCGGCAGGCGTGACCCCAAGACGTGGACTTCCCAGCATTTCAGGGCTCTGAGCTGGAGCGGGCGACCGGGATCGAACCGGCATGTGGACAACCGTCGATGAGAGCGGGATCGCGGAGATCGAAGGCGTGCCGCAGATCCTCGTAGAGACCTGGTCCAGTCGCAGCCACGCCGTCGAGGCCCTCGGCGCCGAGCTCGTCGCCGAGCGAGAGGCCGCTTCGAGCACGCCTGGGAGGCGAAGGCCTCCCTCCGGCTCCGGGCGCGGGACACGAGCGTCCTCCTCGACTACGCCGAGCGCGGCCGGATCAGCGGCGGCAGCGCCGAGGCGATGCGTAAGGAGCCCTTCGTCTCCTGGCGGATGGCGCGCGACGGGGGGAAGGCCGTCCTCGTGATGGCCGGGGACAACGACACCGCCGGCGCGTTCTCGAGGCGCTGCCGGGAGGGCCGCGTCGCCCGCGGTGAGGTGGAACGAGGCGGCGCGCCGGGCGCCGAAGGTCGAGGAGGCCCGGCTCCATCGCGACGAGGTCGCCCGACGCTGCTCGGAGTCACAGCTTCCCGGCGCGCAGTGGAGCGACGACACGGTCCGCCACGCCGCGG
>Ga0307374_10010500_pt1 | contig 13402 bp, 10 predicted proteins | sample OX3MG_FD_202532 | JGI IMG/M metagenome (GOLD analysis project Ga0307374, IMG submission 202532) | Soil microbial communities from Risofladan, Vaasa, Finland - OX-3 | ecosystem: Environmental > Terrestrial > Soil > Coastal area > Acid sulfate soil | place: Finland: Risofladan, Vaasa | collected...
AGGGGCCGGGGGTGGGGGCAGTCGCCGCACGCAGCGCCCGGCTAAACGACCCCACCACGACCTCTGGCGTCTCGCGGCGTAGTGTCTCGATCAGCGCCCGCATGCCTAGTGGCTTGCCCTCCGGCTTGGGGATGCGTGGCAGCAGGACCTCGGGATCGATGTTGAGGTTGCGTAGCTGGACCAGTTGCACGCCGGTCTCGCGCAGGAAGGCGACCAGCGCGGCGATCTCGTCCTCGGCGTCGATCAGGCCGGGGAAGCAGAGCAGGTTGATTGAACTGTAGACGCCCGCCTCGCGCGCCAGGATCAGCGACCGTTTCACATCCTCGAAGGTGTAGCCAAGCGGGCGATAGTAGGCGTCGTAGGTGGGCTGGCGCGCCGAGATCGTGCTGACGCGCAAACTATTCAGCCCGGCGGCGTAGAGGCGTTTGAGCGCCCGCCAGTTGCTGCCGTTGGTGTTGATGTTCAGCGTTCCCCGGTCCGTGTGGGCGCGGATGGCGCGGATCGCCTGTTCGATCAGCCGCGACTGCAACAGCGGCTCGCCCTCGCAGCCCTGGCCGAAGCTGTAGATCGCGTCTTCAGCCTGCTCCAGATGCGCTGCGCCGAGCGCGACCACCTCATCCACCGTTGGGATGAACAGCAGGCGATCCTGTGGGGAGACCAGGTTGTCTTCGTCCTGCTTGGAGATGCAGCCGACGCAGCGCGCGTTGCAGCCGGGTGAGACGGCGATGGCGCCCTCCCAGCGGCGGAAGAAGAGATTGCTGGCGGTGGGGCAGTGGTAGTCGAGTGCGCAGTGCGCGTGGTGGGCCAGCGCGCGGTTCTCCGGCTCGGCGGCCAGCCGCTCACGCACGAGGCGTTCGAGCGTCTTGGGGGCGTAGGCGCTGGGTAGCCAGCGGTCGGGCGTGTCGGTGGGGGTGACGGCGGCGTAGAGCCGCCCGCGCCAGCCCGCAACCGCCGTGTAGCCAAAGAATGGCAACGGCTCACTCCCCGACGCCAGTTCATAGCCAGGCAGGCGCGTGCGGGTGTAGCCAATCGGCGGCAGCGCGGCCAGCGCCCAGCCCTGGCGCTGCGGCAGGGTGACGCGCTGGCCCTGCGCATCCAGCCCGACGGCCAGCCGCTGCGGCAGCATCGAGAGCGCGGCGCCCTCCGGCAGGGGAATCAGGTCGGCGAGTTCCAGCGGCTGCCCGGCGTAGTCCACGGCGCGCAGGGCGCGGCGCTCGCCCACGTCGCCATCGGGGGTGCTATAGACGACGTAGGGCGCGTCGGCGCGCGCGGCGCGTGGGGTCGGCGCCAACGCCGTCGTCCGTGCTGGTATACGTTGGGGCGAGGCCGTGTTGTTGGCGGCGCGATCAGACGTGCGACGCGCATGCGAAGGCGCATGGGACGCTGTGTGAGGCGCCGGGTGGGTTGGTCGGTGGGAAGCCATTAGTAAGGTAACTCCGCATGGGGCAGCAAGGTGACGAACAGTTCGTCCGCCGGGTCCAGGTCGGTGTCGCGCAGGGCCTCGGCGAAGATGTCGGGCGTGGCGATGGCGACGGCGGTGGCTTTCTGGGAATCGTGGGCGTCATCGTCCTCGAAGAGGAAACTCAACACCAGATGCTCGCCCAGCGACGATTGCGCCATCGAATGCACGTAGGGCTGCTCACGCGCGAGCCAGTCATTCACGAGCTGCTCGAGCGCGGCGACATCATCGTTGCAGACGGCGCTGCTAAACGCCTTGTAATGGAGCATAGGCTCCTCCTCCCGATCTCCCGGCAATCCCGTCAATCCCAACCAACCGTTCTGGGCGCAGCGATTCACTGCCCGGCGCCATGTCAGACAGGCTCCGGACGCGAATAGCGCACATGGCGCTATTGTACCATAGACGCCAGAGGACCTGGCAGGTCATGGGAAGGTTGATTGACATATGACCACCTGGCCGCAACCTCCGGCGCTCCGCCCTGTTGACGCGCCGAACGCTGATTGGTATAGTAACGTTGCGCATTGGGGGAAGCGACGCATGCTAGAGCGAGAAGCCGACATCGTGACACCCAGCGATGAGCATACGCTGTCTACATAATGGGTGGAGTCTGAAGGGATGAGTGGCTGAGATGTTGGGTTGGTGGTATACATTGACGACTCCGTCGGCGGTCGCGCCCGACGCCCCGTTTGCCCAACGCGAACAGGCGCGGCGTGGGCGGCTCACCAGCACCATCGCCTTTGGCTTTCTCATCGCCGAGATCGTCGTGCTGCTGGCCGGATTGCACGATCCCAGCTTCGCCGGACTGATCGATGGCAAGAGCGGTTTTTTCATTCTCCCCAGCGCCATCGCGCTGACGCTGCTGGCGATGGCGCTCAACCGCTATCGCCTCATGCCTATCGCCGGTATCCTGCTTGCCATCGTCGCCGAGGCGCCGATCCTTACGCTGATGTTCTTTCCCGCCAATGGCCGACTCGCCATCCAGGACATTCCCATCTACTACATGCTGGTGATCTCTGAACTGGTGGTGGTCTCCATCCTGCCGCCGGTCAGTGTGTTTGGCGTCGCCGCCATCAACTCCGCGCTCATCGTCGGCGACCTGTTGCTGCAACCGGGGAGCGGCGCCATCGTGGCGCTGCTCAGCCAAACGGATGACACGCTCACCACATTGGCGTTGCCCATCGCGCTGCAACTCATCGTGGCGTTGGTCGCCTACCTGTGGGTGGGCGACACGCTCCAGGCGCTGCGGCGCGCCGACCGCGCCGACGAGATCGCTGCATTGGAGCGACGCGAGGCAGAGGGCGCCCGCGAACTGGAGGAGGGCGTGCGCCAGTTGCTCGAAATCCATGTGCAGTTGTCCAACGGCAACTTCAATGTGCGGGCGCCTGCCGTGCGCAACCAGCAGCTCTGGCACATCGGCAACAGCCTGAATACGCTGATCGCGCGACTGAGCCGCCTCAGCCAGGATAGCTTCCTGCTGCAGCGCGAACGTGAAGAGGCGCGACGGCTGGCCGACGCCATCCAGGCCTCGCGCGCCGGGCGCCATCAGGTGTGGCCCGCGCCCACCGGCGTCCCGCTCGACGAGGTGCTGACGGCGCTCAATCCACGCCAACTCTTGCCCGGTGGCGCCACTCCGGCGCCGATCACTGCCGCTCCTACCCTCGCCCCATCTGCGGCGCCACTGACAGACCTGGCGTATCCCTCGCTCTACGGTCCGACCTCGGCTCCTGCGCAATCGGCAGCGCCTGACTTCGCGTCAGCCAGGGGCGCGAGTCCGCTTGCCACGGGTGGCCCTCTGGGCGCGTCAACCTCCACCGGCGCGTGGCGCGACGGCGCCGATGCGGGCGCCGCTCGCGTTACGCGCGCGCCCACGACGCCAGACGCGCTCACAAACCCTGGCATGCCGGGCGTTGCAGCGCGTCCCCCGCAGTCGGCGTCGCCATCGGCAGGCAACCCACCAGCCTGGTTCGATGCGCGTTCCGGCGTCCCCGACGAGCGCGCCGCCCGTGACGAGTAGCAGCGCCGCCGCTCATTTGCTGGGCGTGCTGATGATCGGTCCACCGGGGATGATCGTGCCGCCGCTGGCGCCGACAGTCCCCTCCGGGCGCGTGGTACCGACGGGAGTCGGCGTGGGGACGGGGCCGACGACGGTGAGCGTCGCGGAGTACGTAAGCGTCGGGTTTGATGCGCCACCCGTCGTCGGGGACGCCGTGTAGTAGCTCAACACGAGCCGGTACTGGCCGGGGGTGAAGTAGTCGTTGGCGCTGGGCAGGCCCTTGGTTCCCGCCGTGATGGTGGCCGTGTAGGCCACGCCGGGGGCGATCGCAACGGGGTGGGCGGCGCGCCCCAGCGGGCAACGTGCGACATCGGCCGGGACCCACTGGCCACCCTGCGAGACCTGCAAACTGAGAACGCTGCAACTGGCCTGGGTATCAAACGCATAGATGGCCGCGCTGAGTTGGTTGGTGATGGTGATGTGCAGCGCGTCGGTGGGGCTATACGTGCTGTGGTCGCTAGCGATGACGATTGGCCCGGCGGTGCTCGTGGGCGCGCTGGTGTTGGGCGTGGCCGTCCCGCTGGCCGTAGAGTCCGCGCCCACGCCGCCACAGCCCGCCAGCAGCGCCCCCAGCGCAATGGCGAGCAGGGCAGGCGCGACGACGCCGTAGCGTTGCATAGGGCGCACGGGAGACACCGCGCGCATGGGTTGCAGGGTTTGCGGATGAGTGCGGCGTGGTGTGCGCTGGGATACTTGGGATGGCAATGGGGTTGGCATGGGTATCCTCCTGGGACCGATTCGGCATAGGCGACGACGCCTTCATGACTGTAACGCTGAATGGTGGGCGCATGTTCCCTCCACTATACACATGAGTGACGTATGAGCGCATGGAGCGCGCCAAACACGTTCCCCGATGATACGTCGGCTGCGAATTGTGAGGAGCCGCTTGAGTGGCGCTTGATCAGCAGTGGGTTTGTGTGGCATACTATATCCGAGTGGACAAGTCGGGATTAGCGATTCCGCGTCACGCCACAAGGGCAGCCTACTGGCCACACCGACCAGACCCGCCACATTCGCCATCGTCCCAGGTTGGAGGAACCGTCATGAGCGTTGAGACAGACACGAGCCTCGACCAGCTAGATCAATACAAGTGGGGTTTCAACAAGCCCGAAAACTATGTGTTCAAGTCGCGCAAGGGTCTTTCGCACGAGATCATCGAAGAGATCTCGCAGATGAAGGGCGAGCCGACATGGATGCGCGATTTCCGCCACAAGAGCTACGACCTCTTCTTGAAGCGGCCCATGCCCACCTGGGGCGGCGACCTCAGCGAGATCGACTTCGACGACATCTACTACTACATCAAGCCCACCCAGCAGGCGGGCGCCACCTGGGATGATCTGCCCGCCGAGATCAAAGAGACCTTCGAGCAGCTCGGCATCCCCGAAGCCGAGCGCAAGTACCTGGCGGGCGTCGGCGCCCAATATGAGTGCCTGACCGGCGACTCTCGCGTTTACACCGCGCGTGGCCTTGTGCCGATCCGCGAGATACAGCCAGGCGATACCGTCTTCTCCTTCGATGAAGAGACGAATGCGATCATCCCTGCGAAGGTGCGCGCCACGGCAGAGAAGGGCGTGCGCGATGTCTTTGAAGTACGGGTAGGCACGCGCAGGATCAAGGCGACCGCCAACCACCCATTCCTGGCGCTAGCGTACGAGCGCGCTGAGGATCGCCAGCGTGGTCGGTATACCCGCGAGTGGAAATACCTGCAAGATCTGTCAGTGGGTGATTTGATTGCTGTCACTAAGGTGTTGCCCGAGACTGGCGTTGAGTATACCCTACAACAGCCAGAAATCAAGACGGTCAGCGCGGATGGCGTTGATTTTGCTTATCGCTACAACGATGTCAGGCTGCCCGAAGCGACCACTGAGGATTTGATGTGGTGGTTGGGTCTCTACATCGGCGATGGCTTCATCCATTACACAGCGGGCGCTGACAAGGCGCGTGTTGAGGTAGCCATTCCTGATACGGATCCGGCGGTTCGGGCTGAGCTAGTCCGCACGACGGAACTGCTGTTTGGCATCACACCCACGACAGGCGATAAATACCGCGTATCCGTCAACTCGACAATTATCGCCCGCTTCATTGAGGCGAATGGTTTCGCAGGCAAGGCGCTTGAAAAGCGCGTGCCTGAGTGGGTTTTTGGATTGCCGCAATCTCAGAAGCTGGCATTCCTCGGTGGATACCTTGACTCAGACGGGTATGTACGTGATGCTGAGAAGAATCACGATGTCGTGTTGACAAGTGGCAACCGCGACTTGCTTCATGACATGACAGAGTTGCTCTCGCTGTGTGGTCTCCCCTCGTCCGAGATTCATCGCTTCGAGTCAAAGCATCCAACCGATGCTGAGCGAATGGTCGTAGGGTACCGGGTTGAAGTTGCAGGGAACTTTGAGCGTATCGGCAGTCGCTCTCCACGGCGTTTGGAGCGGATGGACAAGCGCAAGTATCACCACGACTATTCCAGCGCTAAGAACACTAAATTCGTCAAGCACACGACTGAGTTCCACGGCTACGCGAAGATCGAGGCGATCACCCCGACTGCCGCTGAGATGGTCTACGACATCGAAGTCGAGGGGCCGCACAACTTTGTCGCTGAGGGGCTGATTGTCCATAACTCTGAGGTGGTGTACCACAAGGTACGCGAAGACCTGGAGAAGCTGGGCGTCATCTTCGTGGACCCCGGCACCGGTCTTCGTGAGCATGAGGAACTGTTCCGCAAGTATTTTGCGACGGTCATCCCGCCCAACGACAACAAGTTCGCCGCCCTGAACAGCGCCGTGTGGAGCGGTGGCAGCTTCATCTACATCCCCAAGGGTGTGCGGGTGGAGATACCGCTCCAGGCGTACTTCCGCATCAATGCGCAGAACATGGGCCAGTTCGAGCGCACGTTGATTATAGCGGATGAAGATTCATACGTACACTATGTAGAAGGTTGCACTGCGCCTACTTACACTAGTGATAGTTTACATAGCGCCGTAGTGGAAATCATCGTCCACCGCAACGCGCGTGTGCGCTACACCACCATCCAGAACTGGTCCAAGAACGTCTACAACCTCGTCACCAAGCGCGCGATGGCCTACGAAGGCGCGACGATGGAATGGGTGGACGGCAATCTTGGATCCAAGCTGACGATGAAGTACCCTGCCGTCTGGCTGATGGGCGAGCATGCGCGTGGCGAGGTGCTCTCGGTGGCGTTCTCGTCGAACGGGCAACACCAGGACGCGGGCGGCAAGATCGTCCACGTCGCGCCCAACACCTCGTCACAGATCATCTCCAAGTCGATCTCGAAGGGGACGGGGCGGTCGAGCTATCGCGGGCTGCTCAAGGTGCAGAAGGGCGCGACGGGCGTCAAGTCCAACGTGCGCTGCGACGCGCTGCTGCTGGACGAGACCAGCCGCACCGACACCTACCCCTACATCGAGATCGAAGAGGAAGATGTAGAGGTTGGCCACGAGGCGACCGTCTCCAAGGTCGGCGAGGAGCAGCTCTTCTACCTCATGAGCCGTGGGTTGAGCGAAGGCGAGGCCTACACCATGATCGTCAGCGGCTTCATCGAGCCAATCGCCAAAGAGTTGCCGCTCGAATACGCTGTCGAGTTGAACCGCCTGATCCAGTTGGAGATGACGGGGTCGGTCGGATAGAGTACAAGTTCACATCGCCCGCATCATCCCGGCGTCTTTGGCGCCGGGATGATGCGGGCGATGTGAACTTGCTGTCTGCTGAGAAGAAACATCCCTTATTGAACGAGGTTGCATACATATGACTGCACCTGTCGCGCGGCGCGGCTTTACTGAGGACGCGCTCGCCGAACTGATTGAGCGCCGCGACGAACCCGCCTGGATGCGTGAGCGCCGTCGCGACGCCTGGAAGACCTATCTGGGCATCCCCATGCCCACCCGCCAGGACGAAGAGTGGCGGCGCACCGACCTGCGGCGCCTCAAGCTGGACGAGGTCGAGCCACAGCCGGAGGCCGACAACAAGGCCAAAGGGACGTTGGTGCCGGAGGCCGAGCGCCGCGAGAACTTTGGCGGCTTCCTGGGGCTGCGCGACGCTGAGCGGGCGGAGTATCGCCTGAGCGACGACCTCGCTGCGCAGGGCGTCATCTTCACCGATCTGCGCACTGCCGTCCGCGAGCATGGGGACCTGGTGAGCCAGCATTTCATGACGCGCTGTGTGCCGCCCAGCGACAGCAAGTTCGCCGCGCTGCATGGCGCGTTCTGGGATAACGGCGTCTTCCTGTACGTGCCACGCGGCGTCTCCGTCGAGTTGCCGTTGCGCGCCGTCACCCAGGCCAACTTGCAGGGCCGCTCCAGCCTGGCGCACACCCTGATCGTGCTGGAAGCCGACAGCCAGGCCGTCTTCGGCGAAGAGTTTATCTCACCGGAGGGCGAACGCCAGGGCTTCAGCAGCCGCGTGCTCGAGATCATCCTCAAGCCGGGATCGAAGCTGCACTATATCGGCATTCAGCGGTGGGGCCGCACGGTCTACGACTTCCACACCGAGCGCGCCGTGCTGGAACGCGACACCACCGCCATCGTGCAGACGGTGGAACTGGGCAGCGCGCTCTCCAAGGGGCGCGTGGAGGCGCGACTCGAAGGTAACGGCGTCAACGTCAAGCTGCTCGGCCTCTACATCGGCGACGGCAATCAGCACCTGGACCGCTATACGCTGCAAGACCACATCGGCGCCAACGGCGTCAGCGACCTGCTCTTCAAGGGCGTGCTGGCGGGCGCGGCGCGCTCGGTCTACTCCGGGCTGATCAAGGTGCATCCTAAGGCAAAGGGGACGGCAGCGTATCAGCAAAACCGTAACCTGCTGCTGAGCCGCAAGGCTCGCGCCGACTCGATCCCGAATTTAGAGATCGCCGAGAACGACATCATCGGGTGCAGCCACGGCGCGACCATCGGCAAGGTGGACGAAGAGCAGCTCTTCTACCTGATGTGCCGTGGGCTGACGCGCCTGGAAGCGACGCATCTGATCGTCGAGGGGTTCGTGGACCCCATCGTCGAGGTGACGCCGATCGCCTCGCTACGCGACTCCCTGCGCGCCGAGATTCAAGAGCGCGTCAACACCGTCGCGGCGGAGTAGACCTGACCCCCAGCCCCTTCCCACAAAGCGTGGGAAGGGGAGCGAACAGGCCAGCACATGGAGCAGACTATGGCGACGGTTGTCGAGGTGGGGCGCGCCAGCGACGCGCCCAGGCCGGGCGAAGCGATTAGCGTGATGGCGAACGATATTCCTGTCGCCATCTTCAATGTGAACGACGAGCTTTTTGCCATCGGCGACACCTGCACACACGAAGAATATCCGCTCTCCGAGGGTGACATAGAGGGCTATTGCGTCGAATGCGCGCTGCATGGCGCCCGCTTCGATCTGCGCACCGGCGACGCGGTGAGCCTGCCCGCCACCATCAACGCGGGCAGCTACCCCGTCTGGATCGAAGACGACACACTCAAAGTCGAGATGCCCTAACCACGGCCCCTTCCCACAAGCGTGGAAAGGGGCGTAGCGGGCGGCGCCTTTGCGTACCTTGCCGCTGATGTCGTAGACATCAGCAAGCTCCCCTTCCCACAAGTGTGGGAAGGGGCCGGGAGTTAGGTCTGCCTTATAGCTTCACATGATGGGTGAGGTAGGGCAGCCAGTGGATTGCCAGCGCCAGCAGGTGCGGCCCAAACACCAGTATGCCTATTACTACCGAGAGCATCGCATTGAGCAACACGGCTCCTGCCGCCACGTCCTTGGCGATGCGGGCGAGGGGATGGTACTGGCTCGTCACCAAATCGATGCACGCCTCAGCCACGGTGTTGAACATCTCGGCGATGAAGACCAGCGAAATCGCGACAAAGATCATGGCGAACTCAACCGGCGAGATGCGCAAGACCACCCCCAGGATGATTGCACAGAGCGCGATCGCCATATGCACGCGCATGTTACGCTGCGTGCGGACGGCGTAGAGTAGGCCGCGCCAGGCGTAGACAAAGCCCATGAGAAACGACGCGCCCGCCAGCCCCGGCAGGTGGTCTTCGATGGGCGCGCTCATCGCCTGGAGCGATTGCTGCGGCGACGATGCGCTGGGCGTCACCGTGGGCAGCGGCGCCGTGCGCGGCTCACGGGCTTCACGCGGGGCGCGCGCCGACTGCTCCGGCCTGGATTGCGGCGATTCAGATGATGGCATGGCGATACTCTTTTCAACCGGCGTGACAGAAGAATTTGCCTATCACGAATGTGGAAACACCTGGATGACATGACAAAGGCTTGCGACGAGACAACGAGGCGACGAGTTCAGCGGCTGACATCCAAACGCGCCAGGATCGCCATTTGCAGCGCGACCATCGCCTGGTAGCCTGCCTCGGTCTGGTCGTCGTAGCCGACCAGATGCAGCGCGCCGTGGACGAAGAGGTAGGCAGCTTCCCAGGCGATGCTATGCCCCGCCTGTTGCGCCTGTCGGGCGACGGTCTCGCGCGAAAGCGCGATGTCGCCCAGGTGAACCGGCCACTCCTCGTCGTCGAAGGTGAACTCGTCGCCCGGATCCTCATCCCAGTCGTCGGCGTCATCGTCGAGTTCGTCGTCAGCCTCGGCGTCGAAATCGTCGGGGACGCTTTGCACGTCGTCTTCCAACAAGCTCTCCAATGACTGTAACGATTCGGCAGCCTCGATCTCTGCGGCGTCTGCGCCAAGGGTACTGGCCACCGTCGCGGCGGTGGGTGTGGCGCCGTTGGTTGCGGCGGCGATGGCGGGCGTCGCGGGCGCGTCGTCGTGCGTCTGCCAGAGCTGATCGGCGGGGGCGTCCACCAGCGGCGCGTCGAGCTGCGGGAACGAGAGCACGTCGGTCGCCTCGTCGCGTCCGCGATACTGCGCGTTGAGCGCGCGAATGCCCGCGTCGTCGCTGACCAGCAGGCTCACCTCGACCGACGCCGCGACGCCCACCTCGCGCATCGTCAGTTCGATGGCGTTCAGTAGCGTCTCCTCGCTCAACCCAAACAACGCCTGGAGGTCGCCGGGCGGCTCACAACTGATGTGCAGCGTAAACTCCTGGTCGTCGGCGTCATCCGTCACGGTTTCTTCTGTATTGGGCTGGCTGGGATGGGTTGGCTCGTTCGTCGGGCCTGGATCGTTTGGCATGGGTGTTGTCTTTCTTGCGCGTTTCTTCCCGCGTTACGGCATTGTTCGCGCCGACTGGCGACTCCGTCGTCTCGTCTACAGTATACCGCATACCGCGATACCGCATACTGCGCGAACGCGGCGATGGCGCGTGGATGAGCAGGTGGCGCCCGGTGGAATGTGGTACACTCTCCTCAAACAGATGCGCATATTTGGTACGACATGCGAGGAACACTATGGCTCTCCCACACCCTATCTTCACGACGCCCGACGAGTATCTCCAACTGGATCGACATAGTCCCGTTCGACATGAATATGTGGATGGACACGCCTATGCGTTGGCAGGTGGATCGCTCAACCACTCCGCCATCTGCATCAAGCTAGGGGTTTTGCTGTATCCGCTGTTGCGCGGAACCGCTTGTCGCGTCTATAACTCGGACGCCCGGGTCCGTCTATCGGCGACGCGCTATGTGTATCCAGACCTCACCATCAGTTGCGCGCCGCAGGATCAAGGTGAGACGGACCTCCTCACGGCGCCACGAGTCGTGATCGAAGTGCTTTCGCCCAGCACGGAGGTGTATGATCGCGGCGACAAGTTCGCGTATTACCGCGCGTGCGCCACGGTCAATGAGTACGCGCTGGTCGCGTCGGACCGCCAGGCGGTCCAAGTCTACCGCCGACCGCCGGAGCTACAGACTCCGGCGGCGCCCCAAGAGGAGCTTCCCTGGGAGGTACAAACCTATGCGCCAGGCGAGATGATCGCCCTGACGAGTATCGGTGTGCAACTCCCGTTCGACGAGATCTACGTGGAGACCTCCATCGTCTGACGCACTGGGCAGCCGTGCGCCAAAGACTTCAGAGCGCATGCCTTCACACGGCCTGCCTAAGTCAGTCCCTACTCATCGTAGTCGTCATGTCCGCCAAAGCCACCGCGCGGCTGCGGACGCGACGGTGGCGGATAGCCGTTGGGCCTGCTCACCGCGCCAGGGTTCCCATAGCCGCCGCGATTGTCCCGTTGCGCGCCGGGCCTGCTCGGCGCGCCGCCGGACGAGTTGGGCGCGCGGCGTGGTCGGCTGGCGCGGTCGTCGCCGTAGCCCGCGCCGAAACTGTCATCTCGCGTGCGGTTCCCGCCATTGGGCCGCATGGGCGGGCGTTGTGGATAGTCGCCGTTTGCGCCGTTGGGCGCGCCGCCACGCGGGCGCGCAGGATAGCCCCCCGCCGCCGACCCGCCGGGCGCACGCGACGCGCTACCAGAGCCAGATGCGCCCGGCATGCCGGGTCGGTCGGGCGCGAGGCGACGCCCGGCGGGGATGGGCGGCCCCTGACGCCCCAAATGTGGGTTGGGACGCCCGCGCGGTTGGCCGGGCTGGCCAGCGCCGCCACGCCCGCCGGGGCGGTTGCGCGCCGCGCGTCGCTGCGCCAGCGCCAGCTTGCGTTGCTGCGCCAGCCAGAAGTAGAGGGCTGCGCCGATCACCACCAGCAGCGCCAGCGCCCCGCCGCCCAGCAGCCATACGCGCGAACCGCCGCCTGCGCCGCCTGGCGCCGGTGTGATCGTTACCGTCAGCTTTGCCACATAGACCGAGCTATCCGTGTTCAGCAGCCGCGCCGCCACAGTATATGTGCCCGCTTTGGCGAAGCTGTGCGCGGCGCCAGTCGTCTTGGTGGTGAGCGCCGCCGTGCCGTCGCCGAAGTCCCAGCCGACGCTGATGAGCTGCGTGGGACCGGTGGGGCCAGCGGGCAGGTTGGGTTCGACGGCGTTGAAGCTGAGCGCTGTCCCCGTCTGGCCGCTACTGGCGTTGGCGCGCAAGCTCCCTGCCGTGCCGACCGCGATGCTGATCGTCGCCATGCTCTGTGCGCCGCGCGCGTCGGTGACGATCAGCGTCGCCGAGCCGATGCCGTTGGTGGTGAAAGTGTGCGTTTCGCGCTCACCGTTCGCGCTGGTGTTGTCGCCGAAGTTCCAGGTATAGGTCAGCTTGGAGCCGACAACGGCATGTGAACCAGCGCCGTCAAACGTGATGCTCTGGCCGACCAGGATCGAGGGTGATGTCAGCGCAGTGGCCTTGGCAACCGGAGGATTGGGAACACTGTTAGCGACCACATGAATCTGAGCGTTGTCGAACAAGGCCCAGGTCTTCGAGACGGCGTCATACGTGTCCGACGCGATGACATACGTGCCGGTCTGGGTGAAGGTGTGGGTGACGGTGACGCCGCTGCCCGTAGCCGAGCCGTCGCCGAAGTCCCAACGCCAGGTAAACGAGCTTGGGCTGGGCGCGAACGGCACGCGACTGAAGTCTTCATACAGCGTGATGGGCTGATTGACCGGGTAATCAAGGGGGAAGATACCAGCGTACTGTTCCTGCTGATAGTTGCCGTTGAAGGGGAAAGCCAGCGCGGCGACCTTGTTCGCCATCATGGTTGGCGCTGCGCCGATGCCACACGCCTGCGCGATCTGGGCGCGGAGTGAGCCGCCGGTCTGTGACGACGCCGCGCCGGACAGCCCTGGCAGGGCGGGCGCGACGCCCACCCACAGCGCCATGCCGACGCCCAACACGATCGCCAGCGCCGCCGCGCGCAGCCAGCGCGCCGCGCCATGCGAGCTGCTTGTTACCGTCGCCATGCCAGATTCGCCACTCATACGCTGCGCCCCTTCCCATCCCACGTTCCACGCCTGACCGCGCCCACCGTCAGAGACTGGCTAGGATGCTCCCATGATAACACGATGGCGCCGGAACGCCTGCTCCCGGCGCCCCATGTGGTACTCTTGGCGAGGACCGATACGCCGTCTGAGG
>Ga0307374_10010501_pt1 | contig 13402 bp, 9 predicted proteins | sample OX3MG_FD_202532 | JGI IMG/M metagenome (GOLD analysis project Ga0307374, IMG submission 202532) | Soil microbial communities from Risofladan, Vaasa, Finland - OX-3 | ecosystem: Environmental > Terrestrial > Soil > Coastal area > Acid sulfate soil | place: Finland: Risofladan, Vaasa | collected...
TGCTCCGTCTGGCGGCTGCCGCCGACAATGTCGAGAAAAATCTGTTCAAGTGTTAGCTTGCCGTCGGCGCCGCCAGCCGCCGCTGGATTGCCAAGGGCTCCCTGCCGCGCTTCCACACCCGCGCGTAATTCCTCGAGCGAGCCCTGCGCCACCAATTTGCCATGCGAAATAATCGCCACGTGGCTGCAAAGGCGCTCGACGATTTCGAGGACGTGCGAGGTCAAAAATATCGTCGCGCCGCGCGCAATCATCCGTTGCAGCATGGATTTCAGCGTGCCCGCGGCGATCGCGTCCACGCCCTCGAAGGGCTCATCCAGAAACAAAATCTTCGGCGAATGAATCACGGCAGCGGCCATTGCCAGTTTTTTCTGCATGCCGTGGGAATAGTCCGTGATCAGGGATTTCGGCCTGTCGGCGAGTTGCATGAATTCGAGCAACTCGTTGGTTCGCTGTGCGGCCGTGACGCGATCGAGCCCGTACATGCGACCGACGAAATTCAAATACTCCCCGCCCGTCAAACGGCCGAAAAGCGCGAGGCCCTCCGGCACGACTCCGATTTGCCGCTTCACGTCGACGGGATTCTGCGCGAGGTCGACATTCAAAATGCGCATCGTACCCGCGGACGGCGCCAGCAATCCCGTCAGCATTTTGATCATTGTCGACTTGCCCGCGCCGTTCGGTCCGAGAAAGCCGAAAAACTGCCCGCCGTCGACGCGCAGATTCACCTGGTCCACGGCGACCAGTTGGCCGAAGCGGCGCGTCAATGCTTCCGTCACGATGGCTGGTTCAGTCCACATGGCACACGAATCTAACACAAGGACATATACAGGACGAAACGGGCGTGCAGTGAATTTTAGCGAGTGCTGACCGGCGTGTTCGCGGCGAGTTGTGGGAAGAGCGCCAGCACCGCGGGCAAAATTACGCGGAACGTGCATCCGCCCTCGGCGCGATTGAATCCGAAAATTTGCCCGCCGTGCTCTTGAACGATCCCGTAGCAGATGCTCAATCCGAGGCCCGTCCCTTTTCCGACGGGCTTCGTCGTATAAAACGGATCGAAGACACGTTCCGGATCGCGCAGCCCCGGCCCTGTGTCGGAGAAATCGAGCACCACGCTGCCGCGCTCGGTGCGCATCCGGACGGTCAGCAGGCCGCCGTCGACGGTTTCCATCGCGTCCACCGCATTGTTAATCAGGTTATAGAAAACCTGCAGCAGTTGATTCGGGTCGCCGCGCACCGCGGGCAGCACGGCGGAATTGTCCACTTCGATGCGGACTTTCTTGTCGCGCAAATCGAGCTGGCGCAGTTCAATGGCACTCGTGAGCACGGATTTTACATCCAGCAACTGCTTTTCGGTGGGCACTTGGCGCGCGAAACTCAGCAAATTTGTCACCAGCACTTTTGTCCGCCGCGCCTGTTCGCGGATTTTCTGGCCCAGCGTGCGTGAGCGTTCGCTCGCCGTGCTGTCGCTTTGAATCAGTTCCGCATAGCCGAGAATCGCCGTGAGGGGGTTATTGATTTCGTGCGCCGCGCCCGCCGCCAGTTGGCCGAGTGACGCTAGCTTTTCGGCTTGCACGAATTGCATCTGCAAACGCTTCAAATGATCGAGCGAGTCCTGCAAGCCCTTCATCAGGCTCAATCGTTCGCGGTCGACCAATTGCTGCCGAAAAAAAACGAGGCTCGCGCCCAGGATTATCGCGATAAGCGTGAGTATCAGGCGGAAATTGCGTACCGGCGCCGGAGCGTGGCTAAAAAATGCGCTCCACGCCGCCATCACCGGCAACGACAAGATGCAGAGGATGGCCAACTGCGCCGGCCACTGCGAATCGCGCGGTTGTTGATCCTCGGCCACCTCCGGCACGGGCGAAATCCGGTGGGCCACGATGCCCGTCGTTCCGAACCACACGAAAGCGGCCATGATGGGCAGCGTCGAGAGCGCCCCCGGCCGGATTTGTCCGCTCATGCCTACAAACACCCACAGCCCGACGCCGAAGACATACATGGCCGCCGCGCCAAAAAGATTCGCATAAATTTTGCGCCATCCTCGCTTCGCGCGAGTCGCGAGAATTCCCACGCCCGCAAGAAACACCAGATTGGCCATGGCGTACACCTGCAAATCGCGGATGCGATCCAGATGGGAATGCCCCGGGTCCTTCGTCCATGCCATCGCCATGAATAAATACAGAAACGTCCACCAGACCGCGAGCAGCAACAGGTCCAGGTAACCGTAGCGCAAGGTCTGGCGCATCTTTCTTGCGTGCGGCAGCAGCGCCAGCGCGGCCATCAACGGAACTGTATGCAGAAAAAATATGACGTCCACGGCGGAAAGCGTGCGCGGCGATGCATGCAGCACCAGCCCCTGGTACGTCGCGATCAACCTTCCCGCCAGCCACAAAGTGCAACCGAATGCCAGCAGCATCCAGAAGTTATTTTGGCGCCGGTAGGCCGAAGAAGCGTTCCACAACAGGCAAGCATTGGCGAAAAGCGGAACGATACACAGAGCGATGTCGCCGAACGCGGTCCGCGCTACCCCCGGAGGAATCACGAGGGACCCGACGGCAAATCCGCCGACAAATACAACCCACGCGAGGATTATCACCCAAGTCGATTTCGCCAGTTTCATTCCCACCCTGGAAGAAGCTGCTCCCAGAGTAGCACGGTGAGCAACGCCGTGGTTGCCGCCGAACCCTATGAATTAACAGAACTTTGCCCTTCCAGCAGCAAGTGGTTTTGTTTGTGGCGAAACGCCGGAGTTTTGGCCCAACCAAGCTATCGTGCTGGGGAGTTGGGCGGCGGGATGATTTACATCAGGGCGGTGGGCGCGCGGAACCAGCGCGCCAAATGGCCTTCTTTGCCAAGTTCTTCCTCGATGCGCAGCAGTTGGTTGTATTTGGCGATGCGGTCGGTGCGCGAGGCGGAGCCGGTTTTGATTTGCCCCGTACCCATGGCGACCACGAAATCGGCGATGAATGTGTCTTCGGTCTCGCCGGAGCGATGCGAGACGATCGACGCGTAACCTGCTTTGCGCGCCATCTCGATCGCTTCCATTGTTTCCGTGACGCTACCGATCTGGTTCAGCTTGATCAGAATTGCGTTGGCGATTTTTCGGTCGATGCCGCGCGCGAAAATCTCCGGATTCGTGACGAAAATATCGTCGCCAACCAATTGCAATTTGCCGCCCAGTGTTTTCGTCAGCAACTGCCATCCTTCCCAATCCTGTTCCGCCATGCCATCTTCGAGCGACACGATCGGATACTGCCGCGCCCAGTTAGCCCAGAATTCGACCATCTGCTCGGAGCTGCGTTGCGACTTATCCGATTTCTTGAAAACGTATTTCTCCGTTGCCGTATCGTAGAACTCGCTCGCGGCGGGATCGAGGGCGATGGCGATTTGCTCGCCGGGCCTGTAGCCCGCGGCGGTGATGGCTTCGAGGACGCGCTCGAGCGCTTCTTCGTTGGATTTCAAATTCGGCGCGAAGCCGCCTTCGTCGCCGACCGCGGTCGAGTAGCCGTTTTTCTTCAGTACCCCCTTCAAATGATGAAAGACTTCAACGCCCCAGCGCAGCGCTTCGTGAAAATTCGGCGCGCCGATGGGCATCACCATGAATTCCTGCGCGTCGACGGAATTGTCCGCGTGCGCGCCGCCGTTAAGAATATTCATCATGGGGATGGGAAGCGCGTTCGCCGAAGCGACGCTCGAAAAACGCGCGAGATATTTGTAGAGCGGCAAGCCGCTTTCGTTCGCGGCGGCGCGCGCCGCGGCCATGGATACGGCAAGAATTGCGTTCGCGCCGAATCTCGATTTATTCGTCGTGCCATCGGCGTCCAGCATTTTGCGGTCGAGCGCTTTTTGATCGCACGGGTCCATGCCGGTGACGGCTTTCGCGATAGGGCCGTTAATATTCTCGGCGGCCTTGCGCGTGCCTTTGCCCAGGTAGCGCGATTTGTCGCCGTCGCGCAATTCGATGGCTTCGTGCTCGCCGGTGGATGCCCCGGAGGGAACAGCGGCGCGCCCGCGCTGGCCGCTGGCGAGGATCACGTCGGCTTCGACGGTAGGGTTGCCGCGCGAATCAAGAATTTCGCGGCCAATAACGTGAGCTATTTTCGCGTGATCCGTGCGCCGCAATAGAAGGCTCCCTTCCTAAGCAGACTTTTGTCGTCCACCAACGCAAGGACGTCTACTCCGGCTCCTCGAGCATGGATTCCTCGCGAACCACGACAACCACGCCGCTGTCGCTGATGTGATAGCGCTTGCGATCTTCGTCCATGTTGTAGCCGATTTCGGTGTGCTCGGGCAAATTGACGTGACGGTCGATAATGGCGCGCCGGATGCGCGAGTGTCGGCCGACATTCACATGATTGTAAATGATGGAATCCTCGATGTCGCAGTAGCTGTTCACGCGTACGTCGTACCCGACGACGGAACGCGCGACGCGCGCTCCGGAAATAATCGATCCGCCGGCGACGATGGAATCGAGCGCCGTGCCCGTGCGTCCCGCATCGGCGAAAACGAATTTCACGGGCGGATACTGCTGCTCCCATGTCTTCAGCGGCCAGCTTTTGTCGTAGAGGTTGAACACCGGCGAGACCGTGGTGAGGTCCATATTCGCTTCATAGTAAGCATCGATCGTGCCCGCGTCGCGCCAGTAGAGTTTTTCCTTTTTATTTTCGTCGTAAAAATTGTACGCAAAGGCGCGAAATTTGCCGATCACTTTTGGCAGAATGTCGTGGCCGAAGTCGTGGGAGGACCGGGCATCTTCCGCGTCGGCCACGAGCGCGGGCAAAAGAAATTGCGTGTTGAAGATGTAGATGCCCATCGAGGCATCGCATTTCCCGGGATGCCGGGGAGAAAGCTTGGGCTGGGCCGGTTTTTCCTCGAAGCCGAGGATCCGGCCCTCCTTGTCCGTTTCAATCACGCCGAATTGGTTCGCCGCTTCGGCCGGATCCATTTCCACCGTGGCGACAGTGACCTCCGCGCCGCTATCAACGTGCTGCTCCAGCATCTTCTGGTAATTCATTTTGTAGATGTGGTCGCCGGATAAAATAAAAACGTAGCTCGATTGCTCGCTGCCAATGGAATAAATGTTTTGGTAAACGGCGTCGGCGGTGCCCTGGTACCAGTGCGCCGAGACGCGCATCTGCGGCGGAAGAATCTCGATGTAGTCGCCAATACCCATCAGCGAAGACCAACCCTGGCGGATGTGACGGTTGAGGCTGAGTGCTTTGTACTGCGTCAGAACGAAGACGCGCCGGAGATCGCTATTGAGACAGTTCGACAGCGTGATGTCGATGATGCGGTAAATCCCGCCGAAGGGAACCGCAGGCTTGGCGCGGTCTCGCGTTAACGGCCACAGGCGTTCGCCCTGGCCTCCGGCCATCAGCACACCGATCGCGCTTTTCATCAACGACATGGATGACGTATCCCCGCCGAGCAACCCATTCTAGCAATAACCGCGCTGGACACCCACGAAATGCGCTGCGCCGAGAAGGCAGTTTGGTCGGCCGAAAGCTGACTCGTGCGCCGGGCACAGGGCGTCGCATAAGCCACTGAAGTACTGTCGTACCGTTGCCATGCGGGATATCGGTTCGTATAGTTCGGGTGGGTTGAATTCAGGTGGTTTGCGCGCCCCTTTAAGGCGCAATCCGGCGGGAAGGCTTGTTCGGGAGAGCGTTGTGCGGAACGGCAACTGGGTAAGCACATGGCATCTTGGCCGCAGTGATTTCTGCTATCCTCGCAGAGTATCCTTCCGTTTCTCAACTGGAGCTATGAATTGCTGACTCAGACGGGAATCGTCGGAGTCGTTTTGCTGGCCGGAGCACTGCTTCTGGCCGCGTTCTTCACGTACGTCTATGCGTTGAAACGACAGAGCTACCTGCTGGTATGGGCCAGCGGATGGCTGGTTGTCGCCCTCTCGTCCGTCAACGCCGTATTGGAGCCCTGGCTGGGGGCTACCCCCTGGATTTCCGCAGTGGAAGAATGGCTGTTGGCGCTGGCCGCGCTGCTGTTTCTGGCAGCGGCGCGCCTCTACGCCCGCTCAACAGTGCGAATCGGCCCCGCCTTTGGAGTGGGCGCGGTCGCCGCCCTGTGGGCCGTGGCTCACATGCGGGGATGGGTATCGGTATCGCTGTATTTAGGCGCGGCGCTCTTGCTATTGGTCGTGGCGCGCGTCTTCTGGCAGGAAGGCCGAAAACGCGAATCTCCTTCGGATTTCCTGCTTGCCGTCTCGTTTGCCACCTGGAGCGTCCTCGATCTGGGCATTCTGCTGCAACCCCGAAGCGCGTGGTTAAGCAGGCTGGATCTTCATCTGCCATTGCTGGTCCCTCAGCTTTTCTGCGGCGTGTTGATGGTAATGGCCGTCTACGAGGAGGAGCGGCACCGCGTCGAGCGCAATATGCTGGCGCTTTCGAATTTGAATCTGGCGACTTCGAGCTTCGTCGGTGGCGAAATTCAGAAAATGCTGGCGCAGGCGCTGGAGCGCGTACTGAACGTTGTGCGGATTCCCAGCGGGGCGCTGTGCCTGCATTACGGCGATGAGGGCGGACCGATCTCCGTGGTAACGACTGGCCTGACGGATGAGTTCAGCTCGAACGCGCTGGAAGCAAACCTGGGGGATTCCCTGGTGAAGCTGGTGGCGCGGCTGGGTGGACTGGTTGTGCTGCGCGACCTTGCGAAAAAAGGCATGTGGGAGGTTCTGGAGCGCGAACCGTCCTTCAAGCGTATTCGTGATCTCTTGGTGGCGCAGAATCTGCGGACAGTCGTGGGAATCAGCCTGCAAGCGAAGGAGCGCGTGTTGGGGGTGTTGTTGCTCGGAACGCCGGACAACCGTCAGTTCACTCCACCGGAATTGCGGCTGCTGCTGGCGCTGGGCTATCAGATCGGAATGGCGGTCGAGAACAGCTACCTGATTCAGCAAACTTCGCGGCGCAGCGAGGAACTCCACATCCTGAACGAGATTGGCCGGGCCATGAGCTCGACACTGGATACGCAAACATTGTTCGAGACGGTTTTTACGGAAATGCGGCGCTTATTCGACCTGGGAAGCTTTTATATTGCGACATATGACGCCGCGCGCGCGCAAATTTGCTACGAACTGGAAGTAGTGGATAACGTACGGCAGCCCAAGCGCGTCCGTGCCGCTGAAAACCGCGTGACCGAATACATGATCCGCGAGAGGCAGCCTCTGCTGATTCGCGAGGACTTCGCTGGCGAGGTGAAAAGGCGGGGTGTGCAAACCACGCGCTCCGCCGGATGTTTTTGCGGCGTCCCGCTGATCCTTTACGACCGGGCGATTGGCGTCATGGCGATCCACAGTAAGCAGGAGCGCACGTTTGACGAAGGGCACCTCGAGTTGATGCGCGTGCTGGCAAGCCAGGCAGGCATCGCGATGGAAAATGCGCGGTTATTCGCGCAGGAGCAGAAAAAATCGCGCCACCTGACCCTGCTGAACAAAATTTCGAATCACGCGATCACCACGCTGAACCCCGAAGAGATGCTGGCGAAGGTTGCCGAGGAACTCGAACAGGGATTGACATATGACCACATCGGAATCGCCATTTTGGATTACTCGGCAAAGGAACTGATCGTAAAGGCCGAAGCGGGCAAAAGACGCGACGCCATGGGGCGGCGAATTTCCCTGGAAGAGGGATTGATTGGGCACGTGGCCCGCAGCGGCCAACTCGCCATTGTGCGCGAGGTGAGTCCGGCGACCCTTCGTCCCGTGCTGCCGGGATCCGTGTCGGCGATCGCTCTCCCGGTGAACTGGGCTGAGAATCTGCTCGGCGTGCTTTACGTCGAATCGTCGCAGCCGTCCGAATTTGATGATGAAGAGATCCAGCTGCTGCGGACCTTGGCCGACCTGTTCGCGGGCGCGCTGCATAACGCCAGGACATTCCAGGAAGCCCAGGAGCAAGCGATCACGGATGGATTGACGGGCGTGAAGACCCACCGGTTCCTAATGGAGGCGCTATCCGGGGAGTGGAAACGGTCGACGCGCACCAGTAGACCCTTCTCCTTGGTGCTCATGGACCTGGACCGCTTCAAGTTCGTGAATGATTTTTACGGGCACTTGGAAGGCGACGTGGTGCTGCAGCGCGTCGGATTGATTCTGGAGCAAAATTGCCGGCGTTCCGACGTGGTGGCGCGCTACGGCGGCGACGAATTTGTAATCCTCATGCCGGAAACAAGCGTCGAACAAGCGCGGCAACTCGCGGGCAAATTGCGAAGCTGGGTGGCGTCGGATCCGCTGCTGCGCGACAAGAACATCACCGCGAGCTTCGGTATTGCGACCTATCCGATACATGGATCGACGCCTCAGGAATTAATCCAGGTGGCGGACGCTTCGATGTACCTCTCAAAACATCAGGGCGGCAATGCAGTGTTCACGGCGGAGAATCGCGAGCCGGGGGACGCGAAGACGTGGAAACGCGACGTGCTCGAAGCGTACCTCGGTGTGATGTTGCACCGGCAATTCTCCACGGGCCCCGAGGCGTTCAATGAAATTTACAAGCGAATTGAGCAATTCTCCCAGTCCCTGAACGAGCGAAGCCCCGCGTTGTCTTTCGAGAGGCTGCCGACAGCCGTCGTGGAGACGATGACCTCGCTGGCCTACGCGGTGGACGCGAAAGATCAGTACACCCACGGACATTCAAAGAAAGTCTCCACGTACGCGGCCCTGATCGCGCAGGCCGCGGCCATGAAACCGATCGACGTCGAGGAAATCCGCCTCGGTGCGCTGTTGCACGACGTCGGTAAGGTAGGCATTCCCGAAGAAATTCTGAACAAAGCGGGACCGCTCGACGCGGACGAGTGGGAAACGATGAAGTCGCACGCGGTTCTCGGCTGGCGAATCCTCGATCCGCTGCTCGCGCTGCGGAACGTGCGTGAAATGGTGAAGCATCACCACGAATTCTTCGACGGCTCGGGTTATCCCGACCAGCTCGAACGCGAGCGCATCCCTCTGGGCGCGCGAATCATCGCCGTCGCCGACGCATATGACACCATCACTTCGCCTCGCGTTTACAAGAAAGCCCGCGCGGCGGAAGACGCCCTGTCGGAAATTGTGCGCTGTGCTGGCGCGCAGTTCGATCCGGAGTTGGTCCGCCTGTTCGTTGACGTCATCCGGCGGCAGCCGCATCCGATCCTGGAACAGGTCGCCGCCGACGATCAGCCCTCACACGCCGGCAACGCCTCTGCATAAAACCTAAAAGTTTGCTCCTTGCGTCCCAGGCTGCTTCTCTTGCATCTTTAACCCTTCGGAGGAATTAATTCCATGCAGACAGCGACAGTAAAATGGATTGGCGAGGAACAGTTTTTAGTGACGATGCCTTCGGGCCATGCGGTGCCGATCGACGCAAATCGCGAGCACAATTCCGCGCCCGGACCGATGGAACTGATGCTGGCGGCGCTCGGGTCCTGCACCGCGACAGACATCGTCTTGATATTGGCAAAAAAACGGCAGAAGCTCGAATCGCTTGAGATCGTAATTCAAGGCGAGCGCGCTGCGGAGCCGCCATCCGTGTGGGTGAAATTGGAGCTGGTTTATCGCTTGCGCGGGAAGCTGGATCCTAAGGCTGTGGAACGCGCGATTGAACTCAGCCAGAACAAGTATTGCGGAGCCGCAGCGACGCTCAGAAAGACAGCCGACATTACTTTTCGCTACGAGATACTTCCGGATGAAAAGTGACTCGTTGCACAGTTAGCGCGGATGCCGTGGATCGTTGCGCGCACCAATGCGCCGAAGGTTGCTCAGCGTTTGCAATGCGTCATACATAAATTGTCTTTCGTCCGACGTGCCAGCCGATCGCTCGCGCTCAAGCGCCGACAATCGCTCCCGAATCGCCTGTTCCGCCGCCCTGACGCATTCAATAAGTTTCCGCGGGTCCAGCTCTAGAATCGCCGCCTCGTACAGTTCGTTCCACCGTTGAGGTTCGCGCAGGCCCATAGTTCTTCACCTATTGCGCCACGGAAATAATTGAGATCGCCGGATAACGCAACATCTCCCGCCGCATCTATTTCAGTCCCAGCTCGCCGTTGAGTTGCTGGATAATTCCGTAGCATTCGCAAGCGAAGCCTTCGAGCTTCTTGCGATTGAGAATTTTTATGCTCCCGCGCGTGTAAGCGATGATGTTCCTTCTCTGCAACATCGCCGCCGCCAAGCTTACGCTCGGACGGTCGGTTCCCAGCATCGTCGCCAGAAAATCGTGCGTGATCGGAAGCGACGCGGAATCCACTCTGTCTTGTGCCATCAACAGCCATCGTGCCAGGCGCTGCTGCACTTCATGCAACCGGTTGCAGGCCGCCGTCTGCGCGATTTGCATCCATTGCAGGACGGCATACCGGCTCAAAATCATTCGAAGCTGCGGTGCCGTCGGCAATATCGCCTGAAGGTCCCGAACCTTGATGCGGAAGCTGTCTCCAGACACCTGCACCACTTCGCGCAAGGGGTTCCGCCGCAGGCCAACGGCAGACGGAACCCCCGTCATCCCCTCGTTGCCGACCACCCCGGCTTCCATCCTCCGTTGCCACTACAAGCGAAACCAGACCGCTGTTGGGAAAATAAGCGAACTCCAATTTCTGGCTTGGCTCGTGAAGCACGCGGTGATGCACCAGCACATAAAATTCCAGGTACGGCCGAATCGCGCGAAATTCGGCGTCCGGAATTGACAACAGTACGCGGCTACCGACGGGCTTTCCGGAAGAATTCGTCCGTTCGCCGGGCCGCAGGACTTGAGCACGAGCATTTACATCCACAGGTCGTCGCATTATGCGTTGGCGGAAAGCGGGGACTGTAGCTGGGGAAACTACGAATGTCTGTAGGCTGTCGAACGCTGGCTGAGGCTATCTGAGGCCGATATCGCCGTTAAATTGCTGGATAATTCCGTAACACTCGCAGACGAAGCCCTCGAGCTTCTTGCGATTGAGCACCTTCACTGAACCGCGGGTGTACTCGATCAGTTTTCGCCGCTGCAACGTCCCGGCAGCCACGCTCACGCTCGGGCGGTCCGTTCCGAGCATTGTCGCCAGAAAATCGTGCGTGATCAGCAGCAGGCCGGCGTCAATCCGATCCTGGGCCATCAGCAGCCAGCGCGCCAGGCGCTGCTCGATTTCGTGCAGCCGGTTGCAAGCTGCTGTTTGCGCCACTTGCAGTCCTTGCAACACCGCAAACCGGTTCAAGGCCGTCCGGAGCCGCGGAGCGGATTGTAAAATGTTTTGAAATGCCGTCGTCGTCACGCGAAATCCGTCGCCCCCGATTTGAACAATTTCGCGCAACGGGCTTCGCCGGATGCCCACGGCCAAGGGAATCCCGGACATGCCTTCATTCCCCACCACGCCGGCTTCGACGGTCTTGCCGTCTTCCATCGGAACAACGAGAGACACGAGTCCGCGATTCGGGAAATGCACAAACTTCAGCGTGTGAACGGGCTCATACAAGTTGCGATGATTCGGTAGGTCAACGAAATCGAGGTGCGGCCGAATGGAATAGTATTCCCGATCGGGAATCGACAACAATATTTTATTGCTTACCGGCTTTCCCGCCGCATTGGTTCGTTCGCCGGAGTGAACGATCTGAAATTCTCGAGTGGCCACAAGAGCCTCCGCGATCGCGATATCGAACTTGCGCCTGAATGCAAAATCCTGCTCTATCTGAAAACATGGCCCGTGATGCAGGAGAAGTTACCAGTGAAATCCCTGCCTTGTACCTCGGGCAGACACGGTATTTATGTGAGAGATTATATTTACCACGGGACTTAGCCGTGCCCTGTAGGGGATTACGCTACGGAATACAATGTATTTACACGGCATTCCTCCTCTATGTAGGCTGGACAACATAATAAAAAAGTACTAAGGTTGCGATCTTGGGTGTGATGGCGAAAAATATTCTCATTGCTGACGACAATCAGCTGGTCCGAAAGCTGTTGCGAATCATGCTCGAGCGCGACGCCGGGTGGGTAGTCACGGAAGCGATCGACGGACCTGACGCGATTGCCAAGGCCCAAGAGCGCAAGCCAGACGTCGTAATTCTCGACTTTGCCATGCCAGATATGGATGGCTTGAACGCGGCGCGGGAAATCCTGAAAATATGCCCTCCTGTGCCCATTCTTCTTTTCACGCTCTATGATTCGCCGGAAACCACCTTGGCGGCGAAGGCAGCTGGAGTATCGCGCGTGCTGCCAAAGACCGCGGCGGGATTGCCATTAATCAGAGCCGTTGAGGAACTCCTCGCGGAAGAGCCGCCCGCCGTGCAAAAAGTTCCTGCGAAAATAAACGAGCCAACCAAGGCAGTCGCGAACCCTCCCTCGGAACCAAACTTGGCGAAGACCCCGGTCGAGACGCGCGAGAGTCCCGCGGTTGTCTGTAAAGGACAAGCTCCTCGCGGTGCCTCCGATGGGCCAGACATCAAATCGGAGTAGGTTTTTCTTCTGACGCGTTCCGTGTTTCACCCGTCTGCTTTCAGTTCCGAATCGCCCAAGCTTTATGGCTTTATTGACTTCCCCCGAAACAGCGTGGGTTTCCGTAGCGCCGGCGTCCCGCCGGCTCTTTTCTCCTTTTCCGCGTTGGTGGAATTCCTAATTCCCGCAACTCCCTCGTCCCCGGAACTTGAGGATGTCAACAGAGCCCAGTTTCGTTTTGCTTGCTCCTTGCATTCGCGTCCCGGTTTCGCTTGTCGTGGATCGCGCTGATTGCGGTACAATCCCGAACGGTTCAATGGCGAGGAGACCAACGTGGGCAAGCGGATCGCGGCGAAAATTACCGGTGTGACAGGATTCCTGCCGCCGCGCGTGGCGACCAATGCGGACCTCGAGAAAATCGTCGAAACATCGGATGAATGGATCCGCACGCGCACCGGAATCCGCGAGCGCCATTATGTCGACCCCGGTATGGCCGCGTCGCACATGGCGACGGCTGCGGCTGCCGAGCTGCTGAAAAGCAAGGACGTCAATCCCGAAGAGATCGAGATGATTATCGTAGCGTCTGTCACGCCCGATATGATGTTCCCGGCTACCGCGTGCCTGGTGCAGGACCGCCTGGGCGCGAAAAATGCCTGGGGATTTGATTTGTCGGCGGCCTGTTCGGGATTTGTTTACGCGCTTACGGTAGGCGCGCAGTTCGTCGGCGCGGGAACGCATCGCAAAGTGCTGGTGATTGGATCGGACGTGATGACTTCAATCCTCGATTATCAGGATCGCGCCACCTGCGTGCTGTTCGGCGACGGCGCCGGAGCCGTGCTCCTCGAACCGGCGGAATCCGAAGCGGAAGGCATCATCGACTTCATGAACGATATTGATGGATCCGGTGGGTGCAGCCTCTACATGCCTGCCGGCGGATCGTTGCATCCTTCTTCCCATGAAACGGTGGACAAGCGCATGCACTATGTCCATCAGGAAGGACAACAAGTTTTCAAATA
>Ga0307374_10010504_pt1 | contig 13400 bp, 11 predicted proteins | sample OX3MG_FD_202532 | JGI IMG/M metagenome (GOLD analysis project Ga0307374, IMG submission 202532) | Soil microbial communities from Risofladan, Vaasa, Finland - OX-3 | ecosystem: Environmental > Terrestrial > Soil > Coastal area > Acid sulfate soil | place: Finland: Risofladan, Vaasa | collected...
ATAGGAAGCCCATTCTTTAAGAATCGTTTAATCATTCCTGGCTGTTTTTCTTTTTTCACTATTTTGTTTTTGTTAATAAACTCTATGATCATTGTTGATTCCGGAGTACGTTTTCCCGCATATCTCTCTACCAATTGCACAATATTCCAGTATTCATTTACATAACTGTCTCTTGTCTCGTTTAGTATCAGTGGTTCATGATTTTCTACTTTTTCAAAAAGCTCTCTCAATCGTTCCACATATGCCCGTTCCTGCGGAAATTGACTTCCTTCTTCACCAGGATCCATTGATGGATCAGCTTCTCCAAAGAGTGTTTCTTGATCGGCGAGATCTTCTAAGAGAACATCGCAAAATGCATACAACTTCTCATATGTTGGATCGCCTGCTTTTACTATCTCCTGTAACACAGCTTTTGCTTTTACGGGATGTGGATTCCTATCGTTATGTTCTTCTTCAATCGGTGGACCCATATAGGTTGGCTCCGGACGTGCTTCTTTTTCCGGAGGTCTCATATATCTTGCCTCTTCTGGTGTTATAAGATGCTGGGGTACTATCGAGAGAAATTCTAAAAATATTGCCCGGTTTCTTCCGCGGTCTTCTTTGTCACTGTCTATAATAAAGTCCTTAATTTGTCTCCACTGTTCATCATCTTTGATTTCTTCACGTGCAAGTAATGCGATCATTGATTTGTGTACTTCTGAAAAGTTTTTTAATTTAGCTTTTGCAGCCTGACTTTCGTCTTTGCTGTCGAGTATATCGTTAATATTAGCTGTTGCAAAGTCTCTCAGGTCAGCAAACAACGTTGTTGGTTCATGTACTCGTGAGTTCCCATACCGTTCTCGGTTGTCAGCGAGGAAACGGCTTGCTTGTGAGTCTCCTCTCTTTGTTTCTGTTTCCTCAACAGTAAATCTCGTGTAATGCTCAGCCTGTGCTCTGTCGCGAGCCGACAGCTCTCCGCCTTCGTGTTCAACTGTTGCAACATCTGCCATACCTATTAATCCTATCCTAATTGCCCTGTTTTTATCAAGTCTGTCGATGAACGCAAATAACTTACCCAAACTTATTTCCGTTCATCGACTAAAGATGCTATAATAAAAATAATGATTGTTACTATCATCGTTTTCCTCCTCATCTTATCCGTTTTGGTCTTGATCCATGAAGCTGGTCATTATTTTATGGCGAAAAAGTTCGGAATTAAAGTCGAGGAATTCGGATTCGGTTTCCCGTTGACTCCGGCTATCTGGCAAAAGAAAAAAGGTGAGACCATCTATTCTTTTTATCCGGTACTTATCGGTGGGTTTGTAAAGTTATATGGTGAAGATGAAGCGGGGAGTGGGAGGATCTCGGTTAAAAATGAATCCAAAGAACATAAGGAAGAAGAGCATCGGGCATTTTACGCAAGACCCCTGTGGCAGCGGATAACCGTTGTTGTAGCGGGTGTTTTTATGAACGCAGTACTTGCGGTTGTTATTTATTATGTTTTCCTCTTCATGGGGAATTTCCAAACAACACTGCCATTGATCGGAGATCACAAGTTTTTCGGTGTTGATCAGAAAATTACGACACAGGTCGTGATCAGTGAAGTTGAAAAAAATTCACCCGCCGCTCATGCCGGAATGACACCATTTTCCACGATAGAATCAATAAACGGACAACAATCAGTGCAGATTGATACATTTACTCAGGTAATTAAAGCAAGCGCAGGCAAACCATTGACGATTACCTGGAAAGATGAAAAGACGATGAAAGATCACACCGCGACAGTTGTCCCACGTATCCATCCGCCAAAAAATCAAGGAGCGTTGGGCGTCGCCTTCTATCCATTAAGAAATGTCACGCTTGCATACGATACACCGGTACAAAAATTATTTTCGGGGTTTGTCCATCCGGCGAATCTTATGGTCTATAATTTTGATGCCCTTGGATATCTTATCAATATCTCCGTTAAAGAAAAGAGTGTTGCACCCGTGAGTGAAGGAGTTTCCGGTCCGGTCGGCATTGGTTTTGTTGTGGGATCAATTATTCAGATCCCCAACATCAATGAGCGCATCATGCAGCTTTTGAATCTCGTTGGTCTCCTTTCTATCTCACTTGCATTCTTTAATGTATTGCCAATTCCGGGTTTGGATGGTGGACGATTATTCTTCCTTCTGATCGAAGCGGTAACTCGCAAAAAAGTAAATCCTAAAATTGAAGGATATATCCATGCCGTCGGCATGGCATTTCTGATCCTCCTTTTATTGTTGGTGACTATCAAAGACGTCAACCAATTTTTTATCCACTGATGTATTCTTGACTTTGGTTTTTTTATCTGGTTGACTTGAATTATGGTAGCAGATGATTTAATCACGCGCGTAACGGATGGTTTCAAACATGGGAAGCGTCGGGGTGAAATTAAAGAAGATTTGCTTGAGCAAGGATACTCAGAAGAAGATATTGACCATGCAATAGCAAAGATCCAACATGAGGCGATCAAACAACTTCCCGGCATTTCGTTGATATACCGGCTTATTGACAAATTTGAGTCAAAAGCAAATCTTACAACGCCGCAAATGACTATCGTACTGATGATTTCCTGCATTGGACTACTTCTTATTTTGGCCGGTGGTCTCTACTATTTTTTTGATCCGCTTGGTACGCAAGCAACGGCAAGGGATTCGCAAAGACAGGATGATGTGATAAAATTGCAGAACGCGCTTTCGGTGTATTATCAAAAAAATCATATGTATCCAACGTCGCTTTCTACATTGATTCCTGATTATTTGTCATCAATACCACTTGATCCAAGATCCGGCAACGATTATTCATATCGCACGATTAACCGTGCCAATAGTTACGTTATCTGCATAACATATGAACTACAACAAGGTCAATGTGTGAATGCACCCCAGGAAAAACAAGTGATACCACTTGTGCCGACAGATACGCCGATCCCGTCGTTTGTTCCGCAGTCGGCATCCGGAACGCCAGATTATCACGCCATGTAACTATGATTACCGATTACCTTAACAAACATTCTATTCTTAATCACCAAAATCAAGGCATTACCGTCTGCAATGTAAAAGACGCTGAAGCAGGGTATGAGTTGGCAAAAGAACTACTTTATGAAATTGTTGATTCCAATGCAGTTTTGTACCTTTCAGGCGGCAGTATGCAGCGGTTATTTGAACTTATGGCACGGGAAGAGACTTTGCAGCCTGGAGCAGTCGGGATGATCGATGAGCGGTTTGGCGAGCCGATGTGGGATAACAGCAACGAAAAGATGATCCGTGATACCAAACTATTGAAGTATCTTTCATTTAAGAATATTCCTTTTTATGGCGTATTGCAGCAGGGGAAAAAACGGGAAGACGCAGCAGTAGCATACGATGAAAAAGTGCGGTCTCTTCATGCAACTTTTCAAAAACATATTGGACTAATCGGCATAGGTCCTGACGGACACATCTCAAGTGTTATTCCTAACAGAGCTGATTTTCATAACCCGTGGTTTGATGACGAAAGAAAAGATCTGCTGGTTTCGGAATTTAATGATCCCAACAGCCATTATAAAGAACGGATAGGCATGACGTTTCTTGGGTTATCAATGCTTGATCAATTGCTGATTCTTGCGTTTGGTGACAGTAAGCAGGCGATGTTTGATCTAATGTTCGCTGACGGCAAAGAAGAAGATTTGCCAGCACGGTTTTTCAAACGTCCGGATATCGCCAAGAAGACACTTCTTATTACTGACCAGCAAGTATAACTTAATTTCAAATGTCAAAAATCAAATCGCAAAAACTACATCTCAAAAATAAAATCTAAAATATTTAAGATTTAAGTTGTAGATTTGACATTTGCGATTTGAGCTTTGAGATATGGGTATATAGCTGGTCAAAAAATTTGTGTCTTCCGCATATGCTCCAATTAGAGTAAAATAGCACATAATGATGTCTCCTTTTGTAATTGTTATCTTTGGCGCTACAGGTGATCTGGCACAGCATAAATTACTTCCTGATCTCTATTCACTCTATAAAAAAAAGTTGCTGGGCGATACATTTTACATTGTCGGTTTTGCCAGACGAGGTTTTAGTGATGAAGAGTACCGGCAGATGATTGGTGCTGAATTATCAGTACAGAATGAGCCAGAATGGCAAGCGTTTGCGAAAAATTTATATTATCAACAGGGGTTGTTTGACGAAGAACTAGGGTACAACGCCCTGATAAAAAAGCTCAACGGATTTGATACTGAGATTGGCGCTTGTATTACCCGGTTGTTCTATCTTGCGACACCACCGGACAATTATGAAACGATCCTTACGTATCTTGAAAGTACCAAATTATCCGAAGGATGCGGGCAGGGATCTGAAAAATGGACGCGGCTTGCGATTGAGAAACCGTTTGGGAAGGGTTTGGATACTGCACGGAGTTTGGATAAGCTCCTTGCAAAGATATTTGAAGAGCGGCAAATTTACCGGGTCGACCACTATCTCGGCAAAGAAACTATGCAGAATATGATCGCATTTCGGTTTGCCAACAGCATCTTTGAGCCGGTATGGAACAAAGAACATATTGATCATGTGCAAATAACGTGGGCAGAAGCTGAAGGGGTCAGAACACACGGAAAAACGTTCGATGGATTGGGCATGCTTCGTGACGTCGGACAAAACCATCTCCTGCAGATGCTTGCAACAGTTGCCATGGAACAGCCGAAAAGTTTTTCCAAAGAAGGAGTCAGAGATGCACGCGCCAACGCCATAAAAGCGCTGCGGTTCCCCAAACCCGAAGAAGTAAAAGGACTTGTCGTCCGTGGTCAATACGAAGGTTATCATGATGAGAAAAATGTTAATACTTTATCTCAATCGGAGACATACATTGCCGCTAAATTATTTGTCGATACACCGCGATTTACAGACGTGCCGTTTTATATACGCGCTGGGAAGAAAATGGCGGAAGAAGTAATGGAGATAAAAGTTGTTTTTAAACAAACTTGCCATATCCTTTTTAAAGAATTTGGCTGTCCCGAAGTCGGCAATGTGCTGACAATCCGTATCCAACCAAATGAAGGAATAACACTCAGAATGATTGCCAAAAAACCCTTCGGCTCCGCTCAGGGCGAGCCCACGTTGAGTCTTGATACCGTTGATATGCGGTTTTCTTATCATCAATCTTTTGGTCATCATGGCGCCGACGCGTATGAAAAAATTCTTCTTGATATTCTTGCAGGAGATCAAATGCTCTTCAACCGGTCGGATGAACTTGAGAGTTCCTGGAATCTTATCTCAAATATTCTAAAAGGGTGGGAGTTAGAGAAAAAAACAATACCGGTTTATAAAGAAGGAAGCTGGGGACCGGACGATGCAAAGCAGCTCATTGAAAGCGATGGCCGGAAGTGGCTATAATGGTAAAGGGAATAAAGGGTATCAAAAGTATCATGAGTATCAAGAGCTTTTAGATTTTGTTCGCCCTTGATACCTTTGATACACCTGATACCCTTGATACTTTATTATTCTATGCAGATCGCAATTCTTGGAATGGGGAAGATGGGCAGAAATATTGCCGAAAAGCTCATGCTCGCGGGTCACACTGTTGTTGTATGGAACCGTTCACGTGACGTCCTTGAAAAAATGCGGGTTGAGAAAGCATCATTTATTCTGCAAGAAAAACTTACGATCATTCACATGCTTGATGAACTAAAGGATACATTGGCCAAGCCCCGTCTCGTCTGGCTTATGTTGCCATCAGGAGACGCTACAGCAGATGTCCTTACGCAATTACAGGAAAGTATTGTTGATCATGGTGATATTGTAATTGATGGTGGAAATTCTTTTTTTGAAGACACCCAAAAACGCTACACAGCTTTTGAAGCAAAAGGGATAAAGTATTTAGGAATTGGCGTCTCAGGTGGCATTCAGGGATTTACCAATGGTTATTCTCTTATGGTCGGAGGTAACAAATCGGCTTATGATTATATTACCGAGATACTTGATAGTTTGGTAAAACCCAATGCCGGGCATGCGTATTTTGGAGATGGGGGTGCTGGTCATTATGTCAAAATGGTACACAATGGTGTTGAGTATGGGATGATGCAGGCGATTGCCGAAGGGTTTGCGCTCCTTGCAAAAAGCGATTATAAATTTAATCTCGTCAATGTCGGCAATACCTGGCAACGGGGAAGTATTGTGGCAAGTTTTTTAGTCTATATGGCGGTAACGGCGCTCATTAAAGATCCAGTTCTTTCTCAGTTTAATGGATATATCGATGCTATGGGAGAAGGTCAATGGACTATTGAGACGGCACAGAAACTCAACATACCGGTTCCGGTAATTGAACAGGCGCTTGAATTCCGTAAGAGATCGCAATACGATAAAGGCACTCAGGATACTTTTGTGGCCAAAATGGTAGCTGCTCTCAGGCATGAATTTGGTGGACACGAGATGCACAAAGAGGTACACGGAGAAAAAGAGACACAAACCAACATTTGACAAGAGAGAAAATTTTGTATAGAATAATAGTCATAAAGCGTTATTAGTTTGGTATCCCGCCAAACGAGTTTCAAATTTTGAAGACGCTGATTGCGATAAGCAATACGGAAGTCTACCGTAAAATACGATAAAGTGTGTCGCGAAAGCGGAGCACGTAAATGAGAAGTTTCTTATTTGTGTTCCACCGCGCTCTTCGGCAAATGCTCAGAGTAAAAGGTGGAATTTTTGTTTTAAAGAAACTTGAAGCAAGGTGGTACCGTCCTAAAAAGGGCCCTTGTAAGTTTCCAATCCGCCAGTTGGCGAGATTGGGGATTTGCGAGGGCTTTTTTATTGGGAAAATTATGAAGATTATAACTGTTGAATCGATAAGAGAACTTATCCATCGGCATGGGTTTGACAAGTATCTGTTAGATCTTATGAAGGATCTGAAAAGGGATTTTGGCAAATGGCATGCTTTTACGCATATGCCGCGTCCTGCGATGCATGTGCCAGGTGGAGTGTTGGAATTGATGCCAATCTGTGATAACGAAATCTACTATTCTTTTAAATATGTGAATTGTCATCCGAAAAATCCGTCGCTTGGAAAACAAACAGTAGTAGCAACAGGCCAATTATCACGGATTGATACCGGATATCCGGTGATGTTTAGTGAGATGACAATATTGACGGCGCTTCGTACAGCAGCCACGTCGGCGCTTGCGACAGATCTCATGAGCAGACAGAATGCCTCTACTGTAGCTATTATCGGGACAGGATCACAAAGTGAGTTTCAAATACAAGCATTGCAGTTGGTACGTGATATTACAGAAGTACGATATTTTGATATTGATGACGCAGCAATGGATAAGTTTGCAAAAAATATGCAAGACAAGCAGTTCCGTTTGGTCCGTTGTATAAATGTTGAGGAAGCAGTAAAAGGAGCAGATATCATCACTGTTTGCACTGCCTGTAAAGCGCATGTGGATGTCATTAAGAATGACTGGATAAAAGATGGGGTTCATATTAACGCTCTTGGAGGAGACACTGTCGGAAAGACAGAAATCGAAAAAAGTATTCTGCCGCGATGCAGGATTGCTGTTGAATATTTTGACCAATCATTCATTGAAGGCGAGATCCAACGGTTTTCAGAAAAAGAAGCAAGGAGGCGAGTATTTGCAGAATTGCATGAACTTGTTACCGGTGTTAAAAAAGGCAGAGTCAACGACAAAGAAATTACACTCTACGATTCGGTCGGTATTGCACTTGAAGATTATTCAGTGCTCCGGTTGACGTATGAACTCGCGGAAAAATATCATATCGGGGAAGACTTTACTTTCACGCCGGTACTTTCAGATCAGAAAGATCTCATCGGAATATTGAAAAAAAATAAGACGCAGACTCAAGAACATGGTATACTAGCACTATGATCCTTCGGCAAGCTCAGGATTAAAAAGGAATTATATATCTATGAAATATTCAAAATTATTTGGAAAGACATTAAAAGATACGCCGAGAGATGCGACACTTACATCTCATAAATTATTGTATCAAGCGGGATTTATTCGGGAAAGCACTGCCGGCCGGTATTATTTACTGCCGCTTGGTATACTAGTGCATGACAAGATTAAATCGATCGTGAAAGACGAGATGGATCGCGCTGGCGGTCAGGAAATCATCACGCCCCTCCTTCATCCGAAGACATTATGGGAAGAGACAAATAGGACGACGTCAGTTGGATTTGAACTCATGAGTATCAAAGACCGCAATGATTTTGAATTTGTTCTCGGCGGTACAGCTGAAGAGATGCTTGTTGATTTAGTACGAAAATTCCAAATCAGTTACAAGGATTTGCCGTTTAATCTCTATCAATTTTCAACAAAATTCCGCGATGAAATGCGGGCCCGCGGTGGCCTTCTGCGGCTCAGAGAATTTGTGATGAAAGATGCGTATTCATTCCATGCGACGGAAGATGATTTCAAGAAAGAATACGAAAATATGCGGGATACATATACAAGAATTATCAAGCGGGTAGGTCTTGAGCCGGTTGTTGTTGAGGCAGATAACGGGTACATCGGCGGTGATTACTGTCATGAGTTTATTGTTGAAAGCGAGATCGGAGAAAACAGATTCTTTACTACAGAGGATGGATCATATGCTGCACATGAAGAAGTTGCCAAATTCAAAAGAGATGAGAAAAATATCACAGATGCTCCAAAACCGCTTGAAGAAGTTGAAGCGGTCCGTGGAACTACAATGGAAGATGGTGTGAAACTCCATAAGTTACCGCTTTGGCAGCAAATAAAAGATGTATTATTTGTTGATGAAAAAGGAAGATTCGTTTTGGCAATTATCCGTGGAGACTATGATGTTAATGAAACAAAATTAATGCATGTGGTTAAGGCATACACACTACGTCATGCAACTGATGAAGAAATCCGCAATAAAATCCATTCAGAGCCTGGCTTTATTTCACCAGTTGGGATAAAAGAAATTATTGAGAAAAATGTTGATTTAATCGTTGTGGCAGACACGTCACTGCGGACAATTTGCAATGCATATGGAGGCAACAATAAAAAGCATGGTGATTTACTTAATATCAATATTGATCGTGATTATACAACAGACATTGAAGGTGACATTGCTATGGTACAAGAGGGTCTTGTTACAGAAGACGGTAAAAAGCTTTTTGAAAAAAGAGGAATTGAAGTCGGAAATATTTTTCAATTAGGATTTCACTATTCTACAAAAATGCACGATGCACTCTTTACTGATGAAACCGGCAAAAAGCAGCCGTATTATATGGGGTGTTATGGATTCGGACTGGCCAGAACGCTTACAACAATTGTTGAAAAATATCATGATGACCGTGGCATCGCATGGCCGGAGGATGTTGCACCGTTTCAAGTACATTTAATTGGCATTATGAATCAGGAATCAGGAATTAGGGCGAAAGCGGATGAGGTTTATAAAAAGTTATTAGATGTGCGCATTGAGGTTTTATATGACGACAGAGAAGATGTAACCGCAGGTGCGAAATTTGCCGATGCTGATCTGATTGGTATTCCGGTACGGCTTGTTGTTTCACAAAAATCCGGTGACAAGATTGAATGGAAAAACAGAACAAAGAAAGAGACAGAATTGCTTACTTTGGAGGAAGTCCTCAAACGCCTCAAACAATAATCAACTAAAACGGAAGCGGAAACGGAAGCGGAAGTCCAAAGATCTTGATCCAAAAAAGTGTATAAACCGCAAAGAAGATTACCGACCCCACGATATACAAAACTTTTAGTAATGCTGATGTTTCGTGCGGTGCTGCTTGATTGACTGTCGCAGGTGACGGCAAAGGTTGTGACATCGGTTCTCCTGCCATACTCTGATTGGTTCCCGCTTCTTCAGGAGCATAAGGAGTTACTGGTCCGGGTTCGACTGCCGGCGGCGGAATTTGTCCGGGCATCGGCACAGGTTCTGCTGCAGGACTTGGATTAGAAAAAAAATTGGTAGCATTGGTTGGACTGGATTGTTGAGCTTGAGCGGGATTCGCAGATGGTGCTGTGTCTGCAGGCGGTGAGAATGTCGTTGTTTCAGTCGGCATTGTGTTGATGGTCGGACCGGATCCAGGATTGGGACCCAAATTGGTATTGGGTATTGAGTTGGACATATCAAGAGGAGTTGTACCAGATTGATTTTGGTTCGGATCTGCAGCAGCCTGCTGCATCGGTGCCGCTCCGTATGGTGATGCAGATAAAGCTGAGTCCAGAGGAGGTGCAGGTGTGTTTGGAGCTGTATTATTGGAGCCGCTTGTATTGGTTCCCATTACTCGTGCGTAGGTTTCTTTGAGTTTGGGGTCGAGATGATCAAAAGATTTTGTCGGATCCATAAAATGCTCCTCTTTCTATCTTCAGATATTTGCGCACCTTTGTCAAGAGCGCTGGGCTTATAAATCAAGATTAATAAAAAATTTAATTTTGCGTTTTTACTTTCGATTTTTGCGTGTTTAATGTATACTTAGCACAATGAAAATTATTGTTACACATATGTCGCCTGATTGGGATGCGATAACTTCTGTTTGGCTCCTTAAGAAATATCTTTCAGGATGGCAAGACGCGGAAGTACGTTTTGTTCCCGCGGGACAGAAATTCAAGAATCAAAAAGTAACAATTAAAAAGAATGGTGAATATCCTATTGAAAAAATTGATGGTGATGAGGTGATTCATGTTGATACGGGACTTGCGCCGCTCGATCATCACCAGACACAGGATAAGCATGTCTGTGCTGCTTCATTAACGTGGGAGTATGTACTGTCTGAATTTAAAGAAGCCAATGATACTATGACTGCAGAACATAAGGAAGCAGTAACCCGGATTGTGAAGGTTGTCGTTGATATAGACCATTTCGGAGAAGTTTTTTGGTCCGATGCCGCGGCAGATCGTTATGAATTTTCTCTTATCGGTGTATTAGAAGGTTTGAAATACGAAAAGCAAAATAATGATAAAGAATATATGGAATTTGGTATAGGTTGTCTTAATGCGTTGGTTGCTGAATTTGAGAATCGTATTTGGGCAGAGCAGGAAATAAAAGAAAAAGGGATCGCATTCCAAACAAGTAAAGGGAGCGGGATGGGATTTGAAACACTCAATGACACAGTTCTCAAACTCGCGCAAAAAATGGGATATCAGCTTGTTGTCCGTAAAGACCCGCGGAAAGGCTACGTTCGTATTAAGACGTTACCGGCACAAGGAGGGGAAGACGGAATTGATTTAACACCCGTTTACGAAAAGCTCAAAGAGCTGGATCCGGACGCGACCTGGTTTCTTCATATCTCCAAAAAAATGCTTCTCAATGGTACGCCAAAAAACCCCAAAATGGTACCGACCAAACTCAGTCTGAAAGAGATAATCAAAGTACTTGAGAAAATTTAGAGTGACAAGTGAATAGTAACGAGTGACTAGGAAGTTTGTTAGGAATTTAACTTTGTTCTATTCACTAATTCACTCGTCACTAAATAATGGACAACTGTATTTTCTGCAAACTTGTAAAAAATGAGATCCCTTCGCTTCGTGTTTATGAAGATGCTGAAACAATCGCATTCATGGAATTGAATCCGTCGGCTCCAGGGCATGTGATGGTAATTTTAAAAAAGCACGGGAATAATATTTTGGAATACTCGCCAGATGAACTAGGAACATTAATGGGGAGCGTTCAGAAAGTGACAAAGAAAATTGAGCAAGCATTGAATCCTGAGTCGATCACTATGGGCATTAATCATAAAGAACGGCGAGGGGTCCCGCATCTGCATGTACATCTGATCCCACGATGGAAAAATGACAAAGGGGGAATACTCCAATCCATAGTCAAAAATGCACCAAAGGAAAGTAGGGAAGTGATTGCAGAAAAAATCCGGAAAGCGTAATTTCTAAGCAGCGTTTTTTTGTTGCTGGAGAGTAAATAATTCAACAGCTGTCTCTGCGATTGGGTGTGCCGATTCTTCTCTGGTACTTAGGGTAAAATGAGTACCGGGAACTACCTTCACTACATGGAAAACTTCATCGAACGGAAGTGTGTCATCTGCTCTCAATTTTGCATTTGCTGCTTCAATTTCACTTAGCATACTACCTTGTTGGAATGTTCTATCATCTCCCATTAATACCAATCCGGCATGTACTCCATGAACTGCCCGCATATAAATTGCTTCATCAATGGCATTAGAATATTGTGTTGCAATAGCATGTATTTGTTTTGCAGAACTAATAGGCCACCGGAGCACATGTCGAGCAGATGAAACGAGTCCACTTGCCATTACGCCCGTATCTTTATATCGTCTGTCTAGAAGAACAGCGCCCATTTCTCTTAACCCTCCAACAACAGTATTGGCAGATAATATTATCGGGTTTTGTCTATTAAACCCACCCGGTTCAGAATGTAGTATACTGCCGACTCTTTCAGGATTTAACCGTGTTGCTCTTGACCCATACACTCCTCCCATCGAAATAGTGAGAAGCGTTACCGTATCATGATCGGTGACTTCAGCTGCGTGTTCCATCAGCTCGGCTGCTATTGCTGCATATCTATCGATAGAGTGAGGCCCCGGTTCAAAAGAAAAACTAGGGATACCCAATTCATGTAACCGTTGCTGTATTTTGCGACCTCCTTTTTCAAATTGTGTAAATCCATGAGCAAATACTACTGCTTGGGGAATGGTAACTTCATCAGGAATGACACTTCTTACTCTTACTTTTTCTCCAGCCAGCCTATGTGTCTGTGGTCTATCAAATTGTCCATCAAATTCTCTATCCCATCCAGGCGTTAATAAATAACTTGCTGTTCTTCGCACTGGAGCTGTGACTTTGTCAATGGTTTCATCAACTAACTCTGCACCTTGAGCTAATCTCCTTATCACAGCAGTTGGAGAAAGGGGGAAGCTTCTTCCTGCATCTGCTCTTTCTGCTTCAGAGTTATTTTTTGGTTGTTCGTTGTCTCCATCATGAGGTCTTTCATCCGGTAGCTCTGCGCTTCCCAGAGAGCTAGATCCCGGCGGTCGGCCATTTCCATCATGCATACCTGTTTGCGTTTTTGGAGCGTCTGTTCTTTCATCAGCGGCGGGTGTCCTAGTACGGGATCGACCTGTGCCGGGCCGTTCTTCACTGACTGGATGAGCTGCAGCGACTTGCGGTGCTACGGCATTATCCGCATTATCTTCAGCGTGTGGAATTACCTGTCGAGTAGCGAATCTTTGATCTAATGGACTCCGTGCAAGTCTGTCTGAGCGTTGTGTGCCGCCAGGAATTCCTCTGACTGCGACGCCTCTTGATACCCTGGGTACAGTACTATGTGCTCTTTGTCTATGATCAGTTGCCAGAACGCTACCTACCTCACTAGTACGCTCTCTTTTTGCCATGTCTATGGGATTATATCAAAAGTTTATATCCGTTAATATGTTTTGTACTAGATGAGTACATCGGT
>Ga0307374_10010505_pt1 | contig 13399 bp, 17 predicted proteins | sample OX3MG_FD_202532 | JGI IMG/M metagenome (GOLD analysis project Ga0307374, IMG submission 202532) | Soil microbial communities from Risofladan, Vaasa, Finland - OX-3 | ecosystem: Environmental > Terrestrial > Soil > Coastal area > Acid sulfate soil | place: Finland: Risofladan, Vaasa | collected...
GAGGATTGCGTCATCGTTGCCGTATCGCACCAACAACGAATTAGGGAGGGCATCATGCGGCACAGCAAGGCAGTCGGATTGGCAACCTTCGGAGCAGCGCTCATCACGTTGGCATTGCCAGCGGGAGCTGAGGCAACTCCGGCGACGACATCGTATTCAGGCAGCTGCACCTTTCACTCCGTATCGACCGTCTCAGCCGCGGGGACTTCGTCTGTCACGCAAGGAAGTGGGACGTGCGTGGGCTCGTTCGACGGAACCGCCTCTGCTACCTACCCAGTGACCATCAAAGCGGCGGAGTCTGGTCTGTACGTCGACAAGGTTCCGGTGGCGATCTCGGGGACCGTGGTCGCCACTTTCCCGGGGGGAGAGACCGTGCCCATGTCGATCGAGCAGGTTGGTCTGGGCTTCGTCTTCCAAGGCATCAAGTCGGGCCTGGGAGCCGGAGTGGTGACAATCGGCTCTCCGTACGACACCATCCACGTCTACACGGTCACGCCGATCGTCTCGTAGCTACTCGCACTTCGATCGGATCGCGCATGACGGCATCCCTCCGGGGGTGCCGTCAGGGCGCGTCCGCTCTACAATTGGGCGTGCCTACCATCGAGCGACGAAGACTGTCACGCGAGCAAGTCGAAGCTGCCCTCGTGGCAACCGAATTGTTCGCGCAGGCCGGCCCGGACTTGATCGATTGGCTGGCGGGCAACGCGCGGCAGAAGCCAACGACCAAGAGTCAACTGCTTTTCGCTGAAGGTGACGCCGGAGACGGCATGTTCGTCCTCGTCGAAGGCATCATCGCCATCTCTACTATTTCGACCGATGGCCGGGAACGCATCCTCCATACCCTGTCGCCAGGAGCCACATTCGGTGAGCTCTCACTCCTCGACGGTGGTCCACGCTCGGCGTTCGCCACGGCAATGGAGCCCGGCATACTGCTGGTTCTCGGCCGTGACGACTTTCGCGCCGCCATCCGCTCTGATCCGGGATTGATCGATGGGCTCTTCGCTCTACTCGGTGCGGCTCTTCGACGGCAGAACAGTCGAGCTTCTGACTACGTGTTCCTCGACCTTCCCGGACGGGTAGCCAAGTACCTACTGGAACAGCCTTCCGATGACGACATGGTGAGCTTGTCCTTAAGCCAGGGGACAATCGCCAGCCTCCTGGGCGGTACTCGACAAGGGGTCAATCAGGCGCTCAGCATGTTCCAGCGCCTCGGCTGGGTTCGCCTCCAAGGACAGCACGTCACCGTCGTCGACGCAGTCAATCTCAGGGCCAGAGCTGGCCTCTGACCCGCAGACTAAATGGACCCTCACTTGTGGTGTCTGTAGGAGCCCAGCTTCGTTACCGTGCCCGCGCCTAACTCTTGTCACCTGAGCTAAAGAAAGTGGCGAAACTGCCCGCGACTACGGTAACGACGAAGACGGCCCACACCTCGAGGCCGACATCGACGATCCTGCCAGCCACCGTCAGCGGGTTCTTGATCTGCGACGAAACGGTCAGCAATTGCACGATGGAGAAGAAGGTCGCATCACCGAATCCGTGGATATCCCCGCCTTTCTGCCCGCTCTCAAATACCCATGTGAGCATGGCCCCGGCGGTGAAGACCACAACTGACAGTGCCAACGTAAGGAGCAGCCGCGCGAGCAGCCGGCGATGCCGTTCCTCAAGCGTGAAGAGCCTCGACATCTCTTCTCGTATCACGGTGGTTTCTCCTTCCGCCCTACGCAGCGGTGCGAGGGCGTCCGATGATGCTTCGGTGGGACGGCGGATGCAAGGCCGCAATCGAACTGGGGGATTCCCGGTCCGCTGAGTCCACCCTCTGTCGTAGAGCGGCCTACTACGAGTCTCCCGAGTAGACAGCTCTGCGCTCGATCGTTCAGCGGTTGAACCGAGCGGCTTCCTCCGAGCCCGAGGTGGCGTTCCCCTCCCCGTACGAGTGGGCGCCGGTGCCCAGAAGGGTCCGTTTTACTCATCCGGTGGCTTGATGTGAGCAAGGCCCAGACCCATCTGCCGGTGGTTCGCCGCTCAATACGATCCGGCACGTCGACATCGTATGGGAGCACGACTCACCCCAGAGAAACAGGTACTTTTCGATATCGGCTCTGCATGTCGACGACCCCTTGTGGGCCGCTTGCTCGATCCCCACGAGCTCGGCACGGCCCCGGCTTTGTCCCGCCCCCATGGCCGAGGCTTCAGCAGCCGCGAGGGTTCAAGTGGATGTTCGTCGCGAACATGAACCGTTCCCAACGTCGGAAGCTGCTCGTGGCCGTCATGGCGACGAGAGTCACCGCGGCAATGGGGATGGACACGTACTCGCTCACACCGAAGTAACCGAGGGCGAGGCTGACACCAATGAACTCGGTCGCGATGGTGAGGAAATGAGGATGAAGAGGTCTCCGACAGAGAACATCCCCCAGAATTTTCCCGAACCGCTCGTTGATGAGCCGCGATCGGCTGGTGAAGTGACCCGCCAGCGGTCCCGGCCCTGGCGATCAACTCAGTGCGTTGATCTCGAGCTCATGCTCTGGCAAGGAGCTCAGTACTCGCCACACTGGCTTCGGGGAACCTTGTTGCCGTCGACGATATAGCCGCCCTGACCGTTTGACGCGAGCGGAGTCTTGCTCAAGACGTTATTGAACTGACTCTGGTTGTACTGATCGTAATTGTGAGCACCGCCACCGTTGTTGGCGTAGACGCCACAGGTCCCGACGTAGGCCGACGGGAGATTGATCCCGCTACCCTCGTTGGCTCCCGCACCCTGACCATCAGGATCGTGGTAGATCTGCACACCGGGCTCGGCAGTCATTTGCTGGGGTGTGTTCTGACGGCCCTTATCGGGGGACCCGTAGGCACAGTTCGCTTCGCCGCCTCCATTGGTGCCATTCCCAGTCGGACCGGGATCTTGCGGGCCGATGGAGTCGCTTCCACAGTTATCCGGCCATTTGCTCTGCTGAGTAGGCGCGTCGTTCTCATAGACGTTGGAGGTCTGGGGCGCGCCGCTCGCACACTGGTCGTACGCTTTGCCGGTCTTGGGATCTTTGGCGTTGCTCCCTGAGTTGGTCGCGCCGTCGGTGCCGCTCTTGGTCCAAGTTGAGTTGTTTGGATTCTTCGGGTCAAAACAGCCGTAGTAGACGGTCTGCTGCTGGGTGGTTCCTTCAGCGCAGTAGCTGTCGGCACAGAACCCGAGCGAGTAGTTGACAACGCCTTGTGGATGCGTTTGGCTCGGGGGCGATCCGGCCAGAGTGGAGAGGTATTGAGCAATGCCTTGGGGCGCCATGACGCTCAGCAGGCTGGCGCCACCATCCGACGGGCCGTTGATGGCGCCCGCTGAGTGGCACGTGTAGGTCTTCCCGCTGTACTGGTCGTAGCAGGGACCTTCGAGACCCGTGTAGCCGTCGTGTTCGCCGTTGTCGAGGTTGTCGTCAGCGCCGAAGTAGACGATCAGCCCATGGGTCAAGATGGTGCCTAGGGCGTTGGCGTTGATTCCCCTCGTGATGGTGGGCGCCGACAGGGCAGGCGGAGTCCCTGTACACGCGTAGAGGATGGGCAGCGAGAACGTTCCGTTCGCGGAGTTGAAGGCTCCTATGGCGCCTTTGGGATCAGACGAACCACCCAGAGCCCTGAGGGCCGGGTCGGCGGCAGGACAGTACAGCGAGTAGTAGTCGTAGTTCTGCTCGAAACCGGTTCCCTTCGCGTTCGTGCCGCAGCCTGTACCGGTCCCGCCGTTCGTTCCGTCGGTGTTGGCGGCAACACATCCGGCGTGGGGGGCTCGGCGCGCACCAGGGTCTCCGATGTTGAAGACCCCACCGAAGGACTGGTAGCTCTCGCCCTGTCCCTTCGAATTGTTGGGCGATTGGTTGGCGCCGTACTCGACATACCGGGTGTTGCCCGAATTCGGGTCACCGTTGGTGGAGCCGCCACCCTCGACATTGACGGCGACGTTGTGACAACCGCGTTCGGCAGCAGCCCCAGCCGTGGGGTTCGCTGGGCTCGTACCCGCAGCCTGGGCGGACGAGTTCCAGGAGCAGTCCTGCTGGCTGGGGTTGTATCCGCCACCGCTCGCGGCGTCGGCGATGCCGGCCGAGACAGCGCCCACGGCCGCGATCGCAATGAGTCCGAAGACGCCGCAGAAAATCCTTCTCCCCCAACGCATCACGTGCTCCTTCCGCCTCTGAGCCCCGCCCCAGGATGCAAATACGGGTTGCCGGGTGATGCTGACACGCATGTCAGGTTCAGGTCAAAAGCGCCTGGTGAACGCCCTCGTCTTGGCTCTTCCCCTGTATTGACGGCTTGACCACCATTCCGGCAGGCAGACCCCCTCGGCGGTGTGAATCGTGAGCCTCGGGGCTGGGTGGCAGTCCATCGGGGGGTCGGCCCCTATGGGCCGACTTCGGCAGTACAAGGTTCTTGTTGACGGAGCAGCGGTGGGCCAGATCAAAGAGGGAGGATCCGAGCTGTTCGCCGCACCGGCCGGATCCCACCGTGTCACTTTCAAGAACGACTGGTATGGGATTGGCAGCCACGGCTGACGATCATCGAGATCTGTGACCCGAGCCCGGCGTTGATGTGGGTAACCCAGCAGCCGCCTGTATCGCACCAGATGTCGGCCGCCCGGTCCCACCACCGATAGCCCGTACGTAGTGTTCAGCTCGTCGAAGGTGCTTTCGAATGTGTGATTCCAACCTGCAGACAAATCCGTGACGATTACCACCAATGAAAGGGCTTCACCATGACTGCAACCGAGACGACACCGACCAAGCAGCCCACCCATGGCTGGACGAAGCGCGGCTCCGCCGTTCATGGACGAGTTGTCGACCACCTACCCGTGGAGAGCGCCTACCAGCGGTTCAATAAGCAGGTGGCACTCGCTCTCACGAAATACGTGGGGACGATGACGTGCTTTTGGTTCTTCTGCGTCCTTGCCCTGTGCTCGTTGCCCGCCGTGTTGTCAGGCTTCAATGCCTTCAGCGGGTTCTTCCCCGCCGTCATCATCAAGGCCAGCATCATCGCGCTGGTGTCATGGGTTGCGCAGACCTTTCTCCAGTTGGTCCTCCTGCCATCACTGATGGTCGTGTAAAACCTGCAAAACGAAGCCGCCGACGCACGGTCGGCTAAGACTTTCGAGGACGTCGAGAGGCTCATGGGGCTTCTTGACCTGAAGGTCGAGGGCGGAATCACCGATCTGCGCGATGACCTCCATGCGTACATCGACAGCAAGTGCCCGTCGCCGTCGTCACGATAAGAGCGACATCCGACCCACGCGGAGGGTTACACGGGTCGTTCTTCTTCAGGACGACGCCAGGAGAGGTGGCGCTGTTCGACACCAACGCCCGCATGACCACATAAAGAGCGGGCGCTCCGCTGCCGCGAGCTGAGTCGGGTGCTAATCGCCAGGTCAACCCGCCCCGTACGTTCGCACCATGAGGGCAGGTTGAAGCGCGGCTCCGAGCGCTGTTTCGGGCAGATCCACTCTCCTCTCGGGTTTGTTCACGCGCGGGCCTCCCGTAAGTGGGGACCTTCGCCTCTTACTGGCCTGAGCCGACGGAGCCATACTGGGAAATGGTGGCCCCGGCCTGTACAGGTCCGGGACGGAGTTCGAAGAAGGAGGAAGGTGTTATGGCTGGGAAGGCTGATCAGATGAAGGGCAAGGCCAAAGAGGCCGTCGGAGACCTGACCGGAAACAAGGATCTCAAGTCAGAGGGTAAGGCTGACCGTCAGGCCGGCGAGGCCAAGGAGAAGGTCGGCAAGGTCGAGGAAAAGGTCGAAGAGGTGATCGACAAGGCCAAGGGCCTGCTTCACCCGAAGAAGTAGTCCGCTGCAAGGCGATCGCCAAGGGTTGCGATCCAAGAGAGAAGGTTCCTATGTACATCGGTCTTGGAACACTCGTATTCATCTTGGTCGTCGTGGCGATCATCTACTTCGTGCGTCGTGCCTAGAAGATGTCGGCTGATGCCTAGTCGTGGCGCTCGTAACCCTTGAGGGCACTGTTGCGCGTGCGCGAGCAAGCATTGGTCACCTTCGGTGGTGGAGTGGCCATGCAGTTCTGTCCGGGGAACGGCCGATCAGATCAGAGGCCTTCCAGAACGATAGGACAACCGTCGTGTCACGGCAACAGAGGTTCGACCGTGGATGTGCGAACCGCAGCGAAGGCATCGGTAGCGGGTGCTCCCGAACTGGGCCTGGGTGTGTCGGCACTACTTCCGATACAGCGTGTTCTTTAGCTCGCATGTACACCATCCCTCTTCGGTGTGAAACTTGGGGAAGTCGTGCTCAAGACACCCTCGAACCGCCCAGCGGAGGGGCGACTCCTAGAGAGTGGGCGACGATGCCGACGTGGCCGTGCCGGTGAATCATCCGGTCCGTTCAGCGCCATCCCGACGCTCACTGCGACCTTGCCGAACGGTTGCCACGACATAGCCGAACCCCAGGGCTTGGACGACGATCGCGACAACCCACAACACGTGGAAGGCGAAACCGATAAGGCCGCACAGCAGGGCGACGGAGAGCACCGCCGCCATTGCGGCACCCGAAACTCTGCGCTCACGGAGCAGCGAGGAGATGCGTCGGGAATCTGACGATGTGACGGACATTGGGAGGTCACCCCTTCCAGAGCAAGATGCCAGGCTCGTGACAGGGCCGATTAGTGGTGCACTTCTTCGTGCACGGTCGTTGAGCCGCCTTGCGTGTCGGTAGCTTGACGGTCAAAGGTGTGATCGCGGCCGCCCACCGGACGGCGGGACACGCCGAAGATGATCGCTGACGCGACGAACCCGACTCCTCCGACGACCATGAGGATGACCCCCACCGTTGAGAGCCGGAATCCCGTGCCCTGAGAAGTCACTGCCCAATACATAACTGCGCCAGCTCCGATTGCGATGGCGCTGAAAGCCATTCCTGCTCGACCCATTTCGTGCACCTCAATTCGGCCATAGGCCTGTCGTGTGCCACATTTCTGAGCACACTTTTACTGTGAGAGGCCCCCTGGGTCCCGACTAGAGGCGAAAGTCTCTAATGATTTGGTCAGGCAGACACGCTGACTTGTCGGTCTCACGCAGTCGGCAAGAACCAATCGAACGGGGCACACCGGGCAGAACCAGGACGTCAATATCCTCCGAGAAGCGCTCCACCACCCGAAAGCCCTTCGAAAGGCTGGTGCCGCCCTTGAATATGAAGTCCCCCTCAAAGTCGCGCCCGAGCCCGCGGAGCATCTCGCTTACCCAGTAGTCCTTTTGGACGGCAGTCGGGCTGATCCGGAGACGCTCGGCGGCCGCGTCGAGCGTCGGTCCGAACTCGCCCAAGTCCCGAAAGCGAGCCAATGCTCAGCCGGCAAGCGCCAGATCGTGGTGGACTGACTCGCTGCGCGCCGGGCGGACGACGTCGACGATCTCGGGTCGCTCGAGTGCAACGAATAGGCGGCGGAGCCGCTCGCGGACCCGAGGCGGCTCGGTCTCCGAGGCGCGAGCGAGCCGGTCAAGTCGGACCGCACCGCAGTCAACGAGTCGCGCTATCCGATCGACCGCGTCCTCGGTTGGCATCTCGACGAGGCTGTTCCAGTCTCGCAGGACCTCGAAGAGTGCGACCTCGGCTGGGTGGAGACGCTCATCACGACGCTTGGCGCTGGCGGCGCGGCTCACGTAATGGACAGGTCCGGGACTCCGAGGCGCTCTTCCTGGCACAGCGATCGCCTCTCGGCGTGGCACTTGGGTCGAAAGTCCAAGAGCCACGGCTGCGCTCCTACCGGCCGGTCCGGTGCCTGTGTCACCGACCACCTCTCCCGCGAGGCGGCGCGGAGGCGGGGGAGCCATGCCAAGTCGGGTCGACGCTCCGCGCCAGTACAGTCCCCGCCGGATGCGGCGAAGGTCGCCGGTGCGGGCCAACCGGGACAGTGCTTGGGCAACCGCGTCGGGAGAGCCGTCGAAGTCCTCGGGGCGCCAGAACCGGTCGCGCGAGGAACGAACCCGCTTGCGGACCTCCGCCGCCACGCTCGTCGTGCTCATGGGCAACATAGTACCAGTTGTGTCGGTAAGATGCTACGCGAAGCTGACGTAGAACCCGACGCATCGGGCTGTGCTGGAGGCCCGGCTGCTCAGGGGCGATACTGAATCCCTCTCTTGGGAAAGGCTCCCGATGATCGTTGCCATCGCCGGGGCCTCTGGCTTCGTCGGACGTGCCCTCACGGCGCACCTGCTCGGTAGCGGGCACGACGTGGTCGCCCTCGGCCGCTCGGTGAGCTCCGTCTCGACGGACGCGAGGGCCATCGCTGTTGACGTGGGCGACCAAGGCGCTACCGCTAACGCCTTGGTAGGTGTCGAAGTGGCCTACTACCTCGTCCATTCGATGGCCGCCGGTGGTGGGTTCCGCGAGGTCGACCTCCGTCTGGCCACCGCTTTCGGTCGGGCGGCGGCGCAGGCCGGCGTCGGCCGGATCATCTACGTCGGAGCGCTCGGGGACGCCCCGAGCTCCGCACACCTGGCAAGTAGGCACGAGGTGGGTTCGGCCCTCGCCGCTGCCGGCGTGGCTGTGGTCGAGCTTCGTGCCGCGGTGGTGTTCGGCTCGGGCAGCATCTCCTTCGAGATGCTCCGTTACCTGACCGAGCGACTGCCGGCCATGGTCTGTCCCCGGTGGGTACGCACTCGGATCCAGCCCGTCGCGCTCGTCGACCTGCTTGCCTATCTGGAGCAGTCGCTCCACGTCGCCCCCGGGATCTATGAGATCGGTGGCGCTGACGTCACGACGTACCGCGAGATGATCTCTGCGTACGCCCGCGTACGGGGTCTACGTCCCCGTTGCATCATCGACATCCCGTGGCTCACGCCGCACCTCTCGTCGTATTGGGTCGACCTCGTGACGCCGGTCGATCGCTCGGTTAGCCATGCGTTGATCGAGAGTCTCGTCACCGAGGTGGTTGTGGTCGACCCCGAGCCGGCGAGACGGGCGTTCTCGGTCACACCCATGGGGGTCGAGCGCGCGCTTGCCGCCGCGCTCGACGACCAGGACGAGCAAGTAGGTCGCTGGCTGTTTGCGCGCCAGAACGGCCTGGCCGACGGCGTCTACTCCGTCGTAGTCGATGTCGCAATCCCACCAGGTAACGAGGACGTGGTCGTTCGCGAGCTGGGGACGATCGGCGGCCGGCTCGGCTGGTACGGCGCTGCACCCGGGTGGATGGCCCGCCTTGTCCTCGGGCGCCTCGTAGGCGAACGCCTTCGACGACGCCGGCCCTCGGCCGTGGTGCCGGGAGCGCTTGTCGACTGGTGGCGCATCGCCTGGGTCGTGTCGGGCGAGCTGGTGTTGAGGAGCGTCGGATGGTTCCCCGGTGACGCCTGGCTCGGGTACCGCGCTGGTCGAGGTGTCATTCACCAGGTAGCCGCGTTCCGCCCCCGTGGCTTACCGGGTTTTCTTTACTGGAAGCTGCTCGCGCCGGTACACCGTGTGGCGTTCGACCGAATGGCCCGCCACCGTGTTCGCGGGCGTCAGGGCTCTGACGGCAGTTCGCAAAGATCCTGAGCGTCGACGACCCCTATGGCCAATGAGAGACAAGACCCAGGGGTCATGCCAGACCGGCCAGACGAAGCAGCATGTCCTGCAGGTGGGTGAACGTTCACCTGCCGTCGCAATCGAAGCCGCGAGCACGCCCGGCCGGCCTCGTCCTCACACCCGGCGCCAGCGCCGGACGGGACCAGTCGGGGCTGGTGGCGATCGACCAGGCCGTGTCGGACATCGGCCTGGCCGTGGAGCGGGTCGAGTTCCCCGGCCAGGCCGCCGGCAAACGGCGACCGGACCCACCAGAGCTGTGCATCACGACGGTACGCGTGGCAACGGCCGAGCTGGCCGACCGACTTCACGTGCCGACAGGGCTGGTGGCCATCGGCGGGCGGTCGATGGGTGGTCGGATGTGCTCCATGGCCGTGGCCGAAGGTCTGGAGGTGGCTGCCCTTGTTCTTGTCAGCTATCCGCTGCACCCTCCGGGCCGACCCGAAAAGCTCCGGACGGCCCACTTCCCCGACCTGAATGTGCCCTGCCTGTTTGTCTCGGGTCGCCGCGACGCCTTCGGCACTCCAGCTGAATTCGAGCGCGAGACAGCAGCAATCCCCGGACCGGTCACCCGGGTCGAGGTTGAGGGGGATCACTCGTTGCGGAAGCAGGAACCTGAGGTGGCCGCCATCGTCGCGTCGTGGCTCAACGCCCTGAGCCTCGTGCCGCCGGGCCGCCCGCAGAACCCGAACCGAGCACGAGCCCGGCGACCCCAGCCCACTCCGGCCGACCCCTAGTCTGTCGATAGGCGGAGAGATGTGTACGAGATCTCCCGCCGCGCCTGCGACCGATGATGCGATCACCCGTCTCCACCCTCCTGGCCGTTGCGGCCATCTCCATCACGCTGACGTCGTGCACGAGCAGGCAGCCGAGCCACCCGATGGCGCGGCCGACGACGACGACCATTCCACCCACCACGACCACCACCACCACGACGGTCCCCGTCGAGCCAGGCTGGACACCGATCACCGTGGGCCCGACCGGGGTCATCGCCGACCAGCGGAACGTGACCGTTCCCGACGGGCGGCAGGTCGCCGTCCTGCGCTTCCGAGCTGGGCAGGTCCGTTTCAACCTGCATATCGGGAGCCAGGAACCGCCGCGCGGTGCAACGATCCTGGGACCGCTTTCCGAGAACGCCGTGAGTGCCGTGGAGCGGCCCTACCTTGCCGCAGCGTTCAATGGAGGCTTCAAGGTCAACGCCGCCGCGGGTGGCGTTGAAGTTGGCGGGCAGGTGCTGACGCCGCTCATCAACGGCTTCGCCAGCTTCGTGATTGACGCAAACGGCGCCGGACACATCGGGGTGTGGGGATCATCAGTGCCGGCACCCGGCGAGCAGGTGGTCAGCGTCCGGCAGAACCTGTCTCTGCTGATTGCGGACGGATCTCTCAGCCCGGAGATCGGGAGCATCGCGCCATGGGGCGACACGCTCCACGGCATCGCAGCGACGGCGCGGAGCGCCCTCGGCCAGGATCTCAACGGCGACCTGCTGTATGCAGGCGCTATGGCCGCGCTCCCGAGCGACCTCGGCGCTGCCCTTCTGCAGGATGGCGCCACCGTTGCCATGGAGCTCGACATCAACCCCTACTGGATCCAATGTGATGCCGCGCCGACACCAGGAGGGCCCCTCGTGGCGATCGTCCCGGGGCAGAACAGACCGGCGAGTCAGTACCTCGACGGCTGGACGCGGGACTTCATCACGGTGCTCACCCCCGGGCCGGCGCCGTCACCCAACGTGCGGATGCCGTTCTTTCCTCACCCGAAGTGAAAGGCGGCGTACCAGGCCACCAATGACGAGGTGTCTCCGTCTTGCGTCACCGCTCCGATGGTCGGCCGCTGGTAGAGGAGGAGCTCCAGGTCCGACGCCTTTCCGGAAATGGTGAGATCGGCGTCACCTGCTGAGCGTGTGACCTCCGTCCCGTCCGGGGTCAGGCAGAGCACCCATGCCGCATCGGCATCGGTCGCCTGGAGGCACAAGGTCTCTCCGTTCCCTGTCCCGGTACGGTCGTCGCGGGCACGCCATGCCTCGACCATCACGAAGATCTCCTCAATGCCATCAACCGCGAGGGATGTGTCGATGGGCTTGGCGGAACCACGGCACGTTTGCGCGTCATACCGGTGTACGGCGAGCTCGTTGGCGGCACGTCGGGCGGCGAATGCGGCATTCTCCCGCCCCGGCACCCACGACCACATCGGTTGATCCGGCGAGGTCGCACCCAACTGGTCGCACAGTGTCGTGCCGATTTCGCCGATCCATTCGGCGACGCCGGCGTCGCCGGGCATGGCGGGGAACTCCGGCTTGGCGCGCCCCGTGCCCTCGCAGATCACATGAGCCCAGAACCCGGAGAAGTCACCGACGTGTTGGGCCAGATCCTGGGCGGTCCATTCGGGGCACGTCGGCACCGGGGCATCCATTGGCCCGGCAGCGAACGCCGTGACGAGGTCGGACACCTCGCGCCGTACGGCTGAAACATGGGCGTCATAGTTCATGGGAAGAGACTACGGACGTGCTGTGACGGGCCACGAAGTCACCAACCCCGGAGGTCGACCGGCCAGCTTTCAGCCACCTCCTCGCCGTCGACGACGTGGAGAAACGCGTGGTACGCGACGGTGGGATCCACGTGGGCGGGGAGCACCCGGATGCGGTCGCCTACGCGCACCGGGCTGTCCGGCACGAAGGTCAGGTGCTCATCGGAGCAGAACATCACGGTGCCGCTTTCAACCGAAGGGTTCCCGTGATCCATGCCCAGGGCTTTCAGCCCACAGTCGGCGACCGCCCATTTGGGGTTGACCGAGATCACCGTGGCCAGCACGGACAGCGCCTGGGCGAATGGCAGGCCGAGCTTGGCGTACGCCGTGTCCATCAAGGCGTACGAACCGGCCTGAATCTCCGTGGCCAGCCGGTTGATGTCGTAGGTACCAGTCCCGCCCGCCGAAATGACGTCGCCGCCCACATCGTCATGGGCCGCGCGGAGAAGGTGCATGGAGACCTCCAGCATCTCCTCCCTCGTCGCTCTCGACTCCAGACCGACGATGTGACCCTCGTAGCCCATGACGCCGCGCACCGACAGCCCTTGGCGACGCGCGCTATCGGCGAGGCTGCCCGCGTCCTTCGGTCGGCAGCCACATCGGGGCAGGCCGACGTCGACGTCAATGAGGACTTCGGGTACTCCGGCCCTGACAGCAGCAGTGATCGTCTCCTCCGAGTCGACCGCGAGGGTGATGCGGGTCCCGGCTCGCACGAGCGCGCCGAGCCGTGTGGCGTCAGCCACTTCATTCGCCAAGAGCAGGTCGTCGCCCAGGCCGGCGCGTGCCATGCCCTCTACTTCGGCGACGGTGGCGCAGGTGAAGCCGACATGGCCGAACGAGGCCTGCCGGGCGGCGAGGCCGGTGCATTTGTGCGCCTTGACGTGGGGACGCAGGCGATCGCCCGGAAGCGCGTCAGACATGGCGCGCAGGTTGGCGTCGAGCAGTTCGCCCTCGACCAATAGCGACGGGGTGGTCAGGTTTCCGATACGCACTGGCGGCAGCGTACCGAGTGGGTCAGCTCCGGGCAGTGGGGGTAGCGAGGGAGTACGGTCGCCGCCATGACGACACCGTGGATGGAGGATGCCTGCAGTCTGGTGGATGCGTTCCGGGCCAAGGAGTTGTCACCGCTTGAGGCGCTCGACGCCTGCATTCAGGCCATGGAACAGTCGCCGCTCAACGTCACAAGCCATACGGACTACGACAGGGCCAGGGAGGCGGCCCCGTGACGCCGATGTGTCACTGCCTTTCGGGGGAGTGCCTTTCGGTGTCAAGGAATTGGAGCGGGTGAAGGACTGGCCGTTCACTGACGCCTCCATGATCTTCAAGGATCGGATATCCGACTACG
>Ga0307374_10010508_pt1 | contig 13392 bp, 12 predicted proteins | sample OX3MG_FD_202532 | JGI IMG/M metagenome (GOLD analysis project Ga0307374, IMG submission 202532) | Soil microbial communities from Risofladan, Vaasa, Finland - OX-3 | ecosystem: Environmental > Terrestrial > Soil > Coastal area > Acid sulfate soil | place: Finland: Risofladan, Vaasa | collected...
AGTCCGCTGATAAGACGCTGTGAAGCCATTCATGTAGGACGCCTCAGGCACACATCAATGTAGGGGCGCTGCTTGCTGCGCCCTGGGCGGGGCCAGCCCTGCCCCTACCAGAATCGACAGTTTTTTGTCCGGGAAGAAACGCACGATGGAAATTGGCGTGATTGGCGCGGGCTATGTGGGACTGACAACGGCAGCTTGTTTGGCTGAGACAGGCCACAACGTCTTCTGCGCAGAAAGTAATACCCAGAAATTGTCTCTGCTACAGCAGGGCGGGCTACCGTTTTTTGAGCCGGGGCTCGAATTGTTGGTTTCAAGAAACCGCATGTCGGGCCGGCTTTCGTTTTCTACGACACCCGAGGCTATTGAGCGGGGAGAGACTATTTTTATATGCGTGGGCACTCCTCCCCTCGACAACGGTGAAGCCGATCTCACGGCAATCGAGAGCGTGGCTCGGGAGATCGGACAGCATGCTCGCAGCCGTCGATTGGTCATTGAAAAGAGCACGGTACCCGTACAAACGGGCCGCCAGTTGCAAAAGCACCTTGGGCTCTATAATCGGGGGGGGGGGGCCTTTGATGTCGCTTCGAATCCTGAGTTCTTGCGCGAAGGGAGTGCTGTTGAGGACTTCTTTCATCCGGACCGGATTGTTGTCGGAGTCGAACGTCCTGGAGTGGCGGAAGAGATCGAGAAAATTTATCAGCCCATCCTGGAAGGCCGGTTTGAGTGCCCGGTTCACCCGTCTTGCACTCCTCAGCCAGTCAAATTTTTAATTACTGATATTAACAGTGCTGAGCTTGTGAAACACGCGTCAAATTCTTTTCTGGCCATGAAGGTTTCCTTCATCAATCTCATCTCCGAATTATGCGAGGCCACAGGGGCTGATATCTCAAAGGTAGCGGAGGGCATTGGACTGGACCGAAGGATTGGTTCAGCTTTCCTCCGGCCAGGCATCGGATTCGGAGGATTCTGCTTTCCGAAAGACCTTCAAGCCTTTGTGCGGATTGCCGAGAAATTCGGGGTTGACTTCTCGCTATTGAGAGAGGCGGAAAGGATTAACCTGAGGCGTGTGGATCTCTTCGTTGAAAAAGTTAAGAGCGAGCTTTGGGTCTTACGCGGGAAGAGGATAGGAATTTGGGGTCTGGCATTCAAACCAAACACGGACGATATCCGGTACGCTCCGCCTTTAGCGATTGCCCGCCGCCTTCTTTCGGAAGGTGCTACCGTCTCTGCGTATGACCCTCAGGCCATGATTAAATCCAAGGACGAGCTTCCCCAGATAAAATATTGCGATGACGCTTACGAGGCTGCGCGGGGGGCAGAGGCGCTTCTGGTGCTCACCGAATGGGATGAATTTTCAAATGTCGATTTGGACCGTGTCCGTGATCTGATGGAGCGCCCATTCATCGCCGATGGCCGCAACATGTTTTCTCCTGAAACAGTTGCTGGTCACGGATTCCGGTATGTTGGGATAGGCCGGAGCGCAGATGCGCTTGCGCCGGCTGTCAAAGAATGATGGAGGTGGCAGGTTGCGAATTGTCGTCACGGGTGGCGCCGGTTTCCTGGGTAGCCACCTCTGCGAAAAATTGCTGAGTTTGGGCCACTCGGTTGTGTGTATCGACAACCTTTGTACAGGTAACAGGGAGAACATCCGTTCCTTCGAGCGGGATGCGAATTTCCTATTCCATCTGCACGATGTCAGCCAGTACATCGAAGTTAAGGGGCCTGTCGATGCCGTCGCGCATCTGGCTTCCCCTGCAAGCCCGCCTGATTACCTTCGCCTTCCCATCCAGACCTTGAAGGTTGGATCTCTGGGAACGCATAATGCTCTAGGCTTGGCAAAGGTGAAGCAAGCTCGCTTTCTGCTTGCAAGCACCTCCGAAGTCTACGGCGATCCTCTTGTTAATCCTCAATCGGAAACATACTGGGGTAACGTCAATCCAAACGGCCCTCGGAGTGTTTACGACGAGGCAAAACGTTTCGCGGAGGCCATGACGCTCGCTTATCATCGGAGCCACGGGGTCGACGTGCGAATTGCGCGGATCTTCAACACCTACGGTCCCCGCATGAGGCCGCAAGATGGCCGTGTTGTCTCGAATTTCATCGTCCAGGCGTTACGCGGCGAGCCGCTCACGGTCTACGGAGACGGGAGCCAGACCCGCAGCCTTTGTTACGTGAGCGACCTGGTGGATGGGCTTGCCCGGCTTCTACTTGCTGAACCGGACGGTGCATATGTCGCCGGAACACAGGGTGTTAATGCGCAGGTGAACCATGACCTGGGAGGAATCCACGGCCCTGTGAACCTCGGCAACCCTATGGAAATGACCGTGCAGGAGATCGCCGAAGCGGTCTTGCGAATCACCGGCAGCTCCAGCCACATCGCTTGCAGGCCCCTACCTGTCGATGATCCGAAATTGCGCTGTCCTGACATTACGCGAGCGGCGGCACTGCTGAATTGGAAACCGGTCGTGGACCCCCGCGAAGGATTAACGAAGACCGTGGACCATTTGCGCCGGGTCTTGAGCCTGATGTCAGCGGTTTGACCAAGAACGGGGAGTTGCCAGACGGTGCTTATTCCTTGATGCGCCTCCCGGTCGAAGACCCTTCGGACAACAATCCCCTATGGCAGGAAAATTCGAAATCCGTAGTGGCCTGCTAGCCCGCAATATCATTCTGAACCTTGCGGGCATGTCCGTTCCTTTGTTCGTGGGCGTTATAACAATTCCCATCCTTGTTCGTGGACTTGGAATCGAACGCTTTGGAGCATTAATCCTCACCTGGACTGTCGTCGGGTATATGGGCCTGCTCGATTTTGGACTAGGACGCGCTCTGACGCAGTTGGTGGCGGAAAGGCTTGGCAGGGGTCAATTTGAAAGCGTTCCCAGCTTGGTCTGGACCTCCCTGATCCTGATATTCGCGCTTGGCACGGCAGGGGGAGGGATTTTGGTTCTGATTTCTCCTTTCTTGATTCACAGCGTTCTCAAAATCCCCGCGGCATTGCAAGCCGAGACGCTGAAGGCATCTTATATCGTTGCCATTTCGATTCCTTTTGTTCTGGATGTCACAGGTCTTAGGGGGGTTTTGGAAGCCTTCCAGCGTTTTGGGCTTAGCAATGCCATCAGGATTCCCACTGGGGCCTTCTCATTTCTTGGACCCCTGCTGGTCTTGCACTTTTCCCATAGTCTGGTCCCAATGGTCAGCGTCATTGTTGCGGGGAGGGTTGTCTCCTGGCTTGTTTATTTAGGTGCCTGCTTTCGAGTGCTGCCGGAACTGTTGCTGAAAATGGAATTCAATCCTTCCGAACTAAAAACTTTGCTCAGTTTCGGAGGGTGGGTCACGGTTTCCAATATCATTGGCCCGGTCATGATGTATTTTGACAGGTTCCTGATCGGCGCGGTCATATCCCTGGCGGCTGTTGCGTACTATGCCACACCTTTTGACGCTGTCACGAAGGTTGGCGTTGTTGCAGTCGCCATGTCCGGCGTTCTGTATCCCGCCTTTGCCACTTTTTACGCCTCGGATCGAGCGAAGAGTGCATTGCTGCTTGAAAAAGGCACAAAATACCTTTTCATAATGGTCTTTCCTATCATCGTCCTCATCGAAGGTTTCGCCCACAACGGTCTGGCTTTTTGGTTGGGCGAGGGATTTGCAAAGCACGGTGACCGCGTCTTGCAGTGGCTGGCCATCGGCGTGTTCATGAACAGTCTTGTGCAAATACCGTACGGATTGATACAGGGCGCGGGACGTCCTGATATTACTGCAAAACTGCATCTTGTCGAATTGCCTTTCTATTTGTTGACTGTCTGGTGGTTGGTTCATGCCGGAGGCGTGGAAGGAGTCGCCGTTGCGTGGACGGCCCGTGTTACGGTTGACACGCTGATGTTATTCATTATAGCTTTGCGTCTGCTTCCGCGCGATGCTGTCAGGCTCACGCGGGGAGTCAAAAGCCTCGGTTTGTGGCTTTTCCTCCTGCCTGCCGTTGCCTATCTAGGCCATGAGCTAGTTGTCCGTGCTCTTATCGTCCTTTCAATTATTATATGCTTTATGTTCTCCGCATGGCTTTTGATCTTGTCCGGCGAGGAGCGGATACTCTTCCGAGGTAGGCTAAGAGGCGTTACGTCTTTGGTGCAGCCTTCAGGGGAAAGGTTATGACGAAGGGGTGGGACCACGACGGGATTGGAACCGTTCACCGGAGAAACTGCGGTCGGCAAGTGAGTAAGTGGCGAAAGGGAATGATGCGCAGAATCTTCTTCCCGCTGGCCGGCGCGACGGCAAGTGAAGAAGGCTTGAGATAGGACACCATGCCAGGGAATGCTCAAAAACCGGTATATCTGGCCGCAAAGCCGAGGAGCTTCACAACCGTTGTGAAAGGAGTTGTGACAGGAAAGGTGCGCGCGTTCAAGGATATGCGAAGAATTGTCCGGAATTGGCCGGAAGTGGCATTATTTCGACTCGGGCTAAGAAACCGCGTGGTAGCCAAGTGGAGATCGGGTGGTTCCGTCGCTGTCAACTCTCCGGATGAGTGGGCCGATCTGAAACTCGGATGCCTGTGGGATCTGGAGTTGCTGAAAGCATGCGGCCGTATGATCAAAGATGACGAGATTCAGTTGTCCTTTCGTGGCAAGCCGCTGCACTTTCAAACCGGCCGTATGTTCGGCGCCTCCTTTGTGCTGCGGGAGCAATTTGTGGAGGAGGCATACAAATGGTTGCGCGTAGAAGGTAAACAGGTGGTGGATGTCGGAGCGAATATAGGTGACACCGCCATCTACTTTGCCCTCGGCGGGGCGGCTCACGTGTATGCCCTAGAACCGTACCCATACTCTTACCGGCTCGCCAAGAGAAACGTTGAGTTAAACTGCTTGGAAAAACAGGTTACACTGCTGAACATGGGATGCGGCAATGAAGGGACGATCACGGTCAGTCCGGAATTCAAGAATAATCCAGGCTCCGAACTCACGGAATGCGAAGGGGGGAGAAGGTATCTATCATCTCGCTCAAACGAATTGTGGATAGTTACGGGCTCTGTGATGCCGTGATGAAGGTTGACTGCGAGGCTGCGAATATGAGCTTATTCTTGGGGCACGCGATGGAGAACTGCGAGCCTTCAGTCAAATGATGATTGAGTATCACCAAGGCTTCTCGAGTTTACTGGATCGCTTGAAGCGGGCGGGTTTCCGAGTTAGGGACACACCGTACTTATATTTTAAAGGATACGCGCACGGGCGCAGTACGGGACATGGGGTTTATCAGGGCAACGAGGCTCCCAAAGCAATCGGTCTGATGATAAGATTCTCTCGAAAACTTGCTTAACGGAGCCGTTGAGGTGCGCTAGCTTTCCGACACGGAGCGCTAAAAATGAAGGGTATTGTTCTCGTTGAGGGTTGGGGAACACGGCTTTTCCCTCTTGCACGACTCCTCGGGAAGGGACAGAAACCTGAAAAATCTGCTCTCTAAGAATTGCGCCCGGAGCTATATCAGGAATTCGGCCAGTTTGTGTCTTTGGGTCCAAAATCTGTTGAGATAAAGGGGCTCAAACGGTGAAATTATCAATCGTCATCCTTTGCTGGAATGATTTGAAGGTGATTTCGGATTGTGTACGTTCGATCTTCGCCAACACTCGCCTAGTCGATTTCGAAGTGATCGTTTCCGACAATGGCTCGACGGACGGCTCTCCTGAATACCTGGAGAAGCATTTCTCTAAGATCCGGGTGATCCGGAACGGCGCCAACCTCGGCTTTGCCAAGGGTAACAACGCCGCTATCCAGGCCAGCCGGGGTGAACTGGTTCTGATCCTGAATCCTGACACGATCATACACGACGGATCTCTGGACCGTTGGGTGGAATTCGCGGAACGGCACCCACAGGCCGGCGCCTTCGGCTGCCGGGTGCTTAATGCAGACGGCTCATACCAGGTGACCGCCCGTCCTTTTCCGACAGTCACTCGCTATTTGATGGATGCCCTTCTCCTTCGCTTCCTGGGGCGTCTGACCGACCGGCTCTCCGACGCCTATGAGGGATGGAATGGTGACACTGAACGGGAGATTGACTGGCAATCGGGCTGTTGCGTGATGTTCCGTGGAGTCGTGTTAAGGGAAGTTGGAGGATTTGACGAGCAGTTCTTCTATACTTATGAAGAAGTTGATCTATGCTATCGGGTCAGGAAAGCGGGATACCCCATCCTTTTCACACCCGAAGCCACGATCACCCATCTACTGGGGCAATCCGTCAAGCGGTTCCGGCTGACGTTCGAGATTGAGTCGTATCGGAACCGGTATCGATACTTTTACAAGCACTTTGGAGCTCGCGGCGCAATCCGGTGCCGCCGGGTTTCCCTCGCGAGACTGCGCCTGCGCCAAGCCATCTACCGAGCACTTAACCTGGTGAAATCCAGCGAGCCTCTGAAGGAGCGGCTGGAATTGTACGCTGCATTGGCGTGTTGGAACAAGCGTCTAAACCCGGTGAGTTTCGCCGAGCGAGGCGAGGAGCCGGACGTCGGCTCCTCGACCGCCTCGGGAGGCACGTAGCCACGCTTACGGGCGTGTCGCCGCAATTTTCTGACCTTAGGGAGGTGCTGTGATGGCTGTTTCTCTGGTGACCGGCGGCGCCGGTTTCATGGGTTCGCATGTCGCAGAGCATCTGGTTCAACAGGGACATGACGTGGTCGCCTTGGACGACTTGAGCGGCGGCTTCGTCGATAATGTCCCCCACGGGGCCAAGTTCGTCCAGGGGTCGATTGTGGATCACGAATTGGTTGACCAGCTCTTTGCCACGCGCCGTTTTGATTACGTCTACCACCTCGCGGCGTACGCGGCAGAGGGGCTGAGCCATTTCATCAAGAGGTTCAACTACCAAAACAACCTGATTGGGTCGGTCAATCTGATCAACGCCTCGATTAATCATGGCGTGAAGCGAGTCGTCTTTACCTCATCCATCGCGGTTTATGGCGCCGGCCAGACGCCGATGCGGGAAGAAATGATTCCAGTCCCGGAGGATTCCTATGGAATTGCGAAGCTTGCCGTGGAGCAGGAACTCCGGGTTTCTCACGAAATGTTTGACTTGGACTACGTAATCTTCCGCCCTCACAACGTCTACGGGGAGAGGCAGAACATCGGTGACCGCTATCGTAATGTTGTGGGAATTTTCATGAATCAGTTGCTGAAGGGTGAGCCGATGACCGTCTTCGGCGACGGGAATCAACAACGAGCTTTCACTCATATCAAAGATGTGGCCCCCGTCATCGCTGCATCTGTGGATTACGCAGCGGCGCGAAACCAAGTATTCAATGTTGGCGCAGATATCCCTTATACCGTGAATGAGCTGGCTCGTATGGTGGCCAAGGCTATGGAGAGGGAATGCCGGATCGAGCATCTCGAAGCGCGAAACGAGGTCAAGGTGGCCTTTTCGGACCACTCCAAGGCTGAGAAAGTCTTTGGAAGGAGGCAAAAAACATCTTTGGAGGACGGCATCCGCACCATGGCTGAATGGGTTAGGACTCATGGAGCGCGGGAAAGCAGCGTGTTTGAGAACATCGAAGTCGCCAGCAATATGCCGCCCAGTTGGGCTTCGGTTCTTTGCCCACACCTGTAGCTTGGTTTACCACGGGGCGGCATTGCTATAGGTCTGTCGCCCGCCGCCCTTGGCCTCGTACTTCTGCTCTCCGAGTTCGTCGAGGACTCCACAGGCCAGGAACAGCGGCGGCCTCCCACTCGCCTTTATGCGTAGGCAAGAAAGGCCGTATTTCAACCGTCATCATGAAGAGAATTGCGATTATCAGGGGTTCGAATTTGAACAAGTTTGAAATGCAGAGCTTCGAGCCACTAACCACAAGATACGACGTGCACGCTTTTTCCTCACGGAGGACCAATTTTGAGACAGATGGGATCAATTTCCCAGTCCACCGGATTCTCTGTAGCGACGACCTCATAGAACTTCTTTTGCCCAGGCGCACAAGGAGATTCGTTGAGCTTGCCTTGACGGAGGGTGCAGGGGTAACTCAAGCGCTCTTTACCCTCCGAGAACGGCTGAGGGGATTCGATATCGTTCACACTGCTGACCCACACTATTACTATTCCTACCAGGCCGCCAAGGCTAAATTACTCTTTGGGTTCAAACTAGTTACCACACAGTGGGAGAATATTCCCTTCATGCGGGAGCGAACCCGTCGTAGGCGACGAATGAAGTATCTTGTCCTCTCGGTGACCGACCACTTCATCGCCGTCACGCAGAGGGCCAAAGAGGCTCTGATGCTAGAGGGTGTTGGGCCGGAACGCATTTCGATTCTTCCACCTGGAATCGATATTGAACGGTTTAAACCAAGGAGCAAGGCCCCCAGCTTTCTAAATGCGGTTAGAGCCACTGAACGCGATATCATCGTTTCCTTCGTCGGCAGAATGACCCAAGCTAAAGGGTTGGAGTTTCTGCTGTGGTCATTCAAGAGGCTCCAGTCTGACCCGGCGATCCGCGGCCTTGGCCGAGCCGTCCGCTTGGTATTATTTGGTAAGGGGTCGAAGGAAGGGCAATACAAGAGACTAGTTGACAGATTAGGCTTGTCTCAGGATGTCTGCTTCTACGGATCATGCCCTTACAGCGAGATGGAAATGGTCTACAACGGAACAGATATCTTTGTGCTGCCCAGTATTCCGTTGGTTTTTCCCTTCCCCTGGCAGGAACAACTCGGGATGGTGCTCTTGGAAAGCATGGCTTCCGAGTGTGCCGTATTGACTACGCAGAGCGGTTCCATCCCTGAGGTGGTCGGAGATGCCGCCCTTGTATGCCAGCCTGCGGACTTTCTTGACCTCTCTAACAAGCTACGGGTGTTATGCCTGGATGCTGACCTAAGGAAAGAATTGGGACGAAAAGCGCGGGAAAGGGTTTTGAGACTCTACAACTCAACAGTGAACGCCGATCGATTGGCGGAGATTTACGAAAGGCTTGGGGTGTGAATGGCCGATCGCGATTCGCGAGGGTCCACACAATAGGCAATCGGCTGTGGAGGGTTTTCAGCAGGCGGGCTGTTGACATGTGCCGGTACCACCAGGGGAGTTTTTTCTAGTGGAACAAGCAACCGTTGCCTATGACGCAAGATTCCTCCAGCCTAAAACCCGTCATTGGGGGGTGGGAGTCTTTATCGACAATATCGTTGAAAGATTAAAACCCGATTATTACTTCAAAGGCCTTGCGCAAAGATTTCCGGGGGCATCGGAGCAAGGGTTTAGGACATGGCCTTCCGTCTCTCGGTTGAACAGACTCGTCTTTGAGGTAAGTCCTCTCTTTGCAGCTGATTTCCATCTTTATTGGGGAACCACTCATTTCTTGCCTCAGTTCCTAAAACAGCCTTCTGTGCTAACAGTGCACGACATGCTCCTATTGAATCACATCGAGGACGGGAGCTTCGCCCCATTTCTCGCTTCGCGATTCCGCTCCTCGCTCCGCCGGGCAACAAAGATTGTCACAGACTCCCAAACGACGGCAGATGATTTGATTGCTGACTTCCCTGAATTTAAGAAAAAAATAGAGGTTGTATTGCTTGGGTATGACGGTCCGCGCGACGGGAATGATGCAAATACCATAGACGGCGATTTTCCATCCTGCCCCTATGCAGTCGTCTTAGGATGTCATCGCCCCCGGAAGAATCTTTCGCTCGCGCTTGCCACCGTCGCCAAAGTACGAGAACGCGGCGTTGAGATGCGGCTTCTTATCACAGGTGACATTCATCCCTCGTTCCAGCAAATGCTGCAAAATGGAACCGGATGGGTACGGCAGCTCGGAGTTCTTCCGAAACACAAAGTCTTTGCGCTTCTGAGGAAAGCCGTGTGTCTTCTCTTTCCGTCCCGGTACGAAGGCTTTGGCTTCCCAATTCTTGAGGCGATGGCGGCGGGTTGCCCTGTTTTGGCCCTCGATATCCCAATCAACCGTGAAATTGGCGGGGCAGCAGCGTGCCTGCTCCCGGATGATCCAGAGAAGTGGGCTGAAGCCTGTATACGAATTCTGCGAGTTGAAGATGCTCGTGAGGGAATGAGGTCCAAAGGTATTGAAAACCTAAAACGCTTTTCGTGGGATAAGGCCGCGGATTCTTACGGCCAGATATTTAAGGAAGTTGCTCGCTGAATATCACCATGAAAGTCTTGTTAGCCATTGACCACCACTTTTTCAGAACCCCCGATGGCGAAGTCTTTCTTGGGCCTCCCATGTCGATCCCAGGCTACCGGTTCTGGGAAAGGTATCTTGCCGTTTTTGAAGATGTCCTCGTACTGGGGCGCGTAAAAACTGTAAGCTGGGTGAACCCCGGCGCCCTGCCAGCCGGCGGTCCGGGCGTCGCATTTCATGATCTTCCTGACTATCTGGGTCCGTGGCAATACGCGAAGGCTCTGGGGACTTTGAAGAGAGAGGTGGAGAAGGCTGTGGATCAATGCGACGCCTATATTCTGAGGGTTCCGGGAGCCATTGGACAACTTGCATGGAGATCTATCAGGAAGCGCGGCCTTCCGTTCGCCGTTGAAGTTGTCGCCGACCCCTGGGACATTCTTTCCCCTGGCGCTACACGATCTGTGGTTCGCCCGGTTGTCCGGCGGATGTGGTTAAACCAACTCCGGCAGATGTGCTCTGATGCCAGTGCGGTGTGTTACGTGACACGCCAAGCTTTACAAAGACGGTACCCGCCTGGGCCGTCTACATGGGCTCGTTACGTTTCTGACGTCGAGCTATCAGAAGGTGTTGCTAGCCAGACGCAGATTCAAGCGCGGTTTGCCAGATTAGCAAATCACTTATCGGAAAATGGATCGGGATCGCACCCTCTGCGGGTCGGGTTTCTCGGATCGCTTGCTCAAATATATAAGGCCCCGGACATATTGTTGCAGGCCGCAGCGATATGTTATCGGAACGGTCTAGACTTTGAAGTGATGATCGCGGGCGACGGTAAATTCAGGGGCCTCCTGGAAAAGGTGGCTTCGGATCTTGGGATTACAAACCGGGTTCTTTTCCTTGGCGCCTTGACGCCGGGAAAGGATGTATTCGTATTTCTCGATCAAATAGACCTGTTCGTTCTTCCCTCGCGCGTGGAAGGTCTTCCTCGCGCCATGGTTGAAGCCATGTCAAGGGCCTGCCCCTGTATCGGCTCGACCGTTGGAGGGATTCCCGAGCTTCTTCCAACGGAAGACTTGGTCGAAGCCGGTGACGCGAATGGCCTCGCAACGAAGATCCAAGAGGTGCTTGCTTCTCGCGAGCGCATGCGCTCGATGAGCGAGCGAAATTTGAAGGCGGCTCAGGATTACCTTCCGGCCATTCTTCAAGAGAAAAGGCTTGGATTTTACAAGGCGGTCAGGGAACAGGCGGAACTTGCGCGGCGAAGGCCCGCTTAAAATGGCTAGATGGCCAGAATTTGCAGGGCCAGGGTTCAGACAGGTTGGGATGTGAAATCCGTTGATTAAATCTGCATCTCCACAATTTTCACGAGGTAGTGAGGATAGGCTGAATGGAACTCCTAGACATCGCAATGCTCGTGGCGCTTTGCTTGGTGTTCTATTACCAGTACCGGCGAACTGGGCTTCTGTTTCTTCCTAGCAGCGTGCTGCTCTTTATAAATTTCATTCTGGGCGTCTATATCGCTTACACGCTTGCTACCTCGCCCGAATCCTTAGAAACCATTGGCCAAGCGCGGCACTTCCGCACAATCCAGTGGGGGGTTGACGAGGCTCTAGTTATTGTAACTGTCGGCGTCCTTTGTGCAATCGCCGCTTATATCCTCGCTGGGTTGCTAGGAGCGCGGGCTGTTCGAGCGTATGCGCGGTCCGGATCGGTACGTACATCCATTTCCATGAACGACATCGTCATGGGGGCTTGCCTCACAACCTTCCTCGCCCAGGGCTACGTCTTTTACACCTTCTACCGTGCTGGGGTGCTGCCGCTCTTCAGTTCCGACCCACTCCATTGGCGATTTGCCCTTGCGAAAAACCTTGGAGGTTCACTCTACCTGGGCGCTCTAAGCGTAAGCTCTGTGGCCATTACGTTTCTGATGGCGGCGCTGGCGCTAGGAAAAATCCGCTCCTATAAGCTGCTGAGCTTAGCGGCCATCGGGCTTACCTGTTTCACAACTCTCTCCACGGCGACGCGCGGCACTTTCCTTGGACCCTTTGTGGCCGCCGGATTGATCTATTTTTCAGTGAAGGAGAAAAAGCTCACGCTTCCACGCACCCTCGTGATCTGCGCAGGCATTCTCGCGCTGGCGGCAGGCCTGCAGGCGATGAGATACCATTCGACCTTGTCCTGGAGCGACACTGAATATGAGATTCTTCATGGTGACACGTTCTTTGCCAATTTTCGAGACACCGGATGGACTCTAGCCTACTTTGAAATGGGCCGGTACGATTTTGTCCATGGCAAGACCATTCTTGCGGGTCTTTTGGGTTTCCTGCCGCATGATGACTTTGCATTCCGCTCCCGGTATCGGTGGGGCACGTTCGCTCTTCGAGTTGTCGGCAGCGACGACCCGACAACCCATGCCGGCTTAGCCCACGTGCTTTTCGCAGACTGGTATGTAAATTTTGGCTATACAGGGGTTGTTGTCGAGGGCTTAATCCTCGGACTATTTTTGCGTTTTTTTGATGAGCGCCTACTGCACATCAGGAACAGTGCGAAGAACCTGAAACAGTTCGATTGTTATGCGGCGTTCAAAACATGGAGTTGGTCCGGGGTGGTAACCACTTTGATGTCCAGCGCCTTGGCGCCGTTCACGTATCCAACAATCGCAGCATTGCTCGCCATCGGAGGGTTCGCCGCCGCGTTTCACAAGATATCGCAAGGGCTTCGCGCGGTCGTTCATCTGCCGCCCCGAAGCGCGGCTCAGCCATCGTTAGGAACGCGAATCACCCCTGCGCAGGAGCCCGCGCCCCACCTCGGGAAATCTTAGATACCTGAAGAATGGAGTCTTCGCGACATGAGAAATTTTTCGCTGCTGCTGATGCTTTTCACTTGGTCGAATTGCACCTCTCTTACCGCGTTGGCTGTCCACCCCCCTCCGGTCCCGCAAAGGCAGTCGGCTGGTTGGACGCGAAAGAATCAAGCGCAGTCCAACGGCAGAGTGGATCGGGTAGACAGAGTCTCTAACAACCTACTCGCTCCAAGCAACCCTCGCTTGAATGTCAAATCTCTTGGCGCCCGAGGAGACGGGAAAACGGACGATACACGCGCAATTCAGTCCGCAATCAACGCAGCCAAAGCACGTCACGGGACGCTCTTCTTTCCGATTGGAACTTACCTTGTAAAGTCTCCATTGAATCTTACCGGCCTGAACGCCGTCAGAATCGTTGGAGCGCAGTCGAGCGGATCCGTAGCCCAAGTGGGAGGCGATGCAACAACCATCGTATACGGCGGCCCGCCGCTCCCGAATGAGTGTCCGTT